>Ga0136630_1000074_pt1 | contig 28494 bp, 39 predicted proteins | sample AntDrymUQ5682106_2_FD_105496 | JGI IMG/M metagenome (GOLD analysis project Ga0136630, IMG submission 105496) | Polar desert sand microbial communities from Dry Valleys, Antarctica - metaG UQ568 (21.06) | ecosystem: Environmental > Terrestrial > Soil > Desert | place: Antarctica: Dry Valley...
AACGCCATGAGGCTCGGGGCGCAGGGGATCAAGATCCACGTCGCCGGAAGGCTCAACGGCGCGGAGATCGCCCGTTCCGAGTGGTACCGGGAAGGGCGCGTGCCCTTGCACACCTTGCGGGCGGACATCGATTACGGTTTAGCGGAGGCCAAGACGACCTACGGCGTGATAGGCGTGAAGGTTTGGATCTTTAAAGGTGAGGTGATAGATCGCGCGGTAGCGATCGAAGATCGGAGCGTGGACGGAGCCCTGCCTCGTTAATCGGCTAAGCGTTATGCTTCAACCTAAGCAAACGAAGTATCGCAAGCAGCAAAAGGGCCGCAATCGCGGTATGGCGACCACGGGCCTACGCGTAAGCTTTGGCGAGTATGGGTTAAAAGCCACCACGGCGGGACGCATCACGGCGCGCCAGTTGGAAGCGGCGCGGCGCGCGATTTCGCGCCATGTGAAGCGGGGCGGCAAACTGTGGATTCGAGTGTTCCCCGACAAACCCATCACGACCAAACCCTTGGAAGTCAGGCAAGGCAAAGGAAAGGGAAACGTGGAGTATTGGGTCGCGCAGGTGCAAGCGGGCCGCGTACTGTACGAAGTGGAAGGCGTGCCCGCCGATATCGCGCGCGAAGCGTTTCGCTTGGCAGGGGCTAAACTCCCCGTGAATACCACGATGGCGAGTCGGACGCTGTTATGATGCAAGCGAACGAACTGAGGAAAAAACAACCCGGCGAGCTGCAAAGTCTATTATTGGACCTGCGGCGGGAGCAATTTAATTTGCGTATGCAAAGAGGCGCCGGTCAAACGGTAAGGCCAACCCGGCTCCAGGGTGTGAGACGGGAGATCGCCCGCGTGAAGACCGTGCTTCACGAGCTGAAGCAAGGCGAGTCCGCGTGAATGAGCCGTTAAGAGCGCCGCGGATCCTGATCGGTCAGGTGGTCAGCGATAAGATGCAAAAAACCGTTGCCGTGCTCGTCGAGCGCAAGGTATTGCACCCCTTGTACAAGAAATACATACGCCGTTCGACGAAGTTGCTCGCCCACGACGAAGCCAGTACCTGTAAGCAAGGGGATACGGTGGCTATCGAAGAGTGTCGGCCGATCTCGAAGCGGAAAAGCTGGCGCGTTCAAAAGCTTATCGAGCGTGCCGTGGAGCTTTGAGCCATGGTCATGGCCAGGAACTGACCGATGATACAGATGCAATCGAATTTGGATGCGGCCGACAACAGCGGAGCGCGGCGCTTGATGTGTATAAAGGTTTTGGGCGGGTCAAAGCGCAGATATGCTTATGTCGGCGATATCATAAAAGTCACGATTAAGGAGGCCATCCCTCGGGGCAAGGTAAAAAAGGGCGAGGTGTATGACGCGGTGGTCGTGCGTACGAAAAAGGGAGTGCGGCGAGCGGACGGATCGGTAATCCGATTCGATGGTAATGCCGCGGTGTTATTGGATAAGCAGTTGCAACCTATCGGGACACGGATTTTTGGCCCGGTCACGCGGGAACTGCGTACCCAGCGGTTTATGCGCATCATCTCGTTAGCGCCTGAAGTACTCTGAGTCGAGCAATGCGTAAGATCAAAAAAGGTGATCAAGTCGTCATCTCCGTGGGTAAATCGAAAGGCCACCGCGGGGTGGTGACGCGCGTTTTCCCCAATGACAGGGTCGTGGTCGAGAGCGCCAATATGGTAAAGCGCCACACCCGGCCTAACCCGCGCTCGGGCACCGCGGGCGGGATCGTCGAGAAGGAAGCGCCCATCCATATCTCCAATGTGGCGCTATATAACCCCCAGACGAAAAAGGCCGACAAGGTCGGCTTCAAAGTACTCGAGGACGGCCGCAAGGTGCGCTATTTCAAATCCTCGGGGGAAGTAGTAGAGACCTAACACAGGTGTTGGCATGCCCCGGTTGCGTACAATTTATCGCGAAACCATCGTCGCAGAGTTGCAAAAGGCGTATGGGTACAAGAGCGTCATGGCGGTCCCCCGGATTATCAAAATCACGCTGAACATGGGACTTGGCGAAGCGGTGGCGGATAAGAAAATTATTGACCATGCGGTCGACGATTTAACGCGGATCGCCGGTCAGAAACCGGTGGTGACGCGAGCGCGTAAATCGATTGCCAACTTCAAGATCCGGGACGGCTGGCCTATCGGCTGCAAGGTGACTCTGCGGAGCGAACGCATGTATGAGTTTTTGGATCGCTTGATCAATATCGCGATACCGAGGATCCGCGATTTTCGCGGCTTGAGCGGCCGTGCCTTCGACGGACGAGGGAATTACAGCTTCGGCGTGAAGGAGCAGATTATTTTTCCGGAAATCGATTACGACAAGATCGACGTGATCCGGGGCTTGGATATCTGTATTACCACTACCGCAAGGACGGACGATGAAGCGCGGGCCTTGCTGACCGCGTTCAAGCTTCCGCTGCGTCACTGAGAGCTTGTGAAAAAATCGTCGCGAGCGAAGAGAGATCGCGTTGCATCCTCGGCGCGCCAAACAGGGCCACTCCCTGGCCCTGGCTTTCCGCCGGAGCGCAGGAACCGGAGTGGATGTGGAAATACATGAGGATTCCTAGCACCGCCGGAACGCGAGATCCCGAGCGCAGTAGATTATTTCACAAGCTCTGAGCCCAAGGTAAAGAAATGGCAAAAACATCGCTCATCAATCGCGGCCTGCGGCGGCAGAAGATGGTAAAAAAATACGCGGCCGCGCGCGCGCGCCTATCGGCGCAGATGAAAGACACCACGCTCAGCGAAGAAGATCGTCAGCAGGCGCGGGTGAAACTACACATGCTGCCTCGAGACTCGAGTCCGGTACGGCTGCGCAGTCGATGTCGGGCTACGGGGCGACCGCGCGGTTTTTACCGCAAGTTCGGCCTATCGCGCAACAAGCTGCGCCTGGCCGCAATGAACGGCGACGTCCCGGGATTGGTCAAGGCAAGTTGGTAACCATGCGCGCCGTCACGGCCTGCTATTATCGTTTATGGAAGGTACGCTAAACGTATGACCATGCAAGATCCGATTGCGGACATGTTCACCCAGCTCCGCAATGGACAAGCGGCGGGCAAGCGTTGTATTGTCCTGCCGGGTTCCAAGCAAAAAAGCGCACTTGCCGAGGTCCTCAAGCGCGAGGGTTATATCGAGGACTATTCCGGGCAGGAGCGCGATGGAAAGCCGGCGCTTGCAGTGACGCTCAAGTATTTCGAAGGACGGCCCGTGATCGAGAAAATCGAGCGCGCCAGCCGCCCTGGCCTGCGTATCTACCGCGCGCAAAACGCTATCCCAAAAGTCAGCGGCGGTCTAGGGATCGCCATCGTGAGCACCTCGCAGGGTCTCATGTCCGACCGCGACGCGCGCCAGCGCGGCATCGGTGGCGAAGTGCTGGGCTACATCGTCTGAGGGTAGCCATGTCTAGAGTCGCGAAAATTCCGATACTGCTCCCGAAGGAGGTCGAGGCCACCGTGACGGACCAGACCGTGATTCTGAAAGGTTCTCAAGGTACGATGTCACGGGACTTTTCAAGCTTGGTGGAGATCATCAACAAAGACCAGAGGTTGTGCGTGTCACCCAAGGATGGCTCCAAGGCCGGCCGCATGTTCGCGGGCACGACGCGGGCGTTGTTAGCCAATATGCTCGAAGGTGTCGCCACGGGGTTCCAGAAAAAACTGGAGATCACCGGGGTGGGCTATCGCGCCCAAGTGCAGGGCAGGGTATTGAACCTCACGCTCGGCTATTCTCACCCGATTCACTTCGACATTCCCGAAGGCATCACGATCCAGACCCCAAGTACGACGGAAATCGTGGTAAAAGGGGCGAATAAACAGCAGGTGGGGCAGATCGCGGCGAATATTCGCAGGTATCGGCCGCCGGAACCTTACAAGGGGAAGGGGATCCGGTACGCTGACGAAGTGATCAGGCGTAAGGAAGCAAAGAAAGCGTAGCGAGGTAAGGACTTGGTGGACAAAAAAACGACCCGGCTCAGACGCGCCCGCCGTACTCGCGCGAAGATAAAAGAACTGGGGCTGCATCGGCTAAGCGTCCATAAAACGCCGCGGCATATCTACGCCCAGGTCATAGCACCGGTCGGGGCTCGGGTCGTCGCCAGCGCTTCCAGCTTGGATAAGGCGCTACGCGCGGAGATCGGCTACGGCGGCAACATAAAGGCCGCGGTGATGGTGGGTAAAGCCGTCGGTGATCGCGCCAAATCGGCAGGCCTCGAGCGGGTTGCATTTGACCGATCGGGATTCAAGTACCATGGCCGGATCAAGGCGCTGGCCAATGCGGTGCGCGAATCGGGCCTCCAATTTTAGGTGTGGCGGGCATGGCGTTAGAAAGCTTAAGCGAATCGAGCGAAGGTTTTTTGGAGAAACTCGTGCACGTAAATCGCGTGGCCAAGGTCGTTAAAGGAGGGCGCATCTTCGGTTTTTCGGCCCTAACGGTGGTCGGTGACGGCGCCGGAAGGGTCGGTTTCGGGCGCGGCAAGGCGCGTGAGGTTCCTGTGGCGATCCAAAAAGCAATGGAGAAGGCTAGAAGAAGTATGTGCTCAATTTCCTTGCGGGACAGTAGCACGGTTCAATACCCCGTCACCGCACGCCACGGCGCGGCCAAGGTCCTTATTCTTCCGGCGCCCGAGGGTACGGGCATCATCGCGGGCGGCGCCATGCGGGCCGTATTCGAGGTGGCGGGAGTGAAGAATGTCGTCGCCAAGTGCATTGGTACGACCAACAAGGTCAATGTGGTCAGGGCGACCATCAAGGGCCTGTCCGGCATCCGTGATCCCGCCTGGTATGCGTCCAAGCGTGGCAAGACGGTTGAGGAGATCCATGACGACGCCTAAATCGCAAGGGCGCTTGAAAGTGACTCTGGTGCGGAGTGTGATTGGGCGCTTAGCGGCTCATCAAGCGTGTGTGCGAGGCTTGGGGCTACGGCGCATCGGACACAGCACCGTCGTGAATGATACGCCCGCCATCCGCGGCATGATAACGAAGGTATCCTACCTCTTAGCGGTGGAAGAAACTTGAGATGAGATTTAATACATTGAAGCCGGCGCGGGGTTCCAAGCGGGAGCGCCGAAGGCTCGGCCGGGGGATGGGTTCGGGTTTGGGAAAGACGGCCGGGCGTGGGCATAAAGGGCAGCACGCCCGCGCGGGCGGGTACCATAAGCGCGGGTTCGAAGGCGGGCAAATGCCCTTGCAGCGGCGCCTACCGAAATTCGGATTCGCATCCCGAAGCGCGCGCTACGTGTCCGAGGTGCGCTTGGGCGATCTTGTCCGCGTCGATGCGGACTTCATCGATTTAGCCGCGCTCAAAGCCGCGAAGCTCGTCGCCGGGCAAGTGAAGCGTGCGAAGGTCATTGCGACCGGAACGCTGGATAAGGCGCTGAAGCTCAAGGGTCTTGCGGTGACGAAGGGCGCGCGCGCGATCATTGAAGCCCAGGGCGGCAAAATCGAGGACTGATGGCGGTCACCCGATCTCTAGGAACCGGCGCGCTCGGCGGCCTCGGTCAGCTCAGCGAGCTGCGGCAACGGGCATTTTTTCTCTTGGGCGCCTTGATCGTCTTTCGGATCACCACGCACATTCCGGTCCCGGGCATCAACCCGATCGCCTTGGCGCAGCTCTTCGATGAGCAGCGCGGCACGATCCTGGACATGTTTAACATGTTCTCGGGAGGCGCGCTGGAACGGTTTTCGATCGTCGCCCTCGGGATCATGCCCTATATCTCGGCCTCCATCATCGTGCAGTTGCTGACGGCCGTCCATCCGACGCTCGAACAGTTGAAGAAGGAAGGCGAATCCGGCCGGCGTAAACTAACACAGTACACGCGCTACGGCACCGTTGGTTTGGCGATCTTTCAAGCCCTGGGGATGGCCATCGCCATCGAGGGTCAGCAGGCGGCGTCGCAGGCCTTGGTGCTCAACCCGGGCATTGGCTTTCGCGTCACCGCGGTCACGACGCTGGTGACCGGGACCCTGTTCCTCATGTGGCTCGGTGAGCAGATCACCGAACGCGGGATCGGGAATGGGATTTCAATGATCATTTTCGCAGGTATCGTCGCCGGGTTGCCGAGTGCGGTCGGGGGTTCGCTTGAGCTTGCCCGTATCGGCGAGCTCCACTACATCACCTTAGTTCTACTGTTCTGTCTGGTTCTCGCGGTGACGGCGGTCGTGGTCTACGTCGAACGCGGCCAGCGCCGCATCACCGTCAACTACGCCAAACGGCAAGTCGGGCGGCGCACCTACGGCGGGCAAACCAGCCATTTACCGCTGAAGCTCAATATGTCGGGCGTCATTCCTCCCATATTCGCGTCGAGTTTGATCCTATTTCCATCGACGCTCGGAAGCTGGTTCGGGAGCACGCAGGGGATGGGGTGGTTGGCGGACGTTGCTAACGCCATCTCGCCGGGTCAGCCGCTGTACGTCATCCTGTACACGGGCGGGATCATATTTTTCTGCTTTTTTTACACCGCGCTGGTGTTCAATCCCAAGGAGACGGCGGAAAACCTAAAGAAGTCGGGCGCCCTGGTCCCGGGTATTCGGCCGGGCGATCAGACCGCGCGTTATATCGACGGGGTGATGACGCGCTTGACCTTGGCCGGCGCCGCCTACGTGACGCTCGTCTGTTTGCTTCCGGAGTTTTTGATCCTGAAGTTCAATGTGCCTTTCTATTTCGGAGGGACCTCCTTACTCATCATCGTCGTTGTGGTGATGGACTTCATGGCCCAAGTGCAGTCTCATTTGATGTCCCACCAGTATGAAGGTTTGATGAAGAAGGCGAATCTCAAGGGCTATGGCCGGCGGTAGAGAAAAATTATGAAAGTTAGGACGTCTGTAAAAAAGGTTTGCCGAAGTTGCAGGATTGTGCGGCGCCGAGGGGTCGTGCGTGTCATCTGCACCGAAAAGAGGCATAAGCAAAGGCAGGGTTAAGTGCGCCAAGGTGTCACTATGATCAAGATGATTAAGAGGTGCTCCCGATGGCCCGCGTAGCCGGCGTCAACATACCTGTACAGAAACATACGAGCGTCGCGCTTACCCATGTCTACGGGATCGGGCATAATCGCGCGGTCGAAATTTGCCGAGCGGCTCGCGTGCCGCCGGCGGCCAAGGTAAAGGAATTGAGTGAGGAACAATTGGATGCGCTGCGCGCCGAAATAGCCAAGTACCCTGTCGAAGGCGATCTCCGGCGCGAGGTATCGATGAACATCAAGCGCTTGATGGACCTAGGCTGCTACCGTGGACTGCGGCATCGCCGAGGTTTGCCGGTACGAGGGCAGCGGACGCGCACCAATGCCCGAACGCGAAAAGGACCCCGCAAGGCGATCAGGAAATAAGCGTGGCCAACAAGCCTGCACGTCCGCACAAACGGGCGAAGAAGATCGTGGTTGATGGGGTGGTCCATATCCATGCCTCTTTTAACAACACGATCATTACGATCACCGACAAACAAGGCAATACGCTCGGCTGGTCCACGTCCGGCGCCAGCGGTTTCCGGGGCTCGCGGAAAAGCACGCCGTTCGCGGCGCAAGTCGCGGCCGAGAAGGTCGGGACCGCGGTGAAAGAATTCGGTGTCGAGACGCTCGAGGTCTACGTCAAGGGACCTGGGCCGGGCCGGGAATCGGCGGTGCGCGCGCTCAATGCGGCCGGGTTCAAGATCACCAACATCACTGATGTCACACCCATTCCTCACAACGGATGCCGCCCGCCGAAGCGGCGCCGCGTATAGACGAGAGAGACTATGGCCAGATACCTCGGACCGACGTGCCGCTTAAGCCGGCGTCAAGGAGTCGATCTCGCGCTCAAGAGCCGCGCCCGGCCGCTCGAGACCAAGTGTCACTTAGACAAACCCCCGGGCCAGCATGGGGAGAGTCGCCAGCGCCGCATATCGGACTACGCGCTGCAACTTAGAGAGAAGCAGAAGCTGCGCATCATGTACGGGGTGTTGGAACGTCAGTTTCGCAAAGTCTATCAGGAGGCCGCTCGCCGCAAGGGATCAACAGGCGAAAACCTTCTCAAGCTACTGGAGTCCCGTCTGGACAATGTCGTCTACCGTATGGGGTTTGGGGTGACGCGGGCTGAGGCGCGGCAGTTGGTGAGTCACAAGGCTATATGGGTTAACGGCAAGGCGACCAACATCTCATCCTATGAAGTGCGAGCCAATGACGTGATCAGCGTCTCGCCGAAGGGTCGGACTCAGGTTAGGATCCAGGACGCATTGACCCTCTCCGAACAGTACGGATTCCCAGAGTGGGTCGAGGTCGATCCCAAGAAAATGGAAGGCATATTTAAAACCGTTCCGGATCGCGGCGAGCTGCCGCCGGATATCAACGAATCGCTCGTAGTGGCGCTTTATTCGAAGTAGCCGAGAGGGACCAGTTCGCATGTTGGCAAATACTGTCAGTCTATTAAAGCCACGCCAGATCGACGTCCAAGCGGTGAGCAGCCGCTGTGCGCGCATGATATTGGAGCCCTTGGACCGGGGCTTCGGGCACACCCTGGGAAACGCCTTGCGGCGCGTCTTGCTGTCATCGCTTCCGGGCTGTGCCGTCACGGAAGTCACGATCGAAAACGTTTTGCACGAATACACGACGATTCCCGGCGTCCAAGAGGATGTCACGGACATCTTGTTGAATCTCAAAGGCCTCGCGATACGCATGCACGCCCGTGACGAGGCGATGTTGACGCTCAACAAGAAGGGCCGCGGCGATGTGCTGGCGCGCGATATATCCCTAGACCATGATGTCGAGATCGTCAATCCGGAACATCATCTCGCGACCTTGATGGAGGTCGGGGAGCTCCATCTAACGCTGCGGGTCACGCGCGGGCGAGGTTATGTCCCGGCGAATACCCGGATGAACGCCGAGGAGGAAGAGCATGCGATCGGCCGCTTGAAGGTGGACGCCTCGTTTAGCCCTATTCGCCGGGTTGCGTACGAGGTTCAAAATGCCCGCGTCGAGCAACGCACCGACCTGGATAAATTGGTCATGGAGATTGAAACCAACGGCACCGTGGATCCCGAGACCGCTGTCCGCAGGGCGGCCGGCATTTTACAGGAGCAGTTATCCATCTTCGTCGATCTCAGCGGCGGCGAGCAGCCGACGCCGCAGGGAACGAGGGATGTGGAGATCGACCCGATTTTGCTGCGCTCCATCGACGATCTGGAATTGACGGTGCGCTCGGCGAACTGCCTGAAAGCGGAGAACATCTACTATATCGGCGATCTCATCCAGCGTACCGAGGTGGAGTTGCTCAAGACACCGAATCTAGGGAAAAAATCACTCACCGAGATCAAGGATGTGTTAGCCACACGGGGCCTGTCGCTCGGCATGCGGCTCGCTAATTGGCCGCCGCCGGGCTTGCAAAAAGTCTCGGCCGGAGCTGAAGGGGCGGGAGCCGAAGGAAGTTAAGGAATGCGACATCTCAACATCGGCAGGCAGCTTAGCCGCAATAGCAGCCATCGCAAGGCGATGCTCAGGAACATGGCGGTGTCGCTGTTTCGGCACGAGGTTATCAAGACCTCCGTTCCCAAGGCCAAGGAACTGCGCCGCACCGCAGAGCCGCTGATTACGCTTGCCAAACAAGACACGATGGCGAAACGCCGGTTAGCGTTTGCCCGCTTGCGGGACAAACAGGTGGTCGCGAAGCTTTTTAGCGATCTCGGACCGCGTTATCGGGAGAGGCCCGGTGGTTATTTACGGATCCTTAAGTGCGGTTTCCGTAACGGTGACCGCGCTCCCATGGCCTTGGTCGAGCTCGTCGATCGGCCCTTACCGCAAGAGGCGACCGGCGCCGACGCTACGAAGGACGCGAAAACCTCCTGATCCGGACTGGTCGGCAAAGAGGTTTGTCATAGGTCGCGAATACGAGCCACGGCCGGCCCGACGATTATTTTTCGATCCGCGACCCTAAGCGCGAGCCGCTGCCTGTGATGATCGTCTTAGTGACGGATTACGGGATGGAAGGGCCGTACCTCGGTCAGGTTCTCGCCGTGCTGTATCAATATGCACCTGGGGTCCAGGTCGTAAACCTCTTCGCCAATGCCCCCACTTACGATCCTCGCGCCACCGCCTATCTGCTTGCCGCTTATCGCCACGGATTCCCGAAGAACAGTGTGTTTTTATGCGTCGTGGATCCCGGTGTCGGAAGCCACCGGCACGCACCGGTCGTCGTTCAAGTCGACGAGCAATGGTTTGTCGGTCCCGGTAACGGCATCTTCAACGCGGTGATGAAGCACGGGGGATCTGGCCGTGCCTGGAAGATCACCTGGCGCCCTGAGGTGATCTCGTCGACGTTTCACGGCCGCGATCTCTACGCGCCCGTTGCCGCCACTCTCGCCCGCGGTCAATTTCCCCAATGCGATCCTCTGGAGCTAAGCGATTATGCGACGTGGCCGGATGATCTCCATGAGATCGTCTACCTCGACCACTTCGGCAACGCGATGACCGGTGTGCGCGCCTCGATCGTATCGCCGCAGGCCGCCATCAGAATCGCGAGACAAAGCGTGCCCAGGGCCAGAACGTTCAGTGACGTTCCTGTGGGGCATCCGATGTGGTACGAAAACTCGAACGGGCTCGCCGAGATCGCCGTCAACCAGGGGCGTGCCGATACGATGCTGGACCTACGCGTGGGCCTGCCAATAAGCTTCGAGGAACCAACGATTGCCGCAATTTCAAATAAGCGGCCACGGCCTACCAACCACCCGAAAAAGTTATCCCATCCCTAATGCGCATAAACCCGCCGGGGTTAGGCGCGTAGCGGTAACGCGGCAAAAAACTGGGAAGGCATGCACAGATCGAGGCGGAGTGCTATTATGAAAAGTCTTACGCCTTGAGGGATTAGCCTAGTGTCCGTTGTCTCGCCCGCTACACCCGAAGCCTTGGCTCCCACCGAGCTCGTACTACGTTGGGCGGGGGTATTGGAAGATCCCACACTCCGGAATCTGCCGTATCGGATTGAGCTCAACAAATGGGGGCATATCGAAATGATACCGCCCGCGAGTCCCCGTCATATGAGTATCGCCTCGAGCCTGGTGAGGTTGCTTGAGGGCCGGCTTGGCAGTAAGGCGTTCACCGAATGTGCAATTGTAACCTCGGGAGGTCTACGGGTCGCAGATGTGGTGTGGTGTTCGACGGCGTTCCTCACTCGCCATATTCGCATATGGGAGCAATGGGCGGCTGCGTTCGAAGAAGCGCCTGAGCTGTGTATTGAAGTGATGTCGCCCTCGAACACCTATGGCGAGCTTCAAGAACGGGTGCAACTGTATCTCGATGCAGGTGCGCAAGAAGCATGGATCGTGCACTCTTCCGGACAGGTGGACGTCTTCGGAGCCGAGGCTTCCCGATCGGCATCGCGGCTTGTGACGGATTGGGCGAGGTGGCTAGCAACGATGCAGGAACTTACGGGGAATCCGGAACGGGGGTAGGGCGAGTGCGCCGCCCTACGTTTCTGAGCTTGCCAATAAGCTTCGAGGTACCAACTGGTTCAGGGATTCTCTAGCTTCTGTTTGAGGATCGCATTGATCTGCTGTGGGTTGGCTTTGCCCTTGGATTTCTTCATGACCTGCCCGACGAAGAAGGCCAGCAATTGCTCTTTGCCTTGGCGGTATTGACTGACTTGCGACGGATTCTGTTGCAGTACTTCGTCGATCATTGCCGCAATCGCGGCCGTATCGGTGACCTGCTCCAATCCCCGGTTGCGAATGATTTCGTCGGCGTCACCCGCGCCGTTCCATAGCGCCTCGAACACCTCTTTGGCAATCTTCCCGGAGATCGTGCCGTCGGCGATCCGAACTAGCATTCCCCCGAGCATCGCCGGGCTGATGGGGCTTTCGGTGATGTCTTTGCCCTCACGGTTGAGCGCGGCCATCAATTCGACCATCACCCAGTTGGCGGACAGCTTCGCCTGACCTCCAGAGGCCGCAACGGTGGCCTCGAAATAGTCCGCGGTCTCCCGGTTCGCCGTCAGCAGTGCCGCGTCATAAGGCGACAACCCGAACTCCGTCATGAAGCGGTGTTTCTTGGCATCGGGGAGCTCGGGCAGCGTGGCCTCGACGCTGGCAATAAACTCTGCGCTGAGATCCAAGGGCAAGAGATCGGGATCGGGAAAATACCGATAATCGTTGGCCTCTTCTTTTAAGCGCATGGAGCGGGTCTCGCCGCGTTCGACATCGTAGAGCCTGGTTTCCTGGACGACCCGCCCGCCGGATCCAAGCAAGTCGATCTGCCGTTGGATCTCGTAATTGATGGCCCGCTCGACAAAGCGAAACGAGTTGAGGTTTTTAATTTCGGCCCGAGTCCCGAACGTGGTCTGTCCTTGCGGGCGGACCGAGACGTTGGCGTCACAGCGGAACGAGCCTTCCTGCATGTTTCCATCGCAGATTTCGAGATACCGGACTAAGCTATGGATCTTTTTCATGTAGGCGACGGCTTGCTTGGCCGAACGTAGCTCCGGCTCCGAGACGATTTCAAGCAGCGGCGTTCCCGCCCGGTTCAAGTCGATGCCCGACATTCCGTGAACGGCTTCATGCAGCGATTTTCCCGCATCCTCTTCGAGATGCGCCCGCGTGATGCCAATGCGCATAACGGCGCCATTTTCGCCCTCGATCTCGATCGATCCCCGTCCAACGATGGGGATCTCATACTGGCTGATCTGATAGCCTTTGGGGAGATCGGGGTAGAAATAGTTCTTGCGGGCGAATACCGATCGCCGGCTGATGTCCGCATGGATCGCGAGTCCGAACTTCACCGCCATCCTCACGGCTTCTTTATTGAGCACCGGCAGCACCCCGGGCAGCCCCAGATCGACGCCGCAGGCCTGCGTATTCGGAAGGGCGCCGTACGCGGTGGCAGCCCCGGAAAAGATCTTGCTCCTTGTCGCGAGCTGCGCGTGAATTTCGAGTCCGATAACCGGTTCCCAATCCATTTCAACCGCACCCTTCGGGCGCACGCAGGTGCCAGTCTGTCGCCTGCTGGTAGCGGTGGGCCGCGTTTAATAACCGGGCTTCGCCGAAGTGATCGCCGATGAGCTGTAATCCCACGGGAAGACGCCCGACAAAGCCCGCTGGCAGCGACAGGGCCGGTAATCCCGCCAGATTGATCGAAATCGTATAGATGTCGGAGAGATACATCGTGACCGGATCGTCGGTCTTTTCACCGAGCTTGAAGGCGACGGTCGGCGAGGTCGGGCAGAGGATCACATCGGCCTCCGCGAAGGCCCGGTGAAAGTCATCGCGGATGAGTCGCCGGATCCGCTGCGCCTTGAGGTAGTAAGCATCGTAGTAACCGGCCGAGAGAGCATAGGTTCCGATCATGATGCGCCGCTTGACCTCGGCGCCGAACCCCTCCCCGCGGGAGCGGGAAAAGAGATCGTTGATATCCGCCGCATCATCGCAACGGTAGCCGTAACGTACGCCATCGAAACGGGCGAGGTTGGAAGAGCATTCGGCCGGCGCAACCACATAGTACGCCGGGATGGACAGGCGGGTATTGGGGAGTGAAATCTCGGCAACGACCGCCCCCAGGTGTTCAAATTGTTTAACTGCGGATTCGATCACGGCGCCGATTTGGGAGTCTAGCCCTTCTCCGAAGAATTCGCGCGGGAGCCCGATTCGGAGTCCCTCGATCGAGTCCTCGAGGTGTGTCGAGTAGTCTTCGGCCGGGCGCTCGGCGGAGGTCGAATCCCGCGCATCGAAGCCTGCCATGGCGGTGAGCAATAGCGCCGCATCCTCTGCGGAACGGGCGATCGGTCCGCCTTGATCGAGGCTCGATGCATAGGCGATCATCCCATAGCGGGACACGGTCCCATAGGTGGGCTTAATGCCGGTAAGACCGCAGAGGGCCGCGGGTTGGCGAATAGACCCGCCGGTGTCGGTGCCGGTGGCGGCGGGCGCCAAGCGGGCCGCCACGACGCATGCGGAGCCGCCGGACGAGCCCCCCGGCACGCGCTCGAGGTCCCAAGGGTTGCGCACGGGTCCGTAAAAACTGGTCTCGGTGGACGATCCCATGGCGAATTCATCCATATTGGTCTTGCCGAGCATCACCATACCGGCCCGCCGGAGCTTTTCGACGACCGTTGCATCGTAGGGAGCGATAAAGTTGTCCAGCATTCGCGAGCCGCAGGAGGTCTTGACGCCGCGCGTACAAAAAATGTCTTTGTGCGCGATCGGGATGCCCGTGAGCGGTCCATTGTTACCCGCCTGTCGCCGTTGATCGGCCTCCCTGGCTTGAGCGCGCGCGAGCTCCGCGGTGACCGTGATGAAGCTATTGTATTTCCCGTCCATGCGCGCGATGCGATCGAGGTAGATCTCGGTCAGCTCAACACTCGAGATCTCGCGCCGATCGAGGGCCCGCGACAATTGGATTAGGGAATTTTTATGCATCCGGCGACTAGGTATCTATCACCTTCGGGACACAATAAAGCCCCGCCTCCACGTGTGAGGCAAGCGCTTGAAACGTCTCTCTCTGATTTCCTTCCGTGACCACGTCGTCGCGGAGTTTCAGGCTCAGCTCCAGAGGATGGGCGAGCGGTGCGACGCTGACTGTATCCACGGTGTTCATTTGTTCGACCAAGGCCAGGATACTGGAAAGCTGCCGCGCAACCTCGGGAATGTCGTTGTCACTCAGCTTTAACCGCGCCAACCACGCGATTCTCTCCACGTCCGTTTTTTCCAGGGTCATTTTAGCTCGCCATGCGGGTCCGGGATCCCAAATTTACCACAGCCACAAGCTTGCTCGAAACCTTGGCGACTGCTACAGTGACACATACGTTGACTGGGAAAACGTTTAGTGCGTGGATCTTAATCGCACCGGGCCGGTTTTCGCCGCCCGCATTCGCGAGTTGCGTCTGGTATGCTTAGCCGATTGCGCGGATTTTTTTCGAACGACCTATCCATCGATCTGGGGACGGCAAATACGCTCATCTACATGCGCGGAAAGGGCGTCGTTCTGAACGAGCCCTCGGTCGTGGCCATTCGGCAGAACTCGAATCATTCCAACCAAAAGAGTATCGCAGCCGTCGGCACCGAGGCCAAGCGCATGTTGGGGCGCACGCCGGGCAATATCACCGCGACGCGTCCGCTCAAGGATGGGGTCATCGCGGATTTTACCATCACCGAAAAAATGCTGCAGCACTTTATGCATAAGGTCCATGGAAATCGCTTCTTGAAACCAAGCCCGCGGGTCGTGGTGTGTGTACCCTGCGGATCGACACAGGTGGAGCGGCGGGCCATCCGCGAATCAGCCGCCGGAGCGGGCGCGCGCGATGTCTACCTGCTGGAAGAGCCTTTGGCCGCGGCCATCGGCGCCGGGTTGCCGGTCAGCGATGCCAGCGGTTCCATGGTCTTGGATATCGGCGGTGGCACCTCCGAGGTTGCGATTATATCCCTTAACGGCATTGTATTTGCAGATTCCGTGCGTATCGGCGGCGATCGATTGGACGACGCGATCATCAATTATGTGCGTCGTAACTACGGGACCCTGATTGGGGATGCGACCGCCGAGCGCATCAAGCACACGATAGGTTGCGCCTATCCCGGCGATGAGGTGAGGGAAATGGAGGTACGGGGTAGGAATCTTGCCGAAGGGCTGCCCCGCAGCTTCACCCTGAACAGCAACGAGATCTTGGAGGCCTTGCAGGAGCCCTTGTCAGGAATCGTAAGCGCCGTGAAGACATCCCTGGAAAAGACACCGCCGGAGCTCGCCTCGGACGTCTCGGAGCGGGGCATGGTGCTAACCGGTGGAGGCGCCTTGCTCCGGGACTTCGATCGGTTGCTGAAAGAAGAAACCGGCATCCCGGTGGTGATTGCCGAGGACCCGCTCACCTGCGTCGCGCGCGGTGGTGGGCGCGTACTGGAACTGATCGATGAGCTCGGTCCCGAGGTTTTATCGTTAGAGTAAGCGTCAACACGGCACGGAGGGATTGTGGCGGAAAAGACCCTATTTCGGCGCGGGCCGCTGCTCAGGTTACGTCTTGGCCTGCTGTTGCTGACATCGCTCGGCTTGATGATCGTCGATCATCAGCGCGAGCAGCTGGAGAACGTACGCGGGGCCCTCTCGCTCGTGGTGTATCCGCTTCAGTACGTTGTAAACCTTCCGCAGGAAATCGTTCGCGGGGTGCGTAAAACACTCGTAACCCAAACTAGCTTAATCGCCGAGAATCGGCGCCTGCGCAGGCAAAACTTGATGCTTAAGACACGTTCCCAGCGGTTTGCGGCGTTGGAAGCGGAAAACATGCGCTTGCGGGAGCTGCTGGAATCGTCGCTGGAGGTGAGCGAGCGGGTGTTGGTAGCCGATGTAATCGCCTTGGAGCTGGTCTCGCCCAGCCGAACCGCCGTGCTCGACAAGGGCAGCCAGCAGGGCGTCTATCAAGGTCAACCGATCATCGATGGGGACGGTATCATGGGGCAGATCATCCATGTGAATCCGATTTCATCCACGGCCTTGCTGATCACCGATATCAGTCATGCCTTGCCGGTGCAAATCAATCGCAGCGGCGTGCGCGCCATCGCCAGTGGCAGCGGTTCAGCCGATGGTCTGGAGCTCGCGCACGTACCGTTGAATGCCGATGTGAAACGCGGGGATTTAATCGTCTCTTCGGGCCTTGATGGGCGTTTTCCGGCCGGCTACCCGGTGGGCGTGGTGACCGTAATCAGCGTTGATCCGGGTGAACCTTTCGCGAAGGTCATGGCCGTCGCAAGCGCGAAGGTCGAACAGGCGCGGGAGGTCCTTTTGCTTTGGCCTGACAGGCGCCAGAGCCCCGACCATCCATCGTCCAGAGAGAGTATTGCGTTTCAATGATGGCGGAACAAGGCGGATCGGCTTGGGCTATTCCGGTGACCTTGCTGGCGGCGATCGTACTCACGCTCATGCCCCTGCCTGACTGGGCGGTGGCGTGGCGGCCCGCGTGGACGGTCATGGTGTTGATCTATTGGTGCATGGCCGTGCCGGACCGCGTCGGTATCGGCGCCGCTTGGGTTATCGGGCTGGTCCTCGACGCCTTGGAGGGGAGTCTGCTTGGGCAACACGCCGCCGGGTTCGCGATCATCGCCTACCTCACCGTGACGAATCACCGGCGCTTGCGTGCCTTTTCATGGTTTCAACAGTCCTTATGCGTGGGTCTGCTAGTCGCAACCAATGCGCTATTGAAATCCTGGGTCCAAGGAATCATGGGCTTAACCCCGAACTATGCGATCCACTGGTTGCCCGTCATCTCGACCATGGTGTTCTGGCCATGGCTCTATCTGGTGCTGCGCGATATGCGCCGCAAACACGGCATCGTCTAACCGGTTTCACCCGCGGGCTCCGGTAAGTTAGTATACAGGTGCCTTACCCACTTGTCCTTACGGATTCGGCGAACGAGACTCGGATTTTTCGTAACCGCGTCATCGCCTCGCTCGTGATTATGGGCGTGTCGCTATTGCTGGTCATCGGGAGGCTTATCAAGCTTCAGGTATTCGAGCACGACCGCTATAAGACGCTATCGCAAGAGAATCGGCTCAAGATCGTGCCGGTCGCTCCGGCACGTGGACTTATATACAGCCATGAGGGCGTGCTGCTGGCCGACAACCGGCCTACTTTCAGCCTCGAGATCGTACCGGAAAGGACGCATGATCTCCCTAAGGTCATGCGTGAGCTGCGGGAGTTGATGACGATTGGCGACGATGATCTCAAGACCTTCTATCGGTCCGTGCGCAAAAAGCGCAGGTTCGAAGGGGTGCCCTTAGTAAGTAATGTCGGCGAGGAGGACGTTGCGCGCTTTGTCGTCGATCGTCACCGTTTCCCAGGCGTGGCTATTGTTGCGCGTTTAAGCCGCTACTACCCGCGTGGAGCCCAGCTGGCTCACGTCGTCGGCTACATGGGCCGGATCGACGAGGCGGAGACCAAGCAATTGGACACCTCCAACTACAGCGCGACCACCCACATCGGTAAGACCGGCGTAGAAAAATCCTATGAAGCGATGCTCCACGGCCGCGTGGGCTATCAAGAAGTGGAGGTGAACGCCGAAGGGCGCGTGATCAGGGTTTTGAAGCGCGTGCCGTCAGAACCGGGTCGGGACCTGCACCTGTCTATCGATACCCGGCTGCAACGTGCGGCTTTGCAGGAGCTAGGTGCGAAACGGGGTGCGGTGCTGGCCGCCGATCCTCGAACCGGGGCGGTATTGGCCTTGGTCAGTAACCCAGTGCATGATCCGAATGTATTCGTCGGCGGTATCGGCATCGACGAGTACAAAGCATTGCGTGATTCCCCGGATCGGCCGCTTTTCAACCGCGCGCTTCAAGGAATGTATCCACCCGGTTCCACGATCAAACCGTTCGTGGCGCTGGCCGGCCTGGACTCAGGGTTGAGAACGCCCGCGACGGCGAGCTGGTGCCCCGGTTGGTTCAGCCTGGCCGGGCAACGGCACAAATACCGCTGTTGGAAAAAGACCGGTCACGGGCATGTCGATCTCGGGCGGGCCGTCGCCCAATCCTGCGATGTGTATTTTTACCGCCTGGCGCACGATCTCGGAATCGAGCGTTTGCACGCCTATCTGAGCCGGTTCAACTTCGGACAACCTACGGGAATCGATTTACCGAGTGAGGCATCCGGACTTCTGCCCTCGCCAGCGTGGAAACGAAAGTCGCGGCGTCTTACCTGGTACCCCGGGGAGACCTTGATCACCGGCATTGGGCAAGGATTCGTGTTGGCGACACCCTTGCAGCTCGTAACGGCCACGGCGATGCTCGCTAACGGCGGCCGCCGCGTTACACCGCGCGTCGTGAGCCACACGGTTGACCGCCGAGCTCAGACGAGCACTCCGGTGGAGGACCCCGCCAAGGCCGAAGCGCCCTTCATCAGGGCCGCCGACCGGCTACAGATCGTGCAATCCATGGAACGGGTGGTTCACGGTAGCGATGGCACTGCCCGAACGGTCGGCCTGGATGCGCCGTTTCGGTTTGCGGGGAAGACCGGTACTTCCCAGGTGTTCAGAATCAAGCAAGGTCAGGTGATCAACAACAAAAACGTACCGGAGCATCTGCGTGATCACGCCCTATTCATAGCATTTGCCCCGGTGGAAGCGCCAGTTATCGTGCTGGCGATCGTGGTCGAGCACGGGGGCAGCGGCAGCGAGGCCGCGGCACCGATCGCGCGCAGACTCTTGGATCAGTATCTTAGCGCCGACACGACGGAGATGCGGCAAGTTGGCGGCGGATAGCCTGCTCCCGGCCATTAGTCGGTTTCATCTCGATCCGCCTCTGCTTACCGCGGTGCTGATCTTGTGTGCGATGGGTTTGCTGGTGCTCTATAGCGCCGGCGGGCAACAGATGGGAGTTGTCATCGGCCAAGGCGTTAAGATGGCCGCCGGGCTTGGGATCATGGTCGGCATGGCGCAGATTCCCCCGGCCCAGTTCCGACGCTGGGCACCCTGGTCCTATGCGATTGGCGTGGCGCTGCTCGGTTTGGTGATGCTTCACGGCACGGGGCGCGGCGCTCAGCGCTGGCTCGATCTCGGCGTCATCCGTTTTCAACCCTCGGAGCTAATGAAGATCGCGGTGCCGATGATGGTTTGTTGGTATTTGAGCAACGCGGGAATGGCTCCGGGCTTTCGCCGCACACTCGTGACCCTCGGCATCGTTATGATTCCAGCGGCTCTCATTGCCGAGCAACCGGATCTCGGCACCGCGACGCTGGTGGCGGCGAGCGGTCTGTCGGTATTGTTTTTAGCCGGCGTAAACTGGCGCTTGCTCGGCGTTGGGACGATCGTGACCGCGGCGGGCGCGCCGGTTCTTTGGTATTACATGCATGAATACCAGCGCCAGCGCTTGCTCACTCTGTTGGATCCGGAGAATGATCCGCTAGGGTCGGGCTATCATATTATCCAATCCATGATTGCCGTCGGTTCCGGAGGGTTGTACGGCAAGGGCTGGTTAAACGGCACGCAATCCCACTTGGAATTTTTGCCGGAACGGTCGACCGACTTTATTTTCGCCGTGCTGTGCGAGGAATTCGGATTAATGGGTGTGTTACTGCTTCTAAGCGTTTATTTATTCGTGATCCTGCGCGGATTCACGATCGCCCTTGCGGCGCGAGAAAGCTTCGTGCGCTTATTCGCCGGGAGCCTTACGATCACACTGTTTATTTATATCCTCGTCAACATGGGTATGGTGGTCGGCCAATTGCCGGTTGTCGGCATCCCGTTGCCTTTCATTAGCTACGGAGGAACCTCGCTCGTGACTCTGCTCGCGAGTTTCGGTATTCTGATGTCTATTCACACCCACAAACGACTACTGTCGAATTGAGGAGCACGTTTGAAGGCGTTGATTGGGGCCGTGTGCCTCGCAATTTTGTGCATCGGACCGTCGTTTTCGAGCGATCTCGATCGCAATGCAGTCAAGGTATTTATCGATGAGATGGTGGGACGCCACGCTTTTTCGCGCGGCGATCTCGATGCTTTGTTCCGTGAAGTCCGCTTGGCGCCGGTGGTATTGGCCGCGATCGCGAAACCCGCCGAGTCCAAGCCTTGGTATCAATACCGCACCAACTTCGTAACGCCCGAGCGAACCGAAGCAGGCGTCGATTTCTGGGCCCGTAACCGCGCGGCCCTGGAACGGGCGGAACGTGCTTTTGGGGTACCGCCTCACATCATCGCCGGCATCATTGGGGTCGAGACCTCCTACGGAAAGAATACCGGCACGCATGTGGTCGTGGACGCGCTCAGTACCCTGGCGTTTCACTTTCCGCCACGCGCCGCGTTCTTTCGTAGCGAGCTCGAGAACTTCCTGCTGTTCACCCGCGATCATGGCATGGATGCGCTATCGATTAAGGGCTCCTATGCCGGCGCCATGGGGATCCCTCAATTTATTCCCAGTAGCTATCGCCGCTTCGCGGTGGATTTCGATCACGACGGCCGCGCGGACATTTGGGGAAATCCGGCCGATGCGATTGCCAGCGTGGGAAACTATTTAAAAGCCCACGGTTGGGAAGCGGGAAAGCCGATCGCGGTGCCCGCCCGCATCACCGGCCGGCGGTATGATACATTCTTGTATCAAGGCAGGGAGCCCAGTGCGAGCTTGAAAACAATGCGGGAGGCGGGGATCGTCCCGGAGAGACTCATTGGCGATGACCTTCTCGGATTTCTTGTCGCCTTGGACACCGGCGCCGGCCGGGAATTTTGGTTGGCGCTGAAAAACTTCTTCGTGATAACGCGCTATAATCATAGCGCCTTATACGCGATGGCCGTATTTCAACTAGCCGAGGCCGTCAGGCACGGCTATAAAAACAGTGAAGCTAATCCGCGTGATCCCATCGCCAGCCACTGAAGCCGGCCGAAATCTAACCTATGGGTACGCTTTTCTACTCTGCCTAGGCCTGCTAGCCACGGGGTGCGGCACGGCGCCCTTGCGGCAAGGACCCGCTTCCCCGACAGCAAAAATTCCCGATCCCGGCCCGACGGTTCGTGACGAACCCTTGAGTCGTTACGGTAACCCCGAATTCTACGAGGTCTTTGGCCGGCGTTATCGCCCGTTGAAAAATGCCGCGGGATTCGCGGAACGCGGGATCGCCTCTTGGTATGGCCGCGACTTCCACCTGCGCCGCACCTCGAGCGGAGAGACCTACGATATGTATAAGATGACGGCGGCGCATCGGGTCTTGCCGTTGCCGACCTACGTCGAGGTCACCAATCTGCAGAACGGCCGCCGGGCCATCGTAAGGGTCAACGATCGGGGACCGTTCGAGGATGATCGTGTCATCGATCTTTCCTTTGCGGCGGCCGTCAAGCTCGGTGTTCATGGACCCGGTACGGCGCGTGTCGAGCTGCGGACCATCGCGCCTGGCCGCCGGCCGGCGGTCCGTGCCGCGACGCCGTCGCCGCTCCATCGATCACCCAAGCGCTTCGGGTATTATTTGCAGGTGGGCGCCTTTTCCGACATGAGCAACGCGGAGCGCCTGCGCAACCATATCGTAGCGCTGCTCGATAATAGCGTTGAAATTCGGCCGGACGTCATCAAGGACAAATCCTATTACCTAGTACACGTCGGTCCGTTGGCAACGACGGCGGCCGCAAGCCGCCTCGCGGCGCGGCTTACACGAATCGGCGTCCAGCACCATCGCCTTATCGACAACTGATCCCCTGTTTCCGGGTAGCAGCCTTTTCAGGTATGCGCCCAGAGCATTGCAAACCACCATGAAAACCTATTCACTCTTGGTCCTACTGTCGGTGTTATCGAATTCTGCGTATGCCATTGAGACGCCGGTGGCGCCTCCGCCGCGGATCGACGCCGCGGCACACGTTTTGATGGATTATCACAGTGGCGATCTCCTCGCCGAGGGCAACCCTGACCAGCGCTGGGAACCCGCGAGCCTGACCAAGATCATGACCATGTACGCGCTCGCTCACGAGCTGAAGGAAGGGAATGTCGCCTTGGAGGATCCGGTAACCATCAGTGAGCAGGCGTGGCGCACGGGCGGGTCGAAGATGTTTATCGAGGTCGGCAAACAGGTTTCCGTCAAGGACCTGTTAATGGGCGTGGTCATCCAATCGGGCAACGACGCGAGCGTTGCGCTCGCCGAGCATATTTCCGGTTCCGAAGAGGTCTTCGCGGAGCTCATGAACCAGCACGCGCGGCGTATCGGTCTTAAAAACACTCACTTTACCAACACCTCGGGGCTTCCCGATCCAAACCACTACGCGACGGCGCGCGATCTCGCCCTCATGTCCAGGGCGCTCGTCCGGGATTATCCGGATGTCTACGCGCTTTCCAAGATCAAGGAATTCACTTTTAACGGCATTAAACAACCTAACCGCAATAAACTACTGTGGCGCGATGCGTCCGTGGACGGCCTCAAGACCGGGCACACGCAGGGCGCCGGGTATTGTTTGGTGGCCTCCGCGCTGCGCGACGGCATGCGTCTAATTTCGGTGGTGCTGGGGTCGAAAACGGAAAAGAATCGCGGCGCCGCAACCCAAGGATTACTCAATTATGGATTCCGGTTTTACGAAACCCATCGCCTGTACGCCGCCCATCAAGCGCTCGCCCAGGTGCGCGTGTGGAAGGGTGAACCGCAAGCCGCCGACGTGGGCCTGGTGGAAGACCTTTTTATCACCTTGCCGCGGCGGCGGCATAAGGAATTGAAGGCGGCGATACATATCGAACCGCGTATCGTTGCTCCGGTGGCGAAAGGGCAACGAGGCGGGACCTTGAAGATCAATCTTGGCGGCAAGGAGCTTATGCAAAGACCGCTGGTTTTGCTGAGATCCGTCCCCGAGGGGCCGCTCTATAACCGCCTCGTCGACGAAGTTTGGATGCTTATACAGTAGTCGTTTCCCGCGATGCCGGATTGCTATCTTAACGGCGAATTCATCGCCCTCGAATGCGCGCGCGTGTCCGTGTTGGACCGGGGCTTCATCTTCGGTGACGGCGTCTATGAGGTGATCCCGGTATTCAACGGACGCACATTTCGCTTGGACCAGCACCTCGCGCGGCTGCGGCAGAGCCTAGAGGCGATTCGCATCCCGCAGCCTCTCTGCGAGTGCGATTGGGCGGGCCTATTGAATACGCTCGTCGAGCGTAATGGGGGGGGCGACCAATCCCTGTATGTTCAGGTGACCCGCGGGGCTGCCAAGCGCGACCATGTATTGCCCGAGCCCATCACGCCGACCGTGTTTGCGATGAGCACCTGCCTCGACCCCAAGCGCGGCCATGCGCCCGTCAGCGCGATCACCTGCGATGATATCCGCTGGCACTACTGCCACATCAAGGCTATCGATCTGCTGGCGAACGTGATGCTGCGGCAGCGCGCCGCCGATGGCGGGGCCTATGAAGCCATCTTGCTGCGGGACGGCCGGCTGACCGAGGGAGCGGCCAGCAACGTGTTCATCGCCGCGGGCGGTATTGTCAAAACACCGCCCAAAAGCCATGCGCTCCTGCCGGGGATCACCCGCGACGTGCTGGTGGAACTATTGCCCGCGGCAGGGATCCCCTGCGTGGAAACCGAGGTTCCGCGCGCCGAGCTGATGGGTGCGGAGGAAATTTGGCTGACGAGCTCGGTCCGCGAGATCCTGCCGGTGACCGTCTTGGACGGGCATCCCGTGGGCAGCGGTGAACCGGGACCGCTGTGGACGCGGGTGTTTGAACTGTACGAACGGTTTAAGGCGGGCCAGGCGTTAAGAGACGCACCACCTTAAGCGGATGTACACATGGGCGCCGATAGTCTCTAGCGATGCGAGGGCGTCCTCCAACGACAACCGAAAAAGCGGTAGGATGACCTATCATGGAGATCTTCAAGGAATTCTCGATCGAGGCCGCGCACCTCCTTCCTAACGTCCCCGAAGGCCACAAGTGCCGCCGCCTACATGGCCACTCGTTCCAAATCGCAATCCATGTCCGTGGCGCGCTGGAACCGAAAAGCGGTTGGGTCATGGATTTCGCCGATGTCGGAGAGAAATTCCAGCCGCTCTTCGAGACGCTGGATCATCACTGTCTTAACGAAATCGAAGGCCTGGAGAATCCGACCAGTGAGAACCTAGCCCGTTGGATCTGGCAACGGCTGAAACCCGTCCTTTCGCAGCTTACAAAAGTCGTGGTCCGCGAGACCTGCACGGCCGGTTGTGTTTACCGGGGCGAGGAGGGATGAGAGGTTGTGATAAACCCTGGCCTGGTGTCATCGATCGGATCCGGTGATAAGGCGCGTGCCGCGTTCGAAGGTCAGGTACGACCAGAGCCACTGCAGGGCGACGAGCAGACGGTTGCGCAGGCTGATGAGAAAATAAATGTGCGCGAGACCCCAGATCCACCAGGCAAGGTTCCCTTTAAGGCGCAGCCAGCCGAAGTCAATGACCGCTGATTTGCGCCCGACGGTGGCGAGGTTCCCCCGGTTACGATAGCGAAACGCCGGAGGCGCGGTCTGCCCCGCGATCCGCGCCTGGATCAGCCGCGCGACATAGACACCCGCTTGCTTGGCGGCCGGAGCAATTCCGGGTACCGGCCTACCATGGGGGTCCAGCACGAGGGCTGCGTCGCCGATCACAAATACGTTGGGTAAGCCCGGTACGGAGAGGTCGGGCTTCACGATAACGCGGCCGGCCCGATCCTGCTCGGCGCCCAGCCAGTGCGCCGCCGGTGCGGCTGCGACTCCCGCCGCCCACAGGATGGTGGCCGCGGGGATCGGGCTATCGCCGAGCGACACGCCGCCCGCGTCGCAAGCCGTCACCGGCTGGCTCAAGCGTACCTCCACCCCGAGCCGCCCAAGCGAGGCCAGGGCGAACTGCGAGAGGGCCTTGGGGAAGGCCGGCAGGACGCGCGGGCCGGCCTCGACGAGCAGGATGCGGGCGCTGTGCGCGGATCGATAAGGCGGAAGTCAGCCGAGAGCGCCTTGCGCGCCAGCTCCGCGATAGCCCCGGCCAGCTCCACCCCCGTCGGTCCCGCGCCGACGATAACGAAGGTCAGGAGGCGTTTCCGCTCGCGCTCATCGGTTTCCATCTCGGCCTGTTCGAAAGCGGAAAGGATGCGCCGCCTGATCGCCGTGGCATCGTCGAGGTGCTTGAGCCCGGGGTCAAACCGCTCCCAGTCTCCGCGGCCAAAGTAGTCGTGCCGGACTCCTGTAGATAACACTAGATAATCATAGGGGAGCGATCGCTTGCCCATGTGCAACACCTTCCGCGCCGTATCGACCACGGTCACTTCGCCCAGCAAGACCCGCGCGTTCGGCTGACGTCGCAGCAGGCGGCGGATGGGCCAAGCGATATCGCCCGGAGAGAGGGCGGCGGTGGCGACCTGATAGAGCAGCGGTTGAAACAAATGGTAGTTCTGACGGTCCACGACTGTGACGGCGACCGGAGCGTCCGCTAGAGCCTTTGCCGCAGCCAGTCCGCCGAATCCGGCTCCGACGATCACGACTTGCGGCTTGCGGGCCGCCCCGGAGTCCGCACTCTCTGTACCTCGGGAGGTTTTCTGATTTACACACATGGATCAAAAGCCGTCCGCGGCGTGAGCATTCGACGAGGCGACTACGGGGTTAGAGCCTCTAAGCGTAGCGTGCATGACGGACCGGCTCCGAAAGGGTGCTCACCTGCGGCACGGTCGCGCGGCCTTAGCGATTGTGGAGCACCCGGCCCCAATCGAGGCTGATCCACCGTCCTTGGGCATAATCAAACAGGCCACATTGTTTCACAATCGCGTAATGGCGCAGCGGGGTCCACCGCCAAGATATCAGTCGAACGCCGGTGCGGGATGCCAAATACCTCTCGGCGGCCGCTAGGCTTCGCACCGGGATGCGGGTGTCCAAGTGGTGGAGCGTATGGTTCATCACGACATTGGGCAACAGGTACCACCAGATCCCGCTAAACCTGACGTGGCAGGCCCCGGTCGCCTGCGAGAACTCCGTTCGCCATTCTTCCGCCGATTCAAACCATTTAACCCGCGGGTGAGTGTGATTGAAGAACACCACGAAACCAATCGCCCAACTCGTGATCATGAGCGAGGCGGCGGCAAAGAGCGCCATCCTGGACAGCAAGCTCCAAGCACCCGCATCGCATAGAAATGCCGTCGTTCCCCCTACAACTAACCACGTCATAACCACGGTTGCTACGTCCGCATAGGCCGAACGCACGACGCGCTTCGGCACACCACTCGGGGGCCACACAAACTTTCGACGCCATAGCTCCAGCGCATAGTAGAGTCCGAATCCGCCGCCCGTCGGGTGCCGGTATATGAACTCCATCAATCGCCTCGGCAGCGAAAGCCGGCTGAACTCATCGGGCGAGAGCGGCGTCCAGACAAAATCAAGCCCCCTGAGGTTTGTGAAGTTGTGGTGCAGACCGTTGTGGAAATACGCCCACAACGAATAACTGTGAACGCTGGGTACGAATGCCAACCGGCCGATGACCGCATTGAGCGTGCGACTTGATGTGAAGCTTCCGTGGCAAGCGTCATGGGCGGTGACAAACAATTGCGATCCCGCCACGCCACCAACGATCGAAAGAGCGAGTGCGGTAAGAACGCTGTCAACTGCAATGCTGCCGCTCATCGCCGCGATCCAGATGATCATGGCGAGCAGGAACCAACACGCGGGATCGCATCGTTCTTGAGCATGAAACTGTTCAAGTCCCGTCAACCTGGGTTCCACAAGCCCACTCCACTTGCTTGACATCGTGTGAACGATAGTTACGCTGCTTCATAGCGAGGATCTCCCGTGCGCGAGTTTGTTGGGTGAAATCCGTAGCTTGAGGCCTCGCTTTTTTTTTTGAAAGGTGGCAATAAGAGAAACGTACCTAATGCCCGCGCGCAGTATACCGTAGTTATTAGTACCAACGTCCGTGAAAAGAATACTTGAGTATATCGGCGGTAAGAAGGGCATTGATGTGCGCATCAATGGGGACAGGCCCTATGATATCCACGTGCATCATCGGAGGTTCTACCGGCGCGTTTTATGGAACTATAGCCTCGGGATCGGCGAAGGTTACATGGATGGTGATTGGAGCTGCGAGGACCTGGAAGGCATGTTGACAAGGTGTTTGCGGATGGTTACGACCTCACAGAACGTCAGCATCGTGTCGGGCCTACAACATACCTTGCTCAACATGCAGACGATCCTGAAAAGCAGACGCTCCGCCGAGAGGCACTACGATATCGGTAATGATCTGTACGAAGCAATGCTGGATCCCCATATGCAATACAGCTGCGGTTACTGGAAGGATGCCACGACCTTGGAAGACGCACAACTCGCCAAGATGGACCTGATTTGCAGGAAGCTCCGTTTGCAGAGGGGAGCAAAGGTCTTGGACGTCGGTTGTGGATTCGGCGGATTGATGAAGTACATGAGCGATCGCTATAGCGTTGACGTCACCGGGGTAACGTTATCGCGAGAGCAGCAAAGGTTCGGGCAGGAGAAGTTTGGTCTCAACTCCATTTTTCTGCACGATTACCGTGAGCTTCGAAAGTATCATCGGAGATCGTATGACCGCGTGGTCTCCGTTGGCATGCTCGAGCACGTCGGATTCAAGAACTATGCGGACTTTTTCGAGTCTGTCCGGCATGTTACCAAGGACGATGGCATCTTTCTCCTGCATACCATAGGAGGTAATGTATCGGTTAGACGCCCTGACGACTGGGTGGACAAGTACATATTTCCAAACGGTATGACGCCCTCGGTTGCCCAGTTGGGGAAGGCGATGGAGGGCCTGTGGGTGATGGAGGATTGGCATAACTTCGGCCCCGGTTACGCCAAGACGCTGGATGCTTGGAACCGGCATTCGAAAGCATATCTTCAGGGTTCGGACCGGTATCCTCTCCGATTCCAGAGGATGTGGGAGTTCTATCTAGTGGGTTCTAAGGTGATATTCGACCTCAGGGCATCGCAACTATGGCAGATATTGCTGACCCCGTATGGAGTGAAAGGCGGGCTCGAAAGAAGCGACTAAGGAACCTCTGCAAAAGTCCGCGATCTGATCGGTAGGCGCACCGAATACAGCCGAGGATGATAATGAGCAGACAGATGACACTGGGTACGGGCTTCGAGAAGTACAGCAAGACGACCC
>Ga0136630_1000076_pt1 | contig 28468 bp, 26 predicted proteins | sample AntDrymUQ5682106_2_FD_105496 | JGI IMG/M metagenome (GOLD analysis project Ga0136630, IMG submission 105496) | Polar desert sand microbial communities from Dry Valleys, Antarctica - metaG UQ568 (21.06) | ecosystem: Environmental > Terrestrial > Soil > Desert | place: Antarctica: Dry Valley...
ATCTGCTTGTCCGGCTGCGGTTTCCGGGGTGGTGGTCGGTGGTCTCGGGGTGGGCTGGTGTGGGTGTGTCCGGTGGGGGTGGTGATCGTGGTTGATCTGTCGGGGTTTCGGATGGTGTGGAAGTTCCGGTGTTGTTTGGTGCGGTGGTGGTGGCGGCATTTGGCGTGGAGATTGTGCTCGGCGGTGGGTCCGGCCGGGTAGGGGATGATGTGGTCGAGGTCGACGCGGGGCTGGTTGCAGTTGGCCCAGGTGCAGGTGCCGTCGCGGGTCAGGACGTATTCGCGCAGGGCCGGTGGGGGGTCGTGTCGGGTGGTCCCGACATCGAGCAGGGCCCCGGTGGCCGGGTCGTAGATGATCCGCTGCCATTGGGCGTCGGCGGCGATGCGGATGGCCATGCTGGCCGGGATGGGTCCGTGTCCGCGCAGGTGGGCGGGTTCGGTGCTCATCCCGAGCAGCAGTTCGGCGGAGAGTTTGACTTGGATCTGGGCCCAGGCCGGGACCCGGGGTGGGAGGCCGACCTGGCCGGTGTTCGGGTCGAGGTTGGTCTGCCCGGTCAGGTAGAGGGTGGCCAGGTCGGTGAGTGCGTCGGCGCGGCGTTGATCGGCGCTCCGGGTGTCGTCGGGGTCGCGGCCCTGTTCGGCGCGGGCGTTGATCCCGGCCCATAGCGTGGCGGCCTGGTCGGCGGGCAGCAGCGCCCACAGGCAGGCCATCCCGTCCTCGCGGGGTTCTCTGATCACCCGCCGGGCTTCGGCGGCGTCGGTGTGCCGGTCTTCGATCTCACGGGGGTCCAGGGAGTCCGCGAGCGCGGTGGCCTTGACCCGTAGCCGGGCCGGGCTGAGAGTCTCGGCCTGGGCGAGGAGCATCTGTTCGACGAAGGCGGCGTCCTGCGCCGAGAGCCGGGAGGTGGCTTCGGACAGGATCCGGGCCCGGGCAGCGCAGATCCGGCCCTGCTCCCAGGAGTCCAACGTCGCGGGCAGCCGCTGCGCCAGGTCCAGGGCCAGATTGACCTTGGTGCCGGCCGCGACCCGGGAACAGGACAGCGCCAGGGCGACCTCTTCCACCGCGAACGGGAGCTCGTTGGGATCATCGGCGGTGCGGCGTGCGGTGAGTTCGGCCAGCGCCCGGGACTGCCCGGCCGCGGCCCAGGCGGCGAGGCGTTCGTAGCCGACGATCCGGTCCAACACGATCGCGTCGGTGACGATGTCATCGCGGACCCCGGCCAGCATTAGTGCCAGACACGCCCCGGTGGGGCACCCTGGCAGCGGCACGTCCACCACGGAGCTGACCTGGCTGGGCTCGAGGTCGTAGGGGTCGGCGATCTCCGGGTGCCATTCCCCGTCGGCGAACACCCATTCCCCGGTGAACTCGCCCTCGAACATGTGTTCGAGTCTATCTCAAACTAAGCTGGGCGGCAAGACGTTTCGAAGAGATCGGCCGAAGCTTCACCTTGAGTACCGGCGGCCAGCAACGAAGGTGACAACCCCGTCCCCATCCGTTGCTGCCGTACTGAACCCAACCACCTACCGAGGCGACCCGGCGCACAAATCAAGGCGCAGGAACGTCTGGGGCGGTACAAGAATGTCCGGATGGCTATCTGGGTGCTGATCCACAGTCCACTCGTCGGTGCAGCCACCTGGGCGCCCGTAGCCGCCGAACTGCACCGGCAGGGCCAGCACGTCGTCGTTCCTGACCTGTCGCCGGCTCTGTCGACCACCGTTGATCACGCCTCGCGGCAGGCTGAGCTGGTGGCTTCGGCCGTTCGCCGCGGGCCGGTTGTCCTGGTTGCACACAGCGGGGCCGGACCCCTGCTTCCGTTGATCGCAGACCGACTGATCCAGCAGCGCATCTCAGTCGCAGCGAGCGTTTTCGTCGACGCCGGTCTTCCCCATCCCGGGCAGTCTCGAATCGAGGTCTTGCCGGCGCCGGCGGTCGGTCAACTTCAGGAGATGGCCGTCGATGGGTGGCTCCCACCCTGGACTTCGTGGTGGTCCCCCGAGCAACTGCTCGCGATTCTGCCCGACGAAAGGGTGCGCAATCGGCTGATCGAGACCTGTCCGCGACTTCCATCGAGCCTGTTCTCCGAGCTCCTCCCCAATCTGGACGAGAAGCAGTTGGGCATCTGCAGCTATGTCAGGCTCAGCAACGCCTACGACGATGTCGCGGCACGTGCCGAAGGCGCCGGTTGGCCGGTACGTCGGATCGATGCCCACCATCTCGCCATCGTCACCGCACCGCAGCAGATCGCCGAAGCCGTCCTGGCACTCGTCAAACCGGCAGGCGACTAGCCTCCGCAGGGTGCTGATCGACATCGAGCGGGTCCTCACGCTGTCCCTGGTGGCGCTGGCGATCATCGCCGTACCGGGGCCGAGCGTGCTGTTCGTCGTCACCCGCGGGATGGCTCTGGGCCGGCGCGCAGCACTCGCCACCGTGGCCGGCAACGAAGTCGGGCTGATCGTGCAGGTAACCGCGGTCTCGGTCGGACTCGGGACGATCGTGGAGCGTTCGGTCGTCGTCTACACCGTTCTCAAGCTCGCCGGAGCGGCGTATCTGATCTACCTCGGTGTGCAAGCCTTCCGGCACCGGATGGCTCTGCTCGCCGCTCTCGGTCGCACGATGGGTCCGGTGCCAACCCGGCGAATCTTCATCGACGGGTTCGTCGTCGGTGTGAGCAACCCGAAGAGCATCCTGCTGTTCGCCGCGATCCTTCCTCAATTCGCCGACCCCGCCGCAGGAAACCTTTCGTTGCAGCTGTTCCTGCTCGGCATGATCTGCGTTCTGATCGCCCTCATCTCGGACAGCACGTGGGCGCTGCTCGCCGGGATCGCTCGCGGCTGGCTCGCCCGCTCGCCACGCCGACTAGCCGCAATCGGAGGCGGCTCCGGCGCCGTCATGGTGGGGCTGGGCCTTCAGGTCGCCTTCACCGGGCGCCGGGACTGACGTCGGCTGCAGGTCAACTCAGCTGGCGTCTGCACCTGCGCCGACGACCCAGGTGTCCGAGCCGTGCAGTAACTGATCGAGGTCACCGGCACCGGATTTCGCCACCGCCTCATCGAGTTGGGCAGACATCTGGCCGTCATAGGTCGGACGCTGCACCGACCGGAACACACCGAACGGCGTGTGTCCCAGATCAGAACCAGACAGGCGGGACAAGCCGAACGCGTACGACGGGTCCTCGGTGCTCGGATCATGCACGACGATCGCGTCGTTCCCGACCTCAGAAACCTCCGCGACGCCCAGGACACCGGTGTTCGGGTCCCGTACGACGCCTCGGTGCCCGTCCTTGCCGAACCGGATCGGTTGGCCGGTGACCAGCGGAATGATCGCCTCGTCACGTGTCCCTGGGTCCTTGAGGACCTCGAAGGCGCCGTCGTTGTAGATGTTGCAGTTCTGGTAGATCTCGATGAATGCCGCGCCCTTGTGCTCGTGGGCTGCCCGCAGCACCGAGAGAAGGCCCGCGCGATCGGAGTCCATGGCCCGCGCCACGAACGTCGCTTCCGCGCCGATTGCCAGGGACAGCGGGTTGAACGGCGCATCCAAGGAGCCCATCGGCGTCGACTTGGTGACCTTGCCGAGTTCCGAGGTGGGGGAGTACTGCCCCTTGGTCAACCCGTAGATCCGGTTGTTGAACAGCAGGATCGTGAGATTGACGTTGCGTCGCAGGGCGTGGATCAGATGGTTTCCACCGATGGACAGCGCGTCGCCGTCACCGGTGACCACCCACACCGACAGCTCCGGACGCGAGGCAGCCAGTCCAGTGGCGATCGCGGGTGCCCGGCCGTGGATCGAATGCAGCCCATAGGTATTCACGTAGTACGGGAACCGCGACGAGCAGCCGATCCCGGACACGAAGACGATGTCCTCACGCCGGATCTTCATCTCCGGCAGGAATGACTGCACCGTATTCAGGATGATGTAGTCACCGCAGCCGGGGCACCAGCGGACCTCCTGGTCGGTCTTGAAGTCCTTGGGCTTGAGAGTCGGCATCCCGATCTCGATCTCGGTCATCTCAGCACCTCCGTCATATCGGTCGGCTCCGCGCTCGCTCCGCTCCTCGCTCGTTCCTCCCTGCGATGCTCACTCGCTGTTGCCTCGCCGGAACCCTCGGTCGCGTTGGTGACTTCGGTGATCACGCCGTGCAGTACGTCGGCCAGCTCAGCTGCGCGGAAGGGCAGTCCGCGTACCTGGTTGTAGCCCACGATGTCGACCAGGTACTCGGCCCGGAGCAACAGGGCGAGCTGGCCGAGGTTCATCTCCGGCACGACGACTCGCTCGTAGCGCTTCAGCACCGGACCAAGGTCGCTCGGAAACGGATTGAGATGGCGCAGATGCAGCTGGGCGATCTCCAGCCCGTCCACACGCAGACGCCGGCAGGCGGCACCGATAGGACCGTACGTCGACCCCCACCCCAGGACCAGCACCCGCGCCGCGCCGGTCGGATCGTCGACCTCGGTCGGGGGCAGGCCGTCGGCGATCCGATCGACCTTGGCCTGGCGGGTGCGCACCATGTAGTCGTGGTTGGCCGGTTCGTAGTTGATCTCACCGGCTCCGTCGGACTTCTCCAGGCCACCGAGGCGGTGCTGCAGCCCGGTCGTACCAGGAACTGCCCACGGGCGGGCCAGCGTCGCCTGGTCCCGCTGGTAGGGCAGGAACTCGCCGTCCGGCCCGTTGGGCTCGGTGACGAACGGCCGCCGAAGATCGGACAGGTCGGCGGAGTTCGGCAACAGCCAGGGCTCGGAGCCGTTTGCCAGATAGCCATCGGAGAGCAGGAAGACCGGAGTCATGAACGTCGTCGCTATGCGCACGGCTTCGAGCGCTGCATCGAAGCAGTCCGACGGCGAGCGCGGCGCCACGATCGGCACCGGGGATTCCCCGTTGCGGCCGAACATCGCCATCAGCAGGTCGGCCTGCTCGGTCTTGGTCGGCAGACCGGTCGACGGACCGCCACGCTGCACGTCGACGATGACCAGCGGAAGCTCCATGGACACCGCCAACCCGATGGTCTCCCCCTTCAGCGCGACGCCCGGCCCGGAGGTCGTCGTCACGCCGAGCGCGCCCCCGAACGAAGCGCCCAGGGCCGCACCGACTCCGGCGATCTCGTCCTCGGCCTGGAACGTGCGTACGCCGAAGGCCTTGTGCTTGGACAGCTCGTGCAGGATGTCGCTGGCCGGAGTGATCGGATAGGCGCCGAGGAACAATGGCAAACCGGAGCATTTGGCCGCCGCAACCAACCCGTACGCGAGCGCCAGGTTTCCGTTGATGTTGCGGTAGACACCCGGGGGCATCTCGGCCGGCTTGATCTCGTACGAGACCGCGAAGGCCTCGGTCGTGTCGCCGTAGTTGTAGCCGGCCCGAAACGCCGTCACGTTCGACTCGGCGATCTCGGGTTTGCCGGCGAAGCGCTTCTTCAGGAACGCGATCGTGCCCTCGGTCGGCCGGTTGTACATCCAGGACAGCAGCCCGAGTGCGAACATGTTCTTTGCCCGCTCGGCATCTTTCTTGCCCAGCCCGGAATCCTTGAGGGCCTCCAGGGTGAGCGAGGTCAGCGGCACCGAGATCAGCTGGTAGTCAGCCAGCGAGTCGTCCTCGAGTGGATTCGCGGTGTAGCCCACCTTGGTCAGGCTCCGGCCAGCGAACTCGTCGGCATTGGCGATGATCGTCTTCCCGCGTGGCAGGTCACCGAGGTTTGCCCGCAGGGCCGCCGGATTCATCGCCACCAGGACGTCCGGGGCATCGCCGGGGGTCATGATGTCGTGGTCGGCAAAGTGCAACTGGAAAGAGGAGACACCCGGCAGAGTGCCGGCAGGTGCGCGGATCTCGGCGGGAAAATTGGGAAGAGTCGACAGGTCGTTTCCGAAGGACGCCGTCTCGGCGGTGAACCGATCACCGGTGAGTTGCATGCCATCACCGGAATCGCCGGCCAACCGGATGACTACCCGGTCGATGTGCAGAACTGGCTTGGTCACAAGGGTTGCGACCTCCACGGCCGTGTACGTCGAGCTGTACGGGTACCCATGTCCCCACATCGTATTCGCGTTCCCGGCACTATGTGTCGTGCGTGATGTGTGCTCAGGTGTGATGCGCGCCGCAGCACGCTGTTCCGAGAAACCGGAGGTCCGATGAGCGGTTACGTCACAGTCGGCGTGCTGCTCGTGGTCGGCATCGTCCTACTCGCCGGCGCCGGCGCGCTGAACGCCCTGCTCAGCCCGGACCGCGCCGCGGGCAGCGAGGGCTTCACGACGTACGAGAGCGGCGTCGATCCGGTCGGCGAGGGCTGGGCGCAGTCCCAGATCCGGTACTTCGTCTATGCGTTTCTCTACGTGGTCTTCGCCGTCGAGGCGGTCTTCCTCTTTCCGTGGGCGACCATCCTCGCTGATCCCGGCTTCGGTACGACGGCGCTGGTGGAGATGGGGGTCTTCGTCGGCCTGCTGGCACTCGTGCTGCTCTACGTGTGGCGCAAACGCGTCCTCAGCTGGACCTGACGGGCCGGCTCACAGTCCAAGTGAAAACAACGGCTAGTCTTATTTTCATTTTGATGAGTAAGTGATGATAAGGTAAGTCGATGTCGTCAGCGGAGGGGCTGGACGGCCACGTTGCTGGGGGTTGGCCATCCATCGGCTGGGAAGACATCGACTGGACTCCCAGCATCTCACCAGATCAAGTTCCTCGAAATATCCGCGAGCGGCACAGTGGCCCATATCGCGCCGCTGTCGTCCCACAGATTGCCAACCTTCACCCGCAGGTGCCGAGCCAGGTTGCCGCACTTGCCGACGAGGCGACCGCCGAGGTGTCTCGATTCGACGCTGAGATTGGCTCTGAACTCGCTCCGTTCGCTTCTGTCTTGCTGCGCTCGGAGTCCGCCTCCTCGTCGAGAATCGAGAACCTCACATCAAGTGCCAAGGCGATTGCCCTGGCCGAGCTAGGTAGTCCCGAGAAGCGCAATGCGACGGAGATTGTCGGAAACGTGCAGGCGATGACGGCAGCGATCGCGCTCGCCGACCGGCTGGATGCCGACGCGATCCTCGCCATGCATGCAGCACTCATGTGTAACCAGCCGTCGGAAAAGCCAGGGGTATGGCGGACCGAGCAGGTGTGGATCGGCGGGGACTCCTTCGGACCGCATGGAGCGGCCTTCATCCCCCCGAATCACAGTCATGTAGTCGTGGCGATAGATGACCTCGTTCGCTTCACCCGACGCACCGACGTACCCCTGCTCACCCAGGCCGCGATCGCCCACGCCCAGTTCGAGACCATCCACCCGTTCACGGACGGCAATGGCCGTACTGGACGGGCACTGATCCATGCACTGCTGCGTGGTCATGGCTTGACCAGAAAGGTCACCGTCCCAGTCTCCGCGGGATTGCTAGCCGATACACACGCCTACTTTGGCTCCCTCTCTGATTACCGAAACGGCGACCTCTCATCGATTGTCGAGCAGGTGGCGACGGCGGCATTTGCCGCGATGACGAACGGGCGCCAACTTGTGTCTGACCTGAAGCAGATTCGCGAAGCGTGGGATGACAAGATCCCCGCTCGTCGCGGCTCCGCGGCCTGGCGGGTAGCGGATCTGCTCCTAGGCCAGCCCGTCATCGACGCCGCGGTAGTAACTAGGGAGTTGGGGCTCTCGGCAGCCAATGCTCTGCGACCGATCGCGCCGCTTGTCGCCGCGGGTGTGCTGACCGAGTTCACCGGTTTCAAGCGAAATCGAATGTGGCAGTCGCGCGACGTCCTTATCGCTCTGGACGACTTCGCCGCGCGGGCAGGCCGACGCACTCTCGACCAACACCGGCACGGGGGCGAGAACTGACGAAGCGGGGTGGCAACCGGCTACCAGTTTCCGATACGTCACTTCCGCTACCCGGCTAGGGTTGCTCCACCCGCACGCTGAGAGGGGCGCTGGAAGCGATGGGCATCGGTGACGCCGTCCTCCCGGACCCGGTCAAGTTCGTGCTGAACTGGGGTCGCCGTTACAGCCTCTGGGTCTTCAACTTCGGCCTGGCCTGCTGCGCGATCGAGTTCATCGCCACGTCGATGGGCCGGCACGACTTCATCCGGCTCGGTGTCATCCCCTTCGCGCACGGACCTCGGCAGGCCGATCTGATGGTTGTTTCCGGCACGGTGACCGACAAGATGGCCCCAGCCGTCAAGCGCCTGTACGAGCAGATGCCCGAGCCGAAGTACGTGATCTCCTTTGGCGCTTGTTCGAATTGCGGTGGGCCGTACTGGGATTCCTATTCCGTCACCAAGGGCGTCGATCAGATCATTCCGGTGGACGTGTACGTCCCGGGCTGCCCTCCGCGGCCAGAGGCGTTGCTGCAGGGAATTCTGCGACTTCAGGACAAGATCGCCGGCGAGCCCGTGTCGCTGAACGGCGGCGCGCGGGCCGCCCGGTCACCGGAGCGCTCGACGGCTCGGGTGCTGACCGCACCGCTCGTACGACCCGACTCCGGCGCATGAGGTCCCGCACCGCCGAGGTGGCAGCCGCGCTGGCCCACGGTGCCGGACCCGGCGGCCAGGCGGGCGAGAGCTTTGGAATGTGGACCGTGGAGGTGCCGGTCGACGGCTGGCGGGCAACGCTGTATGCGGCCAGGGACACCCACGGCCTGCGGTTCTTCGATTGGCTGAGCGCGGTCGACGAACTGGAGGAGGGCTATCGGGTCGTGGCCCACCTCCTCGATCCGGACACTGTGACGCATCTGCTGATCAGCGCCCGGGTTCCCCTGGCAGACCCAAGGCTGGACTCGGTCGTCGAGGTGTTTCGTGGTGCCGCCTGGCACGAGCGCGAGACCCACGAAATGTTCGGCATCGACTTCGTCGGACACCCGGGTCTCACGCCGCTGCTGCTTCCTGACGGCTTCGAAGGCCACCCGCTTCGCAAGGAGTTCATCCTCGCCTCACGGGTGGCCAAGGTCTGGCCCGGCGCCAAAGAGCCCGGAGAGGGACACGGCACCGGCCCGCGGCGCAAGGCCATCCGCCCGCCCGGCGTGCCCGACCCGGAGGTCTGGGGTCCGGCGGCGCGAAACGCGCACGAGGCGGGATGACATGAGTGATGCGGTGATGATCGGAATCAAGGTCGTCTGCGTCCTGGCTGCCTTCCTGACCTTGCCGCTGCTCGTGGGCCAGCTGGAACACAAGGCCATGGCGCACATGCAGGGCCGCCTCGGGCCGATGTACGCCGGGGGCTTCCACGGCTGGGCCCAGCTGATGGCCGACGGGGTGAAGTTTCTCCAGAAGGAGGCTGTCGTTCCCGCGGCGGCCGATGCCAGGGTGTTCCGGCTCGCACCTGCCGTGGCGCTGATCCCGTACCTACTGGTTCTCGTGGTCATTCCGCTCGGGCCGGGCACTGTGGCGGAGGCTCTCGATGCCGGGCTGTTCTTCGCGCTAGCGGTCACCGGGGTCGGGGTCGTCGGCATGCTGATGGCCGCCTGGGCCTCGGCGAACAAGTACTCCCTGCTCGGCGGATTACGAGGTGCTGCACAGCTTCTTGCCTACGAGTTGCCGTTCGTGCTTGCTGCCGCGTCGGTCGCGATGGCGGCGGGGACCCTGTCGCTCGTCGGCATCGTCGAGGCGTGGAACCCGTGGTGGCTGTTGTGGCAGGCGCCGGCGATGGTGATCTTCTTCGTCGCCGGGATGGCCGAGATCCGCCGGCCACCGTTCGACATGCCGCTGGCCGACTCGGAGCTGGTCTTCGGCTACCTCACCGAATACGGCGGCCTGCGCTTCGCCTTCATGTTGCTCGCCGAGTACGTCGGCATCGTGGTCGTCTGCGCGCTGACCACAGTGCTCTTCCTCGGCGGATGGCGCGGCCCCTTCCTGTCCGACGAACTCGGTCCACTGTGGACCATATTGAAGATCTTCGCCCTCTCCTTCGTCGTCATCTGGGCCCGGGTGGCCTACCCACGCCTTCGGGAGGATCAGTTGCAGCGGCTTGCCTGGCAAGGACTCGTTCCGATCGCGTTGGGACAACTCGTACTCACCGGAGCCGTCGTGGCGGTTACCTCATGAGGTGGCGGCGATGACTGACCTGCCCGGTGGCGGACTGGCCCGAGGGCTACTGATCACCCTGCGCACGATGGGTCGCAAGACCGGGACACAGCAGTACCCGGACGTCCAGCCGGAACTGCCGCCCCGCAGTCGCGGTGTGATCGGTCTGCTCGAGGAGAACTGCACCGTCTGCATGCTCTGTGCCCGGGAGTGCCCGGACTGGTGCATCTACATCGACTCGCACAAGGAGACCCAGGCACCGGCGGTCGAGGGTGGACGGGAGCGGCAACGAAATGTGCTGGACCGCTTCGCCATCGACTTCTCGCTGTGCATGTACTGCGGCATCTGTGTCGATGTCTGTCCCTTCGATGCGCTGTTCTGGGCACCGGAGTTCGAGTACTCCGAGTACGACATCCGCGAGATGACCCATGAGAAGGATCGCCTCGCCGAGTGGACCCGAACCACGCCGGCACCGCCCGCGCACGACCCGAACGGCGCGGCTGACTGAACGTGCGCGTGACCCGCACCGTGGCCACCGGCCGAACCGTCCACGCAGCCGAGGCGCCCTCCTATCTCGACGTCAGCGGCAGCGAGATCGTGTTCATCCTGATCGGTGTGATCACCCTCGGGGCGGCGCTGCTGTGCGTGACCAGCCGCAACGTCGTACGCGCTGCGCTGTGGCTCGTCGTCGCCCTCGGCGGGCTGGCCGGCCTGTACCTGGTCCTGACCGCCGAACTGGTGGCGATCGTGCAGGTCCTGATCTACGTCGGCGCCGTAGTCGTGCTACTGCTGTTCGGGCTGATGGTGACCAAAGCGCCGATCGGCCCGCAGCCGGATCTGAACACCGCCAATCGGCCGGTCGCCCTGGTCGTGGCTGTCGCCGCGTTCGGGTTGCTCGTCGCCGTGCTGATCGACGCCTTCCGGTTCGCCTACCTGGATCTGACCGTCGAGGGTCAAGGGGGCGCGGAAGCCATCGGCGCTGCGGTGTTCGGTTCCTGGGTGCTGTCCTTCGAGGTGTTGTCGGTGTTGTTGCTGGCCGCGGTGATCGGGGCCATCGCGATCACCCGCCGGGACGTCGGCTCCAAGGGGCGCCGCTGATGCACCTGCTCTACCCCTTGATCGTTTCGGCCGGTCTGTTCGCGATCGGCCTCTACGGACTTCTGGCCCGGCGCAATCTCGTCCTGGTTCTGATGTCGGTGGAACTACTGCTGGCTGCGGTCAGCCTCAACCTCGTCGCCTTCGACGTGTGGCTCACCGACGTCCTGCGCTCCGGTCAGGTGCTGACCCTGATGGTGATCGCCATCGCCGCTGCCGAAGTCGGTCTCGGCCTGGCCATCGTGTTGCAGCTGTTCCGGCAGCGGGCCACCTCCTCGATCGACGACCTCGACACGTTTACCGAGCCCCGATGACCAACCGGTGAGCGCAGCGAGCGGGGCTGCCCGATGATCAGCTTGGCGACGGTGGCCGCCATGGCGGTGGTCGTGATTCCAGCCCTGGCAGCAGGGCTGGGGATGTTGCCGGGGCTCAGGCTGCGCACGCGCGGCGCACGCGCCGTCGCGGTGGCCGGCGCCGTAATGACCACGGTGGCCGCCGTGGCCGTGTTCGTCACCGCCGGCAACCTGGCACAGGAGACGACCCTGCTGCTGGCTCCGTTCGGAGACATCGACATCACTACCGGCGTGCTGGTCGACGGCCTGACCGGCCTAATCGTCCTCGTCGTGGCCGTCGTCGCGTCCTGCGTACAGCTCTACTCGGTCGGCTACCTGCAGAAGGACCCGAGGTATCCGACGTACGCGGCCCAGGTCTCGCTGTTCACCGCGGCCATGATGCTCGTCGTCGTCTCCGGTGACCTGCTTGCGCTCGTGGTCGGCTGGGAAGTCATGGGCCTGTGCTCCTACCTGCTGATCGGCCACTACCGCGACTTACCCGAGGCTCCCGGGGCTGCGGTCAAAGCCTTCTTGGTCACCCGGGTCGGTGACATCGGCTTCCTGCTCGGAGTGCTGCTGCTCGGTGGCGCCGTGGGTAGCTTCCGGATCACCGACGTTCTCTCCGCTGCCGGTTCGATCGACCCGATGACGTTGACTGTGGCTACCCTTCTCCTGCTGCTGGGGATTGTCGGCAAGAGCGCTCAATTTCCCTTGCACACTTGGCTTCCCGACGCCATGGCGGGGCCGACTCCGATCAGTGCCCTTATTCATGCAGCCACGATGGTTGCGGCCGGGGTGTTCGTGGTGATGCGTCTCTATCCGGTGTTCCTCGCCGCGCCGACCACACTCATCGTGCTGGCGATCAGCGCGTCGATCACCATGCTGCTGGGAGGTCTGTGCGCCCTCGCTCAAGACGACATCAAGCGAGTGCTGGCCTGGTCGACGATCAGCCAACTCGGTTACATGACCGGGGCACTGGCCGCCGGTGGGTACACCCAAGGCGGCTTCCATCTGGTCTCGCATGCCGCCTTCAAAGCCCTGCTGTTCCTGGCCGCCGGGGTGGTACTGCAGCACGTAGGAACCGCCCTGATGAGCGAACTCGGCGGGCTGTGCCGCGCGATGCCGGTGACCTTCGTCGTCACGTTGCTGGGCTTGTTGGCCCTCGTCGGAGTGCTGCCGCTGTCCGGCGGATTCAGCAAGGATGCGGCACTCGAGTCGGCGTGGGCAGCCGTACGGGGCGAGTCCTCGGTTCTTTCGGCCTCCCCGCTGGCAACGATCCTGCTGATGTGCATGCTCGGGACGGTGTTGGTCACCGCCGCCTACGCCACCCGGCTGCTGCTGCGAACCTTCTTCGGCGAGCCGGTTCCTGGCGGTTTGGACGAAACCCGCCAGCGGGCAGGGGATCCGGGGCCCGCCATGCGCTGGCCCCTGCTGGTTCTTGCTGTGCCGACTGTGGCGCTCGGAGCGGGAATCGGATGGTTGCCCGACTACCTCGGAACTCCGCTGGCTGCAGGTGCCAGCGCGGCACTCGGACCCGGTCCGCTGCCCGGTCGGCTCACTCCGCAGCCAACCGAATCGCTGATCGCCGCGGCGCTGATCGTGCTGGGAGCTGGTGCGACGTACCTCGTCTGGCGGGCGGCACCGACCAGTGGCCCAGTACGGATATTGCGCCGGAGCGCCGTGGCTCTGCGCCGCGGGCTCTACCTCGACGAGGTCCAGCACGCGTTCGTCGTGCGGCCCTACCGCCGGCTGGCGACCACTCTGTCCACTGTGGACGAGATGGGCGTCGACGGACTCGTCGACGGCGCGGCCGAGGCAACCAGCAACCTGAGCCGTGGCCTGTCGCGGGCGCATCCCCGGCTGCCCAATCTGGCAGTCACCGGCCTGATCGTCAGTACGACGGTCCTGGTGACGATCCTGGTCGTGCTGTCATGAGCCGAGAGCGAGTGAGCATCGCAGCGAGGAACGAGCGAGGCGCGGAGCGAGCGGTGCGCGAAGCGCACGAGGCGGGGCACCAGTGACTCTGCTGGTCCTCGCTCTGCCGTTGGTTGGCTCCATCGTGCTGGCGCTGTGGCCGCGCAACTCCGATCTGAGTCCGCGGATCTTCGGCACGGCGATCGCCGCCGCCACGCTGGTAGCTGCGTTGTTCCTGCTGCCCGGTCTCCGGACCGACGACACCGGCGAAGCCCCCGGCGCGGCATTGAACCCGAGACACGAGGTGGACCTGCCCTGGCTGGAGGTCATCGACGTACGCCTGCACCTCGGTGTGGACGGGATCAGCGTGCCGTTGATCCTGCTCACCGCTCTGTTGACCCTGCTCGGCATGGTGCACAACTGGGTCGAGCGCCCGGACCGGCCGGCACTGTTCTGCGCGATGGTGTTGCTGCTCGAAGTCGGCGCGCTGGGGACGTTCATGGCCCTGGACCTGGTGGTGTTCTTCGCCGCCTTCGAGGTCGTACTGATCCCGATGTACTTCCTCATCGCGCGATGGGGCGGACCGGGCGGGGCCGCGGCGGCGCTGAAGTTCGCGGTCTACACGCTGACCGGATCTGCCGCCCTGTTGATCGGCCTGGTGTTCATCTACGCCTCGACTGGCACCTTCGACCTCGTCGAACTCTCCGAACGCGGGGGAGGCGGCATCTCCACCGCCGTACAACTGGCGGCCTTCGGTGCCTTGTTCGTCGGGTTCGCTGTGAAGTCGCCGTTGTGGCCGCTGCACACCTGGCTGCCACCGGCGCACACCGAGGCGCCGACGGTCGGCTCGGTCCTGCTGGCCGGGGTGCAACTGAAGATGGGTACCTACGGGTTGGTCCGGATCGGGCTACCGGTCCTGCCCGAGGGAGCCCGTGCGCTGGCCCCGCTGCTGGCCGTCCTGGCGGTCACCGGGATCGTGGTAGCGGCGCTGGCCTGCTATACGCAGAACGACCTCAAGCGGCTGATCGCGTACTCATCGGTGGGCCATATGGGCTTTGTCCTGCTGGGTATCTCGACTCTGACGGCGGTGGGGATCAACGCCGCGCTGCTGGCCAATGTCGCCCACGGGCTGATCACCGGTCTGCTGTTCTTCCTCGTCGGCGCGGTGAAGTCCCGGTTCCATACCGGTCTACTCGACGAACTCGGGTCCGGTCTATGGACCCGCTTGCCTCGGTTGGGCTTCGCCCTGGTCTTCGCCTGCGTGGCCAGCCTCGGGCTGCCCGGTCTGGCCGGGTTCTGGGGCGAGGCGATGGCGGTGTACGCCTCGTTGCACCCGGCCGCTGGACTCTCGCGGCCGCTGTACGCGGTCCTGGCTGTCGTTGCGGCGGTCGGTGCGGCGATGACCGCGGTCTACTTCCTGCGACTCCTGCGTCGGCTGGTGGTCGGCCCGGTCACCGTGACAACGGCTCCTGCCCAGCACCACAAGGTCCGAGCCGTGGACCTCTGGGCGATCGAGCGGCTCGTCTACATTCCGCTGCTCCTGCTCACCCTGGCGCTCGGCCTGTACCCGGCACTGGCGCTCGGACTGACCGAGGGACCGGTCGCTGCGCTGGTCCAGGCGGTGGCGATCGGTTGATGACTGTGCAGTCGATCTCCTGGGCGCCGTTGGCCCCGGTTCTGGTGCTTGTCGGCGGGCTGGTCCTGGTCCTGCTCGCCGATCTGGTGCTGCCACTACCCGGCCGCCGAAGCGTCCTGCCCGGCGTCTCGGCGCTGGCCTGCCTCGGCGCAGCCGGCAGTGCGGCATGGCTGGGCCAGAGCGAGGCAACCCGCGGCACGTTCTGCTCGGCGCCGGGCTCGGCGACCGGCTCGGCTCAGGATTCGCGGTGCTCCTACGTACTGGGCGAGACTGCGGTCTTCCTCACCGTCGTGCTGTGCCTGGCCGCAGCAGCCGTGCTGGTTCTCGCGCTGGCCCAACTACGTGCTGATGTCGAGGGGGTGACGCCTGCGGGGGAGTACTGCCTGGTGTTGTTGTCGGCCACGATCGGTGCGGTCATCGTGGCCGGTTCGCGCGACTTGATCACCCTCGTCGTGGGGCTGGAGACCCTGACCGTCCCGATGTATGCCGCCGTCGCGTTCCGCCGCGGTTCGACCGCCGGCACCGAGGCAGCGCTGACATTTCTGGTCGTCTCGGTCACGTCGACTGCATTGATGCTGTTGGGGATCGGCTTCCTGTACGGACTGACCGGCACGATGCACCTCGACGGGCTGGCCGAGGCACTGAGCACCGCAGGTGGGGTCGGTGACCTCGCTGTGTCCGATCTCGCGGTGGCGTTGCTCCTGGCCGGCCTCGCATTCAAGGTCGCCGCCGTACCGTTCCACGTCTGGGCTCCGTCGACCTATCAGGGCGCGCCGATCCCGGTGGCGGCCTACCTCTCCTCGGTCTCCAAGGCGGGAGGGATCGCCGGGCTGATCGCCGTCCTTCCCGCAGTCTCGGCCGGGTCGCCGATCGCGATGACCTGGATCGCTCTGCTGGCGGCGGTGTCGATGACGGTCGGCAACCTGGTCGCCATGCGGCAGCGCCATCTGGTCCGGCTGCTCGCCTGGTCCGGGATCGCGCAGACCGGCTATCTGCTGGTCGGACTGTCGGTCCTGTCAGGTCGCTCGGATCAGGCGGAAAGCGGGGCCGGCGCCACCCTGGCCTATCTCGCCATCTATCTCCTGATGACCGTGGGGGCCTTCGCCTGCATTGCCGCAATCGGGCCCACGGCGCGCAGTGCCGATCCAGCGGGGCAGGGCGGGTCCCTGGGCGAGGGGCCCTCTATCGAGGCGCTTCGGGGACTGGCCGGCGCCCACCCGCGGATCGCCGCGGCCCTGGCGTTGTTCCTGATCGGGCTGGCCGGACTGCCTCCGGCGCTGCTGGGACTGTTCGGCAAGGTGGTCGTGGTCCGGGCCGCATTCACCGGCGATGCCGGCTGGCTCGGCATCCTCGTGGCGCTTAATACCGTGATTGCTTTCGTCTACTACCTCCGCGTCGCGGGCATGCTGTTCACCCGTACCGGGGTGATTTCCGAGGTAGGCATTTCCAGCCCGATCGAGGCTCGACCAGCCCAATCTGGTTCCACCGCTTCAGTGTCCAGTGCGACCGGAGTCCTCGTTGCGGCGCTGGCGGTGCTCGCAATCGTGGCCGGATTCTGGCCGGATCTGATCATCGGTGCCGCCCCTCTGTTGGCACCTTTCGGTGCAGGGTGATTGCGCCGGAACAGGGAACGCGACCACACCACGGCGCGTTGATCTGAGCGTGCATCGCTGGAGCAACGGGCTGAAGACCGCCGCCCTGCTCGGCGTGATGGGCGGACTGATCCTTCTGGTCGGCAGTTTCTTCGGCAGGTCAGGACTGTTCATCGCTCTGGTTCTCGCGCTGGGGGTCAACGGTTACGCGTACTTCTTCTCCGACAAGCTTGCTCTCAAGGCCATGCGTGCCTACCCGGTCAGCGAGACGCAGGCGCCGGCCCTGTACGCGATCGTGCGCGAGCTGGCTACCGAGGCACATCAACCGATGCCACGGCTCTACATCAGTCCGACCAACCAGCCCAATGCCTTTGCTACCGGCCGTAATCCGCGCAACGCGGCCGTGTGTGTGACGGAGGGGATCGTCGAGATTCTTGACCCGCAGGAGCTACGTGGGGTCCTTGCCCACGAACTGTCCCACGTCTACAACCGGGACATCCTGATCTCCTCGGTCGCCGGCGCCATGGCCACCGTGATCACCTACTTGGCGCACATGGCGATGTTCAGCGCATTGTTCGGTGGCCGCGGTGAGGATCGCGGCGGCGGAAACGCACTGGGCAGCCTGCTGCTGGTCTTCCTGGGACCGGTCGCTGCGGGCCTGGTGCAGATGGCGGTCAGCCGTAGCCGTGAATACCAGGCCGACGCCTCGGGCGCCCAGCTGTCCCAGGACCCCCTGGCACTTGCCCGGGCGCTACGCAAGCTCGATCGCGGAACCAAGGCACTTCCGTTGCCCCAAGAAGATCGGCTGGTCACCACCAGTCACCTGATGATCGCCAACCCCTTTCGGCCCGGTGGCATGGCGCAGATGTTCGCCACCCATCCACCGATGGAACAGCGGATAGCTCGACTCGAAGAGCTGGCCCGCGGCCTCGGCCAGCTCTGACCCGGCCCGCGCTCAGCGGTAGTTGGTGAACTGCAGCGACACCCCGAAGTCGCCGCCTTTGAGCAGCGAGATCACGTCCTGCAGATGATCTTTCTTCTTGGCGCTGACCCTGAGCTGGTCGCCCTGGATCTGGGCCTGTACGCCCTTGGGCCCCTCGTCTCGGATGGTCTTCGCGATCTTCTTGGCCTGCTCGCTGCTGATGCCCTGAGCGATGGTGCCGGTCACCCGGTAGGTCTTGCCCGAGAGGGCCGGCTCACCGACCTCCAGCGACTTCAGCGAGATACCGCGTTTGATCAGCTTCTCCTTGAAGACCTCGATGGCCGCCAGCGTGCGCTCCTCGGTGTCGGCCTGCAGCACGACGCCGCTCTCCCCGGCCCACTCGATGCCGGCATTCGCCCCGCGAAAATCGAAGCGTTGAGCCAGCTCCTTGGCGGTCTGGTTCAGGGCGTTGTCGATCTCCTGTCGCTCCACCTTGCTCACCACGTCGAACGACGGGTCGGCCACGATTGCCTCCTGGAAGCTCGGCCCGTACGTGGTCGCACGGGAAACGGGTCACGGTGGGTGCAGAGTAGTTCGAGAGGGTCGTTACTCTCTCCTACCGGCACCCGACCAGGTGTGCACGGCAGCTTGCCCGAGCGGTCAAAGGGAACGGTCTGTAAAACCGTCGGCTTCGCCTACGTTGGTTCGAACCCAACAGCTGCCACACTTGTTCACCCGTCTCGGCAGGATTCGCCGACTCGGCGGGTCCGCGCTCAGAGCGTGGGGGCTTGGGCGCTGGCCACCGCCGTGCGCTTCAAGCTGTCGCCGGCCAGGAACAGCCAACCGAAAGCGATCTGGACGTTCCGCGTGCACGTCACCGTGACTTCGACCCCGGTGGTCGTGGCTGCCCAGGCATCCAGGTCCGTGCCGCCATCCGCGAGATAGTCGGCGATTGCCGTGGTAGCGGTCTGCTGATCAAGAGGTAACCCCAGGGCGATACCGTTCCCGGAGTAGGCGGAAACCGGCGCCACTTCGTTGGCCGCCGCGAGCGCAGCACCGTCACAGACGGTCTGCACGTCCACCTGCTTGAGGAAAGCGTCCGAGGCGGCGATTCCGCCGAAGGTCATCAGCGCCGCGATCATCCAGCAGAGCAAGACGAAAGGAAGCGATGAGCCGACATCGACGGGACGCGAAAAGCGTTGCCGCAGTTGGCTTTTTTCAGGCGTTGAGCGGAACACAGACGAACCCTACGGGCCGAAGCGCGCGGCGCGCGCAGAACATCCACAGGATGCCAATTTGCATCAAGTTGGGCTCAAGCTACTACAGAGGGCTATGTTCAGCCTACCATCGGTGATGGCACGCGTCGTCAGGTCGAACGGATCTGCCGTGCGCGGTGTTGCTTGCAAGGTTGTGCACGATTGCCACGGCAGTCCGCACGGAATGGGAAGGCACTCCACCCGGGTGCCCGCCTCCTTCCGCGGCAGGTTGTCGAGCAGATCGTGGTCCCGCCTGCCTAACGAGTTGCCCGCCGCTTAGTTACTCCAAGTTCATACGTAACCACAGAGAGGCAACATCATGAGTCGAGCAGGTCGTTGGGGTCGTGCAGGTCGTTGGGGTCGTGCGGGACGTTGGGGTCGCTAGCTCTCATTTCCTCTTGGGACCGCCACAGCAGCCGCAGCCCATCCGCGCTTGCTAGCCTCAGCCTTCTATAAGTCGGGGGATGAGGCGGGTCGGCCATGGCGTCGCGCGACACCCCCGACCCGTCGCGCACCCACTTCGCCACGATCCACACCTGGATTCCGTCCGCGCTAGCAGTAGTTCTTGCCACGCTCGCGCTGTTCTTGCTCTCCTCTGCCATGCTGCTGGAGTTGCCGAGCGGTCCGACGTGGCTACTGCTCATCGCAGTGTTCGCGGTCGGCGAATCGACGGTCGTGCACTTCGAGCTCCGACAGCAGACGGTGAGCTGGACAGTCACCGAGATCCCGCTGGTGATAGGCCTTCTTGTATTTGGTCCGCTGCCGACCTTGATTGCGCGTGCTCTGATCATCGCCATCGTTCTGGCAATCGATCGCTACAGCGTCGTCAAGATCGTTTTCAACGTGGCAATCGCGATCACGGAGGTCGCGGCCGCCGGCTGGGTTCTGCACGTGTTCGGATTCACCGAGGTGTCCGAGCCGAGCACCTGGTTCGGGATCATCGTGACGTTGCTCGCCACCGGGGCTCTGGGGATCGGGTGCATCGCCCTGGCGATACTGGCGACCGAAGGCAGGATCAGTCAGAGGTTCTGGTCCACCTTGGCCGTCCCCCAGCTCTTCCTTGCACCGGCGACGGCGACTGTCGGCGTCATCGTCTTGATCCTCCTGGAGATCTCGCCCTGGGCGGGTCTGCTGGCCGCCTTTATGCTGGGTCTGTTCGTGCTGCTCTATCGGCGCTACGCCGCGGCAGCCCAAGATCGGCGGAGCCTGGCCGAAGTCTTCGACTTCGCCCAGATGGTTCAGAACGCCGGAAGTGACAGCGACGGCGAGCGGGTCATCCTGGAAGCCGTACGGGAGAAGTTCAACGCGGCGCGGGCCGCCCTGTGGATCTCCTCCCACCTCGACCAGGGCCCGCGGTCACTCGCTGTCGCGGGGGACGGTGCCACCAGCTATCCGGGTCCGGACGACCCTGAGGACGTGATTCGCCTCCGGACGACTGCGGACCAGCGGGCCCGGCTGGTTGTGCGAGGGCGCGCCAGCCCGGATGAACTGACCGGGCTACGTCGGCGTGGAGTCACCGAACTGCTGGGCGTCCCGCTGGAGACCGAAACACCCGAACCGGCCTACCTCGAAGTGTGTGACCGCAACGGGAGCGTCCTGCAGTTCGCCGCTGCCGACGTGGAGCTGATGCAGTCGCTGGCCACGCACGTATCGGCGGCCCTGCGCCAGCGGCAGTTGCTGGACAAGATCCGCTACGACGCCGCTCATGACCAGGTCACCGATCTACCGAACCGGTTCTGGCTGACCGCGATGATCGACGCCCATCTCGATGCCGATCCGGTGCATCGGCGGCTGGCCCTGCTCGTGGCCGACATCGATGGGTTCGCTCAGGTCAACGAGACCCTCGGACATGCCGCCGGTGACGAGTTGCTGCGGGTGATCGCCTCAGCCCTGCAGGAATACGCTCCACCGGACGCGCGAGTGGCCAGGGTCGGCGGGGCTCAGTTCGCCATCATGTTGGCCGACGCCAACCTCGACCGCGCCGAGACCGAGGCCACGCGGTTGTCCCGCGCGGTTTCCAGCCGCGTGCAGGTCGCCGGACTTCAGCTTACCGCCGACCTCACTCTCGGCGTCGCGGTCGCCCCACTGCATGGCTGCTCAGCCGGGCCCTTGCTGCAGCACGCCGACGTCGCTGTCCTGGCTGCTCGTACGCGCGGGCTGTCCACGGCCACGTACAGCTCGGCCATGGACGAGCAGAGCATGCGGTTGCTGCGGCTCGGGGCCGATCTTCCGGAGGCCATCGAGAGTTCGCAGATCACGGTGGTGTTCCAGCCCATCGTGGGCACGGCCACTGGCGAGATCGCCGCCGTCGAGCTCCTGTCCCGGTGGACTCATCCTCAGCTTGGACCGATCACACCGGATGAGTTCATCCCACTTGCCGAGCGGATCGGTCAGATCACCCCGCTTACCCGTCGAGTACTGCGTACTGCGTTGCAGCGCTGTCAGGCATGGCTCGACGAAGGCGTCGTGATCTCGATGGCGGTCAATCTCTCCGCGGCATGCCTGGTGGAACCGGGATTCGTCGACGAAGTCGCCGAAACTCTCGCCGAGCACGGGTTCCCGCCGGAGTTGCTTACCTTCGAGATCACCGAGGGCAGCGTCATCGGGGATGAGATGGCCCTTCCAGCACTCAACCACTTGCACGAACTCGGCGTGGGGCTGTCCGTCGATGACTTCGGTACGGGGTACTCCTCGCTTTCCTACCTGCGCAGGCTTCCCATCGACGAGGTCAAGATCGACAAGTCCTTCGTACTCAGCATGAGCACCGATCCAGGAACCAAGACGATCGCCCGGTCGATCATCGATCTGGCGCACAACCTGGGCCTGCGAGTCGTCGCCGAGGGGGTCGAGGACGAACTCACCCGTCATCTTCTTGCGAACATGAACGTCGACTTCCTGCAGGGTTACCTGGTCAGCCGCCCCCTGAGCGAAGCCAATCTCGCCAGCTGGCTCACTGCGCGTACGGCTACCCAGCCGGTAGACCAGGACCGCAGCCAGCGCAAGCTCTACATCATTCGCTAGTCGTCGGGGATGCGATCCGATCAGATCGGACCATCAGATGCAGCTCCTGGAAAGCGGTTGTGTATCGTCGCTCGCGCGCCCGAGACGGGTTTGCGGCCCCCTTAGCTCAGTCGGCAGAGCGTTTCCATGGTAAGGAAAAGGTCTACGGTTCGATTCCGTAAGGGGGCTCGCTCAGCTTCGTACGGCGGTGTAGCTCAGTCAGGTAGAGCAAGCGGCTCATAATCGCTGTGTCCCCGGTTCAAGTCCGGGCACCGCTACCATCGAGGTAGCTCAACACCGAAACAGGACAACACCGAACTAGCTCGACACCCGAAGTAGCACAGTTGTTCAACAGCAAATCCAGCCCTCCGTTGTCCAAGAAAGGCATGTACCCCGTGGCCGCCACCGATGTCCGTCCCAAGATCACGCTGGCCTGCCAGGAGTGCAAGCACCGCAACTACATCACCAGGAAGAACCGGCGCAACGATCCCGACCGGCTGGAGATCAAGAAGTTCTGCCCGCATTGCCGAATTCACCAGGTCCACCGCGAGACGCGCTAGGCCGTCGGCACGACGGAGATGCCTCTCGACCCCGCCTTCATCGGCCGGACGTACCCGGCGGTGGAGGTCTACGAGGTCGGTCGGGAGAAGATCCGCGAGTTCGCCGATGCGATCGGCGATCCGAATCCGGTCTACCGCGATCGAGGCACCGCCCGTGCGGCGGGGCATCAGGATGTCATCGCGCCACCGACATTCCCCATCGTGATCACTGCACGAATTGGTGAGCAGGTCATCTTCGATCCGGAACTCGGTCTGGACTACACCAAGGTGGTGCACGGTCAGCAGCGCTTCGTCGTGACCCGGCCGGTGCGTGCAGGTGACCGGCTGATCGGCGTTCTGACCGTGGACAACATCCAGGCTGCGGCCGGCAACGACCTGATCAGCACCCGGGTGGACGTCAGCACCGAAGACGGCGAGCCGGTCGTGACCGCGTACTCCATGCTGGTTGCCCGCGGCACCTCTGGCGTGGCCACCTCCGACCCGAGTAAGGCTTGATGGTCAGCGCCCTGCCAACGACCGCCCTCGCCTACGACAGCGTGGCCGAGGGCACCGAGCTGCCTGAGATCCAGACTCGCGTCCGGCGAGCCGACCTCGTCCGCTACAGCGGGGCCTCCGGCGACTTCAACGTCATCCACTGGAACGAACGCGCCGCCCGTGCGGCGGGGTTGCCCGACGTCATCGCGCACGGCATGTTGACCATGGCCATCGCGGCCCGCATCGTCACCGACTGGGTGAGAAATCCCGGCGCGATGGTCGAGTACGCGGTCCGGTTCTCGCGCCCGGTGATCGTCCCCGATGACGAGGACGGAGCCGAACTCGTGGTGAGCGCTCGGGTTGCAAAGAAACTGCCAGACCATCGTGTCCGGGTCGACATCATCGTCCGCTGCGGTGCCGACAAGGTACTGTCCATGGCTCGCGCCGTCGTCGTCCTGCCCTGATCCGGATGACCCTCCGCCGGCCACACCCAACCGTTGCACTCGCCGGATTGCTGTCCCTCGGAATGCTCCTGGCCGGTTGTGCCGCAGCTCCCGACGGTCTCGACTTTCCCCCCGACCCGTCGGGCAGGACCATCGATGACCGTGTGGACGCCGATGCGGACTGTCCCTCCGAGGCGGTCGCACCCGCCGAGGATCGCCCGGTGATCGCTCTGGAGTTTTCCTTGGCCGAGAACCTGCGGATCGTCACCGGGACCGAGACGGTCACCTTCACCCCCGATCTGCCGACCGACGAACTCGTGTTCCGGCTGATCCCGAACAGCCCAGTCTCTGCGCCGTTCGGAAACGAGCTGACCGTCACCGACGTCACCGGCAAGGAGGTCGACGACTTCGGGTACGAGTCTGCCGATGCCTATCCCACGACGCCGGGTGGATTGCTGGTCGTCGAGTTGACCGAGGAGGTCGAAGCCGGGAACAGCGTCGAGGTCTCCCTGGATTTTGAACTGGAACTCGGTGACGGCACATTCGATCGATACGGGACCGCCGACGGCCTGTCCTGGTGGGCCAGCGGGTTCCCATTGCTCTCCTGGGAGCCGGGAGTGGGCTGGAGCCGGGATCCGCTGGTGACGGTGCTCGGAGAGACCTCCACCAGCCAGGCGGCGGACACGACGATCAGCGTGGAGGCACCCGAGGACCTCGAGGTTCTGATGACCGGCGCACAGGACCGGCCGGAGCCGGCCGGGGACGGACGGCGCGTCTGGAGCTCGAGCGAGACCGCCGCGCGCGATGTCAGTGTGGCCGTCGGAAGGTTCGACACCGAAGGGGCAGCCGCAGGCGATACCGAGATCACGGTCGGGGTACTGCCCGACGCTGCGACCGACGCAGCAGAACTGGCCGAGGACGCGGCCTCGCTGATCGAGGACTTCGAGAAGTTCTTCGGGCCGTTTCCGTACGACACGCTCACGATCCCGGTGCTGCCGAACTTCGGCGGCGGCATCGAGTACCCGTCCTCGATCCTGTTGGCCTCACCGAGCCGGGTCATCCTGGTGCACGAGATCGCGCACATGTGGTTCTACGGGATGATCGGAAACTCGCAGTTCCGCGATCCGTGGCTGGACGAGGCCTTTGCCTCCTATGCCGAGGGGCTGGTGGGTGAGCCGGCGCGGGATGGCACGGATCTGGAGATTCCGGGCGACATCGGCGACTCGATGAGCGACTTCCCCGACGCCGACGAGTACTTCGATGTCGTCTACGGCAAGGGAGGAGCGGTGCTGACCGCCGCCCGCGATGCCGCCGGAGCGGACGAGTTCGACCGCGCGCTGCGCTGCTACATCAACGCCCAGGCATGGCAGATCGCCGTGCCCGACGATGTCGCTGCTGCGTTGTCCGAGCTGCCAGCGGCCATCGAGATCCTCGATGAGGCCGGGGCCTTCGGCTGATCGGGCCGCGGTCAGCACAGTTTTCGGTCAACCCAGTTCGGTGAGCAAACCCTGGATCCGGGTGACGCCCTCGACCAGGTCGTCGTCGCCGAGCGCGTACGAGAGCCGCAGATAACCGTCGGTGCCGAATGCCTCGCCAGGTACGGCGGCGACCTCGACCTCATCCAGGATCAAGGCGGCCAACTCCGCACTCGTACTCGGGGTACGGCCGCGTAGCTCCCGTCCGAGCAGGGTCCGGACGCAGGGATAGGCGTAGAAGGCGCCCTGAGGTTCGGGGCAGGCCACGCCCGGGATCTCCCGAAGCATGGACACCATCAGCTGACGACGTCGGTCGAAGGCCGATCGCATTCTCACGACATCGTCCAGCCCGCCGTTGAGGGCGGCCAGTGCTGCAGCCTGGGAGACGTTCGCGACGTTGGAGGTCGAGTGCGAGTGCAGATTGGTCGCGGCGGTGATGACGTCGGCGGGCGCGATCATCCAGCCCACCCGCCAGCCGGTCATCGCATAGGTCTTGGCCACCCCGTTGACCACAACGCACTTCTGCGCCAGATCAGGGATGGCGACCGGCATCGAGATGTGTTGCGCGTCGCCGTACACGAGGTGCTCGTAGATCTCGTCGGTGACCACCCACAGCCCCTGCTCGAGTGCCCAGCGGCCGATCTCGGCGACCTGGTCCGGCGGGTAGACCGCACCGGTCGGGTTGCTCGGGGAGCAGAACAGCAGCATCTTGGTACGGGGGGTGACGTAGGCGGCCAGTTGGTCGACCGATGCCAGATAGCCGGTGCTCTCGTCGGTGATCACTTCGACCGGAACGCCGCCGGCCAACCGGATCGCCTCGGGATAGGTCGTCCAGTACGGGGCCGGCAGCAGGACTTCGTCGCCTGGGTCCAGGAGAACCGCCATCGCCTCGTAGACCGCCTGCTTGCCGCCATTGGTGACCAATACGTCCCCGGCGGTGCAGACCAGGCCGGAGTTGCGCTGGGTAGCTGCCGCGATCGCCTCACGAAGCTCGGGCAGGCCGGCGGCGGGGGTGTACCGATGAAAGCGTGGCTCCCGGCACGCCGCAGCCGCGGCCTCGACGATGTGCTGCGGCGTGGCGAAGTCGGGCTCACCGGCCCCGAACCCGATCACCGGCCGACCGGCAGCCTTCAGTGCCTTGGCCCTGGCATCGACTGCCAGCGTCGCCGAGGGCGCAATCGAACCGGCCCGACGAGATATTCGGGAACTGGCGGTAGGAGTGGGCAGCGGCTGCCCAGTGGACACCGACGCCACGATCACCGGCGCGGTCGGCGTGCTGCGGACGGGCTCAGGAGAGGCCATGCCGCCTATGTTCGCATGCGGCCTCGCCCCGGCAGTGGAAGCGATCGGGTTGACTCCCGTACACTCGTGCTCCTGGGGCTAGCGACCCCTTAATCGGCTTGCCCACGATCAGCCCTCGTTGCCCCTGACAGGTTGGCGTGCTCGGCCGAGGGGTGTGGCTCAATTGGTAGAGCAGCGGTCTCCAAAACCGCAGGTTGCAGGTTCAAGTCCTGTCACCCCTGCGACGGTAGGCGATCGGGCCGATGTCCCATGCGACGTGGAGAACGAGAGTGACCCGCGGATACGAAGAAGACTGGAGTGAGCAGGTAGGTGGCGAGTAACCGAGGCGGACGCCGGCCAGCAGGTCGCGGCCGAGTCGCCGGCGCGCGGAAACGTCCGCCGACGGGGGCGCCGGCGGGTCCCGAGGGCCGCGTTCCTGTGGACCCAGCCGTCCCCAGCGACGGCGCGGATAGCGCTGAATCCAGCCACGTCGAGGAAGCCTCTGCTGCTGTCGAGTCCGAAGCGGTCGGCACCGACGGCAAGGACGAAGTCTCCGAGGGCGCCGGCTCCGAGAACGAGAGCGCTGCAGCCGTCTCAGCTGCCGACGACGAGGTCGAGCCGGCAGCTGAAGGGGACGAGAACCACGAGTCGGTGGATCCCGAAGTGCAAAATGAACTCGACGACGATGACCTCGATGACGACGATCTCGATGATGACGACGACGCAGTCGAGGTCGTGGACGAACTCGACGACTATGACCTCGATGACGACGATCTCGATGACGACGACGACGCAGTCGAGGTCGTGGACGAACTCGATGACGATGACCTCGATGACGATGACCTCGATGACGACGAGGTTGTGGACGACCTCGATGACGACAATGACGACGAGGTTGTGGACGAGCTCGACGACGAACTCGACGACGATCCGGCTGACCCTGACGACGAACTCGACGACGCTGACGGCCAGCCGGTAGCTGCGCCGCTGTCCGGGCGGCGTGCGCGGGCCGCTGCGGAACGCAAGGCAGCCGCCGAACAGACGTCGCCGCCGAACAAGAAGGCCACCGCAAAACCCGGTACGAAACCGGTCAAGAAGTCCAGTGCAGCCGGCGCCAAGAAGTCCGGCGCGGCGAAGGCTTCCTCGACGAGGACGTCGGCCAGCGGTGCCGGACGCCGCGGCCTGATGCGCTTCCTTCGGGAGGTGATCGCCGAACTCGGAAAGGTGGTCTGGCCGGGCCGTCGCGAATTGATCATCTACACGAGTGTGGTGATCGTCTTCATGACTTTCATGGTCTCGTTGGTCGCCGGGTTGGACATCCTCTTCGCGCAGGGGGTGTTGGCAGTCTTCGGCTGACCAATCCGAAGTGGACACCTCATGACCGACACATCTTCGAGCATCCCGTCGAGCATTGACTCGAAAACTGAAGTTTCCACCCGACCAGAGGAAGAGGACGAGCGCGTGCTAGCCGAGACCGACCCGACCCAGGAGACTGCGGGCGATCCCGCGCCTGCGGATTCGGCCGCCACCGGGCAGGCACGCAGCGACGAGGGTCCCGTTGAAGAGCAAGATCCGATCGCTGCGCTGAAGGAGACCCTGCGCCTGTCACCCGGCGACTGGTACGTCGTGCACTCCTACGCCGGCTACGAGAACAAGGTGAAGACCAACCTCGAGACCCGGATCGTCTCCCTGGACATGGAGGAGTTCATCTATCAGATCGAGGTGCCCACCGAGGAGGTCACCGAGATCAAGAACGGCAAACGCCAACTGGTCCAGCGCAAGGTGTTTCCGGGCTATCTGCTGGTACGAATGGAACTCAACGACGAGTCGTGGGGCGCGGTGCGCAACACGCCTGGAGTGACCGGCTTCGTCGGTGCCACCTCGCGACCGTCTCCGCTGTCCCTTGATGAGGTGATCAAGATCCTCGTGCCGCAGACCAGCGCGGCGAAGACGACCGAAGCCAAGGCTCCGGTGACCGTCGTAGACTTCGAGGTGGGCGAGTCGGTGACCGTCATGGACGGCCCGTTTGCGACGCTGCCGGCCACCATCAACGAGATCAACCCCGAGCAGCAGAAGCTCAAGGTCCTGGTTTCGATCTTCGGCCGCGAGACGCCGGTCGAACTGTCCTTCACCCAGGTCACCAAGATCTGAATCGCGCCCAACTGTCCCTGATCGAGCCACACACACCGAAGAAGAAGAGAAAACATGCCTGGAAAGAAGAAGCTCGCAGCCGTCATCAAGCTGCAGATCAACGCCGGTGCGGCGACTCCGGCTCCGCCGGTCGGTCCCGCGCTGGGCCAGCACGGCGTGAACATCATGGAGTTCTGCAAGGCCTACAACGCGGCCACCGAGGCGCAGCGTGGCAACGTCGTACCGGTCGAGATCTCGGTGTACGAGGACCGCTCGTTCACCTTCATCACCAAGACTCCGCCGGCCGCGAAGTTGCTGCTCAAAGCCGCGGGCGTGGAGAAGGGCAGCGGCGAGCCGCACAAGACCAAGGTCGCCTC
>Ga0136630_1000077_pt1 | contig 28287 bp, 28 predicted proteins | sample AntDrymUQ5682106_2_FD_105496 | JGI IMG/M metagenome (GOLD analysis project Ga0136630, IMG submission 105496) | Polar desert sand microbial communities from Dry Valleys, Antarctica - metaG UQ568 (21.06) | ecosystem: Environmental > Terrestrial > Soil > Desert | place: Antarctica: Dry Valley...
GCGTTGTACACCTCGCAGCACACCCCCAACAGCCCGTGCAGCGCGTCGGCCTGCGCCGCGGTGGGATGGCACGCGAACGTGGTCTTGCGCCGCAAGGTCTCATCGGTGCCGTCCACCACCAGACGGCCCGGCCCGTACCGGGCAGCGGAGAACCTCGCAGCGATCACCATCACCACCATCATCACCGCAGGGTGCGACAACCACGGTGAGGCCCGCTGCACCGACGCCAGCCCAGACGCCCAACCGCACAGGTTACTTCCACGCAGGCGCTAACCGGTTGGTCAACGCCCCGCCGCCTCTACAGGTGATCCAGGTCCCCCCAGGCGAACGACCACGGCCGTGCGGCGAGGGCGGCGCTGTCGCCGCCGGGGGCGACGACCAGGAAGCGCAGCGGGTGCGGCTCGAGGCGGCGCGGCAGGCGGCGGAAGCCGGCACGGACGGCGAGCGCGGCCAGCCGGCTGCGCGGGATGGCCGCGAGGGCCAGGCCCGCGGCGTCGTCGGCCGCCGCCGCCAGTCCGCAGACCAGCCCCCTGGCCGCCGCGGCGTCGACCGCGAGCAGCTCCAGGACGAAGCCGAACCGCGCGCCGAACGCCGCCCGGGTCGTGACCGCCGCCACGCCCGTGAGCCGCCCCGCACGGCGCGCCACGACGATGCGGTAGGGCCGCTCGGGCCGGTCGGCGTAGCGCCAGCGCCACCACGCCGCGTCCCGGACGATGCCGTGGCGGACGGCGCCGGCCACGTGCGCCCACAGCGCGTCCAGATCCGGCGGGGGCACGGGCACCGTCTCCACGGGGTCGCCGCGCCCGATCCGGAACACCGCCGCCCGCGCCGCGCGTGCGGCGGGCACCGGAAGGCGGAAACGTTCGGCGAGCCAGCGGTCGTCGAGCGGCAGGACGTAGACCGGCACGCGCGCGACGAGCCGGCCGCCGACGCGTTCCACTGCCGCCGCCGACCGCGGGTTGGGATGCGACAGCAGCGCCGGCATCCCCGCGTCGGCGCAGTCTCCGACCAGGCGCCGGCCGAGCGCCGTGAACAGTCCCCGCCCCCGGTGGCTCTCGGCGGTCGCGATGTCCACGCCCTTGGCCCCCACGACGCGCCGTCCGCCGAGCACGAGCGGCACCGGGACCGCCGCCCAGTGGGCCACGACCTCGCCGCCGTCCTCGGCGACCCACGACCGCACGCGGCCGAAGGGATTGTCCCAGTACTGCCAGCGGGTGAAGTCGGCGCGGGCCTTGGGGTTGGCGTCGAACGCCCCGGCGAGCAGCGCGCGGATGGCGACGTCGTCGCCAGGGTCCGCGCGTCGAAGGGTCACGTCCATGGCGGCGCATCGTGACACGGTGCGGTCCGCCCAAGGCGCGCCGTCAAGGGGCGCGCACGAGGCGGCCGAGGTCCCGCCACCTGCTCAGCGGTGGTCTGTGCCGTATCCGGCAGAATCGACCGCTGAGGCGCGCAGCTCGCGTCGCTGCTTGAGCGACTCGTCATGGGTCGCTAACGCTCCGCTCGCAAGCTCGCGTCGCTGCTTGAGCGACTCGTACCATCGCTCGGCGTGGCCACCGATCCGCTCGTCGCGACCCTCGCCCGCGTCGTCGGCGCGGCCAACGTCCTCACGGACCCGGCGACGACGGCGCCGTACGAGACCGACTGGACGCGCCGCTGGCACGGCCGGGCCCGGCTCGTCGTCCGGCCCCGCGACACCGCCGAGGTGGCGGCCGTCCTCCGGGCCTGCCACGCGGCCCGCGCGCCGGTGGTGCCGCAGGGGGGCAACACCGGGCTGGTCGGCGGCGGCGTCCCCCGGGGCGGCGAGGTGCTGCTCAGCCTCCGCCGGCTCGACGACGTGGAGCCGGTCGACCCCGTCGCGAGCCAGGTGACCGCCGGCGCCGGCGCGGCCCTCGCCGCCGTGCGCCGGCACGCCCGCGACGCCGGCCTCGACGTCGGCGTGGACCTCGCCGCCCGGGACAGCGCGACCGTGGGCGGGATGGTGGCGACCAACGCGGGCGGCGTCCGCGTCCTCCGTCACGGCCCCATGCGCCGGCAGGTCGTCGGCCTCGAGGCCGTCCTCGCCGACGGCCGCGTCCTGCGACGGCTCCCGGGCCTGGTGAAGGACAACACCGGCTACGACCTGCCCGGCCTGCTGGCCGGCAGCGAGGGTACGCTCGCGGTCGTCACCCGGGTCCGGCTCGCGCTCGTGCCGCTGCAGCCGGCCCGGGTGGTCGCCCTCCTCGCCGTCGGCGGGGCCGGCGACGCACTGCGGGTGCTCGCGCGACTGCGGGCCCGCCTCGAGACGGTCGACGCCGCCGAGATCGTCTGGGCCGACGGCGTCGCCCTGGTGTGCGCCGCCGCGGGCGTCGCACCGCCGTTCGTCCAGACGCACCCGGCGTACCTCCTCGTCGAGTGCGCGGCCACCGCCGACCCCACGGACGCGCTCGCGGCCGCCCTCGCCGGCGCCGGCGAGGTCCGCGACGCCGCCGTCGCCGCGGATCGCCCCGGCCGCGAGGCGCTGTGGGCCTACCGCGAACGCCACACCGAGGCCGTGAACGCGGCCGGCGTGCCGCACAAGCTCGACGTCGCCGTCCCGCTGCCGGCGCTGGCGGACTTCGAGCGCGCGGTCCGCGATCGTGTGGCCGCGGTCGCCCCGGGCGCCCGCGTGTTCCTCTGGGGCCACCTCGGCGACGGCAACCTGCACGTCAACGTCCTGGGGACGCCGCCGAACGACGGCACGGTCGACGAGGCCGTGCTCCGGCTCGCCGCTGAAATGGGCGGCAGCATCAGCGCCGAGCACGGGGTGGGCACCGCGAAGGTCCGGTGGCTGCCCCTGACGCGCGACGCGACCGACATCGCGGCCATGACCGCCGTCAAGCGGGCGCTGGATCCCGGCAACCTGCTCAACCCGGGCGTGCTCCTACCGGGCCCCTGATTCCCGTCTGGCGACACCCGGCCCGCGTACCGGCCCCCCGATGGCTCCGAGCCCGGTCAGCGCGAGCCGGCGGTCAGCGGGACCAGGACGACGAAACGGCACCCGCCGCCCTCGTTGGAGACGGCGATGTCGCCGTCGTGCGCTTTCACCAGACCGCGTGCGATCGCGAGGCCCAGGCCGGACCCGGCGTCGCCGGTGGGGGTGCGCGCCGCCTGACCGCGGAAGGCGGTGTCGAACACGCGCGGAAGGTCGGCGTCGGGGATGCCGCCGCAGGTGTCGGACACGGCGACGTAGGCCCGCTTGCCGTCGGTCCCGGCCTCGACCGTGACCGCGCCGTCCGGCGGGGTCTCGCGGATCGCGTTCTCGAGGAGGTTGCGGAGAACCCGTCCGAACTCCGCCGCCGCCAACGCGAGCTGCGGCGCCGGCCCCACCATGCGCCCCTCGAGTCGGACACCCTTCGCCGCGGCCAGCGGGTCGGCGGCCGCCACGGCGTCGGAGACGAGGTCGCCGAGGTCGGCGGGCTCGAACTCCAGCCGCAGCGCGCCGGCGTGGATGCGGCTGAGCTCGAACAGGTCGTCGACCAGGCCGGCCAGACGGTCTGCTTCGCGCCGCAGCGTCCGGTGGTACCGCTGCACGGTCAGGGCGTCGGTCACGACCTCGTCCTCGAGCGCTTCGGTGATCGCGCGGATGCCGGCGAGGGGCGTGCGCAGGTCATGGGAGACCCAGGCCACGAGTTCCCTGCGGGACGCATCGAGGACGCGCTCGCGCTCCCTTGCCTCCTCCAGCCTGGCCGCGCTGTCCTCGAGCTGGGCGGCGATTTCCGCGAACTCCGGGATGGACGGCCGCTCGCCGCGCGGAGCGCCGCCCTCGCCGATGCGCCGCGCGGCCTCGCCCAGCGCCCGGCTGGCCGCGCCGACCCGGGCCGAGAGCGCGAGCGCGCTGACCAGCCCGACCGTGCCCGCCGCCAGGACGATCACGCTGAGGGCCTGGAAGTCCGGCGTGCTCAGCAGCATCGCGTTGCTGGCCGCCAGCGCGCCCGCGGCGACCGCTGCGAGGGAGGTGAGCGCCGGCACGGCGATCTGGATGGAGAACGACGCCGTCCGCAGCACCCGAAGGACGACCGCTCCGGTCAGACCGGCTGCCAGGGCGGCGATCATCGCGATGCCGGCCAGCTGGACGGACTCCGCGGCGGAGAGCCCGAGCGCGGCGCACAGCAGGCCGACGAGCCCGAGGCCCGCCGCGCCGACCGCCGCCTGGAGCCGCAGGGTCACGGCGAGAACCGGTAGCCGACGCCCCACACCGTCTGAACGTGGGCGGGGGCGGCGGGGTCGGCCTCGATCTTCTCCCGGAGGCGCCGCACGTGGACCGTGACCGTCGAGGTGTCGCCGAACGTGTAGCCCCACACGCGCTCGAGCAGCGTCTCGCGCCGGAACACCTCCTCCGGGTGGCGCATGAGGAACGCGAGCAGGTCGAACTCGCGGGCCGTCAGCGCCACCGGGTGGCCGTCCCGCTCGACCCGGCGGGCGCGCACGTCGACCACGAGCCCGCCCGCGACGAGCGGCTCCCCGTCGCCGTCCGGCTGTGCCGCGGTCGCCTGCGATCGGCGCAGGACGGCCTTCACCCTGGCGACGAGCTCCCGCGGCGAGAAGGGCTTGGCGAGGTAGTCGTCGGCGCCGAGCTCGAGGCCGGCGATGCGGTTCACGGCCTCCGCCCTGGCGGTGAGCATGATGATCGGCAGCGCGCTCGAGGCGCGGATCCGCCGGCACACCTCGAGCCCGTCGAGGCCCGGCAGCATGAGGTCGAGCACCACGAGGTCCGGTGGCGCCTCCTGCACCTGCGCGAGGGCCGCCAACCCGTCGCCGGCGGTGTCGACCGCATAGCCGTCGCGGCGGAGGTAGCGCACCACCACCTCGGCCACGGTGGGGTCGTCGTCCACGACCAGGATGCGCGCCGCCGCCGGCCCCGTCGCCTCCGCCATCGCCGCAACGATAGCGCCGCCGCCCACCCCGACTGGACGGCGGCTACCCTTCGGCACATGACGACTTGGGCGGCGCACCGCCGCGGGTGCGGGCGGTTCCCCGGCGACGTCCGCCCCGGCCGCCGTGGCACCCGCGCACCGGGACCATGACCGTCGAGGTCGACGGTCTCGTCAAGCACTACCGCGTCCAGCGCCGCGAGCCCGGGTTCGGGGCGTCGCTGCGGGGTCTCTTCGCCCGGCGCTACCACACCGTACCGGCCGTGGACGGAGTGTCCTTTCGCATCGACGCCGGCGAGATCGTTGGGTTCCTCGGCCCAAACGGGGCGGGGAAGACGACGACGCTGAAGTGCCTGGCCGGGCTGCTGCATCCGACGGCGGGTCGGGCGCGGGTCCTGGGGTTCACACCCCACGAGCGCGAGCGGGCGTTCCTGCGCCAGTTCACCCTCGTCATGGGCCAGCGCAACCAACTTCTGTGGGACCTGCCCGCCATGGAGACCTTCCTGGTCAACCAGGCGATCTACGGCGTGCCCGAGCCGCAGTTCCGCGCGGCACTGGACGAGCTGGTCGCACTGCTCGAACTGGAGCCGCTGCTGGACAAGCAGGTCCGCCAGCTCAGCCTGGGCGAGCGGATGCGCTGCGAACTGGCCGCCTCGCTGCTGCACCAGCCGAGGGTATTGTTCCTCGACGAACCCACGCTCGGCCTCGACGTCACCGCCCAGGCCACCATCCGCGACTTCGTGCGGACGTACAGCGCCCGCCAGGGCGCCACGGTGCTCCTGACCAGCCATTACATGGCGGACGTCACCGCATTGGCGAGCAGGATCCTCGTGATCGACGGCGGCACCATGCGCTACGACGGTGACCTGCGCGCCCTCGTCGAGCGCCACGCCCCGTACCGGCTGCTGCGGCTGACGCTGGATTGCCAGGTACAGCCCGCCGACATGGCCGCGGTCGGGGACCTGGAGTCCGCCGACGGGCTGGCCGTGACGCTGCGCGTCCCGCGCGCCGCGACGAAGGAACGCGCGGCGCTCGCGCTGTCCAGCCTCCCGGTCGCCGATGTTGCGATCGAGGACCCGTCGGTCGAGGACATCATCCGCCAGGTATTCACACAGCGATGACCACGCGCGCCGTCCCCCGGGTGTATCCCGCGTTGCTGCGCGCCGCGTGGGGAAGCGCCGTCGCCTACCGAGGGCAGGTCGTCCTGTGGCTTCTGACCTCGCTGTTCCCGCTGATCATGATGGCGGTGTGGCTGTCGGTGGTCGAGGAGGCCGGGACGGCGGGCGGGTTCGACGGCCCCGACTTCGTGTCTTACTACGTCGCTGCAGCGGTCACCAACCACTTCACGGTCGCCTGGGTTTCCTGGCAGTGGGACGAGGACATCCGAACCGGCGGGCTGTCGGTGAAGCTGCTGAAGCCCCTCGACCCGTTCCACCACCACGCCATCGAGCAGCTCGGCAAGAAGCTGCTGATCGGGGCGGTCCTGCTGCCCGCTGTCGCGGCAGCCGCGGCGGTCGTTTCGTCGATCCGCTACCCGGTCGGACCCGGCACCGCAGCAGTCGCGGCGGTGGCCGTGGTCGCCGGCTTCGGGCTCAACCTGGTCATGGCCTCGGCGTTCAGCATGCTGTCGTTCTGGTCCACCCAGGTCCACAACCTCTATCAGCTGTGGTGGGGCGTCGGCTTCTTCCTGTCCGGGTGGGTGGCGCCCCTGGAGCTGTTCCCGCCGACGCTGCGCCGGGTCGCCGTCCTGCTGCCGTTCCGCAGCTCGCTGGGGTTCCCCGTCGAGATCGTGACGGGACGACTCGACGGGCGCGCCATCGCTGCCGGCTTCGCCGTCACCGGCGCGTGGAGCGCCGGGTTCCTGTTCGTCTACCGGGTCCTGTGGCGACGAGGACTTCGGCGCTACGAGGCGGTCGGCGCATGACCGGTTCCCAAGCACCCGGGCTCAGGGCGGGCACATACCTGCGGCTGCTCGGGATCTTCTACCGGAACTCCCTGCTCAACGAGATGGAGTACCGCCTGAAGTTCTGGGCGAACGTCGGTCTCAGCCTTTTCTGGCTGGTGTGGGCGGCCTTGAGCGTCCGTGTCTACTTCCGATTCACCGGCACGATCGCCGGCTGGGCCTACCACGAGGTCCTCGTCGTGATGGGTCTGTTCTTCACCGTCAACGGCATCCACCAGGCGCTGATCGCGCCGAACCTCGCCCGGATGACCGAGTACGTGCAGAAGGGCACGCTCGACTACCTGCTCACGAAGCCCGTCGACAGCCAGTTCCTCGTCAGCCTGCGGCACATCGGGGTCCACAACTGGGCCGATCCGCTGCTCGGGTTGGGCCTCGTCGGCTACGGCCTCGCGCGGGGCGGCACCGCCCCGGACGCGGGGGCGGTCGGGCTGTTCGCCGTCCTGCTCGCCGCCGCGACGGTGCTGCTCTACGGCGTCAGCCTGCTGCTGCAGACCCTGACGATCTGGTCGGTCAGCTCCCGCGGCATGGACGACGTCATCGAAGGCCTGCTCGAGACCGGTCGCTTCCCGGTCAGCTTCTACGGGGGCGCAGTCCAGGGCCTTCTGACCGCGGTCGTGCCGGTGGCGTTCATGACGACGTTCCCCGCCGAGGCCCTCCTCGGCCGTGCGGGCTGGCCCGTCGCAGTGCTCGCCGTCACCGTGAGTGCGACCATCTTCCTCGCAGCCTCGGTGTTCTGGCGCTTCGCCCTGCGCTCCTACACGGGCGCCGGCAGCTAACCGACCAAGCGCATGCTCCTTGCAGCAGACGGGAATAGCGGCCGTCCGGCGGCCCGATGAGCATGGCTTCTTCCGTTCAAGGGGCGGAACTGTGGCACCACTGACGCGCGACGCCGGCCGCGCCGCCCTCGCCGATGCGCGCGACGTTCCACCCGCACAGGAAGCCAGGCGATGGCCCAGCGCAACGGTTCCTGTTGCGGTAGCGTGGCATTCCACACGCGTGGCCGTGGAGGACGCGATGCCGGTGGCGGTGCGCGACAAGCTGGAGGCGATCACCCGTGACCTGGGCAGCCAGGCCGCCGTGGCCGAGTTGCTCGGGGTCAGCCGCTCGCGGGTCAGCCGATGGCTGCGCGACGAGCAGCCGGACGCGCGGAACCGCCGGGCGGTCAGGAGCATCGAGTTCGTCCTGGACCGGCTGCTGGAGGTCTACCAGCGCGACACCGCCGTCAAGTGGCTCCACGGGTTCAACGCCCACCTCGGCGACCGCCGCCCGATCGACGTGCTCGCCGAGGGCGGGGTGGACGAGGTGCTGCGGGCGATCTCGGCGGAGGAAGCCGGGACGTACGCCTGATCCCGAGTGCTGTTCCGCGTGTTCCCGTGGACACCGGACGCTTTGCCGACCACGGCCGGCGGAGCGCTGTTCGTGCCCCGCGCCTGGCAGGGAGCCGGGCGGCACGACAACCCCGACTCCTACGGCGCCCTCTACCTCGCGACCTCGCCGGTCTCCGCGGTCGCGGAGCGCCTGCAGGCGTTCAGGGGGACGCAGCTGCGCGCGTCGGACCTCCGACGCGCCGACGGGCGCGCCCTGGCGCTCGCGCGGCTCGACGACTCGGCGATGGAGAACGTCGTCGACCTTGACGAGCCGCTCGAGCTAACCCGCCGCGGACTGCGTCCCTCGGGTGTTGCAACGCGGGACCGCACACGGACCCAGCCCGCAGCACTGCGCGTGTTCGAAGAGGGCGCCTCGGGCCTGCGCTGGTGGTCCACCCTGGAAGCGTCGTGGATCAATGTCACGGCGTTCGCGTACCGGGCACTCCCGGAGCTGTCGCTGGCGGGCCCGCCGCAGCGGCTCACGGTCGGCATGCCGGCCGTGGCCAAGGCCGCCGGGCTTCTCGGCGTCCGCATCACGTGACCGGCCTGCCGGCGGCCCGCCGTCCCCGGTGGTCGTTCCGCCGGCCCACCGACCGGAGGCGATTGCGACGTTCGCGCGAGATACCGCGCGAACGTCGCAACGACGGGGCTCAGAAGGCGTCGGCGGGCCGGTGGGTGCCGAAGACCTCGCGGAGCGTGTCGCAGACCTCGCCGACGGTGGCCAGGTGGCGCAGGGCCTCCTTCATCGGCGGCAGCAGGTTGTCGCGGCCCTCGGCGGCCTTGCGGACGTCGGCGAGGGCGGTCTCGACGGCGCCGGCGTCGCGCTCGGCCCGCAGGCGGGCGAGCGCGCGGACCTGGCCCTCCGCGACCGCGTCGTCGACGCGCAGCAGGTCGGGGTCGACCTCCTCGGCCATGGTGTAGCGGTTCACGCCGACGACGATCCGGTCGCCCCGCTCGATGGCGCGCGACTCCTCGTACGCGCTGCGCTCGATCTCGCCCTTCTGGTAGCCCTGCTCGATCGCGGCGACCGCGCCGCCGAGCTCGTCGATCCTCGCCAGGTACTCCTCCGCCCGCCGCTCGATCTCGTCGGTCAGCGCCTCGATGAACCAGCTGCCCCCCAGCGGGTCGGCCGTGAGCGTCACGTCCGTCTCGTGGGCGATCACCTGCTGGGTGCGCAGCGCCAGCCGGGCCGCCTTCTCGCTCGGCAGCGACAGCGCCTCGTCGAATGCGTTCGCGTGCAGCGACTGGGTGCCTCCGAGCGTCGCGGCGAGCGCCTGGAGGGTGACCCTGACGAGGTTGACCTCGGCCTGCTGGGCGGTCAGCTGCACGCCGGCGGTCTGGGTGTGGAACCGCAGCATCTGCGAGCGCGGGTCCGCCGCCCCGAAGTCGTCGCGCATGATCCGCGCCCACATCCGGCGCGCGGCGCGGAACTTCGCGACCTCCTCGAGCAGCGACGACCGCGCGACGAAGAAGAACGACAGACGCGGCGCGAAGGCGTCCACGTCGAGTCCCGCCTCGACGGCCGCGCGGACGTAGGCGATCGCGTCGGCCAGCGTGAACGCGACCTCCTGGACGGCCGTCGCCCCCGCCTCGCCGATGTGGTAGCCGGAGATCGAGATCGTGTTGAAGTTCGGCAGCCGCTCGGCGCAGTAGGCGAACGTGTCGGTGATGATCCTCAAGGAAGGCTCGGGCGGGAAGATGTAGGTCCCGCGGGCGATGTACTCCTTGAGCACGTCGTTCTGGATCGTGCCGCGGAGCTCCGCGGGACCGACGCCCTGCTCCTCGCCGACGAGTTCGTAGAGCAGCAGCAGGATCGACGCCGGGGCGTTGATCGTCATCGACGTGGAGACCTCGTCCAGCGGGATGCCGTCGAACAGCCTGCGCATGTCGGTCAGCGAGTCGATGGCCACGCCGACCTTGCCGACCTCGCCGGCCGCCATCGGGTGGTCGGAGTCGTAGCCCATCTGCGTGGGCAGGTCGAACGCGACGGACAGGCCGGTCTGCCCCTGGTCGAGCAGGTACTGGTAGCGGGCGTTGGACTCGGCGGCGCTCGCGTAGCCGGCGTACTGGCGCATCGTCCAGGTGCGGCCCCGGTACATCGTGCCGTAGACGCCGCGGGTGTACGGATAGGAGCCGGGCCCCCCGAGGCGCGCGCCGACGTCGAAGCCCTCGAGGTCCTCCGGCCCGTACGCACCGGCCACGGGGATGCCCGAGGCCGTGCGGAACTGGATATCGCCGTCGCCTGCCACGTCGTCTCCGATGCTCGCGGACCACGCCGATTGTGGCACTGCGCGGTCGCCGCCCGGGACGGGAGGGGCCCGCCGCCCGACAGGTCGGGCCGCCGCCGCGCGTTAGGCCCACGCGGCGAGGAGGTCGTCCGGACTCAGCGCGATCCCTGATGCAGGTAGCACACGTGGATGTATGAAGGCGTCTATGGCCCGGGATTGCCGGGGAAAACGGCCCCGGTGGTAGCCTTTGCCGCGTGCCGGGCAGCGCCATTCGTCTGGTGCGCCGGGGGTCAGCGGCACCGGCATCCGTCGAGCTCAGCGAGGGATCGGACCCGTACATGGCAGCAACGGTCGAGCGGCCAGCCGCCGCCAACCCGAAGGCCCGCACGAGCTTCTACCGCGGCGGCGAGGGCATGTTCACCTGGGTCCTGCACCGGGTCACGGGCGTGGCGATCTTCTCGTTCCTGTTCGCCCACGTGCTCGACACGTCGCTCGTCCGCGTGTCGCCCGCCCTGTACGACGGCGTGATCGAGGTCTACCACCACCCGGTCATCAAGCTCATGGAACTGGGGCTCGTCATCGCGGTGCTCTACCACGCGACCAACGGCATCCGCGTGACGCTGATCGACTTCTGGTCCAAGGGCGCCGCCCGCAACCGGATGATGATGCGGGTCCAGCACGTCATCTTCGCCGTGCTGGCGATCGGGGCGTCGGTCGCGATGCTCACCCAGCTCGTCACGGACCTGTAGGGAGCCCCGGATGGCCGCCCCCACCTTCGCCCCGCAGCACCCCGCAGCCGGCGTCAGCCCGGCCCGCCAGCGGGCGACGTCCAACAGCGAGTTCTACTCCTGGATCTTCATGCGGATCAGCGGGATCCTGCTCGTGTTCCTCCTGCTCGGCCACATCGCGATCATGCACCTGCTCGAGGGCGGGGTCGGCCGGGTCAACTTCGCCTTCGTCGCCGGACGGTGGGCCGGCCCGTTTTGGCAGACCTACGACTGGGCGCTGCTGTTCCTGGCCACGATCCACGGCGCGAACGGCATGCGGATCGTCATCACCGACTACGTCCGCAGCCCGCAGAAGCGCTTCTGGGCCAAGATGGCCCTCTACTGCGTCGCGGGCTTCATGCTGCTCCTCGGCACACTGGTCATCGTGACCTTCAACCCGGAGCTGGGACGGCCCGCCGCATGATCACCAGCCACACCTACGACGTGGTCATCGTCGGCGCCGGTGGCGCCGGGCTGCGCGCGGCGATCGAGTGCGCCGGCAAGGTGAAGACGGCCGTCATCAGCAAGCTCTACCCCACCAGGTCCCACACCGGCGCGGCCCAGGGCGGGATGTGCGCCGCCCTCGGCAACCTCGAGGACGACAAGTGGGAGTGGCACGCCTTCGACACCGTCAAGGGCTCGGACTACCTGGGCGACCAGGACGCGATCGACATCATGTGCAAGGAGGCCGTCGACGCGGTCATCGAGCTCGAGCACATGGGCCTGCCGTTCTCCCGCAACCCCGACGGCACGATCGCCCAGCGGCCCTTCGGCGGCCACACCCGCAACCACGGCGAGGCGCCCGTGCGCCGGGCGTGCTACGCCGCGGACCGCACCGGCCACATGATCCTGCAGACGCTGTACCAGCAGTGCGTGAAGCGCGACGTCGAGTTCTTCAACGAGTTCTACGTCCTCGACTTCCTGACGTCGCCCGACGGGACCGAGACCGCGGGGGTCGTCGCCTACGAGCAGCGCACCGGGGCGCTGCACGTGTTCCGCGCGAAGTCGGTGGTCTTCGCCTCGGGCGGCTTCGGCAAGATGTACAAGGTCACCTCGAACGCGCACGCGCTGACCGGCGACGGGCCGGCGGTCATCTACCGGCGCGGGTTCCCCCTGGAAGACATGGAGTTCTTCCAGTTCCACCCGACGGGGATCTACCGGCTGGGCATCCTGCTGTCCGAGGCCGCCCGCGGCGAGGGCGGCATCCTGCGCAACTCCGACGGCGAGCGCTTCATGGAGCGCTACGCGCCGACGATCAAGGACCTTGCCCCGCGCGACATGGTGTCGCGCGCCATCCGGCAGGAGATCAACGAGGGCAGGGGTTGCGGCGACGACGGCGAGTACGTGCTGCTCGACCTGACCCACCTGCCCAAGGAGCAGCTCGACGAGAAGCTGCCCGACGTCACCGAGTTCGCCCGCACGTATCTCGGCGTCGAGCCGTACACCGAGGGCGTGCCGATCCAGCCGACCGCCCACTACGCGATGGGCGGCATCCCCACCAACGTCGACGCCGAGGTGCGGGTGAGCCCGGACCGGGGCTTCCCCGGCCTGTTCGCGGCCGGCGAGTGCGCCAGCGTCAGCGTCCACGGCGCGAACCGGCTGGGCACGAACTCCCTGCTCGACATCGTGGTCTTCGGCAAGCGCGCCGGTCTGGGGGCGATCCGCCACGCCACGCAGACGCCGCGGCACGCCGACCTGCCCGACGCGCCGACGGCGCCGCTCGCGGAGCTGCTCGACCGCATCATCTCCAGCACCGACGGCGAGCCGGCCGTCGAGATCCGCCGCGAGCTGCAGGACACGATGAACGACAACGCGCAGGTGTTCCGCACCGGCGAGACGCTCACCGAGCAGATGCGGATCCTGGCCGCCCTCCAGGACCGGTACGCCACCGTCACCGTCGACGACAAGGGCAAAACGTACAACACCGACCTGCTCGAGGCCGTCGAGCTCGGCCACCTGCTCGACCTCGCCGAGACCGTCGTCGAGGGCGCGCTCAACCGCACGGAGTCCCGGGGCGCGCACTACCGCGAGGACTTCGCCAAACGCGACGACGGCAACTGGATGAAGCACACGCTCGTCTACCGCGAGGCCGACGGGACCCGCCGCCTGGACTACCGGCCCGTCACCCTCGGCCGGTACGAGCCCATGGAGAGGAAGTACTAGATGTCCGTTCGCGCAGTCGGGTTTGCCCCATGCTCCGCAGAAGAGCCTTTTACGCTGCGCCTGGGGCAAACCCGACTGCTCCGACCATTTAGTGGGGGGAGCTAGTGGAGGTCACCGTTCGGGTGCTCCGGTACAACCCGGAGGTCGACACCAAGCCGCACTTCGAGGAGTACGCCGTCCCCGCCGACCCCATGGACCGGGTCCTGGACGCGCTGCACTACATCAAGTGGAACATCGACGGCTCGCTGACGTTCCGGCGGTCGTGCGCCCACGGCATCTGCGGCTCCGATGCGATGCTCATCAACGGCCGCAACCGCCTGGCCTGCAAGGTCCTGATCCGCGACCTGCCGTCGTCGATCACGGTCGAGCCCATGAAGGGCTACCCGATCCAGAAGGACCTCAACGTCGACATGGAGCAGTTCTTCGCCCAGTACCGCTCGGTGCTGCCGTTCCTGATCAACGACACCGTGCCCGGGGACACCGAACGGCTGCAGTCCCCCGAGGACCGCGAGGTCTTCGACGACACCACGAAATGCATCCTGTGCGCCGCCTGCACGACCTCGTGCCCGATCTTCTGGCCGGACAACTCCTACATCGGCCCGGCCGCGATCGTGAACGCCCACCGGTTCATCTTCGACAGCCGCGACCACGGGGCGTCGGACCGGCTCAACCGCCTGAACGGCCACGAGGGCGTGTGGAAGTGCCGCACGACCTTCAACTGCACGAACGCCTGCCCCCGCGACATCGACGTGACCACCGCCATCCAGCAGGTCAAGCGCGAGCTCATCTTCAACCGCATCTGAGCGACCCGTCGGGGCCGCCGACCGCTCGCGCGGCAGGGTGAATCACGCCCCGGCCCGGGCTGTGTCGACTGAGGCCGGATTTCGCCGACTCAGTCGACACAGGCCGGGGTGTTGTTCCCGCAGGCCGGGGGTCCCGCCGGTCGGGCGCCCCTTGCGGGCAGCCTTCGCACCCATGACGATGCAGCGCACCACAGCCGACCCACGGGGGTTTTCCGGATGGCAGAGCCGCGCGAGGACATGTCGGCGTTCGAGTCGGTCACGTTCTTCTTCAACGAGGTGGCCGACCAGGTTGGCCTCGACGACCAGACGCGGGAGGTCTTGTCGGGCACCTACCGCGAGATCCGCGTCCAGATCCCGCTGCGCCGGGACGACGGGTCGGTCGAGACGCTCTACGGCTACCGCGTGCAGCACAACGGCGCCCGGGGTCCGTACAAGGGCGGCGTGCGCTACCACCCCTCGGCCGACCTCGACGAGGTCCGCGCCCTCGCCGCGCTCATGACCTGGAAGACCGCCGTCGCCGACGTCCCGTTCGGGGGCGCGAAGGGCGGCATCAAGGTCGACCCCACCGCGCTCAGCCTCACGGAACAGGAACGCATGACCCGCCGGTTCATGGGTCAGGTGTCCTACATCGTCGGCGTCAACCGCGACATCATGGCGCCGGACATGAACACCAACGCCCAGACAATGGCGTGGATGATGGACGCCTACGGGCAGCGCGCGGGCCACAGCCCCGGCATCGTCACCGGCAAGCCCGTCGAGCTCGGCGGCTCGCTGGGCCGCGACGCCGCGACCGGCCGCGGGGTCGTGATGGTCACGAACGAGGCGGTCTCCGACGCCGGCACCTCGCCGGACCGGCTGACGATGGCGGTCCAGGGCTTCGGCAACGTGGGCTCGTGGACCGCCCGACTGGCCGCCGCCGACGGCTACCGGGTCGTGGCGGTGTCGGACGTGGGCGGGGCCATCCACAACCCCCGCGGGCTGAACATCAATGACCTCATGGACCACCTGCGCGACAGCGGCAGCGTCGCGGGCTACCCGGACTCCGAGGCGCTCACCAACGAGGAGCTCCTTGAGCTTGACGTGGACGTGCTCGTGCCCGCCGCGCTGGGCGAGGTCATCACGAAGTCGAACGCGGACCGCATCAAGGCCCAGTGGGTCGCCGAGGGCGCCAACCACCCGGTGACGCCGGTCGCCGATCGGATGCTGGTCGACAACGGCGTCGTCGTCATCCCCGACATCCTCGCCAACGCCGGCGGCGTCACCGTCTCCTACTTCGAGTGGACGCAGAACATCCAGCAGTTCAGCTGGGAGGAGGACCGCGTGAACGCCGAACTCGGAAGGCACATGCGCACCGCCTACCAGCAGGTCCGCGACTACGGCCGCGCCCACAGCTGTGACCTGCGGCACGCGGCCTTCGCCATCGCGGTGGAACGCGTCGCAACGGCGGCGCACCTGCGTGGCTACGTCTGACGGCCCCCACCCGGAGCCCACCGGGCAGTTCGACGCCGCCAACGTCTTCGACGACGACTACCTCTACTTCTACGCCGGGCGCCTGACGCCCGAGCGCGACGAGGCCGACGCCGGCCGCGTGTGGGACCTGCTCGGGCTGGAGCCGGGCATGGCGGTGCTCGACGCACCGTGCGGGCACGGCCGCATCGCCAACCGGCTCGCGGCCCGCGGCGCACAGGTCACGGGGCTGGACGCGACGCCGTCGTTCCTGGCCCTGGCCCGCGCCGATGCCGCGGCCCGCGACCTCGACGTGGAGTACATCGAGGGCGACCTGCGGCACCTGCCATGGACCGGCCGCTTCGACCGGATCGTCAACTGGTTCACGTCCTTCGGCTACTTCGACGACGACGGCAACCGGCAGGTGCTCGCGGAGGCGCACGGCGCGCTGACCGGCAGCGGCCGGATGCTCATCGAGGTCCCGAACGCCCCGTTCCTCCTGGCGAACCTGCGGCCGGAGATCACCGTGGACCGGGAGGGCGACTGGATGATCGACCGGATGGCCTACGACCCGCTGACCGGCCGGGTGGACACCAGCCGAACGATCATCCGCAACGGCCGCAGCCGCACGGCGCGCTTCTTCGTCCGCCTCCTCGGCTTCCCGGAGCTGCGCGACTGGCTGCGGACGGCCGGCTTCTCCCAAGTCGCCGGCTACGGTGAGGATGGCGGGCCGCTGACCGCGGGCAGCCGCCGGATGATCGTCGTGGCGGGCCGCTGACCGCAGACAGCCGCCGGATGATCGTCGTGTGGCCGGCCGCTGACGCGACGCGGCCGGTCAGGCGCAGGGCGGCGGCGAGTCGCCCCCGGCCGCGCCCGCGATCCGGTCGAGGACGGTTTGCAGCGTCCGCGCCTCCTCCGGTGAGAGCAGGCGGCCGAACGACGACAGCACGGCGTCGGTGTAGACCGGCAGCGCCCGCTTCACGGCCGCCTGCCCCGCCGCCGTGAGCACCGCGAAGGACCCACGCCGGTCCGACGGGCAGGCGGTGCGCTCGATCAGACCCGCGGCCTCCATCCGGTCCGCCAGCCGGGACAGCCCGCTCTTGGTCAGCGGCGTGCGGTCGGCCAGCGCGCTCATCCGCAGGCGCTCCCCGTCGGCGGCGGCGAGGCGCCGCAGCGTGAGGAACCAGGTGAGGGGCAGGTCGACCTCGCGCTCAAGGCGCGCCGACAGCTGCTCCGCCACGGACGCATGGGTCGCCGCCAGCGCCTGCCACGCGGCCAGCCGCAACTCCTCGTCAGCCATGGAGGCCATCGTACGGCAGCGGGGAGACGTTTGCGGTGACAACAGTTGTTGATACAATCAATTGAACACCACACACTACCGAGGAGCAGCCCATGGAAACCAGCACGACCCTGACCCGCACCGTCCACGGCCGCGAAGTCCCCGCCACCGGCGCCTGGCAGATCGACCCTTCCCACTCCAGCGTCGAGGCGGTCGCCCGCCACCTGATGGTGGCGAAGGTCCGCGGATCGTTCGAACGGTTCTCCGGGACGTTCACGGTCGCCGAGCGGCCGGAGGACTCCAGCGTCACCGTCGAGATCGACGCGGCCAGCATCAACACCCGCGACGAGAACCGCGACACCCACCTGCGCAGCGGGGACTTCCTCGACGTCGAGCGCTTCCCGACGCTGGACTTCGTCAGCACCGCCGTCGAGCCCCGCGGCAAGCGCTGGGCCGTCCACGGCGACCTCACCATCCGCGGCGTCACCCGCCCCGTGACGCTCGACGTCGAGTATCTCGGCACGCTGACCGATCCGTGGGGCAACAGCAAGGCGGCGTTCAGCGCGACCGCGGAGATCGACCGCGAGGACTACGGGATCACCTGGAACCAGGCGCTGGAGGCCGGCGGCGTCCTGGTGGGCAGGACCCTGAAGGTCAAGCTCGACATCCAGGCCGTCCTCCAGCAGTGAGCCCGACGCTGCTGCGCGCTCAGCGGAAGATCGCCTCCCGGTAGTAGCGCAGCTCGGCGATCGACTCGCGGATGTCGGCGAGCGCCCGGTGGCCGCCCCCCTTGGTGGGGGCGGCCACCTTCGCCTCCGGGTACCAGCGGCGGGCGAGCTCCTTCACCGTCGACACGTCGACGTTGCGGTAGTGCACCCACGCCTCCAGCGCCGGCATGTGCCGGCGCAGGAACATCCGGTCGGCGTGGATGGTGTTGCCGGCCAGCGGGGCGGTGCGCGCCTCCGGGACGTGCTGCCGGACGAAGTCGAGGATCTGCCGCTCGGCGTCCGCCACGGTCAGCGGGGAACGGCGGACCGCGTCGGTCAGGCCAGACTTCGCGTGCATCTCGGCGACGACCGGGACCATGGCCGCCAGCGCGCCCTCCTCGGCGGAGACCACCAGGTCGGGCCCCTCGATCATCCGGTCCAGCGCGCCGTCGGTGACGATGACCGCGATCTCGACGATCGCGTCGGTCTCGGGATCGAGCCCCGTCATCTCCAGGTCGACCCAGACGAGGGGCTGCACCAGTCCGTTCGCTGGCGTCTGCATCAGGTGTCTCCGATCATCTGCAGCTCCAGCCAGCGGGTCTCCGCGGCCTCCAGTTCGGCGAGGACGGCCGTCAGCTCCTCGCCGGTGCGCCGCGCGGTCTCGTAGTCGTCGCCGGCCGACTGCAGGGCGACGGTCAGCTCGGCCTTGCGCGCCTCGAGCCGCGGGACCGACCGTGTGAGGCTCTCCAGCTCCCGCCGCTCGTGGAACGCGAGTTTCCGGGCCCGCCCCGCCCCCGGCGGTGGACGGTCGGCGGGTGTGGCCGCAGGCGGGGATGCCGCCGGCGTGGCGTCCGCCCACGCCGCCGACGCAGCCCGGTACGCGCTCCACCCTCCGGGGTGGTGGCGCACCGCCCCGTCGGGTTCGACGGCGAAGACGTCGTCGCACACGCGGTCCAACAGGTAGCGGTCGTGGCTGGCCACCACCAGCGCCCCCGGCCACGCGTCGAGGTAGTCCTCGAGGACGCCGAGGGTGTCGAGGTCGAGGTCGTTCGTCGGCTCGTCGAGCAGCAGCAGGTTCGGCGCGGTGGCGAGAACCCGCAGCAGCTCCAGGCGGCGACGCTCGCCGCCGGACAGCTCGCCGACGACGCCCCGCTGCGCCTCGGCGTCGAACAGGAACCGCTCCAGCAGCTGGCCCGGGCCGACCGTGACCCCGCTGGCCAGCTTCGTGGACAACGTCACGTCGCGGACCGCGTCGATCACCCGCTGGTCCGGCGGCAGCGGGACCGGGTCCTGGCCGTACCAGCCCACCGCCACGGTCTCGCCCACGGACACCTTGCCGGCGTCCGGCTCGATCTGCCCGGCGATCAGCCGCAGCAGCGTGGTCTTGCCGGCGCCGTTGGGGCCGACGACCCCGATGCGGGCGTCGGGCGCCAGGCGGTGCTCCACGCCGCGCAGCACCCACCGGTCGCCGTAGCGCTTCCCGACGTTGTGGAGGTTGACGACCTTGCCGCCGAGTCGCCGGCTCGGCAGGTCGACGTCCAGACCGGCGTCCGGTTCCTCGGGTCCGGAGGCGATGAGCGTCCGCGCCTGCTCGACCCGGTAGCGGGCCTTGGACGTCCTGGCCCGCGGACCGCGCCGCAGCCACTCGAGCTCGGTGCGGGCCCGGTTCTGCCGGCGGCGCTCGGCGGCCTCCGCCTGGGTCTCGCGCAGCAGCCGCGCCTCGAGGTAGTCGGCGTACGAGCCGTCGAAGGTGGCGAGCCGGCCGCGGTGGACCTCCACCATCCGGGTCGCGAGCCGGTCGAGTGCGTAGCGGTCGTGCGTGACCAGCAGCAGCGCGCCCCGCCTGGCACGGAGACGGTCCTCCAGCCACTCGACGACGTCGACGTCGAGGTGGTTCGTCGGCTCGTCGAGGATCAACAGCCCGGTGTCTTCGTGGAGGACCTGCGCCAGCGCCACCCGCTTGCGCTGGCCGCCCGACAGCGCACCGACGCGCAGCGACGCGTCGGGCAGCGCGAGACGCGAGAGCATGGCCTCGCCCTCGCGGCGGCCGCCGACGGCCTCGGCCAGCGTCGCGACCGGGTCGAGGTCGGGCTCCTGCGGCAGGTAGCGCACCCGGACCGAGTTGCCGAGCACCACCCGTCCGCTGTCCGGGGTCTCCACGCCGGCGACCAGGCGCAGCAGCGTGGACTTCCCGCTGCCGTTGCGGCCGATGACGCCGACCCGCTCGCCCTCGTCGATCCCGAAGGAGACCGCGTCGAGCGGCAGCTTCTCGGCGTACCGCTTGGTCACGCGGTCGAGGCTGACCAGGTTCACGCGCGGGGCAGGAGGCCCACGCGGTCCCGGACGGCCTCCATGGTCTCCGCGGCCACCGCGCGCGCCTTGCCCGCGCCCTTGCGCAGCGACTCCTCGACCATGGCGGGGTCCGTGCGCAGCTCGGCGTACCGGGAGCGCACCGGGCGGAGGTAGGCGTTGACGGCCTCGGCGACCTCCCGCTTGAAGTCGCCGTACCCCTTGCCGTCGAAGTGCGCCTCCAGGGCCGCGGTGTCGGTGCCCGTCACCGCGGCCATGAGGTCGAGGAGGTTCGAGACGCCCGGCTTGTCCGCCGCGGCCCGCACCTCGGCGCCGGAGTCGGTCACGGCGCGCATGACCTTCCTCCGGGTCTCGTCCTCGGACTCGCCGAGCAGGATCTTGCCCTGGGGCGACTCCACGGACTTCGCCATGCGCTTGTCGACCAGCTGGAGGTCCATGACCCTCGCGCCGGCCTCCGGCAGCGTCGCCCGTGGCAGCGTGAAGGTGTCACCGAACCGGGTGTTGAAGCGCTGGGCGAGGTCGCGGGTCAGCTCGACGTGCTGGCGCTGGTCCGCGCCGACCGGCACCTCGTCTGCCTGGTAGAGCAGGATGTCGGCGGCCTGGAGCACGGGATAGGTGAACAGCCCCACGCTGACGGATTCCTTGCCGGCCGACTTCTCCTTGAACTGCACCATGCGCCCGAGCTCGCCCATGGTCGCCGTGCATTCGAGCACCCATGACAGCTCGGCGTGCTCGGCGACGTGTGACTGGACGAACAGCGTGCACACGTCCGGGTCGAGCCCGGCGGCCAGCAGCCAGCAGGCGAGATCGACCGTGCGCTCCCGCAGACCCGCCGGATCCTGCGGCACGGTGATCGCGTGCAGGTTGACGATGCAGAAGAAGTGCTCCGGCTGCTGCTCCCGCGCCCAGCGGCTGATGGCCCCGACGTAGTTGCCCAGATGGAGGTCACCGCTCGGCTGGATGCCGCTCAACACTCGGGCCACCGCAACTCCCTCAACTCGCACGCCTGAGCGAGAGCCTACGGGCAACCGCAGCGGATGTCAGAGCCGCCAGGCGGGCACGGGCTGGACTAGACTAAGTCCATGTCGCCCCCTGAGGAGGTGCCGCACGTGGCTGACACCGCGCAGGTGAACGTGCACGAAGCGAAGACCCAACTGTCGCGGCTGCTCAAGCGCGTCGAGCAGGGAGAGGAGATCACGATCAGCCGGGCCGGCCAGCCGGTCGCCCGTCTCGTGCCGCTGCGGGCAAGCCGGCCGGAACGGAAACTCGGACTCTGGAAGGGACGGGTGTGGATCGCGGATGACTTCGACGAGACCTCCGAGGACTTGATCGCGGCCTTCGAGGGCGAGTAGACGTGCGGCTTCTGCTCGATACCCACGTCGTGCTGTGGGCTCTGGCGAAGGCCGGTCAATTGTCGGAGCGGGCCGCCGCGGTGATCCTTCGTGAGGACGAGGTCTTCGTGAGCGCGGCCAGCGTGTGGGAGATCGAGATCAAGCGGGCGCTCGGCAAACTGGACGCGCCCGACGACCTGGAAGTGGTCATCGAGGCCAGCGGGTTCCGGTCCCTGCCGATTGCTTTCCGCCACGCCACGCGCGCGGGCGCGCTTCCGCGCCACCACGGAGACCCGTTCGACCGGATGCTCGTCGCCCAGGCGCAGCTCGAGGGTCTGACTCTGGTCACCAGCGACGCCGCGATCGCGGCCTACCAGGTCGCGGTGCTGCCGGCCTCGTAGCGGCGCGGGATCACTCCTCCTTGGCGCTGTCGCCGGCGCTGGCCTGGATGGCGCTGACGATGTCGGCGTTGGCGAGGGTGGTGACGTCGCCGAGCTCGCGGCCCTCGGCGATGTCCTTCAGCAGCCGGCGCATGATCTTGCCCGAGCGCGTCTTGGGCAGATCCTCCGTGAACAGGACGTTCGCGGGACGGGCGAGCTTGCCGATGCGGTCGGCGACGTGCTCGCGCAACTCCCTGGCCAGGGCGTCGTCGCCCTCCAGGTCGCCCTTCAGCGACACGTAGGCGACGATCGCCTGGCCGGTGAGGTCGTCGCGGCGGCCGGTCACCGCGGCCTCGGCGACCTTCGGGTGGTCGACCAGCGCGCTCTCGACCTCCGTCGTGGAGATCCGGTGACCGGAGACGTTCATGACGTCGTCGATCCGGCCGAGCAGCCAGATGTGCCCGTCCTCGTCGAGCTTCGCGCCGTCGCCGGCGAAGTAGACGTCATCGCCGAACCGGGACCAGTAGGTGTCGCGGTACCGCTGGTCGTCGCCCCAGAGCGTCCGCAGCATCGACGGGTACGGCCGCTGCAGGGTGAGGTAGCCGCCGCCGCCGGGCGGGACGGGCTCACCGCCCTCGTCCACGACGACCGCCTTCACGCCAGGGAACGCCCGCATCGCCGAACCAGGCTTCGCCGCGGTCACGCCGGGCAGCGGTGTGATCATGATCGCGCCCGTCTCGGTCTGCCACCAGGTGTCGACGACCGGGCAGCGGCCGCCGCCGATGTGCTCGGCGTACCACATCCAGGCCTCGGGGTTGATCGGCTCGCCGACGCTGCCGAGCAGCCGCAGCGTCGACAGGTCATGGCCGGCTGGCAGTTCGGGTCCCCACTTCATGAACGCGCGGATCGCCGTCGGCGCCGTGTAGAGGATCGTCACCCCGTACTTCTCGACGACCTCCCAGAAGCGGTCACGAGCCGGGTGGTCGGGGGCGCCCTCGTACAGCACCGAGGTCGCGCGGTTCGCGAGCGGGCCGTACACGATGTAGCTGTGGCCCGTCACCCACCCGATGTCGGCGGCGCACCAGTAGACGTCGCGGTCGGGCTTCAGGTCGAACACGAGCCGGTGGGTGGCGCTCACCTGGGTGAGGTAACCGCCGGTCGTGTGCACGATGCCCTTCGGCGTCCCGGTCGTCCCGGACGTGTAGAGGATGTAGAGGACGTCCTCGGCGTCCATCGGCTCGGGCGCGCACTCCGTCGAGCGGCCCTCGACGACGTCGTGGTACCAGTGGTCGCGGCCGTCGGTCATCGCGACGTCCTCGCCGGTGCGGCGCACCACGATGCAGATGGAGACGTTGTCGGTCGCCTCCATCGCCTTGTCGGCATTCTCTTTCAGCGGGACGACGCTGCCCTTGCGGTACGCCCCGTCGGCGGTGATGACGACCTTCGAGTCGGCGTCGGTGATGCGGTCGACGAGCGACTGGCTGGAGAACCCGGCGAACACGACCGAGTGGATCGCGCCGATGCGCGCGCACGCGAGCATCGCCACCGGCAGCTCGGGGATCATGGGCAGGTAGATGTTCACGCGGTCACCCTTGGCGACGCCGAGCTCCCTGAGGGCGTTCGCGAAGCGGCACACCTCGTCGCGGAGCTCGGCGTAGGTCAGTGACCGGGCGTCGCCGGGCTCACCCTCCCAGTGGTAGGCGACCTGGTCGCCGTGCCCGGAGTCCACGTGGCGGTCGAGGCAGTTGTCGCTGACGTTCAGCTGCCCACCGAGGAACCACCGCGCGTGCGGCGGCGCCCACTCCAGCACGGTGTCCCACTTCCGCATCCACCGCAGTCGCTCCGCGTGGGACGCCCACCACGCCTCCGGGTCCTTCTCGGCCTGGGAGTAGACGGCCTCGTCGTTGACGAGGGCGTCGGCCACGAACTCCGCGGGCGGCGGGAACGCCCGGCCCTCCCGGTACAGGTTCTCGAGTGCGGGCTCGGCCATGCGTTGGCTCCTCGTCGGCTGGATCCCGGTGGCCGCAGCCTAGTCGACCGCGGCCACCGGGACACGGCGTCAGTGCGCTGCGGGCGGGGGGGCCGCCGCGTCGCCGCCGACCGGCGCGAGCCTTGGCCGGCCCGGGTAGCGGATCTCCTCGATGAGCTCCTGCATCGCGGCCGGCGGCGGGTCGGTGAGCAGGGACACGACGACGGTCACAGCGAAGTTGATCAGCATGCCGATGGCGCCGATCCCCTCAGGGCTGATCCCCGCGATGTGCGGGTTCCCGCCGTAGATCGGGATGGTGTAGACCATGTACGCGGTCGTGAAGATCAGACCGCTGAGGATCCCCGACACCGCGCCCTTGGCGTTGCAGCGCTTCCAGAAGATCCCCAGGACGATGATCGGGAAGAAGCTCGCGGCGGCCAGGCCGAACGCGAACGCCACGACCTGTGCGACGAACCCGGGCGGGTTGACCCCGAAGTAGCCGGCGACGATCACCGCGCCCCCCATGGCGATCCGGCCGACGAGCAGCCGCCGGGCCTCGGTCGGCTCGGGTTCGTCGGGCTTCAACCGCAGATGGTAGAAGCGGTAGTAGCCGTCGTGCGCGACAGCGCTGGAGATGACGAGCAGGAGCCCGGCCGCCGTCGACAGCGCTGCCGCGAGGCCGCCGGCCGCGACCAGCCCGACGACCGGAGCCGGCAGCCCGGCGATCTCCGGTGTCGCGAGCACGATGATGTCGCGGTCAATGACGATCTCGTTCGTCGCCTCGTCGCCGGTGAACTGGATCAGGCCGTCGCCGTTGATGTCGTTCACGGTGACGAGTTCGGCGGCCTCCCAGTTGTCGACCCACTGGGGCATGTCGTCGCGGGCGACCTCGTTCACGTCGTCGATGATGTTGAACTTGCTGAACACGCCGATGGCCGGGGCGGTGGTGTACAGCAGGGCGATGAACAGCAGCGCCCAGAACGCCGAGTACCGGGCGGCGCGCACGCTCTTGGTCGTGTAGAAGCGCACGATGATGTGCGGCAGCCCCGCGGTGCCGACCATCAGCGACAGCGTGACGAGGAAGACGTCGATCTTCGGCCGCTGCGTGAACGGCTCGGAATAGGCGTCGAACCCCAGCGAGGTCTGGAGTGTGTCGAGCTCTTGCAGGATCCGGCCGAAGCTGACCTGCGGGATCGGGATCCCGGTCAGCGTCTGCGCGATCGCGATCGCCGGGATGAGGTAGGCGACGATCAGCACCGAGTACTGCGCCACCTGCGTCCACGTGATGCCCTTCATCCCCCCGAGCACGGCGTACACCAGGACGACGGCCATCCCGACGATGACGCCGCCGGTGATCGGCAGCTGGAGGTAGCGGCTGAAGACGATGCCGACGCCGCGCATCTGCCCGGCGACGTAGGTGAACGACACGAAGATCGCGGCGATCACCGCCACGAAGCGCGCCGTCTCGGAGTACCGGTCGCCGACGAAGTCCGGGACCGTGTACTTGCCGAACTTCCGCAGGTAGGGCGCGAGCAGCAGGGCGAGCAGCACGTATCCGCCCGTCCAGCCCATCAGGTAGATGGCCCCGTCGTAGCCGAGGAACGCGATCAACCCCGCCATCGAGATGAACGACGCCGCCGACATCCAGTCGGCGGCGATGGCCGCGCCGTTTGCGATGGCCGGGATGCCCTGGCCGGCGACGTAGAAGCCGGCCGTGTCCGCCACGCGGCTCCGGATGGCGATGAACAGGTAGAGCCCGAAGGACAGAATGACGAAGAAGAGTGTCCAGGCCTGGATCGAGCTCACACCCGCCTCCCGCCCTCGTCGCGCTCCGAGACCTCGAACTCGTCGTCGAGCTTGTCCATCCGCCAGGCGTAGACGCCGATCAGGACGACGAAGGTCATGATCGAGCCCTGCTGGGCGAACCAGAACCCCAGCGGGAAGTCGTTGATGACGATTCTGTTCATCTGCTCGACGAGCAGGATGCCGAACAGGTAAGAGACGACGAACCAGATCGACAGCAGGATGATCATGAGGCGCAGGTTCCTGCGCCAGTACGCTCTCCGTTGCGACTCGTCCATCCGCGCACGGCTCCCTTCCTCGGTGTGGCCCCGTGGTGGCAGCCTGGGCACGGTCTGCCCGTAGGACAAGGGTCGTTTGGCGGGCGGGCCGGTTGGCTCCCCGAACGGTCGCGTGGGCCCGTCTTGCGGTGCAGGGCGCCCGCGCTGCCGCTCGACAGCGCGAGGCGACCGCCGGGGACCCGGCCGCCGCCGTTCGCGGGGCCGCGATGGCGTGGTCGCCCAGGCGGGGGCTAGCGTGCCGCGGCATGAGCTCACTCGCCGGCGCACGCGCCGGCCGGCCGCTGGGGCTGCCAGGCCAACGGACCCTGCTGATGGCGGTCGGGCTGGTGGGCCTGGGATCGTTCCTGCCGTGGATCCAGCTCGCCGTCGGCGTCTCCGTCTCGGGTATGCAGGGGGCGGGGCTGTGGACCTTCTACGCCGCCGTGCTGGGCCTGGCGGGGGCGCTCGTCCGCCGCCGGGGCGCCGCCGCGGCCCAGGCCGCGATCCTTGGGGTCGCCGCCGTCGGCCTGCCCGCCTGGCAGGTTGCGAGGCTGCTGACGCTCGGCGGCGGCTGGGCGCCGGGCGTCGGGCTGGTGCTCGTCGCCGGCGGCGGCATCGTCGCGCTGCGCGCGGGGTGGCGGCTGGCCACCGCTCGGTAGGGCGCACCCACTACCCTTCGTGGCCGGCCACGACTACGGTTGCGCTGTGGACGCCAACCAGGCCCGACGGTTGAACGCCGATGCCTGGCCTGGTCAGCCCCTCGACGAGTTCGACACCCCGGCCGAGGTCGATGCGATCTTCCGCACGCAGCGCCGCATCGCGGTCGGCTACTTCTGCGTTTTCCTCGTCGTCACGCTGGGGGTTCCGGCGCTGACGCTCGTCCTCGACTGGTGGTCCTCTGGCCGGATCGTCGGGGGGATGAGCCCCAACTTCGCCATGGCGGCGATCGGGCTCTACGTGTTCTTCCTGTGCCTGGCCGTGGCAGCGGGCTCGCTCGCCACCGCCGTCGAGGACCGGATGCTCGGCGGGCCGGTGCCGTACCGCGAAGAGGGGCCCCAATCGTGAATTCCGGCGACCTCACGGTGCTGGCCGTCGTCGTCGGCGTGAGCCTCGTCCTCGCGGTCGGTCTGCGGCCGCGCGGCACCTCGACGCTCGACTTCTACCTGGCAGGGCAGCGCATCGGCATCCTGACGAACGCCTGCGCGATCTGCGGCGACTACTTCTCGGCCGCTTCGTTCCTGGGGGTCGCGGCCGCGGTGTACGCCTCGGGGCTGGACGGGGTGTGGTACGCGACGGGGTTCGCGGCCGGCTTCGTGCCGGTGCTGCTGTTCGTTGCCGCGCCGCTTCGGCGCTTCGGCGAGTTCTCCATCCCAGACTTCCTGGGGCGCCGGCTGCAGTCGGAGCCGGTGCGGCTGTGCGCGGTCGTCGTCGTCGAGCTCGTGATCCTCTCCTACCTGGTCCCGCAGGCGGTCGGCAGCGGCATCACGTGGCAGCTGCTGGTGGGCGGCGGTCTCGGCGGGCTCTCCCCCTACGCGACCGGGGTGATCGTGTCGACGGCGGCGATCACGGCGATCGTCGCGCTGGGCGGGATGCGCGGGACGACGTGGACGCAGGCCGTGCAGTTCCTCTTCCTGCTCGCCACGCTGCTGTGGTTGACGGCCATCGCGCTCGGCTCGGGGTTCTCGTATCCGGGGGCCGTGGCGCGCCTCGGCGAGGAGCCGCTGCGCAACCCGGTGCAGACCGACGAGGGCTGGGTGCTGCGCGCGGAGCCCAACGCGCTCCACCCCGACGAGCCGGCCCGCTTCTCGCAGCCGGGGTCGCGGTACGGCCGCTTCGGCCAGTTCGCGCTGGTCGTCACGCTGATGCTCGGCACGACCGGCCTCCCGCACGTGATGAACCGCTTCTTCACCAGCCCGTCGGGCAGGGCCGCCCGCATGACGACGGTGTGGGTCCTCGGCTTCGCGGGGCTGTTCTATGCCCTGGCGGTGCTCCTAGGCACGGCCGCGCGTGCCCTCATCCCCGGCGCCGTCGCGGGGCGGCCATGGCTCGCGGCGATCACGGTGGACGGGGTGCTGCGCGTGCCCGAGCACGCGCTGCTCGTGCTCGGCCGCCTCTACGGGGGCAGCGGCGGCCTGGGCGTCATCGCCAGCGGCGCGCTGGTCGCGGTGATGTCGACCATCGCCGGCCTCCTGCTCGCCGCGGCGGCTTCGTGGGGGCACGACGTCTACGAGCGGCATGTCAATCCCGGGGCGACGCAGCGGCAGGCCGTCCTCGCCGGGCGGGTCGCCGTGGTCGTCGCGGCGGCGGCGTCCGCGGCTATGGCGCTGGGCCTGAGCCCGGAGACGGTCTCGTCGCGCTTCCCCTCCATCGTGGCGCAGATGGTCACCTGGGCCTTCGCCCTGGCCGGGTCGGCGCTCACGCCGGTCCTGCTGCTGACCGTCTGGTGGCGGCGCACGACGGCCCCCGCCGCCGTCGCGGGGATGGTGGTGGGGGCCGTGTCGTCCGTCGCGCTCCTGGCCGTCGGCCTCGCGGGCGGCGCCCAGGACGAGGTCGCCCGCGGGCTGCTCGTGACTCCGACGCTGCTTGCCGCGCCGCTGGGACTGCTCACGACCGTGGTCGTGTCCC
>Ga0136630_1000078_pt1 | contig 28090 bp, 19 predicted proteins | sample AntDrymUQ5682106_2_FD_105496 | JGI IMG/M metagenome (GOLD analysis project Ga0136630, IMG submission 105496) | Polar desert sand microbial communities from Dry Valleys, Antarctica - metaG UQ568 (21.06) | ecosystem: Environmental > Terrestrial > Soil > Desert | place: Antarctica: Dry Valley...
CTTCGCCCGAGAGTGAGGCGCGCGCGCCGACCACGACTGCATCGAAATTCGATAGCTTAAGCTCGGAAGTCATGGCCTGCGAGTCGTCAAGCACGACGGTCGCGGGCAGGTCCCGAGCCCGGATGCGCGCGATGGCTAAAGGCATTCGGGGGCCACGGGTTGCACGGGCGAACACGAAGACTGTCGTGTCAGGACCAATCCGTTCTGTCAAGGATTTGTCCAGTGTCACCTGGACTTCGAGCCGCACCGCGTCTTTTGCGCCCGGGGTGGATCCGGCGCCGTCTTCGCCTAGTTGCTCGAGCTGCACGCGCACCAGGCGCTCCTGCTCGCTCCCCGCAGGTAACTGCTGCGCGAGGCGCTGCAAATAGCCGCGCGCATCGGCTTTAGCGTCGCGGTTGATGCTCTCCGCCGCCGCCAGCCACAGTGCTCCCGGGTGTTCGGGGGCGAGCTTGAGCGCGCGTTCGATCAATTCGGCAGCTTGGCCGTCCAGCCGGTCGCCGTGCGACATCGCAACCGCGCGCGCATAGTCGATGAGCAGGTCGGGATTGTCACCGAGAAGCCGGTGCGCCTGGGCGAACGCCGCCGTTGCCTTCACGGGTTCGGTGAGCGCCAGATAGGTACGCCCGAGCAACAGCCAGCCCTCCCCCAGATCGGGGTCGGCGCTAAGCCGCGACTCGAGCGTTGCGATCGCTTCTTGGAGATGTTGGCGGCGGTTTGCCTCGTCCTCGGTCTGGCGCATCGCCGTGCCAAGCTCTTCGGTAGCGCCGAGCCACAGATAGCCGCCGGCCGAGAGGATCGGCACCGCGATGGAAACTGCCAGGGCGGTGCGCCAATTACGCGGAAGTTCCCGTGTGTGCGGCGGGACTGTCTCCGTGGGCAGGTCCCCGGCGAGGGCCGTCTCAAGTTCTTCCCGGGCCTCCTCGAACTGCGCTTGGGTCAGCGATCCGCGGCCGAGATCGTCGCTTAACTCCTGGAAGCGTTGGCGGTAAACCGAGAGCGCCGCTTCCTGCGGATCACGGCCGGGCAACTCGCCCCGCCGCACTAGCGGCGCCAATATCAAGCCCAATGCCACGGTGACCATCGCGGCCGCCAATCCCCAGAATACGATCACCGGCCGTTGGCGCGTGAAGTGGAAGGCACTCGAAAGGATCGCACGGGCCGCTAGCGGCGGAAGTCCTTCGTTCCGAGCAACCTGGCGACGCGCTCGCGTTCAGCGGGTGCGAGCGCGACGGGCTCGCTGCGACGGCGTCTTCGCACGGTGCGCCACAGGAACAAAATCCCGACGCATAAAATCACCGCGGGGCCGAACCAAAGCGCCAGGGTCTTAAGCGTGATGGGAGGCCGATAAAGGACGAACTCGCCGTAGCGTTTTACCATGAAGTCGATGATCTCCCGATCGGTTCGGCCTGCTTGCATCATCGCGAAGATCTCGCGGCGCAGATCGCCGGCGAGCTCGGCGTGAGAATCGGCGAGCGATTGATTCTGGCACACCAAGCACCTAAGCTCGCCGGTGATCTCTTGGAAGCGTTGCGCCAGCGTGGGATCGCTGAACTCGAAGACGGCCGGATCGGCGGCCGCCGCGGCAAACGAACAGGTTAAAGTCAACACCAGGAGCCAACGCATAGATTATTCGGCGCCGTTCGCGGGGCGTGGGTCGGTCTCCCGCAGCCGCGGCAGCAGTTCCGACTCGACCACCTCGGGGGTCAGCGGTCCCACGTGCTTTAAGCGGATGACGCCGCCGGCATCGACCAGGAAGCTTTCCGGAACGCCGTAGACGCCCCACTCGATCGCGGCCCGCCCGTCGCCGTCATAGGCAATCGTCTCATACGGATCGCCCAAGCGCTGCAGCCAGGCGAGCGCTTGTTCACGCTCATCCTTGTAGTTCAAGCCGATGATCCGCAGTCCGCTCGTGCGCGCCAGATCGAGGAGCAGTGAGTGCTCATCGCGGCAGGCCGCGCACCAGCTCGCCCACACGTTGACCAAGGTGGCCGTGCCTTTTAAGTCTTGGGTGTTGATGCGCCTCGCCGGATCGCGCAATTGCGGGAGATCGAATCCGGGCGCGGGGTTATCGATAAACGGGGAGGGGACGAGCCTCGGATCGCGCTGTAGACCCGCGGTGAGGAGGGCCACTAACAGTATAAGGGCCGTCAACGGTAGCAAGTAACGCACCACGGCCCAGAGCCTGTGAAAAAATCTGCTGCGCTCGGGATCTCGCGTTCCGGCGGTGCTTGGAATCCTCATGTATTTCAACATACACTCCGGTTGCTCGTCCCATCCTTGGGACTCGCCCCTGCGGGGCTTGCACGCCGTTTCGCTCCCGACGAAACGGTCCTGCGCTCCGGCGGAACGCGACCTCTCTTCGCTCGCGACGATCTTTTCACAACCTCTCAGGCCGCCGGATCCGTGGCGCCGTCCAGCCGAACGGGAGCAGGCCGCAGACCAAAGCGGTAGCGCCGATCGCTCGCGGCCAGGATCCCCCCGAGCGCCATGACCATTGCGCCCAACCAGATCCAACGCACGCAAGGCTTTACCTGTAGGCGCACGCTCCAAGCCTCTTTACCGACTGGCTCGCCCAAGGCGACATAGAGATCGCGGGTGAATCCGGCATCAATGGCGGCTTCGGTCATCGGGCTGGTTTGCACGCGATAGATCCTTTTCTGCGGATAAAGCTCCGCGACCACTACCTCCTCGCGTAGGGCGACGATCCTAGCCTCGGTCGCGTCGTAATTCGGGCCGGCCACGCTCCGCAGGCGCTCCATGCGAAAACGGTATCCGCCGAGCTCGGCCGTCTCCCCGATGGCAAGCTTCACATCCCGCTCGGCCCCATAGAGCGAGGTCACCGTTACCCCCACCAGCGTGAGCGCGAAGCCGAGGTGAGCTAAGGCCATGCCCGAAAACCCCGGTGATAGCGCGCGCATCATCCCTTTCAGGGTGTGCTGATGGGCCCAGCGCTCGCGTACCGCGAGCGCGGTGCTCAGCAGGACCCAGGTCGCCACGAAGAGACCGAGAAATGTGAAGATCATCTTTCCTTGGCCAAGCACGATAGCGGCGCTCATTGCGGCGGTGGCGCAGGCGAAGGCTACGGGCCGCAACCGATTCGCAAGCTCACGCCCGCCGTGGCTTTTCCAGCGCGTCAGCGGACCCAGTCCGAGCGCCAGCCCCAAGAGCAGCATCAGCGGCACGAAGACCGTATTGAAGTACGGAGGTCCGACCGAGATCTTCCCGAGCCCGAGGGCGTCGAGCGCCAATGGGTACAGGGTGCCTAATAATACCGCGGCCGCCGCGACCAGAAGCACGCAATTATTGATGAGCAGAAGGCCCTCGCGCGAGAACGGGTTGAAGCGTCCGGTATCGACGATGCGCGGGGCGCGGACGGCGTACAGTAACAGCGATCCACCCACGGTAAGTACTAAGATACCGAGGATGTAAACACCGCGCTCGGGATCGGTGGCGAAGGCGTGCACCGAGGTCAATACGCCGGAGCGCACCAGAAACGTTCCGAGCAGGCTCAATGAAAAGGCGCAGATCGCCAAGAGACAAGTCCAGCGCTTAAAGGCATCGCGTTTATCGGTGACGGCGAGCGAATGAATCAACGCCGTGCCGAGGAGCCAGGGCATGAAGGAGGCGTTTTCGACCGGATCCCAGAACCACCATCCTCCCCATCCGAGCTCATAGTAAGCCCACCAACTCCCGAGCGCGATGCCGACCGTCAGAAAGATCCAGGCCATGAGCGTCCACGGACGCGACCATCGGGCCCAGGGCGCGTCGAGCCGCCCGCCGATCAAAGCCGCGATGGCGAAGCTGAAGGCGACCGAGAACCCCACATAACCCATGTATAGCATAGGCGGATGCATCACCAGACCCGGGTCCTGCAACAGCGGGTTGAGATCGCGGCCCTCGGCGGCGGCGGGGAACTGGCGCGCGAAGGGATTGGAGGTCAAGATCATGAACGATAGGAACCCCACGTTGATGATCCCCATGACCGCCAGGACACGGGCCACGAAGGCGAGCGGCATGGCGTGGCTGAAGCGCGCGACGGCGACCATCCAAACGCTCAAGATCAGGCTCCAGAGCAATAGAGAACCCTCGTGGGCGCCCCAGACCGCGGCGATGCGGTAGGGCAGAGGAAGCTCTGTGTTGGAGTTATTGGCGACGTAGACGACGGAGAAATCATTGCCGATAAAGCTCGCGATCAGACACCCGAAGGCCAGGGCCGAAAACAAGCACTGGGCCCCCGCGGCAGGGCGCGCCAGGGCCATCCAGCGCACCCGGACGAGCTGGGCGCCGGCGAGCGGCAAGGCGAATTGCAGGGTGGCGATGACCAAGGCCAGGATCAAGGCAAAATGACCGAGCTCCGGAATCACGGCGCAGTATCCTTGACTTTGGGCAGGTGCGCGGCCAGCTCGGGCGGCATGTAGTTTTCGTCGTGTTTGGCGAGGACCTCGTTTGCGTTGAAGACTCGGTCCGCTGCTAGACGCCCCTGCGCCACGATGCCTTGGCCTTCCCTGAACAGATCGGGCAGCAGCCCCTCGTAACGTACCCTGACCGTATGTTGCTGGTCCGTTAAATCGAAGCTTATCTTGAGGCTATCGGGTGTCCGCTTCACGCTGCCCTTGGTCACGAGCCCGCCGAGGCGGATCGCCGCGGCCGGAGGCACTTCGCCGGAGAGCAATTGCGTCGGTGTATAGAAGAACAAGATGTTGCTGCTCAGTGCGGTGAGACCCAAGGCCGCCGCGGCGGAGACGCCCGCCAAGATCAGGGTGATCGCGATGATCCTCTGCCTGCGCGGCGTCATGGCCAATCCCCGCCGGTTTTATCGAGCGCGACGGGCGGCGCGGATGCCGAGCGCCGTGATTTATTCCGGAGTTGTCCTGTCAGCCGCCGGTGCCAGGCCAGGGAGCTCCCCAAGAGTCCGAGCATAACGACGGCCGCGACGCCATATGCGGACCACACATAGAACCCGTAGCCGCCCATCGAAAAGAATTCGCTCACGGTATTCCCCGACACACTTCGCCTACCCAGGGGTTGGTCCGCTCGCGTTCGAGCAATTCGCAGCGCGCGCGCACGAGCAGCAAACTCACATAATAGCCGAAGAAAGCGAGCGCCATGACGAGCAAGGGCGCGAGCATGGAGCCATGGATCGCGGGCGCGCCGAAGCGCGTGACCGTCGGTGCTTGGTGCAAGGTGTGCCACCACTCGACGGAATAGTGAATGATCGGCAGATCGACGGCGCCCACGAGCGCCAGCACCGCGGCGGCCCGAGTCGCGGTCCTGCGATCCTCGATGGCCTGCTCCAAGGCCATATAGCCGAGGTATAAGAACAACAGCAATAATTCCGAGGTAAGCCGCGCATCCCAAACCCACCACGTGCCCCACATGGGCTTGCCCCACAGCGAACCGGTCATCAACGCCAAGGCGGTAAAAGCCGCCCCGATGGGTGCGCTGGCGGAAGCCACGACCTCGGCAACTTTGATACGCCAGACCAAAGCCACGGCCCCGGCGCCGGCCATAACCGCATAAACGAACAGAGACATCCACGCGCTCGGGACGTGCACGAACATGATCCGGTAGCTGTCGCCTTGCTGATAATCGGGCGGCGCGACGACGAGGCCCCAATAGAGACCCGTGAGTGTACATAAGCCGGTGGCCCAGGCCACGGGCCGCAGCCACCGGCCGGACCAGAGGTAGAAGTTTTTCGGAGCGAGTAATTGCTGCATATTTCAGCTATTGCGGATCCGCAGCGCGGCGGCCGCGGCCAGCGGCGCCAGCGTGATGGCGAGCATCAGCAGGGCGCCCAGCATATAAAGTTGCGGTCCCCAGGCTAAGCCGCGGTTCGCGGCGGCGGTCGCACCGGTCGCGAAAATCAAGATTGGCACATAAAGGGGTAAGAGCAGCAGGGTCGCCAGGATCCCGGCCGCCCGCAAACCCGCCGTTAGCGCCACCCCGATCGCGCCCATAAGGCTGAGCGCGGGCGTGCCGAGTATCAGCGTAAGCAACAACACGCCGAGCGTGTACCCAGCGATCCCGAATTGCAGTCCCAAGATCGGCGCGAGCAGCAATAAAGGCAAGCCGGCCGTCAGCCAATGCGAAAGTATCTTGGCCATCACCAGGAGCGTCAGCGGATGCGGGCTCAGCAACAACTGTTCGAGACTCCCATCCTCGAGGTCCGAGCGAAAGACGGCTTCGAGGGACAGGAGCGTCGCGAGCAAGGCCGCGATCCAGATCACGCCGGGGCCCACGGACTGGAGCATTTGGGGTTCCGGTCCCAGGCTGAGCGGAAAAATGAGCGCGATCACAAAAAAGAACAGAACGGGATTGGCGGCCTCGGCGCGGTGCCGCCAGAGCAATAGCAAATCGCGCTTGACGATCCAGGCGCAAGCGTGCACTAGTCCCCGTTCCATTCCCGTTGATCCTCTAGGTGCAAAGCGCGGCTGATTGTGATATCGGTGGAGTGATGGCTCGTGAAGATAACCAGCCCGCCGCGCGCGGCGTGCTCTTCCAGCATCGAGGCCACCGTTTTTATAGCAGGTTTATCCAAGGCGGTAAAGGGTTCGTCCAGAAGCCACAGGCAGGCTTGGTTGACCAGCAAGCGCGCCAAGGCCAGGCGCCGGCGCTGGCCCGCGGACAGCCGGTGGGTTAGCGTATCCGCGAGATCGCCAAGGCCCAAACGCTGTAAGGCCGCGTTGATGGGGATCCCGCCCCCGTGCAAGGCGGAAGCGAGCGTGAGGTTTTCCGCGACGCTCAAACTGCCCTTCACACCATCCGCGTGACCAACGTAGCTGAGATCTCGGAGATAGGCGGAGCGGACCTTCTCCAGCAGTTGGCCGCGCCAATGGAGCGTCCCGGATTCCGGTTGCATCAGGCTGGCGATGACCCGCAATAGCGTGGTTTTGCCGACGCCATTGGCGCCCGTGATCTGCAAGATTTCCCCGCGCGCAAGCGTAAAGGAGAGCCTGGTGAGAAGCAGGCGATCCCCGCGGCGGCAACACAGATCGCGGGCTTCAAGCGTGGGCGAAGCTGCATAGGGCATCATGGATGCGCGTTCGATCGTGGAGAGCGTGGATGTCATTCGATGATGTAGGATTGTTGTAGACTGCGCGGCGCCGGTACCGGCGCCGCCGATTCGACAAGCTTCCTATTGGGTCAACCGCTATAATACTTCAAGGTTAAACCTATAGCTTGGGCATGTCCGGGAGCGCGGGTTGCAGAACACGTATCGCAGGCCAGGCGGCGGCATAGCACCGATCGTAAGTAGGCTCCGGCGCCTTGGCGCCCGCCTGCTTAAACGGGGTGAACGCGAGGATCCGGCGAATGGTGAAACGGCCGCCCTCCGCATCCGGCACGAACGCCTGCTGGAACAGCAGGCGGCGTTGAGCGACCTTACGAAAGGCCAGGTCTTCCAGAGTGAGGACTTGGAGCAGGTGTTTCGATTACTGACCGAGACCGCCGCGCGCTCGCTCGGGGTCGAGCGCGTCAGTCTCTGGCGGTACAGCGAAGATCGAACGGCTATCCGCTGTGTCGATCTCTACCAGCGGGGGCCCGACCGGCACAGCGCTGGCGCCGAGCTCCAGGCCGTGCTCTACCCGGCTTATTTTCATGCGCTCGCGCAGAGCGAGGCCATCGTCGCCGATGATGCCAACGGCGATCCGCGCACGTGCGAGTTCTCGGCCACTTACCTGACGCCGCTCGGCATCACGGCGATGATGGATATCCCCGTGCATGTGCATGGCCGCATCGAGGGGGTGCTTTGCCACGAGCGGACGGGATCGCCCGTGCCCTGGATGCCCGAGGACCGCTTGTTCAGCATCGCGATCGCGAACCTCATCGCGCTGGCCCTGGAACAAGGAGAGCGCTGCCGTACGGAAGCAGCGCTGCGTGAAAGCGAGCCGCGGTTTCGCACCCTAACCGATAGCCTGCCGGTCATGGTCTGGGTCGCGGACGCCGAGGGGCGCTGCACGTGGTTCAACAAGAGCTGGCTCGACTACACCGGCCGCACGCTCGATCAGGAGATCGGCTACGGTTGGACTCAAGAAGTGCATCCCGAGGATGTCGACGGCTGCTGGCGGAGCTACGAGAAGGCGCTCCAGGCGCGTGTCCCCTTCACGTTGGAGTACCGGGTCAAGGGGCGCGATGGGGCATACCGGTGGATACTCGATAGCGGCGGGCCGCGCTTCTCGCCCGACGGCGCGCTGGCCGGCTTCATCGGAGGCTGCCTTGACATCACCGAGCGGAAGCGGGCCGAGGAAGAGGCACGCTCACGGGAGGTACAGATCCATCATCTCGCCTACCACGATGCGTTAACGGAACTCCCGAACCGGGTGTTACTGCTCGACCGGCTGGGGCAGGCACTCGCCCAGGCGGAGCGCGATGGCGCCCAGACCGCGGTGCTCTACTTCGATCTCGACCGCTTCAAGACCATCAACGACACCTTGGGTCACCCGGCCGGCGATGAGTTGCTGCGCCAGGTGGCCTCACGTCTGCGTACGGTGCTGCGCGAGGGCGACACTGTCGCGCGCCTCGGGGGCGATGAATTCGTTATCCTACTGCCCCACGTTCTCACCGCGCGCGATGCCGCCCAGGTGGCGATTAAGGCCCTCGGCGCGATGTCCGTGCCGTTCTCGGTGTTCGGACACGAGTTGCACGCGACCACGAGCCTCGGGGTGAGCCTGTTCCCGAAGGATGGGACGGACGCGGAGACCTTGCTCAAACATGCGGATACCGCCCTTTACCAGGCAAAGGACCAGGGCCGCGAGCAGTATCAGTTCTTTGATGCGCGCATGAATGCCCAAGCCCATGAAAGGCTGTTGCTGGAAAACCATCTGCGGCGCGCGCTCGAGCGCAGAGAGTTGTCGCTGCACTATCAGCCCCAGATCGATCTCCGCAGCAATGCGGTTGTTGGGGTCGAGGCGCTGCTGCGCTGGCAACATCCCGAGCGGGGGATGGTGCCGCCCGATGAGTTCATCCCGATCGCCGAGGAGACGGGGCTTATCGCCGAGATCGGCGAGTGGGCGCTGCGCACCGCCTGCAATCAGGCGAGCACCTGGCAAGCAGCCGGCTTACCGCCGGTGCGAATGGCCGTGAATCTCTCGGTGCGCCAGATCCTCCGGCAGTTTGACCTCCCGGCGCTGGTTGGTACCGTGTTGCGGGATTCCGGGCTCGCGGCGCCCAGCCTCGATCTCGAGATCACCGAATCGACACTGATGGCCGATCCTGGACATGCCATCGAGGTGCTGCGCGAGTTGCATGGCATGGGCCTGCAGATTACGGTGGATGATTTCGGCACCGGGTACTCGAGCCTTTCCTCCCTCAAGCGGCTGCCGCTCGATCGCATCAAGATCGACCAATCCTTCGTGCGCGACATTCCCAGGGAAGCTGACGATGTGGTGATTGTTCAAACGATCCTGGCGATGGCCAAGCAGCTCAAGATCGGCGTGGTGGCGGAAGGTGTGGAGACCCTCGCGCAATGCCAGTTCCTGCGCGAGCAGCGTTGCGAGGAAGCGCAGGGCTATCTCTTCAGTCCACCTCTCCGCGCCGAGGCCTGCACGGAGCTGTTAGCGAGAACGCCCCTGTACGTGGCCGCGAGCCGGTAAAGCCACGGGCAAGCGGTGCGCTCCCTCCGCGGCTCTTGGCGCTGCTCGCGACGATTTATTCACGCGTCTCAGACATATGCTTCGGCTTCCAGGCTGGCAATGTAACGCTGGATGTTTTTCCTTGCCGAGGTTTCGTAGCGGGCGCGGAAGAAATCCGTAAAAAAGATCGTACGACGTTCAAGGATGGCTTTAAGAAACTTCAATTTAGCGGGAGAAAACACTTCGTCCGGAGTGTTGGCTTGCTCGATTCTTAAGGCCTGGCTGTCACCTAGAAATTCGTCCCAGGGAGAGCCGAAACTGGCGAAATCGATGTCGCATAGGACCCGCTCATCGTGGCTACGAGGCGCTTCCCGGTGCGCAGTGGCGAGGATAAGCTCACCGATCTTGTGCACGAGATCCTGCTGGAAATGGTTGCTCGCGGCGCGCTCAAAGAGCTCCACGCTCCGTTGCTCGTTATCGGAAGCTTCCGGATTGTGGACCGCATCGTGGAACCAGACCGCCATTTCCACGGCATCGGGCGCTTCGATGAACGATTTGGCCGCGTCGAATTGCCGCAGGCAATGAAAAATGTGGCTTAAGGTGTGGTAATGCCGGTGTGGCTCGGCGTAATGGCGGCTCAGATCCGCCCAAACCCGCATGGAGCTCGCCTCCGCGCCCGGCGTTAAACAGCGGTTCCAGAGCAAACAAAAACACATTTTGAGCTTGGCTGGCGAGTAAGAGGCGCCAGCGATCCGGCGTTCTGTTTTGTTCCGCTGCATCGGTAAATTTTGCAATTTGGTAGTCATAATTTTACAGGTTTTGTGCGCTGGCTGTCGGAGGTTCCTGGGGATAGTTCCGTCTCCTCTCAAGGGGTCTTGTGTAAGCGGTCGTTACGCGTAGGGATAAGGCAAACCTTGTGCCTAATGCGCGTTTCCGAGCTGCTCACAGACCCCTTCCTTCACGCATCGATGCCGTAGCCCTCGGCGTGCTGTCTCAGAACCTGCGCCCGGCAACCGTGGAGATCAAGTCCTTGAAGAATTGACCCGGCCGTAATCGTGCGCATGCGGCCGGGTGTAAAATATTGGCTACTAAGGGCCGCGTGGTGGCCGCGGTGAATCTCCGTCAACAGAGTGCTTGGAAGAGGGGGGCGTGGCAGCGTGGAAGCGGATCAAGCGGATCGAGTGAAGCAAACTGCTCTTGAGTGGCTACCCGTTTTGGCGGGTATGGATCTGTTTTCCGATCTAGCGCCATCGGAACTGCAACTCGTCGCCAGGGAGATGGAGCTTATCTCCTTGTCCCAGGGTCAGTTTCTCATTCGCCAGGATGATCCCGGCGATAGCCTTTATGTGATTCTCGAAGGTCAATTCCTGGTGACCCGGAGAAACGATCGGGGCGAGGAGGTGCACCTCAATCGTGTCGACCCGGGCACCTGTGTCGGCGAGATCGCGCTGGTGACCGGCGAGCGGCGCAGCGCATCGGTTCGTGCCGACCGCGATTCGATCGTCGCTAGACTCGGCAAGGACGCCGTCGAGCACGCACGCCGGATGGCTCCGCAAGTAGCGGCCCGGCTGGCGCGGATCATCGTCGAGCGCTTGCAAAGGGCGGAGCTGCGAAGCTTGCTCTTCTTCGGCGATCAGTTCAAGGGCATGAGCCAAGCCGTGCTCAAGGATCTGGAAGCGGAGATGGAATTGATGCTTTGTCCGAGCGGCGGCTGTCTCATGCGCGAGGGGGGCGAGTGCGACGGCAGCTACGTCGTCGTGAGCGGCCGCTTGCGGGTCACCCACCAACATGCGGGCGGCGAGGCGCGCGTCGCCACCGAGCTCGGGCGTGGCCAGACGGTCGGCGAGATAGGGATCCTGACGGGAGGCAAACGCACGGCGACCGTATGCGCTATTCGTGACACCCTGATGGCCAAGCTATCGGTAGAGGCCTTCGAGCGTCTGCTACGGAAACATCCCCACGAATTGGTCAAACACTTCGCCGGCGCCGTGATCAACCGTCTTTGGACGCAAACCTTAGGGAAAGCGCGCGACAAAAACAGCGTGGTCACTATTGCGCTCATCCCGGCCGGCAATAATGTTCCACTCACGGACTTCAGCCGCCGGTTGGCCGAAGCTCTGTCGGGGCACGGGCCCACCTTGCTCTTGAACAGCGACTTGCTCGGTGAGTATCTAAGCTCGAAGGAGATCGCCCAAACGCCGCTCGATGATGCGGATAATCTTAGCATCGCCTGCTGGCTAAACCATCAGGAGTCCGCGTACCGTTATATTCTTTATCAGACCGGTAGCGCACCCTCTGAATGGACCAAACGCTGCCTGCGTCAAGCCGATCGCGTGCTGCTCGTGGGCGATGCCGCCTCTCCAGCGCGCAAGGAGGAGATCGAAGAGACTCTCTTGAGCGATCCCATCTACCGAAAATTACCCAAGAGCCTCGTGATCTTGCACCAGGGAAACGTTGCCTGTGAGCGGACCGAGGCCTGGCTACGCGAAAGAGAGGTGCGTTACCATTACCATGTCTGCCCGTCCGACGCGCACGATATGGCGCGCTTGGGGCGGCTTGCGAGCGGCAATGGCGTGGGCCTGGTGCTGAGCGGCGGCGGCGCGCGCGGGTTCGCTCACATCGGTGCTATCCGCGCGCTTAGGGAAGCAGGGATCCCGATCGACAAGGTGGGCGGCAGCAGCATGGGTTCCATCGTGGCCGGCATGACGGCGTTGCGCTGGGATTACCGGACGATGATCGATCAGGCGCGCGCGTTCAATTATCGCATGGACTACACCTATCCCGCGGTGGCCTTGACCACCGGAAACAACATCACCCGCCAGCTAAAGAAAGGCTTCGGCGAGCAGAAGATCGAGGATCTTTGGATCAGTTTCTTTTGCGTGAGCACCGATCTGAACTCCTCCCGGCAGGGGGTCCACGATCGGGGCCTGTTGTGGAAATACGTGCGCGCAAGCATGTCGGTCCCCGGCCTTTTCCCGCCGGTCATCGAAGGGAACAGTTTCCTCGTCGACGGGGCGGTGTTCAACAACATGCCTGTCGATGTGATGCGCAGCCAGGACGATATCGGCCCCCTGATCGCTCTCGACGTCGGCGCCCCGGTGCGGCTCGAAACGGAAACCCGAATCGAGGGAAGCTTTTCTGGTTGGCAGGCGTTGACGCGCAAGCTCATCCCGGCCGCGCGGTCTCTCGCCCTGCCGAGCCTGACCAAAACGCTGATGGCGTCGTGGTTGATCAAGAGCGATGAAGCGAAGGAAACCATGCAGAACCTGGCCGACTTCTACCTGCGGTTTCCCGTGCAAGAGTTCGGGTTGCTCGATTTTAATCGAGTCAAAGAGATCGCGGAACGGGGATATGCTTACACGTCCGAGAAACTGGCGGAATGGGACAGGGACTCGGCGGGGCTTCCAAAACTGCATGGTAAAGATGAATGACGGGACCGGCCATCTATCAGCGGCATCGCCTCACGGTAGCGGATTATCACCGCATTGGCAAAGCGGGTATCCTCTCGGAAGATGACCGCGTGGAATTAATCGAAGGGGAGATGGTCGATATGGCGCCGATTGGGAGCGAACATGCCGCTGTCGTCATCGGCACCCAGTTGCTGGCCACGGAGTCCGTCGTCGCGGGACTGCTCTCTCAACCATCCGGGGAATATGCCGTGCTCGACGATGCGACATTGGAGACGATCAGGACACGACGCGAAGGGCATGCGACGAAGGTCATCAATCTCGTGAAAGCTATCGAAAAGAGGGCGGAAGAGAACAGAGACGATCCCTTCCTCGTCGCTCTGACGGAGGAGCGAGCCAGAGCGGTCCAAGAGAGTTTCGAGGACCGGCAACCGCAGAAGCGCTGGCCGAGCTACATAAAGAAATCGAGAAGAACGAGCAGCGCAAGAAGGAACAGACCGCGAAGGGGTTGGATACCATGACCTACTTCTGATGCGAGCGCACCTGAAAGATATCGAAGGTCTCGAAGACAAGCTGAAACAATCGACGGGACCTGGCGCAAGAAGCGTAACCGGTGCCCGATAGAGACAGAAGAGAACGCGATCAACGAGAACCCAAATTGCATTGCTCACGGAGATTCTTGATAAGATAAGTCGTTACGCGCATTAGGAGGGACTAGTCTTGGATTGCAGGCCCGGAGGCGGATGGTGACTCGCGAGCGGCATGGCGTGAAGGGTAGGGGCGCGCAAGCGAATACGCCTATTCGGTTCTTCACGGAGACCCGCGCAGCCTTCGATGACGGATGGACGGGCGACGATGCGGTCCCTCCGCCGTTGCGGACCACCGTGACCGAAGAGCAGGCGCGCTCGATCATCTCTTATAACCAATCCCCCGACCTGCCGTTCGAGCGTTCGATCAATCCTTATCGCGGCTGCGAACATGGCTGCATCTACTGTTACGCGCGGCCGACGCATGCTTATCTCGATCTGTCGCCGGGGCTCGATTTCGAGAGCCGCTTGTTCGCAAAACCGAATGCCGCGGCGCTGTTGAGAAACGAGTTGGCCAAGCCCGGCTACGTGTGCCGCCAGATAGCGCTTGGCACCAACACGGATCCCTATCAGCCGATCGAACGCAGCTTCGGGATCACCCGGCGGATCATCGAGGTTTTATGGGAGTCCCGCCATCCCCTGAGCATCGTGACCAAGTCGTCGTTGGTCGAGCGCGATCTAGATCTGCTCGCCCCGATGGCGCGCGAGAACCTGGTCGAGGCGTATGTTTCGATCACGACGCTCGATCGGGCCTTGGCGCGCCGAATGGAACCGCGCGCAAGCGCGCCGCAACGGCGCCTGGAGACCGTCAAGCGCTTAAGCGCTGCCGGGATCCCGGCAGGGGTACTGTTTGCCCCGGTGATCCCGGCGCTGAACGATGCGGAAATGGAATCGATACTCGAAGCGGCCTCGAACGCCGGTGCGCGCTATGCCGGCTACGTCTTATTGCGCTTGCCGCACGAGGTTAAGCAATTGTTCGAGGAGTGGCTGCAGGTCCACGAACCGCTGAAGGCCGCGCGCATCATGAACCGCGTGCGCGATATGCGCGGCGGTCAGGAGAACGATCCCCAATTCGGCACGCGCATGCGAGGTACTGGGATTTTTGCTGAAGTCCTTCGCAACCGTTTCAACCTCGCCTGCAAGCGCCACGGGCTCACGCGCTCGGCGCGCGCATTGGATACCTCGAAATTCAAACCGCCGAGGGCGCTCGGTCCGCAGCTGACCCTGTTCTGATATGCGGTCAACATCGCGCGCGTGACTGCGGGCTAGGGTCCTAACCAAGCGCTTATCTTGGCGAGATCGGCTGGCGCGAAGGTACTGGAGGCGCGTTTGAGGCGCAAGGTGTCCAATAGATAATCGTAGCGCGCGCGGGAATAGTCCCGGCGCGCCCGAAACAATTCGCGTTGTGCGGCAACGACATCCACCGTGGTCCGGGTGCCGACCTCGAAGCCGGCTTCGGTCGCCTCCACGAGGGTTTCATTGGAAACCACCGCTTGTTTAAGCGCATTGACGCGGCTGATCCCCGCAACGACCCCGAGGTAGGCGTCGCGGGCTTGGCGTTGCACGGCGCGTTTTTGCCGCTCGACTTCTTCCAGCGCCTGAGTATAGCGGTGTTCGGCTTCGTGCGTGCGCGAGACGACGATCCCCCCTTCGAAGATCGGTACATTCAGCTCGACCCCGATCGCGCTCAATTCGGTATCGACATCCCCGAAACGGCCGCCGCTCACCACGGTTCCGTGATCTCCCACGATGTCTAGGGTCGGCAAATGTCCCGCTTGTTGGCGCCGGATCTCCTCATGCGCGGTCTGAGAGGCGAAATTCGCCGCGCTGATGCGCAGGTTTTGCGACAGCGATTTCGAAGTCCATTGCTCGATATCGGCGGGATCGGGAAGGATCAGCGGAACGTCTTTGGTTAAGACATCGAGCTCCTTGTGGTAGGTGCCGGTGATTTCCCGCAAGGCATCATGGGCATTGTCGATCTGATTCAGAGCCAGGATTTCCTGCGCCACGGCCAGATCGTATCCGGCCTGGGCTTCCTGGACGTCGGTGATCGCGATGATCCCGACCTCGAAACGAAGTTTGGTCTGGTCCAATTGGCGTTGGAGGGCACTCTTTGCTGCACGGCTGAACACGAGCTCATCTTGGGCGGCAAGCACATCAAAATAGCGCTCGCTCACCCGAACCCCAAGGTCCTGCCGGGCTGCATCGACCTCGGCCGCAGCCTGCTGAATGCGGGTGCCGGCTTGACGCAATTGCACCCAGCGATCATACCGAAACACGGGTTGGGTGAGACGGAGCGTGTACGCCTCGCCCGTGAACTGGAATTTCCCTGTGCCGAAACTTTCGGAGTCCGATTCGGAGGTGACATCTTCGAAGTTCCGTGCGACCTCGGTCCTGAAGCGGAGTGAGGGCAGCAACCGGGCACGCGCTTGCGGGTACTGCTCCAGCGTGGCTTGGTGGGAGGCTATAATTCCCAGCAATTCGGGATCTTTGGCCTCGGCGAGCTGGTACACATCGACCAGATTATCGGCGGGCGCCAGCGGGCTCATGATGACAGAAAAACCAGCCAGCACGAGTGTAAGCCATTTGATAGTCACGGCTTTATTATTTCTTTCTAATGCAACTTGTCAATGTCGTCGGCCGGCGGTGCTTGCTTGCGCTGTGCAGCAGATTTATTCACAACCTCAAAGGCGAGCGAGCATAAGCAAATACAATTAAGTCCCGATGAACCTTTATAACCGGCATGCTGCATTTCGTTCAGAGTAATTGCCTGGAAGCCCTCGTAGCGGAGCTCGCGGAGGTTCTGCGCACGCCGTTACCAGACGCTTTGATGCCCGATACGATTGTGGTTCAGCATCCCGGCATTGCGCAGTGGCTGTCGTTGCGGCTCGCATCGATGCTCGGGATTTCCGCCAACTTCCGTTTCCCGCTTCCCGCGCAGTTTATCTGGAATGTCTTTCGCGCCGTGTTGCCGGCTGTCCCGGAAGCGCCTCATCCGTTCGAGGGCGACGTGCTCACCTGGCGCGTTCTCGCGCTCCTGCAAGACCTCGATCCAGCGGAGCATTGGGAGGAGCTCCGCCGTTATATCGATCGCCAGGGCGAGCGTGAGGCCTATGAGCTTGCCGGGCGCATCGCGCTCACCTTCGAGCGCTATCTGGTGTACCGGCCGCAGTGGATCCGGGCCTGGGAGCGGGGCGAAGACCGGCACTGGCAGGCGCAACTCTGGCGCCGGCTGGCGCCCGTGGGCGCGAGACATTGGCTGCATATTCGGGATGAATTCATGGCCCTGCCCTTGAAGCAGCCGCTGGACGCATCGGTCTTGGCTCCACGCGTGTGCTTGTTTTCGTTGCGGACGCTCTCCCCGGCGTATTTCGAGGTCATGGCGCGGCTCGGGGCCACGATCGACGTTCATTTTTTTTACTTCAATCCCTGCCGGCAATATTTTGGGGATGTCGTATCCTCCCGGAAAAGCGGCGCCGGCGAGGTCGACGCGGGCAACCCCTTGATCGCGTCGCTGGCGCGCCAAGGCCGGGATGTGATCGATACGCTGCTCGCCTACGACCCGATCGATCATGAGGCGTTCGTGGAACCGTGCCCGGCGACGACCCTGGGCCGGATCCAGGGGGATCTCCTCGATCTCATCGACCGCGGTGCGCCGGGCGCGGCCGAGGCCATCCCGCTCCCCGATCTCGATTCCCTCCAGATCCATGCCTGTCCCGGACCGCAGCGCGAGGTCGAGGTGCTGCACGATCAGTTACTTCATCTATTTACAGCCTTGCCGGACCTGCGGCCCTCGGAGGTGCGGATCATGACTCCCGACATCGAGCGCTATGCGCCCCATATCGAGGCGATTTTCGACACGAGCGGAACGCGCATCCCCTATAGCATCGCCGGTCGCGCTCACCTCACTGGTAGCCCACTCGTCGAAGCATTTCTGCGCTTGCTCGAGGTCGCTCGCGGCCGTTGTACGGCGGCTGATATTCTCGATCTCCTCGATGCGCCGCCCATCTTGGCCCGGCAGGATTTCACGCAACCCGACATCACTGTAATCCGCCGCTGGGTCCGGAAGGCGGGGATCCGTTGGGGGGTCGATGGCGGACATCTTCACGGATTGGGCCTTCCCGCTTTTCCCGATAATACCTGGAAGGCGGGCATGGATCGGCTCCTCATCGGTTACGCGCTCCCACCCGAGGACGGCGATCGGGTCTTCGAGGGGATGCTCCCGAGCGCCGATATCGAGGGTGACGGCGCCCAGCTTCTCGGCCGCTTCGTGAGCTTTTGCGAGGATCTCTGGCGTACTCGGTCGCTGCTCGAAGCCCGGCGCCCGGTGGCTGCATGGGCGGCGATCCTCCGTGCCTTAGCGGCGGAGTTCATTGAGCCGGGGGAAACGCACGCGCAGGATCTGGCCGCGTTACGACGTGCGCTGGCCGAAATGGAACGCAGTGCCGCCGGCGCTGGATTTTCTCATCCCACCGCCTTGGATGTGATCGTGGCGGATCTTAGCCGGCGGCTCGCTGCTAGGTTCTCGCCGGATCTGAAACCGGGCGCCCTTAGCGTGTGCTCGCTCGCCGCGTGGCATTGTGTGCCAGTGCGGGTGCTGTGCCTGATCGGGCTCGACGACGAGCGCTATCCTCGGCCCGAGGTGCGACGCAGCTTCGATCTCATGGCGCACGATGTCCGCCCGGCCGATCCCAATCAACGCGATGCCGATCGCCACCTCTTTCTCGAGGCCATGCAGGCCGCGCGCGAGGTGCTCTACATCAGCTTCTGCGGGACGGACCTGCGCGATGAAACAGAACGCTTGCCGTCGGTGCTCGTGAGCGAGCTTCTCGACTATGCCGAGCGCGCGTTCAGCGCGCCCCCTGGAAAATCGGTTCGCGAGCTGCTGGTGATCAAACATCCCCTACAGGCCTTCAGCCGGCGTTATTTCGACGGAGAAAGCCGGCTGTTCAGCTACTCGCGCGGCTTGTGCGCGGCGATCGCACGGCAACCAGACACGGCCGTTCACGATTTCTTCCTCCACCAGCGGTTGCCGGAGCCGGGTGCGGAACGGCGCTCGGTCTCCCTCGATCAATTACTCCGCTTCCTCGGTCATCCGATCCGTTTCTTACTGCAAGAACGCTTGGGAATGTTTTTACCCGAGGAGGAGGATGGGGTCGAGGACAGCGAACCCTTCGCGTTGGACCGTTCCGCGGGCGCGATGCTAAAGGATCGGCTGTTGCGCGAACGCATGCTGGGGAATGCGCCGGAGCACGGTGCCGAGCTGGTCAGAGCCCGTGCGGCTCTACCCCACGGCCGCGTCGGCGAGCTTGCGTTTGACCAACAACGGCAAACGGTCGAGGTTTTTTATCAACGCCTGCAAGGAGTCAATCTGGGCAGGGAGCGGCAAACCCGCGCCTTCGACCTGCCATTCGACGAGCTGCTTTTGTCAGGTCAACTCACGGAACTGGATGAGCAGGGACTGCTACTTTATCGGTTACGGCCGGTCTCGGTCTGGGATCGCCTAAGCCTCTGGGTCCAGCACCTCGCGCTCAATAGTCTGCAACCCGCGGGTATCGCCTGCAGGAGCCAGTGGCTGGGCGAGGATCGAAGCTTGTCGATCGAGCCGATCGCTCATGCCCCTGAGCTCTTGGGGGACTTGTTGAGCCTCTATTGGGAGGGCTTACACCGCCCGCTCCATCTGTTCCCGAGAAGCTCCCGCCAGTATGCCGCGGCCGCGCGCCGGGGCCGTTCGGATCCGCTGCGGGCCGCGCGCAACACCTGGATCGGCCATGAGCATAGGCGCGGTGAACGCGACGATCCTTATAACAGCCTCTGCTTTCGCGGCGCCGATCCTCTCGACGAAGAATTTAGCGAACTAGCGTTGCGGGTGTTCTCACCGTTCATCGAGTGCGTGCTGGAGGAATCGGCGTGAGCGATCCCGGCATTCTTAAGCTCACCGCGACCCACGCCATCGAAGCGAGCGCCGGCACGGGCAAGACGCACACCATCGTTAGTCTTTATCTGCGTCTGCTCCTCGAAGCCGGGCGCGAGGTGGATCAAATTCTTGTCCTCACCTATACCAAGGCGGCCACGGCCGAGCTCAGGCGCCGCATCCGCGAGCGTTTGCTGAGTAGCCGCGCGAGGTTGCAAAAGGGCGGAGGTGATGACACGGTTGTCGAGGCGTGTCTAGCGCAAGGAATGGATGCGAAGAACGCCGTGCGGATCGTGACCGGCGCGCTGCGCGGATTCGACAACGCGGCGATTTATACCATCCACGGTTTCTGTCAGCGGGTCCTGAGCGACTATGCCTTCGAGGGCTGCAACTCGTTCGAGAGCGAGATCCTGCCGGAGACCCGCGAGCTCCTGCGGGAGGTGGTGCAGGATTTTTGGCGGCGGGAGTTCTACGCCGCGCCGCGCGGCTGGGTGGCCTATGCGTTGGGTCGAAGCACCGGCCCCGAGATGCTCACCCGTTGGGTGGAGAGCTATATCGGTAGACCGTACATAAAGCTGGCCGGCCAAGCACGGCGGGACGATTGCGCTGGGGAGCAGGCACGCTTTGAGGCGCGCTGGCGTGAGGCCCAGCGGCTCTGGTCCACGGCACGATCCGAGATCGGGAACCTCATGATCAATTCCAAGGCTCTCGATCGCAACCAATACCGCAATTTTTCGGTCGCGGTCTGGCTCGCTCAAAGCGAGCGGTTCTTCCGCTTCGAGCCTGTGGCTCTAGCGCTGCCGGCTGGGGTCCGGCGCTTCTCTGCCGAGGCGATCACTGCGGGGATAAAGAAAGGCCACAGGGCACCTTCGCACAGGTTTTTTTCTGCCTGTGATGACTTAGTCGCGCAACACGCGTGCCTCGAACAGTGCTACCGGGTGCGGTTCCAAGCGCTGTTACGGGATTTGCTAGGCTATGTCGAGCGCGAGCTCGAGCCGCGTAAACGCCGGCTTGGGATTCACTCCTACGATGATCTGCTCACCAGGCTCGCGCAAGCGCTCGCGAGCCCGAACGGACCCGCCTTGGCGGATGCCGTAAGGCACCGCTACAGCGCGGCGTTGATCGATGAGTTTCAGGACACCGATCCCTTGCAGTTTCAAATCTTCGACAAGATCTACGGGGGATTGGATCTGCCGGTCTATTACGTCGGCGATCCGAAGCAGGCCATCTATAGTTTCCGCGGCGCCGACGTGTTCGCGTATTTCGAGGCGCGCGCCCGGGCGCGCTCGCTGCGCACGCTCGGGACCAACTGGCGTTCCGATGCGCCCCTCGTCCGGGCCGTTAACACGCTGTTTTCTCGCAACCCATCGCCGTTTTTCAATACCGAGATCGTCTTCCATCCGGTCGCATGCGCGGCCGGAAAAAGATCCGAGCTGTGCCTCGGCGATGGCGGCCAGGCGCCGATGGTCGTGTGGTTTATCGACAGGGAGGAAACTGAGAAGTCGATCCCGAAGGAGCGCGCCCGATGGGTGGCGGCGCAAGCGGTGGCGGCCGAAATCGAGACGCTCCTCGATCCTGCGGCGGGTCTGCGCCTTTGCGATCGGCGCCTGCAAGGCAGCGACATCGCGGTGCTGGTACGCACCCATGCCGAGGGCGATCGGGTGCGCGGGTGCTTGCGTTCCCGCGGTATCGCGAGCGTGGAGCAAGGGGCGGGCGATGTGTTTCAATCGCATGAGGCCGCCGATCTCGAATGGGTGCTCAGGGCGGTCCTCGAACCCCATGTGCTGTCCTACTTGAAGGCGGCTTTGGCCACGGAGTTACTGGGCAAGACGAGTATCGAGGTGTGGGATATCGATCACGACGAGGCCGTCTGGGAAGATTATCTCAAACGCTTCCAGGAGTATCACCGTCAATGGCGGGATCGAGGTTTTATGCTCGCGTTTCGCGGCCTTATCGAAGGAGAAGCGGTGAGCGAGCGCTTGCTCTCGCTCCCGGACGGCGCGCGCAGGCTCACAAACCTCTTGCATCTCGCGGAACTGCTCCAGGCGCGCGCGCGACGCTATCGGCCCGGAATGGAGGGTCTCCTGCGGTGGTATGCCGCGCGCCGCCGCTCGGGCGCCCCGGGAGCGGAGGAAGAGTTGTTGCGGCTGGAAAGCGATGAGCCACTGGTGAAGATCGTCACCGTGCATAAGAGCAAGGGGCTCGAATATCCGATCGTCTTCTGCCCGTTTCTGTGGGATCCCCGGCGGCGCCCTGACGATGCGAACGGGATCCTGTATCACGATCCGGATGAGAGCTTCCGGCCCGTGCTCGACCTGGGATCGGAGAACTACGCAGCGGCGTCCGAATGCGCCGCGCGCGAGCGCTACGCCGAGAGCCTGCGGTTGCTTTATGTCGCAGTCACGCGCGCCAAGCACCGCTGCTATTTACTTTGGGGAGCCGTCAAGGACGCGGCCTACTCGCCCCTTGCCTGGTTGCTACATCCGCCAAATACCGGCGCATCCGAGCCCGCTTGGCGTCAGCACCTCGAGAGTTTGAGCGACGCGGCGATCAAAGCCGAGATCGAAGCGTTGGCATCGGCTTCCGAGGGTACGATCGGCTTGGCATCGCCGCCGATCCCTGCGCGGCGCGCCCCGGCCGAGGCGTCGCCAAATCCTCGATTCGCGGCGCGTGTATTCTCGGGAACTATCCCCGAACCGTGGGCCATCACAAGCTTTTCGGCGCTGACGCGCGGGATGCCGGCAGAGGCGCGCGATGTCGATGCGGATACGGCGCCGGATCCCAAGCCGGGTCCGGTGGAGGTGCCGCGCACGATCTTTCATTTCCCGCGCGGTGTAACAGCGGGCCGCTGCCTGCATGCGGTCTTGGAGCATTTGGATTTTATGGCTTACCGGCCCGGGGATCTCACGGCCTTGGTCCGGGAAAGCCTGGAAGAACACGGCATCGCCACGGAATGGAGCGAGGTGTTGAGCGGGCATCTCGCACAGGCGCTGCGTACACCGCTCGACGCCGAAGGGAGACTGCGTCTCGACCGCATCACGCCGAGACAGCGAATCAATGAGCTCGAGTTTCATTACCCCATCGCGGAGCTTAGGTCCGAGGTGCTTAGGGATCTGATTGAACCATGGGATCCCGAGGCATGCCAGGCGCTGGCCGGATGGGAGGAGGGGGCTTGCGGCTATATGAAAGGTTTCATCGATCTGGTTTTTGAAACCGAGGGACGCTATTACTTAGTGGATTATAAGAGCAATTGGCTGGGGATGAATATCGAAGATTACCATGCGACCCGGCTGCCGGCGGTCATCTCTCAGGCGGGCTACCCTCTTCAGTACCTCCTGTACACGGTCGCGGTGCATCGCTACTTGCGGCATCGCCTTGCAAGTTATGACTACGACCGGGATTTCGGTGGCGTCTATTACCTTTTCCTCCGCGGCATGAACGCGCGCCGCGGCGCCGACTACGGGGTATTTTACCGGCGGCCGGAGCGCGCCTTGGTCGAGGCGCTGGATCGGTCCTTCCTCACCGGCGCGGTGGCCGCCGGCGAGTCGGTCGAAAGTTGTCCGTAACCGCCGCGGAAGCGGCAGACCGGGGATTGCGAGTCTTGGGTGCTGCCTCCGCTCAGCTACCCGCCCGAATACCTGTTCTTTCCATTCGTCGCTTGGGCGGCGCTGCGGCTCGTAATTGGCGACCGGCCCCCTTTAAAAGAGCGCTCGCTTCTCTCTAAAGAGGTAGCTGTGGCTCTACCGCAAGAGGAGGATCGCTCTCTTGCTTTAGCCTTGTTTTGAGATCCAACTTTCACCGGATAGCTCTCACCCGCTCCGAGCGTGATACTGTCTGGTTATAAAGTGTTACCGGTGCCCGTTCCTGGAACTTCACAGTTCATGGCTCCGAATCCGCTAGTGCTGCTGATTATTGCTATAATTATAGCGTTCGTGTGGCTGGCCACCCGAAGCCCATTGGTCGGCGGTTGAATTATCGCGAGTGCAGGTACAAACCGCCGCGGACCTCGGGCGGCAGTTTGGCCCTTCCAGCCGATTCATCTCCTCTATGGTGTGCGTACCCTATGCTGTGGCGCAGATCGTCCGCGCAGGAACAGGCTCGAGGTGAGCAGTATTGCGGAGATCGCGCGCCTGGCCATTCGCTATCACACCGTGAATGCCTGAAAACACTTGACCGATCCGCGCGCCTCTTCAGCTTACTTTCAGTTCCGGACAACATGATCAAAGGTGATGGTTGTTCCGAAACTCGATTTCGATAAAGTATCTCGGAATAAGTCTAATATTAAAAAAGGCAGGTGGTGTATGGCAACATCATTTTCCACTCCCACAACAAAGTCATTCTCTCCCACACCGGCCTGGGCCAGCTGCCTGGGAGTTGTCGCAATTGTTTTTGGTGTTTTTTTGACAGCGGCGTACGGCAATGAGTGGATGAAGCAGGCCGTCATTACCCAGTCCATGCCTGCCAGCGGCGAGATGCCGGCAGCAGACTGTCCTGAGGAAGAACTCGAGGAGGAGGGTATTTCGCTGGCCGAGTGCGAATACATGGTCTCGCATGTTGAAGGCATAGCATTATCGACACCAGACTGGTTCCCAAGCGTGCAGATGGGCCTGGCCTTTGCCGGCATGATTCTGGCCTTTATTTCGATCATTATTGGTGGCGCCCTGGTCAATCACACGTCCTGGGCTTCCTCTTCGGCAGTGTTGACATTCGGAGCACTGGTATTGGTCGACCTACTGCAATTCGCGGCGGTGGTCAATGCCGGTCCAATACTCAGAGACCTCTATCTATGGAACATACTGCTCTGGTTTGTAATTCACTTGATGATGACGACTGGGGCCATCGCCGGTCGCCATAGCGAAGCAGGTCTTTGATAGATGCGTCGGACGCGGCTGCTTATCGAATGCATAAGAAGCGGAATCGGTCATGCAAAGACAAGGTTACAATAGAACCGCAGTTATCCTGCACTGGATACTGGCGGTATCGATCTTCTTCCTGTTCGTTTCCAGTTGGTGGATGCTGGGACTGCCACTGCCCTCTAAGGAACTGACGTTTCGTGAATTCCCGTTCCAGCTGCATAAGAATATAGGCATTACGCTGGTTCTTCTTCTGGCCCTGTTGCTGTACGTACGCTTCAAATATCGGCCAGCACCGGAAAATTCTTCTTCCATGAAGCCGTGGATGCACAAACTGGCATTGTTCGATCATGTCATTCTGTATGTATTGATAATTGCCGTCTGCGTGAGCGGTTATTTGTCATCGTCCTATACGCGTTGGGATACGACCGTCTGGTGGCTGGTGGATCTGCCCAGAATAGCGGCCCCCGACGAAGACATGAATATGTTTTACTCGAACATTCACCTATGGACTGCGTGGGCGTTGCTGGCGGTGGTTGCTGTTCATGTAACCGGTGCCGTTTATCACGCCTTTCGTAATGACGGCATAGTGCGGCGGATGCTGCGTTGGTAAACGATGTATAAGGTGACACTGAAGTATTTAGCCGGCCTTACGGCCTTCACTTTGGCATATGTTGCTGCAGCATGGTTTGGCTTGTGGCTGGTTCCGGGTGTTCAGAACAGTGTCACTCCCGTTTGGCCTCCTGCCGGTATCGCCCTCGGGGTGATCCTGGTTTTTGGTTACCGGTTTTCGCCGGGGATCTTGATCGGTGCGTTTGCAATAACGCCTTTTTCCGGCTTTTCTGTCGAGACCGCACTGGGTATCGGCGTGGGAAACACCCTGGAGGCGATGCTAGCTGCCTATCTGTTACATCGCCTCGGAGCGTTTCATCGCGCGCTCGACCGTCTACGGGATGTATTAGCATTCGTGGCCATGACCTCCGTTTGTGCCGCCATCCTCGGAGCTACGATAGGAGTGGCTAGTCTATGGTGGGGCCAGGTAGTGGACGGCTCCACGGCCTTTCCGACCTGGTGGATGTGGTGGCTGGGTGATGCCCTGGGGATGCTGTTGGTCACGCCGCTGCTCCTGACCTGGAGCCGTAAGTGGCGCGACGACTGGGCCTTAGCTCAGGTTATGGAGGCCGCCGGTCTGCTCACGCTCCTGATCGTTGTAAGCATGCTTTTTTTCAAGGGTTGGGTGCTGCCCCCGCTCAGCTACCCGCCCGAATACCTGTTCTTTCCATTCGTCGCTTGGGCGGCGCTGCGGCTCGGGCCGAGCGGGAACGCGCTGACCGTTTTCGCCGCGACGGCGATCACGATCTGGGAATGGGGGAACGGTTTTGGGCCGGCGGCAACGGGCGACCTTGAAAGTCTCCTAGAGCTGCTGAGTTTCTTAGTCGTGCTGTCGGTGACGGGAATGACGCTGGCCGCGGTCACGAGCGAGCACCGGGGGGCGGAAATGGCGCTCCGGAGGCGGACGACAGAATTAGCGGAACTGAATCTCGCGCTCAGTTCAGAAATCGTTCAGCGCAAGCGCGCAGAACGACTGGCGCGCGGCCAAACGGAGGCGCTGGCGAAGTCTTTAGTGTTTCTCTCTACGGAACCGGATCTAGAATCGTTTTGGGGGCATTCTCTAAAGGCGATGGTTGAGGAGTTGGAGGGAACGGGCGGTGCCTTGTGGTTTCCGGACTACGATGCGCGTGTCCTGCGCCTGCACCTTGAATGCGTCGAGGGCCGGATCCTTACGGCCGCTGAGTCCGTGCATCCTGCCGCGCGACAGTCTATCTCCTTCGAGGAAAGCCCGATGTCATTAGACCACGACGAGGGGAGCAGGGCCCGGTTTTACAGTGAAGGCGACCCTGCAATCCCGCCAGCCATGTCGAAGTATCTCCGAACTATCGGCGCAAAAAGCCTGTTAAGCGTGTCCATGGCGGTCGGCGAGCGGGCGATCGCCTGGATGACGGTTCGCAGCGACGAGAAGCGGCTGGCGGACCCGGATAGCACGCTAGGCTTCGCCGAAGCACTCGGTCAACAGGCCACGCTCGCCATCGAGATGGCCCGGCTGAGCGAACAAGCAAGCGAGTCGGCCGTTTTGGCCGAACGTAATCGGATCGCGCGCGACATCCATGATACCCTGGCGCAAGGTTTCACCGGCGTGATCTTGCAATTGCAGGCCGCCGAGGATGCCTTGGTCAGCGGCGACGCAGCGCCCGTGAAAACGCATATCTCACGGGCAAGCGAGCTTGCGCGAAGCGCCCTCGCCGAAGCGCGCCGCTCGGTGCGGGCAGTGCGCCCCAAGGTTCGCGAAACCCAGGCCCTGCCCGCAGCGCTCGATACCATGGTCCGGAAAATGACTCGCGATACTCGCATTGAGCCCAAGGTCAGCGTGGTAGGCCAACCGAGGCCGTTTGCGGAGGAGTGCGAAGATGAGATCATCCGCATCGTACAGGAGTCCCTGACCAATACAATCAAACATGCCAACGCGCAGAGATTCGAGGTCAAGGTCTTATTTGAACCGCACAGGACACAGCTACAGATCCTCGATGATGGAAAGGGATTCGACCCCACACTCCCTTACGATGGGTTTGGGTTGATCGGCATGAAAGAAAGGGCCAGCCGCATCGGTGGAGAACTGAGCATAACGAGCGCGGCCGGCAAAGGTTCCGAGATTAGGGTCGCGTTGGGATCGGCGCAACATGAGACATGAATGGTCCATCCTCTGACGCACCGGGCGTGCCCCAGCCGGGATCCGCATTGAGCGAGATTCGGATTCTGATCGCTGACGATCACCTCGTCGTTCGGGAGGGACTGGTCGCGATCCTGAACCGACAAAGTGATATGACCGTCGTCGGCGAAGCCGGTAATGGCCACGAGGCGCTCGAACAGTGGCGCACTCACCGCCCGGATGTCACCTTGATGGATCTGCGCATGCCCGAGATGTCCGGCGTAGAGGCTATCATTGCCATCCGGGAGGAAGACGACAAGGCTTCGGTTATTATATTGACGACCTACGATAGCGATGAGGATGTTTACCGCGGAATGCGAGCGGGCGCCAAAGCCTATCTCTTGAAGGACGCCCACCGCGAGGAACTGCTAAACTGCATCCGAGCTGTCTATGCAGGCAAGACCGTGGTCTCGCCTGGAGTTGCTGCAAAATTAGCCAGCCGCCTCCGTGAGGAACGGCTCACCCCCAGAGAGCTTGACATTCTTACGTTAGTGGGCCAAGGTCTGAGCAACAAGCTCATCGCCCGGGCCTTGGATATCACCGAGGGCACTGTCAAGACGCACGTCAAGAACGTCCTCGAAAAACTCGATGCCACGAGCCGGACGGAGGCCCTAGCCGTGGCCGCTCGACGAGGGTTGATCACGCTTTAGTTGCCGACCGGCCTCCTGCTGAAAGAGCGTTTGTCCTCTCTCTAAAGAGGTAGTCGTTTCCCCACCGCAAGAGAGGGATTGCTCTTTTGCTTTAGCCGTGCTTTGAGATCTAACTTTCACCGGATAGTTCTTGTACGACCTTGAGCGCGATACTGCCCAGCGTAGAGAACTTCAACACTTTCGTTCCGGCTACGCCGGGTTAGGGTTTTAAGCCGGGATATGGCCCTATGAACAGGAACCGCTGGTTAATTGTTTTCGTGGCTGTGGTGATTCTGGCCGGGGTGATGGTTTGGTTCGTTCCCGGCTTGCTTCCGAGCTCCTACCAGTACGGGCCCACGAGTACGAC
>Ga0136630_1000079_pt1 | contig 27892 bp, 20 predicted proteins | sample AntDrymUQ5682106_2_FD_105496 | JGI IMG/M metagenome (GOLD analysis project Ga0136630, IMG submission 105496) | Polar desert sand microbial communities from Dry Valleys, Antarctica - metaG UQ568 (21.06) | ecosystem: Environmental > Terrestrial > Soil > Desert | place: Antarctica: Dry Valley...
CTATCTGACCGACTTCGGGATCACCAAGCAGGTCGGCAGCGATTCGACGCAGACCGGGGAGATCGTCGGCACGCTCGACTATCTGGCGCCGGAGCAGATCCGGAGCGAGCCGGTCGACGGGCGCACCGACGAGTACGCGCTCGGGTGCGTGCTGTACGAGTGCCTGGCGGGCACGCCGCCGTTTCGCCGCGACACCCAGATGGAGGCGATCTGGGCGCACCTGCAGGAGCCGCCACCGCCGCTGGCGAGCCACCCGAGGCTCGATCCGGTGGTCGCGAAGGCGCTGGCCAAGGAGCGCGAGGACCGGTACGCGACCTGCGCGGAGCTGATCGGGGCAGCGCGGGCCGCGCTGGCGCCGGCCTCCCCGACGGCGCCGGTGACGGTCGCTGTCCGCCGGCTCGCGCCGCACCGGCGGGCGAGCCTCGCCGCGGGCGGGGCCGTCCTCGCCGCCAGCGTCGCGGCCGCCGTCCTCGCGCTGAGCTCCGGCGGCGAGGCGGAGGCGGTGCCGGTCGAGAGCGGGGTCGCCGCGATCGACGGCAAAGGCGACGTGGCCGCGTTCGTCGACACCACGACCGTGCCGAGCAACGTCGCCGTCGGCGAAGGCGGCGTGTGGTTCCTGACGACCCAGGACCGGACCGTCTCGCGGATCGACCCGCGGACCCGGAAGGTGGTCTCGACGTTCGAGATGCAGGGCATCCCGGGCGACATCGCTGTCGGCGCGGGATCGGTCTGGGTCGGGACGGTCGGCGGCCGGACCGACGTCAACACGACCGGGAGCATCTCGAAGATCGACCCGGCCACCGGCAAGGTCGTGCGGACGGTCCGCCTGCCGGGCAAGGGCAGCGGGTGGGCGAGCGTCGGCTACCCGGGCATCGCGGTCGGGGACGGGGCGGTCTGGACCATCAACCCGCGGAACACGATCTCGCGCATCGACCCCCGGAGCGGGCGCGTCACGGGCGAGGTCAAGGCAGACACGGGCAGGATCGCGGCCGGCAAGGAGGGCGTGTGGTTCATCAGCGACCAGAACTCCGTGAGGCGGATCGACGCGCGCACGAACCGGCCCGGCCAGAAAATCCGCTCCGGGTCAAACGTGCTGGAGGGCATCGCGGTCGGCGCCGGCTCGGTCTGGGCCACCGCCGAGGCCGATGGCCTGGTCTGGCGGTTCGAGCCCGGTCCGAATCCCGTTGCGCGGTCGATCGACGTCAGCGCAGGCTCGGGGTACATCGCCTTCGGGGCGGGGGCCGTGTGGGTGGCCAACTACACCGACGGCACCGTCTCCCGGATCGACCCGCGCACGAACAGGGTGACGTCGCGGAGACCGATCGGACCGGTGCAGGCGCTCGCCGTCGGGGAGGGGGGCGCCTGGGTCACGGTCGCCGGCGCGGCGCGCGACGGGACGCTGCCGACGTCGGCCTGCTCCGCGATCGAGGCGGGCGGCGGGACACCGGACGTGCTCGTGGCCTCCGACCTCCCGCTCCAGGGCCCCGGCAGCGCCTATCCGCGCCGCCTGCTGGACGCGATCCGGCAGGTCTTCCGCGAGCACGCGTACCGGGCGGGCCGGTTCCGCGTCGGCTTGCAGTCCTGTGACGCCTCCACCGCGCAGAGCGGCGTGTGGGAACCGCGCAGGTGCGCCGCCAACGCGAACGCGTACGGGCGAGCGAAGGGCCTCGTCGCCGTGATCGGTCCCTACAACTCCGACTGCGCCCAATACCAGCTCGCCATCCTCAACCGCGCCCCCGGCGGGCCCGTGCCGGTCGTGAGTCCCGCAAACACCTACTCCGGCCTCACCCATGAGGCGCTGCCACCGCCCGACGGCTACCGCGGGGAGCCCGACGCGTACTACCCGACCGGGACGCGCAACTACTACCGCGTGGTCGGCCGCGAAACGCTGCAGGGCATCGCGCTGGCGATGACCGCCGACCGCCTCGGGCTCGACCGCGTGTACGTGCTGCAGGACGACTCGGACAATGCCTGGTACGGCACCTGGATCGTCGAGCCGTTCATGCGCGCCGCCCGGCGGCTTGGAGTGGAAATCGCCGCGACGGAGCGCTACAAACGGACGGCGCGAAGCTTCGACGCCCTCGCCGCGCGGATCGACCGCTCGGGCGCCGACGGCGTCGTGATCGGCGGCGATTACTACGTCGGCGGCGACCGGCTGCTCAAGGCGCTGCGGTCCCGGCTCGGCCGCCGGCTGCCGATCCTCACCGGCTTCCTCTTCGTGTTCCCGCACGAGATCCTCCGGTCGGCGGGCCGCGCCGCCGAGGGCGTCTACCTGACCACCACCGACATCCCGGGACGCGCGCGGAAGCTCACGCCCGCTGCGCGCGAGCTGGCGCGCGAGCTGGGGATTCCGTCAAACGAGCCGATCGGCTCGCTGGTGCTCGAGGCGGCGCAGGCGGCCGAGGTCGTGCTCGACGCGATCGGACGCTCGGACGGCACCCGCGCCTCGGTGCTCGAGCAGCTCAAGACCACGAACGTGAAGGACGGGATCCTCGGAAGCTTCCGCTTCGACCGCCACGGCGACATGACGCCGGCGGAGATCCCGCTCCTGCGCATCACGCGCTCCACGAGGCACAGCCAGCGCCTCGGCCTCGAGGGCGCCCTGGTCGACCGCATGGTGAGCGTGCCGGCGAGCCTCTCAGGCTGACACCCGCCGCCCGGGTGACGGGTACGGCAGCGGGCCACGACGGTTCCCCGCGGGCCAGCCCGGGTCAGTCCGTTGGCAAGTGATTGCACGGGCAACGACCAGTGTTCATTCCCCCTGATGTTTCCCCGAGCCCGTGGCTTGGCTCTACGACTGGCTTTTTCGCCTTATCCGCGTGGGCTCCAAGCCGTGCGATTTGGTTCGAGTCCGGCTAGGCTCGCTACCGCTTCCCGCCGCGGAGCAAGCGCGCCTCAAGCAGCGCCGCTCACGCCCGAAACGGACGAGCGGTGCGAGCACGGACAGCGCGGCAAAGCACGCCCGCTCACCTCAGCGGTTGCAGTAGTCGATGCCGGCTGCGGTCGCGCTGTCGCGGCTCGTCCGGAGCGGGCGTCTGCCGAAGGTGGTCTGAGACGTCCGCACCGTCACGGATTGCGGTAGCGGGGCTTCGCGTGCGGTTAGCGCGATGCGCGCTGGATGATCAAAGGGGCGCGCTTGCGGGCCCCTTGTTGTACGTCGACGGCAGCGTGTCGGCCGAGGCTGACGGCACCGTTGGGCGCGCCGCCGAGGCGGTGCGCCCGAGGTGCCCGACGAGGGATCAGGAGGCGAGCGCCGCGCAGACCGTCTCGTCGACGCCGTTGTGGAAGCCGTCGTGGGGGCCCGCGATCGAGATCGCCTCACCGGTGTCGATGTCGATGACGATGCGGCCCGTGTCCTGGATGAAGGTGCCGGCGCCGGGCTGGTTGCCGATGAACGTCGCGCCCGTCAGCGTGCGGATGCCTGCCACGAGATCCCAGTTCTCGGTCTCGGAGCCGCGCATGACGACGGTCTTACCGGTCGCGGTGTTGGTATCGACCTCGCGGAAGCGGTTCCGGAAGGTGAAGCCGATGAGCTCGCCGCTGTCGTCGAAGCGGTCCTTGAATACCACGTGCTCGACGCCTTCCCACTCCATCGTGAAGTCGTAGCCCACTTCGGAGCAGTCGAAGCTGCCGTCGTACGGATTGGTTTCGCGCGTGACGTCGGGCGCCTTGGCGCCGGCGGCCGGCGCGCCGAACGCGAAAGCCGCGGCGGCGACGCCGGCGGCGATGATGGTGCTGCGCATTGGGACCTCCTCGTCGGGGAACGTGCTCCGCGATCGTCCGCGGCGTGGCATACAGCGCCCTGACGGCGCTGACAGGTCGCTGACAACGACGCCGCCCGGTACGGTCGCGGCGTGGAGGAGGGACTCGATTTCCGGATTCTCGGACCCTTCGAGGTGCGCGACGGGAACGGGCCGCGCGCGCTCGGCGGCACCCGCCAGCGGTCGGTGCTCGCACTGCTGCTGGTCCACGCCGGCGAGGTGATGTCGGCCGATCGGCTGATCGAAGCGCTGTGGGGTGAGCGCGCGCCGGCGGACGCCCCCATGGCGCTGCAGGCCCACGTGTCCCGACTGCGGCGCGCGCTCGAGCCGCACGCGGTCATCGTCACCCGGCCGCCCGGCTACGTCGTCGACCCGGGCCCGCGGCTCGACGCCGACCGGTTCGCGGCGCTGCGCGAGGCGGGCCGCGGCGCCCTCGCGGCGGCAGACTTCGCGGGAGCCGAGGCGCACCTCGCTGAGGCGCTCGGGTTGTGGCGCGGCCGCGCGCTCGCCGACCTCGAGGACGCGCCGTGGGCGCAGGACGCCGCCCGCCACCTCGAGGAGGCGCGCTTCAGCGCGCTCGAGGACCATGTCGACGCGCAGCTCGCGCTGGGCCGCGCCGAGCTGCCGGCGCTGGTGGCGCGCGTGGAGGAGCACCCGCTGCGCGAGCGCCTGCGCGGCCAGCTCATGCTGGCCCTCTATCGCGGCGGGCGGCAAGCGGAGGCGCTCGAGGTCTTCACCGAGGGGCGGCGGCGGCTCGACGAGGAGCTCGGACTGGAGCCCGGCCCCGCGCTGCGCGACCTCCAGCAGCGCATCCTCCAACACGATCCGAGCCTCGCGGCCCCACCCATGCCCACCGGCGTCGTCGCCTGGCGCGGGAGCGGCCGGCGCACCATCGCCGCCGCGGCGGCCGCCGCGGCCGTGGCCGCCGGCGTGGTCGCATTGGTGGTGTCCGGGTCTCGCGACGCCCCGGCGCCGGCGGCGGGTCCCGGGCAGCTCGCGCTGCTCGACGCGCGCACCGGGGCGCTGACCAGGCGCATAGCCATTGGGTCGACCCCGCAGGTCGTCGCCGCCGGTGCCGGTGCGGTCTGGGTGCTCGACGCCGACCAGCAGACGCTGTCGAGCGTCGACCCGGACACCGGTCGCGCGGCGACGTTCGCGACGGGCGCGACGCCGACCGACGTGGCGGCCGGGCCGTCCGACGTGTGGGTGCAGGAGGGCGTGCGCAACGATGCGGTGCAGGCCGCGGGCCCCGTGCCCGCCACGCTGACGCGCGTCGACCCCCGCAGTCGGACGGCGCGGGCACGGATTGCGCTTCCGCAAGGCGGAGGACTCGTCGCCCGTGCCGTCGACGACCACATCGCGCTCGAGGCCGACGCCGTCTGGACCATCGGCCCTGGCGGGGTGGTGGCGCGGATCGACCCGCGCACTGATCGCGTCGTCGCCCGGCTGCGAGGCTTCCCGGCCCGTGCAGTGGCCGCCGGCGACGGCGGCGTCTGGCTGCTGGCGATCGACGGCCGCATCGCGCGCATCGACCGCGAGCACAACCGCATCACGGGGCGGGGCCGCATCGCCGCCTCGGCGGTCGACTCGCTCGCCGTCGGGGCCGGTTCCGCCTGGGTCACCGCGCCGGCGGACGGGACGGTGTGGCAGGTCACCGGGGAGCGACGGCTCGCCATGCGTCCCTACGACGTCGGCGCCGGCGTGACCGACGTGGCGGTCTCGGGCGGGCACGTGGTGGCGGCGAACCCGCTGCGCGGCGTCGTCGCGCGCATCGACACGCGCGCGGGTCGCGTGCTCGCACCGGTGCGCGTCGGCTCCGAGCCGCGCGGCGTGGCGGCCGGGCCGGACGGCGTGTGGGTGAGCGTCGCCGGCCTGCGCGCGGGGCTGCCATCCACCGCGCTCGCCTCCGGCGGCGTCGGGCTGACGGATTGCGGTCCGGTCGTCGGGCCTGCCGGCGGCCGGCTCGTGGTCGCCGACCTGCCGCTCCAAGGCGGCATCCGGCTGTCGGCCCAGCAGGTCGCGCAGGCGATCGAGTACGAGTTCCACGCGCGGCGCTTCCAGGCCGGCCGCCACGCCGTCGCGCTCCAGGTCTGCGACCACTCCGTGGCCCGCACCGGGCTGTTCGACGAGGCCAAGTGCGCCGGCAACACGCGCGCCTACGGGCGTACGGAGAGGGTCGTGGCGGTCCTCGGCCCGCTCAACACGCCGTGCGCGGCGGCATCGCTGCCGGTGAGCAACCGCGCGGGCCTGCCAGTCGTCTCCCCGGCGGCGTCCGCGCCGTTCCTCACCCAGGACGACGCGCTGTACCCGACCGGCCGGCGCCACTTCGCCCGCGTGTACCCGCCCGACGACCACCAGGCTGCGGCGATGGCGGCGCTGGCACAGGACCGGGGCGCCCGCCGGGTCGCCGTGCTCGACGACGGCGACCCCGAGTACGGCGGCATGCTCGCCCGCGGGTTCGCGTCGGCGGCCCGGGCGGCGGGGATGGAGGTCGCCGCTACGCGCCACTGGGACCCGCAGGCGGCCGGACACCGGCGGCTCGCGGCGGCGGTCGCCGCGCAGCGCCCTGACGCCGTGTACCTCGGCGGCACGCTCGACACCGGCGGCGCGCGCGTGATCGTCGCGCTGCGCCGCGCGCTCGGCCGGGACGTCGACCTGCTGGTGTCGGACGGCTTCACCCCGACGCCGCTGCTCGCCGAGCAGGCCGGCGGCGCCGCTCGCGGCGTCTTCCTGGCGGTCACCGGGCTCACCCCGGAGTCGCTGCCGGCCGAGGGCCGGCGGTTCGTGCGCGCGTTCGCCACCACGCTGCCGGGCGTCGAGATCGAGCCGACCGCCGTCTACGGCGCCGCCGCGGCCGACGTGGTCCTCGATGCCATCGCGCGCTCCGACGGCAGCCGCGCCTCGGTACTGGCCGCGCTCCCGGACACGCGGGTGGCGACGCCGGTCGGCCCGGCCGCCTTCGACGCCGACGGCGATCCGTTGAGCGCCGCGGTCACCGTGCTGCGGATCGAGCCCGGCCGGCGGATCGGCGTGTTCGAGGACGCGGTCCTCGAGCGCCTCGTGCGCGCGGGCTAGCCGAGTTCACCGTCGTCGACCGTGCTGATGGTGGCGTGCATGTTTTGCGGACTATCATCGGCGTCGCTGCCGCGCGAGCCCGCGGACCGCTGCCGCGCGACCCGGGGTCCACGCGATTACCCATCCTGCGCCCGGGACTAGAGCCGGCGGAGCTTCTCGCCATGGGTGACCAGGTCGATCGCGACGATTCGTCCGCCAGCCCGCTCCGAAGCCGACGACCGCGATCGGTACGACGACCGCACCTGCGCGACCGTTTACCACCGCCGGCTGCGCGAAACGCGCAAGCGGCGGGCCGCGGACGAGGATCTGGCGCGCCACTGCCTCCGCGTCCCGTGACCGGCGCGCGGGACCCCGGCCCGCGGCCGCCGCGTGTCGATCCGGAACATCACGTCGGGGTCGAGCACCTCGACCAGCCCGTTGAAGCTGCCTTCGCGCGAGGGCGCAAGAAACGCGTCGACGAACTCACGCTGTGTCTCGAGGTCCGCATCCTCCGGGGGCGCGTGTGACTGGGTTCAGGGGGTTCTCCACACCTCGGACGCTGTAGCGACCGCCGCGGAAGCGGGCGTGTTTACGGCTGGCGAACCACCGAGCTACGGACAAGGAGCAGCGGCGGCGCAAAGATGCAGGCCTGCTCTCGCGTCAGCGTGGATGCGTGGTCTCCCCTGAGGTGGCGCGACGCTCGCTCAGGACGAAACGGAGCAGCGACGGTGGCGTGACCCCGTGGGTTCGGTCCGGTGCTTGTGAGAGTCCTATGCGCCTGTGATGATGGGCGAGCGAGGACAGGCGATGAAAGCGACGCAGGCACACCCCGGAGCAGGTGATCCGCAAGCTGCGCGAGGCCGACCGGTTGCTGGCGGAGGGCAAGACGACCGTCGCGGTCGCGCGGCACTTGGAGGTGAGCGAGAACACGTATCACCGCTGGCGCAATCAGTTCGGTGGGATGAAGGCCGACGACGCCAAGCGGCTCAAGGAGCTTGAGCGCGAGAACGCGGTGCTCAAGCGGATTGTGGCCGACAAGGAGCTTGAGAACGTCGCGTTGAAGGAGGTCGCGCGGGGAAACTGGTGAGCCCGGCCCGTCGGCGCGGGGCGGTCGTGATGGTCTGCGACCGCCTCGGTGTCAGCGAGCGCTGGGCCTGCCGGGTGGTCGGTCAGCATCGCTCCACGCAGCGGCGCGAGCCGACCGTCGCCGCGTTCGCCGCCGCATGCGCGGCCGCCTGACCCGCCAGGCCCGCGCGGACGGATCGCCCGCCGCTCGGCTCGCCCTCCGGGCTCCCCTCCCGGCAGGCGATCCGTCCGGCAAGCAACCTACTGTGCTCGGCGCTAGGACCACTCGACTCTCGCAGTCAGTGGACCGAAGAACGGGGTCCCTCCAACGGGACGACTTCTGAAACCGCTTCTAACTGCCGTCCCTCCCGTTGTCCCCCGGAGCGCGTATGCCGCGCGCTAGAGCCAAGTAGAACGTAGGTACTACATTGAAGTGCTTGCGAGGCGGAGGGCCCTGATACCTCGCCTAGCGCGGGTCGCTGGCGATTACGGCGTGCCAGTCTACTCCGGGGCCGGGTTCGACGGGCGCAAGGGCAAGCGTGCGATCGGCAAGCGTGCCATGCGCCGCGACGTGCCGACGGTCGTGCTTCACGTCGGGACCGAGGCAAGCGCGGCGAGAGATCTACGTCCCTGCGGACGAGGACGCGCTCGGATGGACGGGAGGTCGCGGACAAGTCTTCCCGTCCGAGCTCGGCGCTCCCACGCGGCTCCCCCACGCGATCACGAGGATGCGGGCGTGATGCCGCATCTCCCGTTCAACGAGCTCCGTCGCGTACAGTGCCGGGCCGACCACGTCGCGGGCGAGCAGGCGAACAGGCGAGCCGGCGGCGGGGCGAGCCGTTCGAGTCGGTGGGCGCCATACGTGGGCGGGCACGACGCCGGCGACACCTGCCGGTTTGCGGCTCGAGCTCGTCCAGGCCCGCGCCCTAGTTGACCCGATCGCCGACGACCCGACAGAGAAGAGCTGATGCCCGCCCCGCTCGAAAAGACGAGGACGCCCGGCGTCTACAAGCGCGGCAAGGTCTACGTCGTTGTCTACCCCGACCCGGACGGACGCCAGCGCCAGGAGAGCGCTCGCACGTTCGACGACGCGCGCCGGCTGCGCGCCCGGCGCGTCTCAGACGTCGACGCCGGCGAGCATCGCGTGCCGTCGACGGTCACGTTCGCCGAGTACGCGCGTGGCTGGATCGAACGCCATCAAGGCTCAGGGCGCGGCTTTCGTGAATCGACCCGCGCGGAGTACCGGCGTGACCTCGAGCGTTACGTGATCCCGTTCCTCGGCGCCAAGCGCTTGACGGCTTTGCGGAGCTCTGATCAGACGTCAAGGCGTTCGTCGCCTGGCTGGTCGACGACCACGCGCAGGTCGAACGCCACCGGCTGGAGTCCCGGGCCCGGGGTCGTGCCGGGAGCGCGGCGTTGCGCGTGCCGGGCCCGTTGCGTGATGCGACCGTCGCGCGGATCTTCGCGGTGCTCTCCGGCTGCCTGACCGCCGCTGTGGACGACGAGCTGCGCCGCGACAACCCGGCGTCGCGGGTCGCGCTGCCGCGCCGTGACCCGCTGCGCGACGCCGGCGACGCCGGCGACGACGACACCGTCAAGGCGCTCACGCGCGCCGAGCTCGCCGCGGTCCTGGCCGTCATCCGGCCCGAGTGGCGCGTGCTGTTCCGGCTGCTCGCCGCGACCGGCCTGCGCGTCTCAGAGGCGCTCGCGCTCGACGAACAGCACCTACGCCTCGACGGTTCCCGGCCGGTCGTGAAGGTCCGCCGCGCGGTCGACAAGCACGGCAGGACGATGAACCGCCCGAAGAGCGAGCATGGCGTGCGCGACGTCCCGCTGCCGCACGCGCTCGTGCTCGAGCTGCGCGCGCACCTCGCGCGCCGGCCCGAACCGCCCGCGGACGCCGCGGCGCGTTACGGGCGGCTCGTGTTCCCGTCGAGCCTGGGCACGCCGATGGGGCAAGGCAACCTGCGCCGGCGCGTGCTCGCGCCCGCCGCGGAGGAGGCCGACGTCGCCTGGGCGGGCTTTCACGCCTTCCGGCACGCGTACGCGTCGATGCAGCTGGAGGCCGGGACGAACCTTAAGCGCCTCTCGCGGCTGCTCGGCCATCACAAGCCGTCGTTCACGCTGGACGTCTACACGCACCTGCTCGACGACGGCATGGGCGAGCCGCTCGACCTCGACGGCGAGCTCGCCAAGGTCGCGCAGGGTGTCAGCGAAAGTGTCAGCGCAGTGGACGGTATCCGACCGTATTCGACGGTACTCGATAGCCCCGAAACCGCGCTCTAGAGCCATTCCACCGCACCCCACGGCACCCACGGGGCGGAATCATAATCCGCGTGTCGGGGGTTCGAATCCCTCCTCCGGCATCCGAAAACTCCCGCAATCCGGCCTTTTCTTGTTGGTCGGGGTGCGAGGTCGGGGGTGGGAAATAGCCGGCGCGGCGAAGGCCGTGCGCGCCCAGGCGGCGGTGACCAGGGCCGCCACGGCACCGGCCCAAAGCCCGACGCGCGGTCCGGCGAGCTCGGCCACCCAGCCGACGACTGGCGCGCCGATCGCCGTGGAGCCGAGGAACACGATCGCGTAGAGCGCCATCACGCGCCCGCGCAGCGTCGGCTCGGAGGCGAGCTGCAGCGAGGAGTTGACTCCGGCGGCGAACGTCACGCTCGCGGCGCCGAGGGGGACGAGCGCGAGCGCCTGCAGAGTCAGGGTCGGGGCGATCGCGGCGAGCAGCTCGGCCACCCCGAACAGCACTGCGCTCCCGACCAGCAGGCGCGGGGTCACGCGGCCGCGCGCGCCCGCCGCCAGCGCGCCCAGCACCGAGCCGACGCCCATCACCGCCGTCAGCGTCGCGTAGGTCGCGGCTGTGCCGTGCCAGGTCTTGCTCGCCAGCAGCGGCAACAGGACCTGGAAGTTGAAGGAGATCGTTCCGATCACGACCATCATCACCAGCGGGATGCGGAGCGCGGGCGTCCGCCGCACGTAGGCGAGCGCGGCCTTGAGTTGCCCGGCCGCGCGCGGGATCCGCTGCGCCGGCTGGAGCTGGGACGGGTCCATGAGCCGCAGGGCGACCACCATGACGACGAAGGTCGCCGCGTTGACCGCGAAGCACGCCGCCACGCCCGCAAGCGCGATCAGGGCGCCCGCGGCGGCGGGCCCCGCGATGCGCGAAGAGTGCACGACCACCGAGTTCAGCGCCACCGCGTTGAGCACGCGGTCCGCGCCGACGATCTCGCTCACGAACGCCTGGCGTGCCGGATTGTCCGCCGCGAGGACCGTCCCGCGCACGAACACCAGCACGTAGACCATCCACGCCTCGATCTGGCCTCCGGCGGTAAGACCCCACAGCGCGACGGCGGGCAACGCCATCGAGCACTGCGTGACGGTGAGCAGCGTCCGCTTGTCGAGCCGGTCGGCCAGCACGCCGCCCCAGGCGGCGAACAGCAGCACCGGCAGGAACTGCAGCCCGGCGGTGAGCCCGACCGCCGTGCCGCTGCCCGTCAACTGCAGGATCAGCCACATCTCGGCGACGATCTGCATCCAGTTGCCCGAGATGGAGACGACCTGCCCGGCGAAGTACCGGCGGTAGTTCGGGACCCTCAGGGACGAGAACGTGCGGGCGACGCCGGCGATCACTCGACCATGCCCTCGAGCAGGGCGGCGGCGCGCTCGAGCGTGGCCCGATCCTCCGGCGCGAGCGCATCCAGGCGCTCCGAGAGGAACGCGTCCTTGCGCGTGCGGGCGGCAGCGAGCAACGCTCGGCCGCTGGGCGTGACGGTGATCAGCGACGAACGTCCGTCGGCAGGATCGGCGGTGCGGGTGACCAGCGCTGCCGCCTCGAGCCGGCACGCGATGCGCGTCACGGTGGGCCGGGCGACACGCTCGCGTGCGGCCAGCTCGCTGGGGGTGAGCGGCCCGCGGCGCTCGATCGTCGCGAGCGCTGCGGTCAGGGAAGGGGAGAGGTCGGTGCCGCCCTCCTGACGGAGCCGGCGTGCGGCGCGCGCGAGCGCGAGGCGCAGGCGCGTCGCGAGCTCACGATCGGCAGGTGTGCTTCGCATCGCTAATTAGCCTAGCGAAGCACTCCCTCGCTCCAAGCACGCTCCTGTTGCGACTTGAGCTCGCCACGCGACCCCAAGTCGCAACAGGGCACGTCAGGTCAGCACTCTGCGCCCGTGTAGCGGCAGGCGACGATCGCCGGCCGCTCGATTGGCGTTCCCGCGTCGATCGACCATGCCAGCCGGACGAATTGCGCGTGCGTCCAGGCGAGCGGAGTGGCCGAGCGCGTGCCTTCGCCGGCGGGCTCGTCGTGCGGCGGCCGGCCGTCCCATGCCTGCTCGGGCGACGGCGGCGATGCGTCGGTGCATCTCCGCACGATCGCCAACACGGCAAACGACGGCGTGTCGGACACGAGTTGCGTGTCGCCTACCGACAGCGAGTTGCGCACCACGGGGTCATCCCATGGCTTCACGCCGAACAGCACGAGGCCGAGGAACGAGTTGTCGACGATCTCGCGCTCGTCGACCGGGCGCGGGAAGTTGTCCCCGAGGCTGTACGTGCTCCCGTCGTCCGGGTCGGCGTCCTTCGTCACCCGGAGGTAGTAGGGGTCGGGGGAGTAGGGACCGTTGGTGGTCGCCGTCCAGGACTCCACCTGCGCCTGCCACTGGTCGGCGAGTCGCTCGTACGCCTCCGCCTTCCCGGGCGCGCCGTTCCGGCGAGCGATGTCGGCCGCGCAGATCAGGCCGGCGATCTCGGTCGCGATCGTGTTCGGCGACCACCCGTTCTGGTTCTCCCACCGCTCCTGTCCGGTGTCGGGCCCGTTGGCCGCGATGTAGTCCGCGGCGGGCTCGACGTGCGCCCAGTCGGCGGCGCCCGTGCGGCCGAGCCACCAGGCGAGCACGATCGGCAGCGCGGTCTCGTCGAGCTGCTCGGTGGTCCAGTGCGGCGTGCCGTCGACGCGCGTGTTCTGCCACCACGAGCCGTCCGGCTCCTGAACGCGCCAGAGGTAGTCGACCAGTCGCGTGGCGCCGGCGTCGTTGGTACACGCGGAGCAGCTCGGCATCGCCGGCGACCGCGGCGGGCGGGGCCTTGAGCGAAGCGAGGTACTGCGTCCAGCCGGCGTCGTAACCGACCCGCGCTGCGTCGAAGCCGGTGGCGAGGGAGGCGGACGCGGACGCGGACGCGGCGTCGGCGCCGAACCCGATCGCGAGCGTCATCCACTGGTTCTCCTTGCCGTCGAGCTGCGTCCGGGCGCCCTGGACGACGTTGCCGGGCTTCGACGGCGTCGAAGCCCGTGAGCTTCATGGTCGAGCGGAGCTGTTGCCAGGGATCGCTTGCGCTGCCGCGGTAGCCGCTGCTCGTCTGTCCGAGCGCCGGCCGTGCCGCCACGGCGCTCGCCGCGCTGTCGTCGCAGGCGATCAGCCGATCCTCGGAGGGCGCGGAGCGGTCGTCGTTGCCGTCGTCGCCGGGCGCTGGGTCGGCGAGCACGTACAGCCGTAGCGGCTTGCGGGTAAGCGACTCGAAGCGCGCGTGCGAGCACCGTCGGGCGGGCCGGATCGGTGGCCTAGGTCTTGGTCAGGCGCCAGCGACCGGGCGAGCTCGTGACCTGCTCGAAGCCGAGTGAGCCGGGAAGAGCAGAGACACGAGCGGTGACTCCAGACGCCACCGGCTCGATGTGGGCCGGGTCGTCGTCGACGGTCTCGCGATGGGTAGTGGCCCCGCAGGACGTCGGCCGGCTCTTAGGTGGACCTGTGCGAACTTCGGCGGCTTGCGCCCGGGCCGGGGGTTCCAGGGCAGGCGCGACGGATTGCCGCTCGCCCCCGCGGGTAGGAGCCGCCCATGGCTGCACGCGACGACGACGACTGGGTCGGCACCCCGCCAGAGGGCCGGCACAGCCGCGACCGGGCGAACCCCGCGTTCTGGCAGAACCAGTGGCAGCCGGCCGCCGCAGGAGCGGTGCTGTTCGTTCTCGTGGTGGTCGTGCTGCTGCTCGCGCTGCTCTGAGTCACGCCCCACCGGCACTGCACATAAGCACCGTATGTGTGCTTATGTGCAGGAGGGGCGCGCTGGGAGGACGGGCTGGGCGGCTAGCGCCACTTGACGCCGCAGCCGCGCGCCCTTGTCTCGGCGGGATCCGCCGGGCGCCCCGCGAGCACCGCGTCGAGCGCCGCCCGGAGCCACGCCGCGTCCTGCGCCGGGTCCGAGTGGTCGCCGTCCGGAGCGCCGCGGTAGGCGAGGCGCTGCCCGGCGTCGAGCACGAACACGTGCGGCGTCACTTCGGCGCCCAGCGCGCGGGCGACGTCCTGCCCCGGGTCGTGCAGGTAGGGGAAGGGCCACTGCTGCTCGCGCACGAAGGCGCGCATGCGGTCGAGCGAGTCGGCCGGATAACGGCTCGCGTCGTTCGCGTGGATGCCAAGAAAGCGGACACCACGCTCGCCGTAGTCCTCCGCCACCGCCCGCAGCCGCGGATTCCACGCCACCACGTAGGGGCAGTGCATGCATGTCACCACCAGCACGGTGGCGGAAGCGTCGAGTGGCACGCCGTGCTCGGCGCCCTCGGTGTCGGGCAGCGTGAACGGCGGTACGGGGTCGCCGATGCCGAAGCGCGCGGTGGTCGTGCCGGCCATGGTCGACCCGAGGCTATCGTGCGCCCCCATGAGCGACCTTCGCCAGGCGGTGGAGATTGTCGTCGGACCGTGCCTCGCCGTGCAGGCCGGAGAGGACGTCGTGATTTTGGTGGACCGGACCACCCAGGCGCTCGGCGAGGCCTTGCGGGAGGCCGCCGCGCGCCTCGAAGCCGAGGCGGTGCTGATCGTGATGGAGCCTCGCGCGGTCGATGGCGAGGAGCCCCCCGCCGCCGTGGCCGCCGCGCTGGCCGCCGCACAGGTGTTCATCGCGCCCACGCACCGCTCGATCTCGCACACGTGTGCGCGCAAGGCCGCCAGCGAGGCCGGCGCGCGTGGGGCGACGCTGCCCGGCGTCACCGAGGACATGCTGGCGCGGCTGATGGCGTGCGACTTCCCGACCATGACGGCGCGTAGCCGCCGGCTCGCCGACCTGCTCACCGCCGCCGAGCAGGCGCACGTGAGCTGCCCGCGCGGCAGCGACCTCACCCTGGACCTCGGTCGGCGCCGGGGAATCGCCGACGACGGCGACCTGACGGCGCCGGGCGCGTTCGGCAACCTGCCGTGCGGCGAGGGCTTCATCTCCCCGCTGGCCGGCGACGGGACCGTGGTCGCCGCGACGCTCGCGAGCCTCGGGATGCCCGACGCGCCCGTCGAGCTCATCGTGCGCGACGGCCGGCTGGTGGACGCGAGCGGAAAGTGGGGCGCGCGCTGGGCGGCGTTGATGGACGCGGCGGGGGCGCGCGGCCGCAATCTCGCCGAGCTGGGCGTCGGCACCAACGAGCGCGCCACGCTCACCGGCAACATCCTGGAAGACGAGAAGATGCTCGGCACGGTGCACGTCGCGTTCGGCGCGAGCGCGGGCATCGGCGGGACCGTCGCGGTTCCTGTCCATCTCGACTGCCTGATCGAGAACGCGACGCTCGAGATCGGAGACACGCGCGTACTCGCCGGCGGGCGCTTCGTGCTGGACGCATGACCCGGCTGGTTGCCGTCCCGAACGTGTCCGAGGGCCGCGACGAGGCGGTGCTCGACGCGATCGGCAACGCCTTCGCCCGGCACGCCCGCGTCCTGCACCGCTCCGCCGACGCCGACCATCACCGGGCCGTCTACTTCCTCGTGGGGGCGGCCGGAGAGCTGCACCGCGCGCTCGCCGCGGGCGCCGTCGAGGCCGCCGCGCGAATCGACCTGCGCGCACACGACGGCCTGCACCCGCGGGTCGGCGCGCTCGACGTGGCCCCCGTCGTGTTCCTGGAGGAAGCCCAGCGCGGGGCCGCGATCGCCGAGGCGCTGCTGGCCGCCGACGCGATCGGGGCGGCGGGAATCCCCGCTTTCCTCTACGGGGAGCTGGCCGGCGGCCGCACCCGCGCCGAGCTGCGCAACGGCGGCCCCGAGGGCCTCGCCGCCCGCGGCACAACACCCGACTACGGCCCGATTCGGCTGCACCCGTCGGCCGGCGCGACCCTGGTGGCCGCGCGATCGCCGCTGATCGCCTTCAACCTCGAGCTGGCGCCGCCGGCGACGGTCGCGGACGCGCGCCGCATCGCCGCCCTGATCCGGGAGGGCGGCGCGGAGGGCATGGCGGGCGTGCGTGCCCTCGGCCTGCACCTTGCGCGGCGGGACACGATCCAGGTCTCCACCAACGTCGAGGACCACCGCGCGGTCACGGCGACCGCGGTGCTCGCGGCCGTCGCGCGCCACCACGTGGTCAAGCGCGCCGAGCTCGTCGCGCCCGCGCCGCAGGCAGCGCTCGCGGGCTGGCCCGCGGACGTCGAGCTGAGCACGCCGGGCGCCATCGAAGCGCTGTTGGGCCGCTAACGTTCGGGGCCCATGGCCCAGACCAAGCGCAAGCGCCGTTCCAAGCACCGCGGCAACGCCGCCGGCACCGTCGAGTCCCGTGGCCGCACCGGCCGCAAGCCCACTTCCCAGGAGCAGCGCAAGTCGAGCTCGGCGAGCGAGCGCGAGGAGCGCCGGTTCCACGAGCCGTCGTGGAAGGGCGCCGCCACCCGCGCCGGCCTCGCCTCCGTGATGCTGTTCGTGCTCTTCCAGGTCGGGCTCGCCGGCGAGAAGCAGAGCCTGGCGAGCTCGCTCCTCCTCGCGCTTGCGGCGTTCGCCATCTACGTCCCGCTCGGCTACAAGGTCGACCGGATGTTCTGGGAGCGCCGGATGCGCAAGGCGGGGCGCGCGATTCCGCCGCGGCGCACGCGCTAGGCGCGCCGAGGACGTGGAGATGGAAGTCCGCAGCTTCACCGTCGGGCCCGTGCAGGAGAACTGCCACATCGCGTGGCGCAGTGGCTCGCGCGACGCGATCGTCATCGACCCGGGCGACGAGGCGGGTGTCCTGATCGGTGCCATCGCCGAGCTCGAGCTGGAGGTCGCGGCGATCCTGCTCACCCACACGCACTTCGACCACGTCGGCGCGGTCGCGCCCGTCGCGCGCGCGACCGGAGCGGAGGTGTGGTGCCCCGAGCTCGAGGTCGGAGTGCTGGCCGACATCATGCGCTTCGTGCCGTGGCCCGGGTTCGGTCCCTTCGAGTCCTACGCCGCCGACCACACCGTGGCGGGCGGGGAGCGGCTGAAGCTCGCCGGGATGGCGATCGACGTGCTTTTCACCCCGGGGCACTCGCCCGGCCACGTGACGTACTCGATTCCCGCCGAGCCGGCGATCTTCTCCGGTGACGTGCTGTTCGCGGGCTCTGTCGGCCGCACCGACCTGCCGGGCGGCGATCCCGCGACGCTGATGCGCACGCTCGGCGTGCTGGTCGAGACGCTGCCGGCCGAGACCGCGGTGTATCCCGGGCACATGGGGAACACCACGATCGGCCGCGAGCGCGCCGGCAACCCGTTCCTGGCCCAGCTCGCGTGAGCGGCCGCATCCAGGCGCCGCGCGGCACCTACGACGTGCTGGGCGAGTCCGCGCTCGCCCGCGACGCGCTCGAGCGCCACGCCCGTCTGATCCTCGAGTGAGCCGGCTACGAGCGCGTCGAGACGCCGACGTTCGAGGCGACCGAGCTGTTCGCTCGCGGCGTCGGCGAGTCGACGGACGTCGTGCAGAAGGAGATGTACACGCTCGACGTGGGCGAGGAGAGCATCACGCTGCGTCCCGAGGGCACCGCGCCCGTCTGCCGTGCCTATCTCGAGCACGGGATGCACAAGCGGGCGCAGCCGGTGAAGCTTTGGTACTTCTCGAGCTTCTTCCGTCGCGAGCGCCCGCAGAAGGGCCGCTTCCGCCAGTTCTGGCAGATCGGCGCCGAGGCGATCGGGTCCGACGACCCGGCCGTCGACGCCGAGTCGATCCTCCTGCTCGCCGAGCTGCTCGAGGCGCTCGGCTGCCGCGGCGTGCGGCTGAAGATCGGCTCGCTCGGAACCCCCGAGACGCGGCGCGCCTACCGCGCCGACCTGCAGGCGTTCCTGCGGGAGCACGCGCCGGAGCTCGCGCCCGAGGTCGTAGCGCGCATCGACCTCAACCCGTTGCGGGCGTTCGACTCCGACCACCCCGGGACCCAGGTCGTCATGGAGCAGGCGCCGCGCCTGCTGGACCGCCTGAACGACGAGGATCGCGAGCACTTCGCGACCGTCAGGGAACTGCTCGACGTGGTCGGCCAGGCCTACGAGGTCGACGCGACGCTCGTCCGCGGCCTCGACTACTACACGCGCACGGTGTTCGAGTTCACGTCGAGCGCGCTCGGCGCGCAATCCGGCGTCGGCGGCGGGGGCCGCTACGACGGGTTGATGGAGCAGATCGGCGGCGCTCCCACGCCGGGCATCGGCTGGGCGAGCGGTGTCGAGCGCATGCTGTTGACCGCGAGCGCGGTGCCCGCCGCCGGGCCGCCGCTCGACCTCTTCGTGGCCTACGCCGAGCCGGAGCTGCGGGCCGCCGCCTTCCGCCTCGCCGCCGACGTGCGCCGGGCCGGGCGAGCGGCACGGGTCGAGCTCGGCGGGCGCTCGCTCAAGGGCCAGCTCAAGCAGGCGGATCGCGCGGGCGCCCGGTACGTTGCCATCCTGGGCGACGAGGGGACGTCGCTGAGGGACATGGAGACGGGAGCGCAGCAGGTAGTGGAGACCGGCACGGTCATGCACCACATCACACGCAGCGAACTATGACCCGGATGGGGTCGACGACAGACGGCCGTCGGGGCGCGAGCGCGCGGAGCAAGGAGCGATGAGGCCGCCGGAGGCCAACGTGTTCCGCGACGCCTGGTGCGGTGAGCTCGACGCGGGGCGCGTCGGCGAGACCGTGCGCGTCGCCGGCTGGGTGCACCGCCGCCGCGACCACGGCGGCCTGATCTTCATCGACTTGCGCGATCGGTCGGGGCTCGTCCAGCTCGTCTTCCACCCGGAGACGGCCGCCGACGCGCACGCCGCCGCCGAGCGCCTGCGACCCGAGCACGTGGTCTCGGTGTACGCGCAGGTCACGCCGCGCGAGCCGGGCAACGTCAACCCGAACCTGTCTACCGGGGCGATCGAGCTCGACGTCGCGAGCGTCGACACGCTGGCCGACGCGGCCACGCCGCCGTTTCCCGTCGACGACGACGGCCCGGTCGACGAGATGCTGCGGCTGCGCCACCGCGTCCTGGACCTGCGCCGCGACGGGATGCGCAACACGATGGCCCTGCGCCACACCATCGTGCGCGCGATGCGCGACTACCTCAACGCGCGCGACTTCCTGGACGTCGAGACACCGGTGCTCACGCGCTCGACGCCCGAGGGCGCGCGCGACTTCCTCGTGCCGAGCCGCCTGAGCCCAGGCGAGTTCTACGCGCTCCCGCAGTCACCCCAGCTCTTCAAGCAGCTGCTGATGATGGCCGGCTTCGAGCGCTACTACCAGATCGCCCGCTGCTTCCGCGACGAGGACCTGCGCGCCGACCGCCAGCCCGAGTTCACGCAGCTCGACCTCGAGATGTCCTTCGTGGAGGAGGACGACGTCATCGGCGTGATCGAAGGCCTGATGGCGCGGGTGTTCGAGGACGCCGGGTTCCCGGTGACGGCTCCGCCGCCGTGGCCGCGGCTCGCCTACGACGAGGCCATGCTCCGCTACGGCTCCGACCGGCCGGACACGCGCTTCGGCCTGGAGCTGTGCGACCTCGGCGCGGAGCTGGCCGGCACCGAGTTCAAGGTCTTCGCGAGCGCGCTGGCTGCCGGTGGGGTCATCCGCGGCTTGAACGCCGGCGCGCGGGTCCTGCCCCGCTCCGAGCTCGATGCGCTGACCGAGCACGTCAGGCGCTACGGCGCGGGCGGCCTGGTGTGGGCGTTCGTCGGCTACGACGGCAGCTGGCGCTCGCCGACGGCCAAGTTCCTCTCCGACGAGCAGCGGGAGGCCGTCACGCGCAAGCTGTCGGGCCGCCCCGGCGACCTGCTGCTGCTCGTGGCCGACCAGCCGGGCGTCGCCGCCGCCGCGCTGGGCGAACTGCGACTGGAGCTCTCGCGGCGCTTCGAGCTGGTTCCCGAGGGTCGCCACGACGTGCTGTGGGTCGTCGACTTCCCGATGTTCGAGCTCAACGCGGGGGAGGGGCGCTGGAATGCCCTGCACCACCCCTTCACGGCGCCGACCGGCGACTTCGCCGACCCGGGCGCGCTGCGCTCGCGCGCCTACGACATCGTGCTGGACGGCGTCGAGATCGGCGGTGGTTCGATCCGCATCAACCGGCCCGAGATCCAGCGGCAGGTGTTCACTGTGCTCGGAATCTCCGAGCCGGAGGCGGAGGCGCGCTTCGGCTTCCTGCTCGACGCGCTGCGCTACGGCGCCCCGCCGCACGGCGGCCTCGCCCTCGGGATCGACCGGGTCGTAGCGATCCTGGCCGGGCGGGACTCGATCCGCGACGTGATCGCGTTCCCCAAGACCGCGAGCGGCGCAGATCCGCTCACCGGCGCTCCGGCGCCCGTCGACGGTGCCCAGCTCGCCGAGCTCGGCGTCAAGGTCACCGCGCCCCCGCGCGGCTGATCGGGGCCACACATCCGGCGTGCGGGACTTCTTGGACAGGCCCTAAGGCCGCCGGGGTGATCTGCCGACAACGGGAGAGGAATGTCACAGATCTCCCCGCCTATCCGGATCCTCCTCGTCTGCGCGGTGGCCTTCCTGGCCGCCTGGATGTTGTTCCTGCGACCCTCGACCGACACCGGCACGCCGGCGGTCGACACGCCGACGGCGACGACCACGCCGGTCGCAGCCGGCGGCACCGACGCGAGCAGTGGCGCGGGCAAGCTGGTCGAGCAGGCCAACGAGACCACGGCCGCCCAGGACGCGCGCGCCGAGGAGCTCGCGGGGGGCACCGGCCAGAGCGGCGCGGCAACCGCGCCCGTCGCCACCATCGCCGAGCCCGCCGTGAGCGGCGCGGAGCCCGGCAAGCTCACCAAGAAGGCGGCTGAGGCGGGCGGTCTCCCGCTGCGCGTCCTCCAGGCCATCGGGGACCGCAAGATCGTGGTCCTGCTGTTCTGGTCGCCCAAGTCGGCTGACGACAAGGCCGTCCGCGGCGCGCTGAAGGGCGTCGACCGGCACGACGGCAAGGTGCTGGCGCACGCCACCCACCTCAAGCGCATCGCCGCCTACGGGCAGATCACGCGCGGCGCCAACGTCGAGCAGTCGCCGACCATCGTCGTGGTGGACCGCAACCGCAAGGTCGAGACGCTCGTCGGCTACGTCGATCGCGTCACGATCGACCAAGCGGTCACCGACGCGCTGCGCAACTCGTAGCGCCACCTGAGGGTGCGAGGCACTCCTTAGGTTCGAACTCCGCGACGCCTACACTCGGCGGGTGGACGCCGACGCCTTCGCAGACCATCTCGAGTTCCCCCGTGGACGCGGGAGCCGGCACCCGGCTGCGTTCTCCGGCACCGCCGGGGGCGCCGCCTGCGGCGACCTGATCCGACTCGACCTGCGGGTGGAGGGTGACCTCGTCGCCGACGCCGGCTTCGACGCATCGGGCTGCGGGGCAGCGGTCGCGGCCGGCTCGGCCGCCGTCGCCCGGGTACGAGGAATCGGCGTGCTCGCCGCCGCCCGCATCGGCGCCGGCGACGTGGCCGCCGAGCTCGGCGGGCTCTCGCCGGGGAAGCTGCACGCCGCCGAGCTGGCGGCCGATGCGCTGCACTCGGCGCTCGGCGCCGCGGCGGCGGCGGGCGCCGCCGTCGCGCCTGACTCCGCGCGCACGCTCGTGGCTATGAGCGGCGGCGTCGACTCCGCGGTCGCCGCCCTGCTCGTTCGCCGCTCCGGCCGCGAGGCGGTTGCTGTGACCCTGGAGCTGTGGCGCGACTCGTCCAACGACGCGGAGGCGTCCTGCTGCTCCGCCCACGCGGTACGGCTCGCGCGGTCGGTCGCGCACCGCATGGGGATGCCGCATTTCACGCTCGACCTGCGCGAGGCGTTCGCGGCCGCGGTGGTGGCCCCGTTCGTGGCCGACCACGCCGCCGGCCTGACTCCCAACCCGTGCGTGCGCTGCAACGGCGAGGTGCGCCTTGACGCGATGCTGGCCTTCGGCGACCGGCTGGGCGCCGCCGACCTGGCGACGGGCCACTACGCCCGCGTCACCCGCGACGGCCTGCTGCGCGCCGCGGCGGATCCGGCGAAGGACCAGAGCTACATGCTCGCGGCGCTCGCGCCGGCGTCGCTCGCGCGGTTGCGCTTCCCGCTCGGAGAGCTGCACAAGCCGCGCGTGCGCGAGCTCGCCCGGGAGGCCGGCCTGCCGGTTGCCGACCGGCGCGAATCGCAGGATCTCTGCTTTCTCGCCGGCACCGGCAAGAGCGCGTTCCTGGCCCGCCACGGTGGCGTGCGCGAGCGGGCGGGAGCGATCGTGGATCGGGCCGGCCGGCCCGTGGGACGCCACCGCGGCCAGCACTTGTTCACGATCGGTCAGCGCAAGGGGCTCGGCGTCGCCGCCGAGCAGCCGCTGTTCGTGCTGCGCAAGGATCGGGATGACAACACCGTCACCGTCGGCCCGCGAGCGGAGCTCGCCACGACGGAGGTCGCCGTGCGCAGCGCCGTGCTGCACCGGCCCGGAGCCGAGGTCGACCGCGTGAAGCTCCGCTACCGAACCGTCCCGCTGCCGTGCCGCGTCGCGCCCGGGAAGACAGGCGGGCGCCTGGCGCTGCAGCTCGCGGCGCCCGTGGACGGCGCGGCGCCGGGGCAGGTCGCCTGCCTGATGCGCGGCGACGTGATCGTGGGGCACGGCATCATCGCGTGACGACGAGATGCCACGCGGCCACCGTGGCCGCGTCGGCGATCTTTCCGCTCCGGATCATCGCCTCGAGCTCGTCCACCGGGAAGCGCGCGCTGCGCAGGTCTTGCTCCGTGATCTCCGGGGCTGCCTCGCCCGGCTCGAGTCCGCCGGCGAGCCACACGTCGAAGCGCTGGTCGCTCATCCCGTAGGCGAAGAACAGCGTGCCGAGCCGCTCGATCTCGCGTGCGCGCAGGCCGGTCTCCTCAGCCAGCTCACCCCGCGCCAGATCCTCGGGCCGCGCGTCGGGCGCCTGCTCCCAGGCGCCCTGCGGCAGCTCCCACAAGCGGCGGCCGACCGGATGGCGGTGCTGCTCGACGAGCCAGACGTGGCCGTCCTCGAGCGGGACGATAACCGCCGCCGGTGGCTTCTCGATCCAGGCGTAGAGGCCAGAAGATCCGTCAGGGTGCTCGAGGCGGTCCTCGTGGAGCCGCATCCACTCGTTCTCGTAGACCACGCGGGTGGTGATGACGCGCGGGGCGAGCATGGAGCGCGCGAGTCTAGACTCGCTGGCCGCAATGACCTCGGACGAGATCCGCGAGCGCTTCCTCACATACTTCGTCGAGCGCGACCACCACCGCCTGGCGTCGGCGCCGCTCGTCCCGCGCAACGATCCGTCGACGCTGCTGATCAGCGCCGGGATGCACCCGCTCAAGCCCTACTTCCTTGGGCTCGAGACGCCTCCGGGCGTGCGCCTGGCCAGTAGCCAGAAGTGCTTCCGCACCGTCGACATCGACAACATCGGGCGCACCTACCGACACCTGACGTTCTTCGAGATGCTCGGCAACTTCTCGATCGGCGACTACTTCAAGCAGGGCGCGGTCGAGTACGCGTGGGAGTTCTCGCGCGAGGGCTTCGGCTTCGATGCGGAGCAGATCTGGGTGACGGTGTTCGCGGGCGACGATGCGCTCGGTCTCGGACCCGACGAGGAGGCGATCGACGCCTGGCTTTCGGTCGGCGTGCCGCGCGAGCGCATCGTGCTGCTCGGGCGCGAGGACAACTTCTGGCAGGCCGGCGCGACGGGTCCGTGCGGGCCCTGCTCCGAGCTCTACCTCGACCGCGGCCTGGAGTTCGGAACCGCCGACGAGCTGCCGGGCTCCGACGGCGAGCGATTCCTCGAGTACTGGAATCTCGTCTTCATGCAGTACGACCAGGAGCCCGAAGGCGTGCTGACGCCGCTGCCCGCACAGAACATCGACACGGGTCTGGGTCTCAACCGTCTCGCGGCGATCATGCAGGGCACCACGTCGATCTTCGAGACCGACCAGATACGCCCCCTCGTGACGCTCGGCGAGGAGCTCTCGGGCCGGACCTACGGTGAGTCGGAGGACGTCGACCGCGCGCTGCGGATCATCGCCGACCACACCCGCGGCATGTCCTTCCTCATCGCCGACGGCGTCGTCCCGTCCAACGAGGAGCGGGGCTACGTGCTGCGCCGGCTGATGCGCCGCGCGATCGTCCAGGGGCGGCGGATCGGCATCGAGACCGGCTTCCTGCCGCGGTTCGCCGGTGTGGTGCGCGAGCTGATGGCTTCCGCCTACCCCGAGCTGCAGGAGCAGCGCGAGACGGTGGAGATGTGGCTGCGAACCGAGGAGGAGGCGTTCAACCGCACGCTCGAGCAGGGCATGCGCCTGCTCGACGACGTGATCGCCCGCGCGCGCGAGGCGAGCGCCGAGGGCATCGGCGCCGATCAGGCGTTCCTCCTGCACGACACCTACGGGTTCCCGTTCGACCTGACGCTGGAGCTCGCGGCCGAGCAGGGACTCGGCGTCGACGCGCAGGGGTTCGAGGGGCTGATGGACCAGCAGCGCACGCGAGCGCGCAGCGCGGGGCGCGGGGCGCGCGACGACGAGCGCGTGCGGATCCGCGCGTTCGCCGGCGCGGCCGGCTTCGACACGACGTTCACCGGCTACGAGCGGATCGAGCAGGCCACGGAGGTCGGTGCGGTGGCGAGCGCGGACGCCAGCGACGCCGAAGCGCGAGCCGGGCGAGGCAGGCGCCTGGTCAAGCTGGTCGAGTCCCCCTTCTACCCGACGGGCGGCGGCCAGGTCGCCGACGCCGGGGCGATCGAGTGCGAAGACGGCGACTGCCGCGCGCGCGTGGTCGACGTCGTGCGCCTCGGCGACGACCAGGCGCTGGTGCTCGAGCCCGAGCACGGGGAGTTGCGCGCGGGCGAGCGCGTCATCGCGCGCGTCGATCCCGCGCACCGGCGACCCACGGCCTGCAACCACACCGCGACCCATCTGCTGCACGCGGCGCTGCGCGACCGGGTCGGCGCGCACGTGCGCCAGGCGGGCTCCTACGTCGGACCGGACAAGCTGCGCTTCGACTTCACCCACGGCCAGCCGCTGAGCGCCGGCGAGCTGCACGACGTCGAGGAGCAGGTCAACGCGCAGATCCTCGCCAACCATCCGGTGCGCGCCATCACGACCACCCTGGACGAGGCCAAGGCGCTCGGAGCAACCGCGCTGTTCGGCGAGAAGTACGGCGATGTCGTGCGCATGGTCGAGGTGGGGGACGGCACGTGGTCGCGCGAGCTGTGCGGTGGCACGCACGTCCGGACCACGGCCGAGATCGGCGTCTTCCGGGTGACGGCGGAGACCTCGAGCGCGGCCAACGTGCGCCGCATCGAGGCGATCACGGGCCCGGTGGCGGTGCAGTTGCTGCGCCACCACGATGCGCTGCTCGCAGAGACGGCGGGACTGCTGCGAACCACGCCGGTGAACGTCGTCGCGGCGGTGGCCGAGCGCGAGGCCAAGCGGCTCGAGCTGGAGAAGCGGCGCAAGGCGGGCGGGACGGATGACCCGGTCGCGGTCTCGTCCGACGGAGCCGTCGACGTCGGCGGCGTGAAGGTGCTCGTCGAGCAGGCGGCGTTCGCGGATCCCAAGGCGATGCCCGATGTCGCCGACAAGCTTCGCGGCCGGCTCGGGGATCCGTCCGTCGTCGTGCTCGGCAGCGCCGCGGGCGGCCGCGTCTCGCTGCTCGTGTCCGCCAGCCCCGGGGCGGTGGATCGCGGCGTGCGGGCCGGTGCGATCGTGAAGGCCGCGGCGCAGGTAGTGGGCGGCGGCGGGGGCGGGCGCGACACGATGGCCCAGGCGGGCGGACGCGATCCCGAGAAGCTGCCCGACGCGCTCGACACCGCGCGCGCGGAGATCGCCAGGGCGCTCGGCGGGTGAGCGCGGCCGGCGGCGAGGCGCGCGGGGGAGAGGCGCCGAGCGGCCGGACGGCACGCGTCGTCGCGCTCGACTACGGCTCCGCGCGCTGCGGTGTCGCGGTGTCGGACCCGACGGGAACGCTCGCGACGCCGCTCGACGCGATCCTGCGGCCGAACACGCGCAAGGGCTTCAACCGCCTGCTCGCGGCGATCCGGGCGCAGGAGCCCGCCCGCGTCGTGGTCGGGCTGCCACTCTCGCTCTCCGGCCGCGACTCCGCTCAGACGACCGAGGCGCGCCTGTTCGCCGCACGCCTCGGTGCCGTGCTCGGCCTGCCGGTCGACCTCTACGACGAGCGCTTCACGACCGCGCTCGCCCAGCAGCGGCCGGGGGCGGCGGCGGAGGACTCACGCGCCGCCGCCGTCCTGCTCGAGGACTGGCTCGCCCGATCGCCTTGATCGGCTTGGGGCTCTGCCTGCGCCAATATTGCGCCGGACGCCGCCGATCGCAATTCGGCGGTCAAGGTTCGTGCCGGTTTGGGCGATCAATGGGGAGACCCGTTCCCTTTTGCCCGTTCCGGCGATGGACCTCTCGACACCAACTCCGCCTTCCCGTACGACCCTCTCCGCCGCTGCGGCCACGCCCGAGCCGGGTGACTTCGCGTCCGGTGATCCGCTCGACGCGCTGCTCAAGCAGATCGTCCGCGGCTGGTTCATCCTCACCGACGGCCAGGGCGCCGTCTCGAAGTGGTCCGAGCCCGCCGAGGTGCTGTTCGGCAAGGAGGCGCCCGAGGCGCTGGGTCACTCGTTCTTCGAAGGGCTGCTGGCCGGCCCGCTGAGCGAGGACGCCGAGCAGTGGCGCCGCTTCCTCGCCGCCGGCGACCCGCCGCGCGCACGCGCGGTCATCGAGGTCGACGCGCGCCACGCCCCGACGGCTCAGGTGTTCCCGCTCGAAGCGGTCTTCGTCCCGGTCAAGCTCGACGAGGGCTTCGACTTCTCGCTGTTCCTCGAGGACCTCGCGTTCGAGCTGCCGATGAACCTGATGCTGCTGCGCATGCGCCAGCAGCATCCGGTGGTCGTGCGCGCGCTGGAGGCGGCGCTGCACGCCGAGCCCCAGGCATGGGACGGCTGGCGCACCGCGGGAACGATGGTGGCGTTCCGCCCCCTCGCGCCCACCCCCTGGGTCGAGGCCGAGCTCGCCCGCCGCGAGGAGGAGCGCGCTCGCCAGGACGCCGAGCGTGAGGCGGCCATCACGAACCCCGATCCGGGCGTCCAGGGCGAGACGATCGACGATCTCGACGACGCCGCCGCGGTCGTCGCGCGCCTGCTGTCAGCGCTCGGCCGCATCGACGAGCTCGAGCGCATCGCCGGCCGCCTTCCGGCCGCGGTGGAGGAGGCCAAGCGCGAGGCCCAGGCCAGCCGGGTCCGCGTCGAGGACGCCGAGCGCGAGGCGAGGAACGCCCGCCCCGTGCCCGATCCCGCCGCCGAAGCACAGCGGATCGAGCTGCTGGCCCGATTGGAGCGTCTGGAGCGCGCCGGACACGACCGCGACGCCGCCCAGGGTGACGAGAGCGCCGCCGCTCGCGCCGCGGTGGCCGAGCGGGTGGAGCGGCTGGAGCGCGATCGCGCCGAGGTGGCCGCCGGCTCCGAGGCGCGCCTGGCCGCCGCGCTCGCCGAGGTCGCCGACACCCGCGCGGAGCTCGAGCGCCGGCTGGGCCAGCTGGAGTCCGCCGGGGGCAACGCGCTCGACGCCGCCCGCTCCGGCCTGGAAGCCGACCTCGAGCGCCTGCGCGCCGAGCGCGACCGCGACGTCGAGAGCCGGCGGGTCGAGCTCGACCGCGCCGAGCGCGAGCGCGAGGCGTCGGAGGCGGCCCGTGACGAGCTGGGAACCGCCCTCGAGCGGGTCGAACGCGAGCACGACCGCGAGCTGGAGGCGACGCGCTCCGAGCTCGCCGCCGCGCTCGAGCGCATCGACGCCGTCCAGCGCGACGCCGAGCGGCTGCACGAGCGCGTCGGCGAGGTCACCGTGGGGCGCCA
>Ga0136630_1000080_pt1 | contig 27623 bp, 26 predicted proteins | sample AntDrymUQ5682106_2_FD_105496 | JGI IMG/M metagenome (GOLD analysis project Ga0136630, IMG submission 105496) | Polar desert sand microbial communities from Dry Valleys, Antarctica - metaG UQ568 (21.06) | ecosystem: Environmental > Terrestrial > Soil > Desert | place: Antarctica: Dry Valley...
TGGGCCTTGTCGCACTGGGTGTCGCCGCTCACCCCGAGTCGATGTACCTCGACCGGTCCGGCGACTGGCCGCTTGTCGATGGCGGTCTCGTCCTGCTTGCCGCCGACATCGGGGATGATCGCGTGCACGACGCACACGGCCACGAGTTCCGCGGGAGATGTCATTTCTTGCCGGCCCCCGTCGGTTCACCTTGGGACAGGGCAGCGATGAACGCCTCCTGAGGCACCTCGACCCGGCCCACCATCTTCATCCGACGTTTGCCCTCCTTCTGCTTCTCCAGGAGCTTGCGCTTGCGGGTGATGTCACCGCCGTAGCACTTCGCGAGTACGTCCTTGCGGATCGCTCGAATGGTCTCCCGCGCGATGACCCGGGCTCCGATGGCGGCCTGGATCGGGACTTCGAACTGTTGCCGCGGAATGAGCTCACGTAGCTTGCCGGTCATCATCACGCCGTAGGCGTAGGCCTTGTCCTTGTGCACGATCGCACTGAAGGCGTCGACCGGCTCCCCCTGCAGCAGGATGTCCACTTTGGACAGTTCGGCCAGCTGCTCGCCGGACTCCTCGTAGTCCAGGGAGGCGTACCCGCGCGTTCGGGACTTCAGGACGTCGAAGAAGTCGAAGATGATCTCGCCCATCGGAAGTGTGTAGCGCAGCTCCACCCGGGTCTCGGACAGGTAGTCCATTCCGGTGAGCTGGCCACGCCGCGACTGGCAGAGTTCCATGATCGCGCCGGTGTAGTCGGTCGGGGAGATGATCATGGCCTTGACCACCGGCTCGTACACCTCACCGGTCTTTCCGGCCGGCCAGTCACTCGGGTTGGTGATCACCAGCTCTTCGCCCTCCTCGGTGACCATCCGGTAGACGACGTTGGGCATCGTGGAGATCAGCGCCAGGTCGAACTCGCGCTCCAGCCGCTCCCGGACGATCTCGAGGTGCAGCAGGCCGAGGAAGCCACAGCGGAAGCCGAAACCAAGAGCAGTCGAGGTCTCCGGCTCGTACACCAGTGCTGCATCGTTGAGCTGCAAGCGGTCCAACGCATCGCGCAGGATCGGGTAGTCTGAGCCGTCGATCGGATACAGCCCGGAGTAAACCATCGGTCGCGGATCGCGATAGCCACCCAGTGCCTCGGTGGCCGGCTTGGCGAGGTTGGTGATCGTGTCCCCGACCCGGGATTGCCGTACGTCCTTCACGCCGGTGATCAGGTAACCCACCTCCCCGACGCCGAGCGAGGCGACCCGTTTGGGCTCCGGAGAGATGACCCCGACCTCGAGCAGCTCATGGGTGGCCCGGGTCGACATCATCCGGATCTTCTCGCGGGCCTGGATCTCGCCGTCGATCACCCGGATGTAGGTGATCACACCGCGATAGGTGTCATAGACCGAATCGAAGATCATTGCCCGGCTCGGGGCGTCGGGATCCCCGATGGGCGCGGGGATGTCGCGTACGACGGCGTCAAGGAGGTCCGCGACGCCCTCGCCAGTCTTGCCGCTGACTCGTAGGACGTCGTCGGCATCGCAACCGATCACATGCGCGATCTCGGCGGCATAGCGCTCGGGCTGGGCCGCCGGGAGGTCGATCTTGTTCAACACCGGGATGACCTGCAGGTCATTCTCGAGCGCCAGGTAGAGATTGGCCAGCGTCTGGGCCTCGATGCCTTGGGCTGCGTCGACCAGCAGAACTGCCCCCTCGCACGCCGCCAGGGACCTTGACACCTCGTAGGTGAAGTCCACGTGCCCCGGAGTGTCGATCATGTTCAACACGTAGCCGGCGCCATCTGGGCCGGCCCAAGGGAGCCGTACTGCCTGGGACTTGATGGTGATGCCGCGCTCGCGCTCGATGTCCATCCGGTCGAGATACTGGGCCCGCATGTTCCGCGACTCGATGACTCCAGTGACCTCGAGCATCCGGTCGGCCAGGGTCGACTTGCCGTGATCGATGTGGGCGATGATGCAGAAGTTCCGGATCCGGGTGGGATCGGTCCGCGGATGTACGGGCGTTGCGGGCTGGGTCACTCAAATCCATCTCGTGCGTGGGTGGGTGCGCCGGTGCGGGCGGGCTTGCCTCATGGTCCCACGTAGGCCGTTCGGATGCCTCGATGCGCCGCACGGGGGCCGAGCGGCCAGGCGAAGCCATCCACCCGCGTTGGCTGGAGTCAGCACCGCGCTGGTAACCTGTGATGTCAGTGCCGACGCAGCTGGATGCGGTCACATCGCGTCCCTGTGTTCAGCACGAGCACACTTTCGATTCCGCACATTCCCGATCACAAAGAGGCGAAGGCTTTCACGCGTGGCGAACATCAAATCCCAGATCAAGCGGATCAAGACCAACGAGAAGGCGCGTCAGCGCAACGCGGCGGTCAGGTCTGCGCTGAAGACCTCGGTCCGCAAGTTCCGCTCGGCTGCGGACTCCGGCGATGCCGGTGCTGCCAAGGAGGAGATGCTCAAGGCTTCGCGCCAGCTGGACAAGGCGGCGAGCAAGGGCGTCATCCACAAGAATCAGGCGGCCAACCGCAAGTCGGCCATGGCCAAGAAGACGGCCTCGCTCTAGCCACCCTCCTTGGCTGAGATCAGCTGACGTACGGCGCTCTCCAATGCGTAGTCGGCGCTGGCCGCAACGCCTTTCACGTCTGCATTGACCTTGGCGACGATCTGCAGGGCCTGATGCAAACCCGTGACCTTCCAGCCGCGGGCCTGCTGTTGCGCCCGCTTGACCTTCCATGGCGGCAGACCCAGCGTCCGGGCCAGGTCATAGGGATCACCGCGCCCGACGGAGACGACTCGAGCCGCCGTGCGTACGCCGTCGGCCAGCGCATCCGCGATCAGAACCGCGGCCACGCCTTGGTCCAGCGCCCAGCGCAGTGCCTCCAGGGCCGCCGAAAGGTCTCCGACGAGGGCGCGTTCGGCAACGGAGAACCCGCTGATCTCGGCCCGGCCCCGGTGGTAGCGCGCGACGTCGTCGACCTCGATCTGCCCCCCGGCATCGAAGACCAGCTGCGCGGTGGCCGCGGAAAGTTCGCGCAGGTCATTGCCGACCGCGTCCAGCATTGCCGCCGTCGCGGGGGCGCTGATAGAACCTCCGGCCCGTTCTGCCTCCCGACGGATGAAGCGCAGGCGATCCTCGTGGCGGGTCAGCTTGGCGCAATCGTGGATCGTCGCTCCGGCCTTCTTCACCCGCTCGACGAGCGCCCTGTTGCGGGCACCACCGGTATGCGTCAGTACGAGCATCAGGTCGGAATCTCTTGATTCGACGGCTCGGGCCACCGCCTCCGCGAAGTCCTTGGTGGCCTCCTGCGTACCGTCGATCAGCACGAGACGACTCTGCGCGAACAACGACAGACCGAGCATGTCCGCAAGGTGGCCGGGGTCGGATCCCGAAGCGCTGATCTCCTGAACCTCGATCGACGGGTCGGCCGTGCGCGCTGCGGCAACCAGGTCGGCGCAACTCCTGGCTCGGAGGAACTCGTCGTCACCAAGCGCCAGATGCGTTCGGACTGACTGCTCGGCGACCATGCCGGCATCGTGCCATCGAGATCCGACGGCTGCGGCATGGGGCGGGACCCGCGGCACGAGGCGGCGCTGCGCTGCGGCCTAGCCTGTCGGTGATGTGGTTGGACCGGGTAGGCATACCGATCGTGCAAGCTCCGCTGGCCGGCGGGGCCTCGACACCAGTGCTCACCGCGGCCGTCCTGAATGCTGGAGCGTTCGGATTCCTGGCCGCCGGATACAAGACACCCGAAACGGTGGCAGCCGACATCACGACGTTGCGGACCCTCACCGATTCGCCGTACGGGCTGAACATCTTCGTCCCTGATGACGATGTGGACCCAGGCAGTTTCGCCCCGTACTTGGACGAGATCGCCCCGGAAGCCGACCGGCATGGCGTCACGCTGGGCGAGCCGCGCTATGACGACGACGCCTTTGGCACCAAAGTCGAGTTGGCCGTCTCCGAGCGCGTGCCGGTGGTGTCCTTCACTTTCGGTTGCCCTGAGGCTGCGGTGATCCGGTTACTGCACGGGGCCGGATCCGAAGTCTGGGTGACCGTGACCGATATTCAGGAGGCTGAGGCCGCCGTTGCCGCCGGGGCTGACGTGCTTGTCGCCCAAGGCAGTGAGGCCGGCGGTCATCGCGGTTGCTTCCTCGATCGTAGGGACCGTGAGGACTACGGGCTGCTTGTTCTCCTGCAGCTCCTGACCGCTCGGATCGATGTCCCGGTCGTCGCAACGGGCGGGATCGGCACCGGCGCCGCCGTTGCCGCGGTTCTCACGGCGGGTGCGTGCGCAGCTCAGCTCGGTACGGCATTTCTGCGCTGTCCCGAGGCAGGCACCTCCACGCCGCATCGCGACGCCCTGACCAGGTACGGCCGGACCCGATTGACCCGAGCATTCACTGGGCGGTCGGCGCGGGGCATCGAGAACCGCTTCCTGTCCGAGCACACTTCAGCAGCCCCGGTGGCCTATCCGCAGATCCATCACGCGACTGCGCCGCTGCGTGCTGCTGGCCGGGCCGCCGGGGACCCTGACGTGCTCAACCTCTGGGCCGGCCAGGCCTATTCACTGACCGACGACAAGCCGGCTGCAGACCTGATTGCCGATCTGAGCCATGAACTCGCCACAGCGCTGGCCTCGGCCCCGAGGCGCGTGCGTGAGGTGGGCCTCGACTGAGTGCCGTACCTCGCTGTCCGTGAGGTCGATCTACGTTCGGTAGGGCCGGTGCTGGACCCGCGCGTACTTTGATCGGATCGCCCCGCCCGACGGTGGTGAGGCCCGGCCCTGGCGTATCGACTACCGCAATGTCGCCGTCCTCGTCAGTTCGACGGACGGCCATTCCGGCGCCGCGCAGCCGATCCACCAGCACCTCGTCGGGATGGCCGTAGTCGTTGCCCGCGCCGACCGAGATCAGCGCGATCCTCGCCTGGATGGCGCTGATGAACGCTGGGTCCTGGTACCCGCTGCCGTGGTGGGCGACCTTCAGCACGTCGGCGGTGAGGTCAGTTCCCCTGCGCAACAGATCACTCTGCGCCTCGAACTCGATGTCCCCGGTCGCGAGGATCGACACCTCGCCCACGCTGATCCGCGCTACGACCGAGGAGTTGTTGGGATCAGAGCGAGTGCCGACGTAACGCGTCACCGGGCCGAGCACCTCGATCCGCGCATTGTTCACGACCCGGATCTCCCCCGGTTCGAGCGAAACGACCGGTACGCCCGCCTCGTGCGCCACTCGACGGATCTGGGCAGCCGCGTCGGGAGGCGGCGCATCCGGGCTCGTGGCAATCGCACCCACAGCCCGCCCACGAAGGATTCCGATCAGACCGTCGACGTGATCGGCATGTAGGTGCGAAAGCAAGACCATGGGTAGGTCATGCACGCCGAGCCTGCGCAGACATGCATCCACCAGCACCGGATCCGGACCGGCGTCGACCACCAGGGCACGGCCATTCCCGACCGAGACCACGAGTGCATCCCCTTGACCCACATCGCAGGCCACCAGCGCCCAGCCGGTTGGCGGCCAACTCGGTGCCAACACACGAACCGACAGGCCGCTGACCACGATCCCGACACATGCTGCAGCCGCCAGCCACCTGAACTGTCGCCGGCGCAGCAGAAGGCCCGATACGACGATGACCACGACCAGGCCGAGCGCGCCGGCCAGCCCCTCTGGCCAGGGGACGACGGCGCCCGGGGTCCGCGCCGCGCGTTCGGCGATCCAGACCATCCAGCGCAGCGGCCAGTCGACCAGCCGGAGGAGGAACTCGCCGAGCCAGGGCACGAACGGGGTGACCAGGGCCGAGGCCAAGCCGAGGACCGTGACGATCGCGACAATCGGCATCACCAGCATGTTGGCCGGCAATGAGATCAGGCTGACTCTGGCCACGATCAGCACGAGCAGCGGAGCGGTGCAGAGTCCGGCGGCCGCGCAGACCGAAGCCCCAACCGCCAACGCTTCGGGCCACCCGCGAGCCCGGAGCCGTTCGGCCCACGACCCAGCCACCAGGACGATCCCTGCCGTCGCCGCGACGGAGAGAGCGAAGCCTAGGTCGCGAGCCAGAGCGGGATCGAGCGACAGGAGTATGAGGACCGTGGCCGCGAGTGCCGGCACTGCTTGTCGCGCACGACCGGTGGCTAGTGCCAACAGAGTGATCGCTCCCATCGCGGCCGCGCGCAGGACGCTGGGCTGTGGGCCGACGAGAACCACGAATGCCGCGAGTGCGAAGGCGGCGATCATCGTGCGGCTGGCGGCGCGAAACCTGGTGCGGCGCAATGGCCAGAGCACAGCGCCCACGACGATCGCGCAATTGGTTCCCGATACGGCCGTCAGATGCGACAGCCCGCTGAGTCGGAAGTCCTCGGTGAGGATCGCGTCCATCCCGGCGGTGTCCCCAAGGACGATGCCACGCAGCAGCCCGGCTTCATCCTGCCCAAGCGTGCGGTTCGCACTCTCGCGTAGGCCGCTCCGGATGCCGGCCGCGGCCGCGTCGAGCACTCCGTTCGGTGGCTCGGTGGCCTCAGGTGGTCCTCGGGCGAACGCGATCGCGACGAGCATGTCCTGCGGTGCAGCCTCAGCGATGCTGACCGTCGCCAAGACGGTGGCACCGGGCGTGAGCTCGGCCCATCCCTGCGTGGGCGCGAAGACGAGAATTCTTCCGGTCAGCGTCCAGGACCGGATGGACGAGTCTCCGCACGACCCATCGCAGGTAACCGCCAGAGCGTTGCCGTGCACCAGGACCCGGGATCCCGACGCCCCAGGGGCCAGCACCCGGCTCGCCTCAGTCACCTGAAAGTGAAGCGAGACATCCTGTTCCTGACCGGCCATCTGCCGAAGCGGGGAACCGTCTCGGGCGTGGATGTGCGCAGCCGCCGTACCCGCGATCAGACCCAGCCCGGCAAGGGCCAGTGCCACCGCAGCGACCCCCTGGTGGTGGCCACGACAAGCCGGAGTATCAAACCGCTTGCGCCGGCCGATCAACAGAGCTGCCACCGCGACACTCACGGCTGCCACGGCTGAGGCGAGCAGCGCTGCAGCTGGAAACAGCGGCGCCGCCCACGCAGCAAGCCAACCCAGGGCCGCTGCTGGGACAAGCCGGATGTCCCATCGTTGCTGTCCGGGCGGCTCGGCCGCCGTGTCAGCAGGCACGCGGGCCGTACTGAGCGCTTCGGGCATTGGCCGACGCTAAGCTGCGACCCGACCTTCCGCGCGAGCTCGACTCAGGATGTGGACAGTCGGTAAGGCGGAGCAAAGGCGCCTGTGGACCGGGACGTACGACGGGCGCCTAGACGGTGACCAGATCGACGATGTCCTCGTACACGGCCGGCCCGATTCCGCTGACTTCGCGCAGTTGTTCGACCGCGGTGAAGCCTCCGTTGTCCTCCCGGAAGTCGAGAATTCGCTGGGCCAGGACCGGCCCGATGCCCGGTAGCTCCTCGAGCTCAGCTTGGGTTGCGGTATTGAGATCGACCAATCCGCCAGACGACCCGGGGTCAGCATCCCCAGGCACCGACGAACCTGGTACCCCGACCGCGATCTGTTCACCGTCGACCACCAGGCGGGCGAGATTTACCGTGCTCAGGTCGGCATCGGGTAAGGCGCCGCCAGCTGCTCCGATGGCATCGGCCACCCGTGCGCCCGCAACTACGGTGACCAGCCCCGGCTGGCGCACTTGACCGATCACGGACACTACGAGCCCCTCCTGAACCGAGCCGGTGGCGGCACCGGGATCGCTTCGGCCAGTCGAATCCGACTGCGTGGCCTCGTCTTCTTCGGGCGGGGCCGACCCATCCACTACCTGGCCGCCTGCGGCCGCCCGCGGCTCCATGGCTGTCCCATCGACGCTGGAGGGCTGCGGTCGAGACCACCAGGTGATCCCGGCTGCCAAGAGCGCGGCCACGACCGCGACTACGCACAGGGCCGCAGCTCCGGGACGAGCAGGATTCCAGCGCACCCGCGGCTGCCCTTCGGTTGTTCCACGATGTCGTCCGGGCGATGGCGCCGATGCGCCAGTCGTCGCAACCGGCATGCGGATAGGTTCCTCGCACCCGAACGATCCTGACGGCTGCGCGGATCCAACCTCCTCGTCCGGGACGAAGTCGGTATGACCTGCCAAGCCCTCTCCCGCTGAGCCATGCCGCTCGCCGACCCGCTCAGGCACCCAGCCCGTCCGCGCCGTCGCAGCGGTGAGGATGGCATGCAGCCGCTCCCGTACCAGCGTCTCGGCTGCACTGTCACCCCGGACACGGATCCGACCACGCATGGGGTCCACGTTAGGCAGCATCGATGCTCGGCAGGCGCCCATCGACAATGCTGTGGATTGTCCAGCGGCCTGTGGACGCAGCTCATGCGCTATCGGGCGAAATTTCCCGCCGTGCCCGCTTGTTGCGCCTTCAGCAGACCGGAGCCGGAGCGAGGGCTACGCCGATCAGGCCGGGGCCGACGTGCGCGCCAACGACCGCGCCGACCTCGCTGATGTACATCCGGTGCAGTCGTGGTATTCGCTCGCGAAGAATCGACGCGACCCGTTCGGCTCGTTCGGGCGCAGCCAGGTGCTGCACGGCGACGTCGACCAGTCGACCGCCGGCGCGTTCGACTGCCACCTCCGACAGCCGGGCGATCGCCTTGCTCGCGGTACGTACCTTCTCGAGGGCGACGATCCGACCGTCCACCACATGCAGGAGCGGCTTGACCGCCAGCGCGGTGCCAAGGACGGCCGCCGCCGCACCGATCCGTCCGCCACGACGCAGGAACTCGAGGGTGTCGACATAGAAGAGGGTGACCGTCGCGGCGGCCGTGTCCACTCCGGCCCGGAACACCTCGTCCAGTCCCGCCCCGTCCCTGGCTCGCTCGGCTGCCGCGAGGACTGCGAAGCCCAATCCCATTCCGGCCGAACGGGAGTCGATGACCTTGACTCGGGTCGAGTCGACATCCTCGGAAGCCAGCCGTGCCGCATCCCAGGTGCCGGACAGCTCGCGGGACAGGTGGATCGACACCACCCCGTCGGCACCGGAGTCCAAGCATCTCCGATAGGTCTGCGCGAAGGAACTCGGAGTAGGCCGTGATGTGGACACCCGCTGACGGCGCTCGCGCAGAGCTGCAGCCAGCTGGTCGGGGGTGATGTCGATGCCCTCCTCGCCCGAGTCGCCACCCATGATCACGTACAGCGGAACGATGCGGATCCGCAGCTCCTCGGCGAGTCCGGCTGGCAGATAGGCAGTCGAGTCGGTGACCACCGCGATCGCTCCCCCTACACCCACGGCAGCAATCTAGTGCGGCCACGCAGCGTTAAGGTCCGACCGTGGGCAGGGGCTGGACACGTGGGCTGTTGGACGAGGGCGAAGATCCGGATCCGCGATTCACGTTGTCCAACGAACGCACCTTTCTCTCCTGGACACGCACCGCCCTCGCCCTGATTGCTGCCGGAGTCGCGTTGGAGGCCTTCGATCTACCGGCATTGGGTGCGGGCGAGCGTCGGACGATCACCACTGTCCTGCTCGTGTTGGGAGCAGCATTGGCGGTCGGTGCATTCCGGCGGTGGTTGAACACCGAGCGGGCGATGCGGAACAAGCTCAGTATCCCCGCCCCGATCCTGGTGCCAGTCCTCTCGTTCGGCATCGCGATCGTCGCTGTCTCCGTGATTGTGATGGTGCTCGTCAGGTGACAACCATCAGCGAGGGGTCCGGGGAATCGCTGGACACCCAGGTGGACCGGACGCTGCTCTCCTGGGCCCGTACCGCCGCGACGCTCGCCGTTGTGGCGCTGCTTTTCGCTCGGTGGGCCGCTGACATGACTCCGATCGCTCTCCTGCCCGCCACCTTCGGAGTGACAGCAGCGATCGTCATCTGGATGCTGACCCGCTCTCGGGCATCGGTACGTCGGGCGCAGTTCGCCAGTGGACGGACGGACCCTCCACTGTGGACAGCCGCGGCTCTCTGCACGATCTGCTTGATTCTTGCCGCTACGGGGCTGCTGGCGCTTCTCGTGAACTGATCGGCGGCCAGCCGGAGCAGGACCGCAAAACCCGAGCAAGTTCCAGGCCCACGTCTCGATGGGACTCCCACCCGAAATGCAGGCCGTCCGGGTTCGCGCGCCCAGCAGTCAGGTGCGGTTGGACTGCGGCTGCGAAATCTGCCATCGGCACGTCGTTCTCGGTGCCCCACGCCTGGGCGGCTGCCCAGGCGGGCTGGTGCCCGCGAAGCTGGAAGGCGAATGCGGCAGCCCGGTGCCGGGGAGGCAGGATCCCGAGAATCGGCAGACCCGGCCGCAGCTCGCGCAGGGCGGTGACGCAGTTGGACAGGTAGGCGTTGGTCAGGCGTTGCGGCATTGCCCGAAGCCGGCCACGGGTCAACAAGGCGATTCGCGGCTGGGCAGCGAGGTACATCCGGCGCGCCCCGCGGCGTACCAACCGCGGACGAAGGAAAACGATGCCCTCACGCAGATACGTCGGTAGCGCGCCAGGAAGGTAGTCCATTCCGCCCACAGCCAGCACCACGGCATCCGCGGTAGGCACGAGCAGTGAATACACCCGCGGGTCGCGGGTCAGTGAACGCCACGCGTGTCTCGCGGTCCAACCAACTTGAGCCACGATGTCGGCCTCGGCGCCGAGCGCATGTGCCATTACGTTCGGATAGAGCCCCGGTTCGGTCAGTAGTTCCGGTCGGGTGGGACCGTGATAGGCCAAGGAGTCGGCAAGGAACAGGATCCGAGGCCTTGCGGCACCCATGCCGTCAGCGGCCGACACCAGCGTCGTCCAAGGCGGTGTCGTCCAAGGCGGTGTCGTCGGTCGATCCGTCGGGAAGCGCGCCATCGGCAACCACATCGGCATCGCCGACCTGATCGGGGCGCAGGCCCGCAGGACGCGGCATCGTCTCCGAGGGTGCCGCCAAGTTGTGGGCACGCAGTTGCCAGCCACCGGGATAGCGCTGCAGCTCACTCCACTGGCAATTCCCGAGGACTGCTAGCCAGCGCCCGGCGTGCGAGAGTCCGAGCAGTGTTTCGATGATCGAACGCGCCGTGCCGCCGTGGGTCACGAGCAGCACATGGTCGACCTCGATGTCCGCAAGCGCAGCCATGACCCGAGCGTCGAGCTGCGCCCTCGACTCGCCACCGCGATCGACCGGCGGACGACCGTCGAGCCAGTCCGCGTACTGCTCCGGGTAGGTCGCCGCCACCTCGTCCCGGGTCAGCCCCTGCCACGCACCCAGCTCGATCTCGCGCAGTCGGGGCTCGAGCCGGACTGGTCTCTCGATCAGCCGGGTCAACGCCTGCGCGGTGGACGCAGCGCGCTGAAGGTCACTGGTGAGTATGAGATCCGGCGGATCAACGGCCAGATAGCCGGCGGCTACCCGGCTCTGTTCCTGCCCGACCCGATCCAGCGGCGGATCGGCCTGTCCCTGGAAGCGTCCGATCGCGTTCCACGTCGTCTGGCCATGCCGCCACACGACGACCCGCTGGACGCTGACTCCTTCGACTGCTCCGTCGACTGCTCCGTCGCGTGCGCTTGCCTCATCGGGCGGGCCGCCCCCGATCGCTGTGCTGCTCACTCCACGGGGCGCGGGGCGGCAGCGTCGGTGAACGGGATGATCGGGCAATCGGTCCACAGCCGCTCGAGTGCGTAGTAGATCCGTTCCTCGGCATGCTGGACGTGCACCACCACATCGAGGTAGTCCAGCAGCACCCAACGGCCTTCCCGAGTTCCCTCGCGGCGTACCGGCTTGACTCCGGCCTCGGTCCGCAGCCGGTCCTCGATCTCGTCGACGATGGCCTGTACCTGTCGCTCGTTGGTTGCCGAGGCGATGACGAATACGTCGGTGATCACCAGCCGCTCGCTGACGTCCACGACGACCAGATCCTGCGCCTGCTTGTCGGCGGCGGCTTGTGTGGCCAGCAGTGCGACGGTTCGTGCCGCGTCCGAAGCGGTCATCCGGGAGCTCTCCTGTCGTCACGGTAGAGGTGTCGCTTCTCGATGTACTGCACCACGCCATCCGGAACCAGGTACCAGACGGGCATTCCGCGATGCACCCGATTCCGGCAGTCACTCGACGAGATGGCCATCGCAGGTACGTCGACGAGTGTGACGCTGCCCTCGGGTAGGTGGCTGTCCTCGAGTCGGTATCCCGGCCGCGTGACTCCCACCAGATGAGCCAGTGCGAACAACTCCTCGGCATGTCGCCAGTCGAGGATCTGTTCCAGCGCATCGGCTCCGGTGATGAAGAACAACTCTGTGTCTGGATGCAGCCGACTCAGATCGCGCAGTGTGTCCACAGTGTAGGTGGGTCCGGTCCGGTCCACGTCGACCCGGCTCACCGTGAAACGCGGGTTCGAAGCGGTGGCGATGACCGTCATGAGATATCGGTCCTCGGCCGGACTGACCTCCCGCACTGCCTTCTGCCATGGCTGACCGGTTGGTACGAACAGCACTTCGTCCAAGCCGAACAGGACGGCGACCTCGCTGGCGGCTACGAGGTGGCCGTGGTGGATGGGGTCGAACGTGCCACCCATGACACCAAGCCGCCGGCCGTCACCCATCTCGACGACGAGCTTATTCGACCGGCGGCAGCAGCCGAGCCGTGCCTACGCGCTGCTGAACCCACTGTCGTCGACCGGCCCCCCGTGCGGCCGGCCAACAGATAGATCAACGCGACGGCGCCGGTACGGTTACGCCGTACCGGCTAGTAGCTTGTCGGGACCGGTTCGGGTTGCGGCCCTTCTGGATCCGGTCAGAAGCTTGATCCAGAACACTTGCGCAAACGCGGCCGCTCGCCGTTATTGTCCGTACAAGCAACCCTCGCGCCGGATGTGCACCAGCTGCGCGGATTCGCACCGCATGCGATCAATGCCTATCTGGTCGCCGGTGTCCTCGTCGACGCGGGAACGCCGCTGGCACGACGACGCATTCTGCGCCAACTGCGCGGGCACGAAGTCAGCACGCATGTCGTGACCCACGGCCATCCCGACCACTTCGGTTCCAGCCACGCCGTCTGCGAGGCGCTCGACGTCGCGCTATGGACCGGTGAACGGGACGCAGCCGCGGTGGAGACGGCCCGTCCGGTTCCTGCCCCGGGCGGTTGCCGGGACTGATGATGGCAATGAAGATGCCGCCGGGGCACCGCGTGCAGCGCCGGCTGAGCGAGGGCGACGACGTTGCTGGTTTCAGGGTGCTGGACGTCCCAGGCCATTCGCCGGGCCACATTGCGCTCTGGCGGGACTCCGATGGCGTGCTGTTGTGCGGCGACGTCTTCTTCAACTTGCGTCGGCTCGGCCCGCCTCCAGACCTGCTGACTGTCGACCCGGAGCGCAATCGGGAATCGATGCGCCGGCTGGCCGAGCTTCGTCCGGCCCTCGTGCTGTTCGGCCCGACTCAGAGGCGGGTGATGAAGTCGGTCAACTGTTCCGCGGTTCGACATTCGACCATTTCGATGAGTCTGGCATAGTCTTCCGCTGCGGAATCGCCGCTGCCCCACTGACGGCGCGGCTCGGGGTTGAGCCAGTAGGCGTGCCGGGATCGTTTGACCAATGCCGCCAGGGTGGCCAGGCCAGGGTTGCGGTAGTTGGTCCGGCCGTCGCCCAGGATCAGCAGAGATGTCTTGGGCCCCACCACGGTTGGCCACTTTTCGGCGAAGGTTTCCAGTGAGTGCCCGTAGTCGCTGTGCCCGTCGAACCAGACAACCTGTGCCTCGCGTCCGATCCGCTGTACAGCGTCGGCGACATCCGAGCCGGGCGCGAAGAATCGGGTGACCTCGTCACACGTGTCGACAAAGGCGAAGGCACGGACGCCGGAGAACTGCTCGCGCAGAGCCGCCGTCAGCAGCAGCGTGAAGTGCGAGAAACCGGCCACCGACCCGCTGACGTCGCAGAGCACGACGAGTTCGGGCTTGTGGACCCGCCGCGGCCGGTGCGCGGTGACCAATGGCACCCCGCCGGTGGCCAAGGACGCGCGGACAGTACGACGGAAGTCCAGCCGCCCACGTCGACCGTGCCGACGGCGCGCGGCCAGCCGGGTGGCCATCCGGCGGGCCAGTGGGGTGACGCTGCGTCGTAGTTCGGCTAGGTCCTTGTGCTGGGCTCGGAGGAAATCGACCTGATCGGCAAGCGGCGTCAGCGCCGTACGGGCCACGTTCTCCTTGCCGCGCTGCTCGGCGGCTCGGCGACGGATCTCGGTCTCGATGTGCGAGCGGAACGCGGCCAGCCGGTCCCGGATCGTCTGGCGGGCCACCTGCTCGGCCAGGCCTCCGCGTTCCTGCCCGCCGAGCAGCCCCTGCAGCAAACCTGCGACCAGGGTGTCCGGTGACAACGCCCGGAGCACCCGATAGCTGAAGAATGATTGTCCGCCCGGGGACTGCCCGCCCTGCCCGAACCGTCCGATGGCGAACTTCGCGAATCTGCGCAATGCGTCGTCATCCCCATCCAGGAGGAGCTGGGCCAACTGCGCGCGCATGCCATCGGTGAGCTCCTCGGCGGACAGGCCCGGATCCCCGCCCGGCTCGGGGTCCGCTTGCTTCATCCCCCACTCCGCCCCGTCGGAGTCATCGTCAGATCCGGGTGCACCTGTGATGGTGGTCGGCCACCACAGGTCGAAGAGCGCATCGAACGAGGGCCGATGCGTCGGTCGTTTCAACAGCACGGCTGCCAGGCCGTGTCGAAGCTGCTCGCGGTCGAGGAGGTCGATGGTCACCATGGCCCGGGCAGCATCTATCGCGTCGCTGATCCCGATCGGTACCCCGGCCTGACGTACCGCGCGGACGAAGTCGTCCAGGTGCGAGACCAAGCTGGCCGGGCGGTCTCTTTCGCCATGGCTCAGCTCGGTCATCCTGGCATTCTCCCCTCTCCTGGCTCGCTCATCCCCGCAGCGCAGATCGCAGGGCCGTGGCGAGATTTCCTCGGCTGGAGACGGTGACGTCGTCGAGATCCAGCCAGGTTGCCAGCGACCGGAGTTCGCCGGACAGAGCGAGCGCAAGCTCGATGGAATCGGTGCCAGGCTCGGCGAAGCTGCCTCGAACGAGCAGGCACCGGGTTTTGCGATCGGCCTTGAGATCGACCCTGCCCTGGAGTCGATCTCCGAGCAGGAAGGGCAGGACGAAATAGCCGAACTCCCGCTTGGCCTCGGGCACATAGATCTCGAAGCTGTGCCGGAATCCGAAGATCTGCTGGACCCGGGCCCGTTCCCACAGCAGGGAGTCGAACGGCGAGAGCACCGCGGCGGCACGTACCGGCTTGGCGCTGGCGCTCGGATGCAGGTAGGCCACGGAGGTCCAGCCCTCGGGCTGGCATTCACTCAACTCGGCGCCCTCGACGAGTTCCCGAAGCCGCGCCTTGGTGTCAGCGACCGACATGCGGAAGTAATCAGCCACCTCCTTGACCGTGGCGACTCCCATGGCAGCCGTGGCTCGCCTGACCAACTCCCGCTGACCGTCGGCAGTACTCGTCGCTGGCGCGTCAAGGATTTCGGGTGGGATGACTCGCTCGGCCAAGTCGTACAGCGGGTTGAAACCGCTCCGCCCGGCGATGGCCAGTTTCCCCGCCGCGTATAGGTATTCGAGCATCGTCTTGCCGTCCGAGCCACGGTCCCAGAGGATCGTCGCCGCGGCGTAGCGGGAGTTGTCCTTTGGGCGACGGGCCGGATCGAGGAGCTGGCTGAAGGTCAGTGGCCCCCGCTCGGCGACATCGGCGTAGACGGCCTCGGCGTACCCGGCCCGTTCGGTCTGGATACGGCTCAGGAACCTCGTCCACTGCGCGTGCCTCTCTTGCCGGGTCATTCGCCAACGCAGCGCCGGGTAGAGCGACATGTCGACGATGGAGGCGGCGTGCGCCCAGTACTCGTAAGCGCCGCCTTCCCGGAAGGTCAGCCGATCGAGTGAGTCCACCGGGTACGGGCCCAGCCGGGAGAAGCCGGCCAGGTAGTGGGCGCGGGCCAGCACGTTGACCGCATCGATCTGGAACGCGCCAACCCTGGCCAGGACCCGACGTAGATGACCGAGGTTCGGCCGGGCTGGCCGCGGCCGGTCGAATCCCTGCGCGTTGACGGCGATCCGACGTACCTCGTCCTGGGACAGATCCATCCTCAGTTGAGGCGCAGTTCGGTTGCCGCCCGCTCCTGGTCACTCGCGTGCTTCAGGACCACCCCGAGCGTGGACTTCACCGCTGCCTCGTCCAGGGTGGTCAGGCCAAGTGCCAGCAACGTGTGGGCCCAGTCCAGGGTCTCGGCGATCGATGGAGACTTCTTCAGCTCCAGCGCCCGCAGCGCTCGTACGGTGCCTACGAGCTGCTCGGCGAGTTTCGGCGCGAGGTCTGGAACCTTGGCCTGCACGATCTCTCGCTCGCGTTCGGCTGACGGATAGTCCAGTGCGAGGTAGAGGCAGCGCCGCTTGAGCGCTTCGGACAGCTCGCGGGTGGCATTGGAGGTCAACACCACGATCGGGCGCCTGCTGGCGACGATCGTGCCGAGCTCGGGCACGGTCACCTGGAAGTCGCTGAGCACCTCCAGCAGGAGTCCCTCGACCTCGACGTCGGCCTTGTCGGTCTCGTCGATCAGCAAGACCGTCGGCCCGGTACGGCGGATGGCGGCGAGCAACGGCCGGGCCAGCAGGAACTCCTCGGTGAAGATGTCGTCGTGGACCTCGTCCCACGACTCACCTGTCGCGCTCCCTGTACTTACTTGGATCCGCAGCAACTGTTTCTTGTAGTTCCACTCGTAGAGCGCCCGGGCCTCGTCCAGACCCTCGTAGCACTGCAACCGGATCAACTCGGCGTCGGTAGCCGTGGCCAGCGCCTTGGCGAGTTCGGTCTTGCCGACCCCGGCCGGACCCTCGACCAGAAGGGGCTTGGCGAGCCGATCGGCCAGGAACACCGTGGTCGCGATGGCGGCGTCGGCCAGGTATCCGGCCGCCGCCAGACGTTGCGCCACATCGGCGACCGACCCGAACTGTGGGCTGTGCTGTCCCATCTGAAGCACCCTACGGCGCCTCGCCGCACGCCTCCCGGCCAACAGCGGGCCGCGTCCATGACATCTGTCACGGCGGAGCCGTGCGGGCCGCACCAGGAGTGGTGACGGCACGCACCGCACCCGACGCCCATCGCCCCCGACGATGGAGTCATGCAGATCACCGACCCAGACATCAGTCGCACGACCCGACCCACAAGAGGCAAGGTCTCGATTCTCGGTCTTGATCCCATTGCCGATCGGCGGAAGGTCCGTCCGCGGATCGGCATCATGCTGCAACAAGGGGGCTTCCCCTCCGACCTGACCGTTACTGAGACAGCCAGGATGTGGGCGGGCACCCTGTCCCGGCCACGCGCGGTAGGCGAGGCGCTGGAGATGGTCGACCTGGCTCAGCGGGCGACGGTCGGGGTCAAGAGCCTGTCCGGTGGCGAGTGTCGTCGGCTTGATCTCGCGCTGGCGCTCATGAATCGCCCGGATGTGCTCTTCCTCGACGAACCCACCACCGGCCTGGACCCCGAGAGCCGCCGTAACACCTGGCGTCTGATCGGCGACATCGTTGCCGCGGGGGCCGCGGTCGTCCTGACCTCGCACGACCTCGAGGAGGCCGAGGAACTGGCCGACCGGCTGGCGATCATGCACGACGAAGGTCGTCCTGCACACCGACTATCTGTCCTCGGCGGTCGGCAAGCTCGGCGCCACAATCGGCACGAAGCGTCCAGATCGCCCGCCGGCACGGCTGGATCTGAGTGCGGGCCCGTGCGCCCGAGCAGTACCCAACCTGATGTCGCAGGTTGGCAGGGGACACGCCCGGCGCGTCGCCTGCAGAACTACGACATCAGCGGATCTGGCCGGTTCCTGTCACGACGTAGGTGGTCGTGGTCAGCTCCGGCAGGCCCAGCGGCCCGCGGGCATGGAGTTTCTGAGTGGAGATCCCGATCTCGGCACCGAAGCCGAACTCGCTGCCGTCGGTGAACCGGGTCGAGGCATTGACCATCACCGCGGCAGCGTCCACACCGGCAACAAATGCGGCGATGGCCGATGCCGAGTCGCTCACGATCGCCTCGGTGTGCCCGGTACCCCACCGGGCGATGTGTTCGACCGCGCCCGGCAACGAGTCCACGATCCGCACGGCCATGTCCAGGCTGAGGTACTCCGTCGCCCAGTCCTTCTCGGTGGCTGGCAGGACGTGGGAGGCAAGTCGGGCGACGGCCGGATCACCATGCAGAGTGACACCGGCGTCCTGCAGAGCAGCGGCCATCGGCGGCAGAAATCGCTCGGCGATGTCACGATGCACGAGCAGCGTCTCCGCGGAGTTGCACACCGACGGTCGGCTGGTCTTGGCGTTGAGCACTATCGCCTCGGCCATGGCCAGGTCAGCCGCGGCGTCGACGTAGACATGACAGTTGCCGATGCCGGTCTCGATCACCGGCACGGTGGCGTGACTGACCACGTGCTCGATGAGCCCGGCCCCGCCACGTGGGATGACGACGTCTACCAAACCCCGGGCGGTCAGCAATTCGCCGACGGTCGACCGGTGAGCGCCCACGAGCTGAATCCCCTGACCCGGCAGACCGGCGCAGGCCAACGCATTCGACAGGATTGCAACCAGTACCCGATTGGTCTGGTAGGCCGATGCCGAACCACGCAACAGGGCGGCATTGCCGCTCTTGATGCACAGACCGGCGGCGTCGGCGGTGACATTCGGGCGGCCTTCGTACACGATTGCCACCACGCCGAGCGGCACCCGAACCTGGGTGACCTGCAGTCCATTGGACAGCGCCGAGCCGCGGACCACCTGCCCCACGGGGTCAGGCAGCGCGATGAGTTTCCGCAATGCCTCGGCCATGTCGAGGATCCGCTGCTCAGTCAGCCGGAGCCGATCAAGCATCGCTGTGGACATGTCACCGCCCTCGGCGTTGACCAGATCTGCCGCGTTTGCCTCGAGGATCTCCGGTAGCTGGCCGCCGAGGGCATCGGCCATTCCGGTCAGGGCGGCATTCTTCTTTGCACTGGAGGCAGCGGCCAGGGCGCGCGCGGCCGTACGCGCTGCGAGTGCTTGGGTACCAACGCTGTCCTGTTGTTCGGCTCGGGCTCCCTGAGTCACGAACGAAGGGTACGCATTTCCGGCCGGCACCCGGTCAGGTCAGGTCGGCGAAGTCCTCAGTTGCCTTGGTCCTGCCCGCGACGATGAGGACGTCATCGGGCTCGACCATCGTGTCCTGCGTCGCATAGGTGAATGCCTGGCCTCGTCGTTTGATGCCCACGACGGTGACGCCGTACCTCGACCTGAGTCGCGCCTGACCGAGCGTCTTACCGACCGCCTCCTGCGGCGTGCGCGTCTTGACGAGGGCGTAGTCGTCCTCGAATGCGATGAAGTCCAGCATCTGGCCGGTGACCAGATGGGCCACTCGCTCGCCCATCTCGTGTTCGGGAAGCACGACATGGTGGGCACCGACACGCTGCAGAATGCGAGCCTGCATTCGACTCGTCGCCTTGGCCCAGATGCTGGTGACGCCGAGGTCAGTGAGTGCGGCGACGGTGAGAATCGAGGCCTCGGTCGCGGTCCCGATCGCGACCACCGCATGCCCGAAGTCGGTCACGCCGAGTTGGCGCAGCGCGTCGGGATCGGTCGTGTCGGCGTTGACCACGTGGGTCAGTTCCTCGGAAAGGTTCTGCACGATCTTGGCATCTTGATCGATACCCAAGACCTGGACGTCGCGTCGGGCCAGTTCCACGGCCAGCGACCTCCCGAACCGACCGAGGCCGAGCACGACCGTGCTTGAATCTGAATTCCTACCCATGTCGTCTAACCAACGATCGGTCGCTCCTCCGGAAGCCGGTAGCGCCGGGTGCGCTCCTTGGTCGCCAATGCGGTTGCCAGTGTGATCGGCCCGAGTCGGCCGGCGAACATCAGGACCGCCAGAATGATATGGGCTGAACCCGGCATCTCGGCCAATGCACCGCTGGACAGGCCCACCGTGGCGAAGGCCGAGATCGTGTCGAAAAGCACGAGATCCAACGACAGATCGGTCAACGACAACAGGACCAGCGTGGCCACGACGATCACTCCCACACTGACCAGCGCCACCGTCAGGGCCTGGCGTTGTACCGAAGTGGGGATCCGGCGCTTCAGTGCCTGGACGTCGGGCTCACCGCGGATCTCAGCGGCGATCACCAGCGCGAGGATCGCGAAGGTCGTCACCTTGATCCCACCGGCCGTACTTGCGCTGCCTCCACCGATGAACATCAGTCCGTCCATCACCACGAGACTCTCGGCGTTCATGGCGCCGATGTCGATCGTGTTGAACCCGCCGCTGCGCGGCATCACCCCGTGAAAGATTCCGGCCAGGAGCCGGTCGGGAATGCTCAAAGTGCCCAGCGTCCGCGAATTGTTCCACTCCATCGCGGTGATCAGCACGGGCCCGACGACCAGCAGGATTCCAGAGACTCCCAGCGTCAGTTTGGTGTGCAGGGACCACCGGTGCGGTTGGAACAGTTCTCGCCGCAGTTCGAGCAGGACCGGGAACCCCAGGCTCCCGATGACCACCGCCAGTGCGATCGGAACGCAGATCCAGGCATCACTGACATAGCGGGTAAGACTGTCGGAGAAGAGCGCGAATCCCCCGTTGTTGAAGGCCGACACCGAGTGAAAGACCGACTCGTAGGCCGCCGGTCCGATGGAGCGGTCGTAGCCGAAGACCAACCGCAGGGTCAGTGCCGCTGCGACCAGTGCCTCGAAAAACAAACTCAGTTGCACGACGCCCACTACGACACGACGCACGTCACCCAGGGTCAGTGCGGACGTCTCCGCCTGGACGGTGAGATTGAACCTCAGCCGCAATCGCGGAGACATGAGTACGGCCAGCATCGAGGCCAGCGTCATAACGCCCAGGCCGCCGACCTGCATAAGGACGAGGATGGTGACCTCACCGAACGTCGACCAGTAACTGGCTGTGTCCACGATGGACAAGCCGGTCACCGAAACGGCCGAAGAGGCAGTGAATACCGCGGGAACGAATCCACCGCCGCGCCCGGTCTCAGTAGCGATGGGCAAGGACAACAGCACGGTGCCAATCACGATGGCCAAGGCGAAAGCACCCGCGACCACCCGGGCCGGCCGGCCCAGAGCGGCAAGCAAGCCGCGGCGTGGCCGAGGCGATCGGTCCGACACGTCGCTCATGCCAGCGCCCGGTAGGCCGCTCGCTTGGTCTCGCCGGTGAGCCGGTCGAGGTAGAGCCGGCCATCGAGATGGTCGATCTCGTGCTGCAGGCACCGCGCCATTAGGCCGGCGCCGGACAACGTAAGCGGCTCGCCGTGCTGGTCGACGCCCTCGGCTACGGCGAACCGCGAGCGAACCGTGGGAAACCACATCCCGGCTATCGACAGACAGCCCTCGTCCTCGATCTCGGTCTCCTCGGAGCGTTCGACCAGGCGGGGATTGATCAGGTGACCGATCTTCCCGTCGATGTTGTAGGAGAAGAGCCGAAGTCCGACGCCGATCTGCGGAGCTGCGAGTCCGGCGCGGCCCGGAGCGTTCACGGAGTCTTCGAGATCGGCAACCAGCGCACGCAGCTTCTCGTCGAATTCCCGGATCGGGTCACACGGGGTGCGCAGAACGGGATCCCCGATCTGCCGGATGGCTCGTACGCTCACCTGGTCATTCTGCCCAGGCCTTTGCTTGCCGGTTTCTGCCGGGCGGCTGCCCCGCCGCTATCTCGCGACGCGGAAGCGCAGGCTGGTTCGCTCGCCAACCTCCTGCACCTGCACCTTCTCGAGTTGAACGCGGTCGGAATCAATGTTCTTGAAGAACCTGAGACCGGAGCCGATCAAGACGGGCATGACATCGACGTGCAGTTCGTCGACCAGTCCTGCGTTCAGTAGCTGCTGGACCACAGAGACACCGCCGACGACGGTGACAGCTCTATCGCCAGCGGCCCGGGTTGCCTGGGCCATCGCGGACTCCACGCCATCGATCACGAACGTGAACGTCAGGGACTCATCCTGCTTCGGGGCCACGAGCGGCAGCTCGTGGGTCAGCACGAAAATCGGAACCTGGAACTCGTAGTCGCCGACGTAGGAGTCCGGCTCGGCCATGCCGAAAGTCCGCCGCCCCATGACGACCGAACCGGTCTGGTCGATCAGCCCCTTCATGTACGGACTGCCCCGCAGCTCCGAGAGGTCGGGATAGAGACAGTCGGTGCCGCCAACGGAATCTGCGACAAACCCGTCCAGGGACATCGTCATCCCTGCGATCACCCGTGCCATGGCGAACCTCCTGTGTGGACCCTGGATTCAACACCGTTCGGGGCACCAGAGGTCAGTGCACGATCATCTCGTCGCGATGGATGACCTCGCGCCGCAGTTCCGGCGGAAGCTCGCTGGTGGACCTTCCCAGCATCGCCGGCAACTCACCGGCGTCATAGGCGACCAGTCCACGACCGATCGCCGCACCGTCGGGTCCCAGCAACTCGACCGGGTCATCGGCCAGAAAGTCCCCGGTGACCCCGGTGATCCCGGCGGCGAGCAAGGAGGCACGTCGCGCTCGTACGGCCCGAACGGCCCCGGCGTCGAGCACGATCGACCCGCGTGGGCGGCTGGCATAGCGCAGCCAGAACAGCCGTGCCGTCGGACGACGGCCGGTGGCCGGAAACAACGTGCCGACGTCGGCACCGCACAGGGCTGCCCGCACGTCGCCGGCCCGGGCGATCCGCACCGACACCCCCGAACTCGATGCGATCATCGCCGCCTCGACCTTGCTGCTCATCCCGCCGCGGCCCAGGCCGTCAGCACTTGACGGGCCGATACTGAGCGACCTCAGATCGGCCGCTCCGGTGACGACCGGGATCCGCTGGGCGTTCGCGCGACGTGGATCCCCGTCATGAAGACCGTCCACATCCGACAGCAGAACCAAACCGGATGCCTCCGCGACGTGCGCGACCAGGGCGGCGAGCCGATCGTTGTCACCGAACCGGATCTCGTCGGTGGCCACCGTGTCATTCTCGTTGACCAGTGGCACGACGCCGAGTGCAAGCAACTTCGCAATCGTGCGAGAGGCGTTGCGGTAGTGCGCACGCCGGTGCAAGTCGTCGGCGGTCAGCAACACCTGTCCGACGATCAGACCGTAGGCAGCGAAGGCAGCAGCGTAGGCCTGGACAAGCAGAAGTTGTCCGACACTGGCCGCAGCCTGGGCAGTCGCGAGGTCACGAGGGCGTCGAGGTATCCCCAGCGGCGCCAGCCCCGCTGCGATCGCACCCGAGGAGACCACGACGATCTCCCGGCCCGACTCTCGATGAGCGTTCAAGCTAGCGACGAACTCGGACAGCCTGGCCGCGTCGATGCCACCGGCGATCGAGGTCAGCGACGAAGAACCGATCTTGACGACGACCCGGCGAGCATCGGCGATCGGGTCGGTCGCCGGGGTCATGCCTCGGCGCCCGCTTCGGCCACGACTGGGGCGTCTTGGGCGACCTGATCCCCGTCTTCGGCGTCCTCGGACCGTCGGCGCCGCGCCTTTTTCATCGCCAGCCGTTGCTCCGCGGAAACCCGGTCGGACACCTCCAGCCGTGGATCCTCGCCGCGTCGGCCGATGACGGCGCTGCTGGAATCGGGCGTGCTGGGCACCCAATCGAAACTCACGTCGCCGACGGTCACCAGGCATCCTGGCACCGCGCCGGCCCGTACCAACTCGTCCTCGACGCCGAGCCTGGCCAGCCGGTCGGCCAGATAGCCGACGGCCTCGTCGTTGCTGAAGTCGGTCTGCCGGATCCAGCGCTCCGGCTTTTCTCCGTGGACGACGAAGCCGCCGGGGACATCGGAATCGCGTGTGACAGTGAACGTGTCGTCGACCGGGGTCGGCCGGATGATCAGCCGGGTGGGGGCCGGGGCTGGTCGAGAGGCCCGGTCGGCCGCGACCTGTTCGGCCAGGTAGTAGGTCAGCGCCTTGACGCCCTCGCCGCTGACCGCGCTGATGGCAAAGACCCGGTATCCGCGCGCGCTGAGATCGGCGGCTACCAGGTCAGCTAGATCGCGGGCCTCGGGCACGTCGATCTTGTTGATCGCGACTGCCTTGAGCCGGCTGACCAGGACCCCACCAGCGCCGCCGTAGGCGGAGAGCTCGCTTTCGATGGCCTCGATGTCGCTGAGCGGGTCGCGCCCCGGCTCCAAGGTCGCTGCGTCCACGACGTGCACCAGGACCGAGCACCGCTCGACGTGGCGCAGGAACTCCAGCCCCAGCCCTTTGCCCTGCGCGGCTCCGGGGATCAGGCCGGGTACGTCGGCCATCGTGAACGTGTGGTCGCCGGCCGGCACCACGCCGAGGTTGGGCGTGAGAGTGGTGAACGGATAGTCCGCGATCTTCGGCTTAGCGGCGGAGACTGCGGCGATCAGCGAGGATTTCCCGGCCGAGGGAAACCCGACCAGTCCGACGTCGGCGACACTCTTGAGCTCCAGGACGACATCGCGGGAATCGCCGTCCTCGCCCAGCAGGGCGAAGCCGGGCGCCTTGCGGCGCGCGGAGGCGAGTGCTGCGTTACCCAGGCCGCCTCGACCGCCCTGAGCGACGACGTAACGGGTCCCCTGTCCGACCAGATCGATCAGGATCTCGCCGTCCGCGTCGGTGACGACAGTGCCCTCGGGTACGGCAAGGACGCGGTCCTCGCCCTGGGCGCCGTTTCGGTTGTCGCCCTGCCCGGGCTTGCCGTTGCCGGCCCGGTGATGCGGACGATGATGGAAGTCCAACAGGGTGTGGACCCCCGGATCGACCTCGAGGATCACGTCTCCGCCGCGACCGCCGTTACCTCCGTCGGGCCCGCCCATCGGCTTGTACTTCTCGCGGTGCACCGAGGCGCAGCCGTGCCCGCCGTTGCCCGAAGACAGGTGCAGGACCGTACGGTCGATGAAGGCGGCCATGGTGTGTGTGTTGCTCTGTCAGTACAGGTCAGTCAGTCGGCTGGGCAGTCGATCTGGACCGACGCCCGACGTAACGCGCTGAGCGCGTCACGTCACTCGACTGGAAGGACGCTGACCTGCGCGCGCCCGCGGCGCTTGCCGAAGGTGACCGCACCGGGCAGCACGGCGAACAGCGTGTCGTCCCCACCGCGCATCACACCGCTGCCGGGGTGGAAGTGGGTCCCGCGCTGACGCACGATGATCTCGCCGGACTTCACGATCTCGCCGCCGAACCGCTTGACCCCCAAGCGCTGGCTGTTCGAATCGCGACCGTTACGCGAGGAGGAGGCGCCCTTCTTGTGTGCCATCTCGCTCAGTCCTCCTTCTCATCGGTGTCCGAGGCTTTGCTCGTCTTCGCAGTCTTCGTTGTCTTGGCGGTGGCGGACTTGGCCGGCTTGGCCGGCTCGCTTGCCTTGGCAGTGGTCTTGCTCGCCTTGGCGGTCTTGCTCGGCTTCTCGTCGGCGTCGGCCTTTGCCGCCGCCTTGTCCGTGGTCTTTTCCGGCGTTGCCTGCGCGGTCTTGGACGGCTTCTCAGCCGTCCTTGCTGCCGGGTCCTTGGTGGTGGGTGCAGCTGCCTTCGGCGCGTCGTCGTCCTTGGTTGCAACCGCAGTTGCCTTCTTCTTCTTCTTCGGCTTGCCGTCGTCGATGTCGGTGACCAGTAGCTCGGTCAGCAGCTGACGGTGCCCGATCCGCTTACGGTAACCGGTCTTGTTCTTGTACTTGAGGATCTTGATTTTCGGGCCTTTGTGGTGACCGATGATCTCGCTGGTCACGGCGATCTTGGCCAACGCAGAGGTCTCGCTGATGACACTGCGCCCGTCCACCAGGAGTAGTGCCGGCAAGCTCACGGCATCACCGGCATCGCCCTCGAGTCGATTGACCTCGACGACATCACCGACGGCAACCTTGTGTTGCTTGCCGCCGGCTTTGACCACTGCGTACACCACGGATCTCCCTTGACATCTTCTTCGCCACACACCGAGATGGGTTCAGTGAGCGGAGGATCATGCAGGCGCACTGACCGGCGGTGAGAACTCACATCGCTTTGTGAGCCGACCGCGGTGGCACCCGAGTTCCCAGGGTACCGGAGCGTTCGGCTCGAGAGCCACCCAGGCCCGTACGGCACGACTGGTACTCACCCATCTGCGACAGGGGGTCCTGCGGGGCGGGAGGCACCCCGCCTGCCGCGCCGGCGTGGCGTGGCCGTCACGGTAGCTGCGCTGGCCTGGGATTCTTGCGCTGTCCAAGCCTGCACATCGGCCGATTCGGGTCTGTCATGGCTCGGCGCTGGTGCGGAACTCGCAGCTAGCACAGGACTCGGCGGCGACAGCACCGGAGGTGAGTTTCGCTCAGTCGAGTTCGATTCTGGCTCCTGCGTACCGCCGTTGTTGGCCGGAGCCTGGGCGGATCCGCTATCGGCACGGGAACCGCCACGCCCGCGGCTTCGGCCGGCGCCGCCACGGTCGTTGCGGTCCTCACCGCGGTCACTTTCCCGACCGTCGTGGCGATCAACGCGGTCACCCCGGTTGCGATCTCCGGAGTTGTCGCTCCTGGCGTTGTCGCCTCGCGAGTTGTCGCCTCGCGAGTTGTCGCTGGAGCGGCGGCGCTTCTCGTCGACCGGGTCGGCGTGCACGATGATGCCACGCCCGTTGCAGTGCTCACACGGCTCCGAATAGACCTCGAGCAACCCCTGACCGACCCGCTTACGGGTCATCTGCACCAGCCCGAGTGAGGTGACCTCTGCTACCTGATGACGCGTCCGATCGCGGCCGAGGCACTCGGTGAGCCGCCGCAGGACGAGATCACGATTGCTCTCGAGCACCATGTCGATGAAGTCGATCACGATGATTCCGCCGATGTCGCGCAGCCGGAGCTGGCGAACGATCTCCTCGGCGGCTTCGAGGTTGTTACGGGTGACGGTCTGTTCGAGGTTGCCGCCGCTGCCGGTGTACTTGCCGGTGTTGACATCGACGACCGGCATCGCCTCGGTGCGGTCGATCACCAGAGACCCACCGGACGGTAGCCAGACCTTGCGATCCAGCGCCTTGGCCAGCTGCTCGTCGACCCGAAGGTCGGCGAAGACGTCGGTCTCACCGGTGTGCAGGGTGACCCGGTCGGCGAGGTCGGGCGCCACGTGAGCGACGTATGCCTCGACTGTGTCCCACGCCTGCCCCCCGGAGACGATCATCCGGGTGAAGTCCTCGTTGAAGACGTCTCGGATGACTCGAATGGCCAGATCCGGCTCCTGATACAACAGGCTCGGTGAACTGGTCGAGGAGGAGGCCGCCTTCTTCTGGATGACCTCCCACTGCGCGGTCAGCCGATTGACATCCCGGGTGAGTTCCTCCTCGCTCGCTCCTTCGGCGGCCGTACGGATGATCACTCCGGCGTCCTCGGGAACGATCTTCTTCAATATCGCCTTGAGCCGACTGCGTTCGACATCGGGCAACTTGCGGCTGATCCCCGTCATCGACCCGTTGGGCACATAGACGAGGTAGCGGCCCGGCAGGCTGACCTGGGAGGTCAGCCGGGCACCTTTGTGACCCATCGGGTCCTTGGTCACCTGCACGACGACGCCGTCCCCGGACTTCATCGCGGTCTCGATGTTGCGGCTCTTGCCCTCCAGCCCCGCGGCGTCCCAGTTCACCTCACCGGCATAGAGCACTGCGTTGCGGCCTTTGCCGATGTCGACGAAAGCCGCCTCCATGCTGGGCAGCACGTTCTGCACCTTGCCGAGATAGACGTTGCCGGCGAA
>Ga0136630_1000081_pt1 | contig 27509 bp, 23 predicted proteins | sample AntDrymUQ5682106_2_FD_105496 | JGI IMG/M metagenome (GOLD analysis project Ga0136630, IMG submission 105496) | Polar desert sand microbial communities from Dry Valleys, Antarctica - metaG UQ568 (21.06) | ecosystem: Environmental > Terrestrial > Soil > Desert | place: Antarctica: Dry Valley...
CATGCCGATGTCGATGTGGCGGAACGACATGAACGCGAAGTCGGCGGTGGCGAGCGACGTCGTTGTCAGCGACTGGAGCACGTCACGGGCGCGGGGCCCTGCGACAGAGACACCGACGAGCGACAATCCGAGCACCTCGAAGTCGATGCCGTGACGGCCGTCGGGAAGGTGCGACAGGAACCAGCGCGAGTGGTGCACCTCCGCGACCTGCGAGCCGAACAGGAAGAACCCGTCCTCGCCGGTGCGGGCGACGGAGAACTCGCCGACGATGCGGCCTTCACGGTTGAGCATCGCGGTGAGGTTGATCCGACCGACCTTCGGTAGCCGGTTGGTGAACAGGCCCGTGAGCCAGTCAGCAGAGCCGGCACCCGTGACGCGGTACTTGGCGAAGTTGGAGCACTCTGTGAGGCCGACGCGCTCTCGCACCGCGGCGCACTCCTCGGCGACCACGGGGAAGGCGTTGGAGCGGCGGAACGTGACCTCCTCGTGCGGCTCCTCGCCGGGACGCTGGAACCAGAGTGGGTGTTCGAGCCCGAAGCCGGCTCCCCACACCGCGTTGTGCTCGGTGAGGCGGTCGTAGATCGGGGTCGTGTGCAGCGGCCGAGCGGCGCCGAGCTCCTCGTTGGGGAACGTGATGCGGAAGCGGCGGCTGTAGTTCTCGCGCACCTTGGCGTTCGTGTAGCCGAGCGTTGCCCAGTCGCCGAAACGGGCGACGTCCATGCCCCAGATGTCCTCGCCTGGGTCGCCCGTCGTCATCCACGAGGCGAGCGTGAGCCCGACGCCACCACCCTGGGACAGCCCGGCCATCACGGCGCAGGCGACCCAGCAGTTGCGGATGCCGCGGATCGGGCCGACGAGCGGGTTGCCGTCGGGTGCGAACGTGAACGGACCGTTGACGATGCGCTTGATCCCGGCGTCGGCCATCGCGGGATAGTGCTTGAACGCCACCTCCAGCGACGGCGCGATGCGGTCGAGGTCGGGCGGGAGCAGCTCCATGTCGAACGTCCACGGCGCCGTGCTCGGCTGCCACGGTCGGCAGTCCTGCTCGTACGTGCCGAGCAGCATCCCGCCGCCCTCCTGGCGGGTGTACAGCTCGCCGGCGAAGTCCATCACGCCGGGCAGTTCCTTGCCGGTGTCACGGTTGTAGGCGGCGACCTCGGCCATCTCCTCGGTCACGAGGTACATGTGCTCCATGCCGAGCACCGGCAGCTCGAGGCCGATCATCCTGCCGACCTCGCGCGCCCAGAGACCGCCGGCGTTGACGATGTGCTCGGCGTGGATCTCGCCCTTGTCGGTGACGACGTCCCACGTGCCGTCGGGTCGCTGACGCAGGTCGTGCACCCACGTGTGGCGGTAGATCTCGGCGCCGGCGTTGCGGGCGCAGATGGCGTACGCATTGGTGACACCCGTCGGGTCGAGATGACCCTCGACAGGATCCCACAGTGCACCCACGAAGTACTGCGGGTCCATCAGCGGGAAGAGCTCGCCCGCCTCCTTCGCCGAGATGATGTCGAGGTCCATGCCGAGGTAGCGACCACGCGCCTGGGTCATCTTCAGCCAGTCGAGGCGCTCTTGGCTGTCGGCGACCATGAGACCGCCGGGGAAGTGCAGCGAGCAGTCCTGGCCCGAGCGCTCCTCGATCGTGCGGTAGAGCTCGATCGTGTACTGCTGCAGCTTCGACACGTTGGGGTCGCCGTTGAGCGTGTGCATCCCACCAGCCGAGTGCCACGTCGATCCGGCGGTGAGCTCCTTGCGCTCGACGAGGACGACATCGGTCCAGCCCGCCTCGGTGAGGTGGTACAGCACGGAGGCGCCGACGACGCCTCCACCGATGACCACGACCTGTGTTGACGACTTCATCCGTCCTCGATCCTCGTTCGTTGCGTGGGCATGTTCAGTAGTCGGTGGCGACGCCACCCTCGGCGACCCTGCGGGCGACGAAGTCGTCGAGCTCGGCACGGGCCGCGTCGTCCATGGCCGGCGGCTCGTAGGCGTCGAGGAAGGCGGTCGCCAGCGTCGTCGCCTTGGTCTCGGCCGTCGGGCTGCCTGCCTCCTGCCACGACTCGTAGTTGCGCCAATCGGAGATCATCGGTCGGTGGAAGGCGGTGCGGAACCGCTCCTGGGTATGGCCGACGCCGAAGAAGTGACCGCCGGGTCCGACCTCCGCGATGGCGTCGAGGGCGAGCGTGTCGTCGTCGACGACGACCGGATCGAGCAGCGCCGCAACCATGCCCAGCAGTTCGGCGTCGAGCACCATCTTCACTGCCGACCCGTGCAGGCCGCCTTCCATCCATCCCGCTCCGTGCATCAAGAAGTTGACGCCCCCCATGATCGCGCCCCACAGCGCGAAGACGCTCTCGTAGGCCGCCTGGGCGTCGAGCGCGTTGGCGGCGTTGACGTTGGACGAGCGGTAGGGCACCCCGTAGCGGCGTGCGAGCTGACCGCCGATCATCGCCGTGCGGACGTACTCGGGGGTTCCGAAGGCCGGGGCACCGGACTGCATGTCGACATTGGACGTGAAGCCGCCGTAGATCACCGGCGCGCCGGCGCGGACGACCTGGGTGAACGCCATGCCGGCGAGGGCCTCGGCGTTCTGCTGGGCGACCGCACCGGCGAGCGTGACGGGTGCCATCGCCCCGGCGAGCGTGAACGGGGTGATGACGATCGGTTGGTTGCGTGAGCAGAACTCGAGCATGCCCTGCAACATCGGTTGGTCGAGGCGCAGCGGTGACGACGAGTTGACGACCGTGAACACCGACGGTTCGTGATCGAGCGTTGCGTCGTTGACCCCTCGCGCGATGCGCACCATCTCCAGCAAGTCCTTGTTGCGCTGGCGGCCGAGGCTGTAGCAGTGGACGGCCTTGTCGGTCATCGTGATGATGTCGTGGGCGGCTTCGAGGTGACGCACCGAGTGGTGGATGTCGGTCGGTTCGACGGGATAGCCGCCCGTGAGGTGAACCATGTTGAGCGACTGGCAGAGCTTGACCATCGTGCGGAAGTCGTCGCGGGTGCTCGGACGGCGGACGCCGTCGAGACCGACGTAGTTCGGGGGACTGCCGACCGACCCGAACGTGATCGCGTCGCCGCCGATGACGACGTGGTGGGCGGGGTTGCGGGCGTGCAGCGTGAACGTCGAGGGACAGGTGCTGACCGTCTCGGTGATGAATGCTGGGTCGAACCGGACCCGATCGGCATCGTCGCTCGTGCCGACGATGCAGCCGGCCTCGGCGAGCAGCGAGCGCGCCTCCGGGTCGAGGAAGTTCATCCCGATGTCGGAGAGGATCCGTAGCGATGCGTGGTGGATCGATTCGAGCTCGTCGGCGGACACGACCTCGGTGGGGGTGAGGCGCATCCGCGGCTGCGCGAACGGGCGCTGTTCGGGCAGCGTCGATCGCTCGGCCCCACCACGCCGGCGCCCGCGCCGTTGGGGACTGGCGGTCTCGACGTCACTCATGGTTCCTCCCGGTTGCCCTCCGACGCGTCGTCGGCAGCGGCGATCCCGAATTTACCGCACGATCGTTCCATAATCGACCCCCAAACCCGAACGTTCTGGAGGTAGCGGAACGCGGGATAACGCGATTCGCTGCGTCCAGAACGAGCGTGGGCCACGGTCATAGGTTGGGGATCTCGGCGTAGGCGTCGGTCTCGAGGGAGACGAAGCCGGTGATCAGCAACGACCCGCGCGTCGTCGCTCTCACGGCGTCGACTGCCTGGGCGATGGCGGCGCGGGCGTCGTCGACGAGGTCGTCCGGCGTCGACACGGGTACGACCAGCGGCGTGCTCGGTACGAGCGGACCGGCGCCGACGACGTGGACGGCCTCGCCGAGGCCGGTGTGGAGGCGTTCGATGTGTGCCCACGTCACCGAATCGATCGATGCCAGGGCCGCTCGACCGTCGGCAACCGCCCGCACGGACTCGAGGTGGCTCCCCGTCCACTCGACAGCCCCCGGTGTGTCGACTCCGTGCGAGTGCAGCACCCACCGCAGGCTGATCCACCCGCTGAGACTGTCGTCGCTGTTGACGGCGACCGTGGCGTGCTCCAACCGGGCGTCGGCGTCGAGTGACGCGCCGTCGCGGGCGACGATCACGCTGCGGTAGCGGTGACCACGCGCCTCTGGGACGTCGAACTCGAACGCACCGACGACGCGCACGATGCCAGCGAGCGACGTCGACGCCGGATACCCGCACGTGTGGCTGAGCACGCAGTCCAGGTCGGTCCAGTGCTGGGTGAGGTCGCCGTCCCAGCGCAGCGGCACCCCCAACGCCGGACACGACGCACCGACGGCCGACCACCACGCCTCCCACGCCGCACGCAGCGGCTGGAACGAGTACATCGCCAGCGAGGCGTAACGCTCACCCACGACGGCGACCGTATCGATACGGCCGCCCGAACGAGCGACGTGACCGGCGAGCGATGGCTACTTGTCGGCGGGCGGGTCGGGGACGTGCGTGCCGAGCAGGTCGTCGTTGTCCGTACCGTCGGCAGGTGTCGCGTCGGAGCTGTCGGTGGCATCGCCGACGGTTGTCGCGTCGTCGGTGACGTCGTCGCTCGTGGTGGGCGCAGCGCCATCGGTGGCGTGGCCGTTCGTCCCGTTCACCGCGACCGGCGTCGATGTGGTCTCGCCGTCCGGTCGTGACTGCTGCAGCGCACCGAGCTCGGTGACGTCGTGGTGGCAGCGCCAGAAGTGACCGGGCTCGACCTCGCGCAGCTCGGGCTCGTCGGTGACGCAGATGTCACCGATGAAGCGCGGGCAACGGGTGTGGAACACGCAGCCCGACGGCGGGTCGGCGTGGCTCGGGATCTCTCCCTCGAGCTTGATCCGATTGCGCACCTGGCCGTCTTCACGTGTCACGGTGGACAGCAACGCCTCGGTGTAGGGGTGCTGCGGCGGGCCGAACACCGTCTCGGACTCGCCGATCTCCATCAGCCGGCCGAGGTACAGCACGGCGATGCGATCGGACAGGTAGCGCACGACGCCGAGGTCGTGGGAGATGAACAGGTAGGCGGTGTCCTTCTCGACCTGCAGTTCGGCGAGGAGGTTCAGGATCGCCGCCTGCACGGACACGTCGAGAGCGGACGTCGGCTCGTCGCAGACGACGATCTTCGGGTCGCCGGCGAACGCCCGGGCAATGGCGACGCGCTGCTTCAGACCACCCGAGAGCTGCGACGGCTTCGCACGGATGAGGCGAGTGTCGAAGCGCACGGAGTGGGCGAGGTCGCGCACCTTGTCGTCGAGCTCCTGACCGCTCTGGCCGAGCAGACGGTTGAGCGCGCGCGAGATGATGCGCTTGATCGAGAAGCGACGGTTGAGCGCGGCGTCCGGGTTCTGGAAGACGATTTGGAGGTCGCGCACCTCGTCGCGGCCACGCTTGTTGATCGAGCCGGCGACCGGCGAGCCGTTGAGCTCGACGATCGAACCCTCGTCCGGTGCGGTGAGCCCGAGCAGCAGGCGGGCGAGGGTCGTCTTGCCACTGCCCGACTCGCCGACGAGTCCCAGCGTCTCGCCCGGTGCGAGCGTGAACGTGATGTCCTCGACGGCGCGGACCTCGTGACCGTCTTGGTGGAACGTCTTGCGCACGTTGCGGGTGCTGACGACGGGCATCCGCTCTCCACGATCTTCGCGAGTGACGATCGGCACCGGATCCGTATCGCGAGGAAGGTCCTGCGCCTGCTCGTGGAAGTGACAGCGGCTGGTGTGACCGGCCTCGCCGACGTCGTACAGCGGCGGCTCCTCCTGCACGCAGATGTCCTGCTTCAGCGCGCAGCGGTCGGCGAACACGCACCCGGGCATCTCGATGCCGAGGCCGGGAAGGAATCCGGGGATCGTGTCGAGCTTGCCGTCCTCCTTCTTCGCTCCGGCGCGGGGGATGCAGCGCAGCAGGCCGACGGTGTACGGATGGCGAGGGTTGTTGAACACCTCGGCCGACGTACCCTCCTCGACGATGCGGCCGGCGTAGAGCACGCCGACGCGGTCGCACATGCGCAAGATGACGTCGAGGTTATGGCTGATGAACAGCACGCTCGTGCCGAACTCCTGGCGCAGGGTGGCGACGAGCTCGAGCACCTCTGCCTCCACGGTGGCGTCGAGACCGGTGGTCGGCTCGTCGAGGATGAGCAGGGCCGGGTCCTTGGCGAGCGCCATGGCGATGACGACACGCTGGTTCATGCCGCCGGAGAGCTGGTGCGGGTATCGCCGCATCACGCCGGTCGGGTCGGAGATCTGCACCTTGCGCAGCATGTCCTCGGCGCGCTTCATCGCATCCGAGTGGCCAATATCTTGCAGCGTGAAGACCTCGGCGACCTGCTCGCCGACGTGGATCGTGGGGTTCAACGCCGACGTGGGGTTCTGGTACACCATCGACACCTGCGTGCGGCGCAACTTGCGCACGTCGGCGTCGCTCATCGTCATCAGGTCGGCGCCGGCGACGGTGATACCGCCTTCCGAGACCCGCCCGTTGCGGGGCAGGTACTTCAGTGCAGCAAACGCCGCAGTCGACTTCCCGCACCCTGATTCGCCGACGAGCCCGTACGACTCGCCCGGGGCGACGTGCAACGTGACGCCGCGCAGCACCGCCTTCCAGTTGCCGCGTACCCGGTAGTCGACGTGGAGGTCTTCGAGCTCGAGCGCGTTGGCGGTGCCGGTTGCGGCGGGCTCGGTGGAGGACAGGGTGGAGCTCATCGTTCGAATGCCTTTGCGATGCCGTCGGCCATCATGTTGACGCCGATCACGAGTGAAGCGATTGCGAGCGAGGGGAACAGCACCGGCCACCAGTAGCCGCCGCTGACGAGGCCATAGTGGTCGAAGACCTGCAGACCCCAGTCCGGAGCGGGCGGCTGGATGCCGAACCCGAGGAAGCTCAGCGTGGCGACCGTGAAGATCGCGTAGCCGAGCCGGACGGTGAACTCGACCATGATCGGCCCCATCACGTTGGGCAGGATCTCGGCGAAGAGGATGTAGAACGTGCTCTCGTTTCGCAGCTGCGCTGCGGCGACGTACTCCATCTCGCGCTCTTGCAGCACGGCGGCACGCACGGTGCGGGCGATGATCGGTGCGAACACGGCGGCGATCACGAGGACGACGATCCACGACTCGGTGCCGAGCGCAACGATGGCGAGCAGACCGATGATGACGGTTGGCAGCGCCAGGAAGGCGTCGAGGAAGCGGCTGATGACGTTGTCGACGGTGCCGCGGAAGTAGCCGGTGACGAGGCCGAGCGAGACGCCGACGATGGTGCCGAGGATCGTCGCCAGCGGGGCGACGATGAGGATGTCGCGAGCGCCCGCAAGCACACGCGACAGCACGTCTCGCCCGATGCGGTCTGTGCCGAACCAGTGGTCGCCGCTGGGGGAGACGAGGTCGTTGAGCACGTCGGTGGTGGACGGGTCGAACGGGGCGATCGAGCGCCCGAAGATGGCGCAGAACACCCAGAACAGCACGATCAGCAACCCGGCGATGAACACCTTCGATCGCAGCAGCAGGTTGAGCCGCTCGCGCTGGGCGGCGCGTTCCTCGGACGTGGCGATGTCGGTGCGTGCACCTGACAGCGCCGGGTCCGCCGTGGGTGGGTTCCCCGCAGTCGCGGTCATGAGCTATGCCTCCGCTCCCAGTCGGACCCGGGGGTTGAGCACCGAGTACATGATGTCGGCGACGAGCGTCGCCACCAGATAGACGACTCCGACGATGAGCACGCCTGATTGCAGCAACGGCAGGTCGTTGCGCTGGGCAGCGAGGAGCAGCTCCCTGCCGAGGCCGTTGTAGTTGAAGATGACCTCGATCACGACGAGGCCGCCGATGAGGTAGCCGAGCTGTGTGGCGACGACGGCGATCGTGGGGAGCAGCGAGTTGCGCAGCACGTGGCCGCGGATGACGCTGCGCTGGGGCAGGCCCTTGATGACAGCGGTGCGGGTGTAGTCGGCGTCGAGCGCCTCGAGCGTGCCGGCTCTCGCCATCCGGGCGATGTAGCCGAACAGCACGAACACGAGGCAGATCGCCGGCAGGATCAGGTAGTACACCTGCTCGAACACGTTGGAGCCCGGAGGCGCCGTTGCGGTTGGCTTGAAGATCCCGATGCCGAGCGGCAGGATCGTGATCAGCACGACGGCCCAGACGAAGTCGGGGATCGCCGTCGCCGAGAGGCCGCCGAGCGAGATCAGGCGGTCCCGCAGCGTGCCCTCCTTCAGTGCCGCGTACACGCCGCCGATGACGGCGAGCGGGACGACGATGATGAAGGCCAGAAGGGCGAGCTTGGCGGAGTTCCAGATGGCACCGCCGAGGATGTCGCCGACCGACCGTGAGCGCACGGCGGAGTCGCCGAGGTCGCCCATGAAGACGCCGGAGATCCACTCCCAGTACTGGGTGAACAGGCCCCGGTTGTAGCCGAGCCGTTCGTTGAGCGCATCCACCTGTTCCTGATCGGCGAGCGGTCCGAGGATGTCGCGCCCGACGTTGCCCGGCAGCACCTGCGCCGTCAGGAAGATCAGGATGCTGAGGATGACGAGCGTCAGGATGCTGAGCAGGATCCGGTTGAGGATGAATCGTCTCATTGGCAGCCCCTCTAGAGGATCCCGGCGCGACTGACGTCGGCGTGACCCATGGCGGTGGTCTCGACGCCCGAGACGTAGCTACCGGCGCCCGACAAGAAGAAGTAGAAGTAGGAGAACAGGATCGGCGACTCGTCGAGGAGGAGCTCTTGGATCTTCTTCGCGTTCGTCGTCTGCGCTTCGGGCTCGAGCGCGGCGACGTAGTCGCGCACGAGGCCGTCGTACTCCTCGCTGCGGAAGTGGGCGCCGTTCCACGTGCCCTCGCTCGTGAGCGGCGCGCCGAGGAACACGTTGGGGACACCTCGGTGGCCGTACTCGGTGATCCCCATCGTCGAGTCGAGCCAGCGTGAGTTGCCGTAGACAGCATCGCCGTAGTACGTGCCGGCGTCGGTGATCGAGAGGTTCACCCGGATCCCCGCCGCTCGGGCGTTGTCCTGGATCAGCTGGGCGTAGTCCGGCATCTCGAAGTTCGTCCACGTTTCCAGCGTGACGCTGAGCCCGTCGGCCATGCCGGCGGCGTCGAGCAGCTTCTTTGCTTCGTCGATGTTCTGCTCTCGCTGCGCGACGCCTTCCGCGGTGCTCGGGAAGACCGGCGCGAAGGGGCTGTCGTTGCCCACCTCGCACTTCGTGTCGAGCAGTCCGTTGACGAGCGCCGTGCGGTTGAGCAGTAGTGCCATCGCCCGCCGCACCCGCTTGTCGGAGAACTGATCGGTGTCGGTGCGCATGTGCACCTGTCGGTGTGCCGACGAGCGCAGCTCGGTGGTCACGACGTCGGGGTTGGTGAGCAGTGCCTTGCCACCCGACACCGAGAAATTCACGAGGACGTCGACCTCGTTGCCCTGCAACGCGAGGATCTGGGCCTGCTCGCTGCCGTAGAACGTGTAGTCGATCTTCTCGGCCACCGGCTGCTTGCCCCAGTAGTCGGGGTTGCTCACGAGCGTGAATCCTTCGTCGGGGCGGCTCTGGTCGAGCTTCCACGGCCCGGTGCCGATGAACGTCGACGGCCACTCCGCCGGGTCGTCGTCGGCCGGGATGATGATCGCGTTGTAGTTGTCGGAACTGGTGAGGTACGGGAAGTTGCCGTTGGGCGCCTCGAGGTTGAACTCGACGGTGTAGTCGTCGGTGGCGACAGCGCTCCCCGGGGAGATGACCCCCGTCAGCGCCGAGAGCGCGTTGCCTCCGGTCTCGGGGTTGGCCATACGGTCGAACGTCGCCGTCACGTCACGGGCGGTCAGCGGTCGACCGTCGTGGAACGTGACGCCCTGACGGATGTTGAACGTCCACACGCTCCCGTCCTCGTTGGGCGTCCACTTCTCGGCGAGCCTCGGCTGCAACGCCAGTTCGCCGTCGGACCACGCGAGGTACTCGCCCGTCTGGCCCAGCACGGTGAGTCCGCCCTGATCGCCGACGAGGAGCGGGTTGAGCGCACCCGACGGTGTCGTCCCGCCGACACGCAACGTGCCGCCCTGCTGTGGCGCGGCTGTGTTGGGCTCGTCGGCCGTTTCGAGCGAGTCGCGCTCGGCGCAGGCAGTGGCGATGAAGCCAGCCAGCGGGATGCCCATGCCCAGGCGGGCGGCGTGGGTGATGAAACCTCGGCGATCCAGCCGCTGCGCTCGCAGCTCGTCGATGAGGTGGTTTTCGATCTCGCTCCGCTGTGTACGGATGCCGGCGAGACGTTCTTTCGGTGACTTCATGGTGGGGTCCCCCTTCCACCGGTGCTGGACACCATAACTCTTGCGTGACGGCGCGTGGTGCGTCCAGCTCACGGAGCCCTCAGCGCGCCGTCGTGGACGAGCGCTGCGACGCGCAGGAGGTCGGCGGCGATCGAACGGTCGCGCTCGACGAACTCCACGTGCGCAGCGATCGTGGCGACGAGATCAGCGAGTTTCGACGGCAGGACGCGGGGCGTCGCGACGGTCTCGTTCAGCGTCTCGTTCAGCCCGGCCGCCTGGCGGCAGGCGACGGCCTCTGCGGCGAGGATCGTCGTGACGTTGTCGAGCACGAGCCCCAACTGGTGGGCGGCGAGCGCGCTGAACGACTGCACGTCCTCCTGTCCCGACGACGTGTCACCCGAGTGAAGCGAAACGGGCGCGGCCAACGTCCGGTTCTCCGCGCACAACCCGACGACCGTCTTGTGCAGCGACACGAGCCCGCTTCCGCCGCGTGCGCCGTCGGCGGCGAGCTGATGGGGGAGCGCCGAGTAGCGCTCGTCGAGCAGCCGGGCCAACCGGCGTTCGCTGAGCACACCCAGCTGCGCCATCGCCACCGTCGTCGCGTCGAGCGAGAACGTCAGTGCTTGGCTGTGAAAGTTGCCGCTCGGGTAGAAGCCCTCCGGTTCGCCGTCGTGGGCGTCGAGGAAGAGCGGCGAGTCGGTGATGGCGCACATCTCGCGCTCGGCCTGCGCGACGAGCTGCTCGACGACGTCGGTGATCGCACCGTGCACCTGCGGCGCCACGCGCAGCGAGACGGGCGCCTGCGGGCGGTCGAGGTTGGGGGCGTCGCCGGCGAGCTCTCCAAGTCGCGCCGCGACCGCTCGCTGACCGGGGTCACCCTTCATCGCTGCGATGCGCGGCGAGTACGGGCGCCACGACGCGCCCATCAGGGCCGCCGTCAAGGCCGCAAGATCCGTCGCCGTCGCGAGCAGCAATGACGCTCGCCGGGCGAGGTCGGCCGACAGCGCAGCGCCGAGCGGTGCACCGTTGATCAGCGAGAGACCTTCCTTCAACCGCAACTCGTACGGCTCGGCTCCGGCGGATGCCAATGCCTCGGCTGCCGGCTCGATCCGGCTGTCGACGAACACGTGACCCTCGCCGATCAACGTCTCGAAGAGGTGGCAGAGCGGGATCGTCTCGCCCGCGGCGCCGTGGCGGCTCCCTGGGACGACGGGGAACCACTCCTCGTTGAGCCGCTTCGCGAGGAACGCGCACAGCTCGGCCGTGACACCGGCGAACCCTGCGAGGAAGCCGTTCAGTCGCAGCAGCATCGTGCCTCGCACGATCCGCTCGCTGTACGGCTCGCCGACGCCGGCGGCGCGACCGACGAGGATCGAGCGCTGCAGGTCTGCCTGGTCGGCGGCGGCGACGGGTCGGTCGGCGAGGAAGCCGAGCCCGGTCGTCACCCCGTACGCCGGGACGCCGACGGCGAGATGGTCCTCCATCGCCTGGCGCCGTGCACCCACGTGGGCGAGCGCGTGGTCGTCGATCACCACGGATTCGTGGTCGGCGACGATGCGCCAGTAGCGCTCGAGGTCGAGCGGGGCGTCGGCACCGAGGACGATCACGGCCCGAACGTAACCCGAGTGCGCGGTGCGCCGTAGAGTCCCGCGGAAAACCGCGAAGGAGGCATCACCATGTCGAAACTGCTCGACCGTCTGGCCGAAGGGCCCGTCATCTGTGCCGAGGGATATCTGTTCGAGTTCGAGCGGCGGGGCTACCTCCAGGCGGGCGCGTTCGTACCGGAGGTCGTACTGGAAGAGCCGGGGCTCGTCGCACAGCTCCATCGTGAGTTCGTGCACGCCGGCTCTGACGTCGTCGAAGCGTTCACGTACTACGCCCACCGCGAGAAGCTGGCGTTGATCGGACGCGAGGGCGACCTCGAGACGATGAACCGCCAGGCGCTGTCGATTGCCAAGGAGGTCGCCGCCGAGCACGACTCACTCTTCGCCGGAAATATCTGCAACACCAACGTGTTCGATTCCGACATGGTGCAGAGCCACCAGATCGTGCGTGAGATGTTCACCGAGCAGGTGGCATGGGCGGCGGAGGCCGGCGTCGACATGGTGATCGCCGAGACGTTCTCCTACGCCAGCGAGGCGATCCTCGCGCTCGAGGTGATCAAGGAGGCGGGGCTCGACGCGGTGATCACGGTCACGATCCACCGCCACGCCGAGACCCGCGAGGGCTGGTCGCCCGCCGAGGCGTGCAAGCGCATCGAGGACGCCGGCGCCGACGTGGTCGGCCTCAATTGCATCCGTGGCCCGGCCACGATGCTGCCGCTGCTCGCCGACGTGCGCGCCGCCTGCGACGGCCACCTCGCCGCGCTGCCGGTGCCGTACCGCACGACCGACGCCGAACCGACGTTCCAGTCGCTCACCGATCCGGCGACGGACTTGATCCCCGACGGGCGCCCGTTCCCGACGGCGCTCGACCCGTTCACGTGCAACCGCTACGAGATGGGGGCGTTCGCCACGGCGGCGCACGAGCTCGGCATCAACTACCTCGGCATCTGCTGCGGCGCTGCGCCGCACCACATTCGCAGCGTCGCCGAGGCGCTCGGTCGGACGCCGCAGGCGAGCCGGTTCACGGCCGACATGAGCCGCCACGCCTTCTTCGGCACCGACACCCGCCTCAAGCCCGTCACCCAGAACTACGCCTCCGAGCTGTAACGCGATCCTGCGGGCTCGTCGTCCGCTGCGCTTTCTCCTCGCGCCTTGTGCGGCTCGTCGCTGGCGGTTCCCTCGCCGCGCGTGCACACCGGCCGAAACCGTGCCCGTGTCAGCATGACCCGAAGACGCCGCGTGTTATCGCTGACCCAGGCGAATCTCGTCGAAAGCGAAGCGGACGACGAGTCCGCTACCTGTACGGCAGCGTCGTGCCAATCCCTTGTGCCAACGCTCTCGTGTACAGGAGGTGGCCGAGGGCGAGGTCGGTCGTCGCCAGGCCACGGTGCCACAGGAGGGTCCGCTCGTCGTCGCGCTCGCGGCCCGGCGCCAGGCCGGCGCAGATCTGGCCGAGCTCGGCGTGCAGCGTCGCCTCGCTCAGGCGGCCCGTGTCGACGTGGGCGCGTAACGAGCCGAGCATCCCGGTGCGGCACTGGCCCCAGTCGTCGACGACGACCTTGTCGATGATGTCGAGCAGGTCGAGCTCGACGGCGCTCATCGTGCCGTAGGGTACGACGAACGCGCCGGGAGCGATCCACTCGGTGAGCAGTATCGGGTCCGGTGCCTCGAGGCGGGTCGCCTCGACGACGATGTCGGCGTCGCGCACCGTCTCCTCGACAGTGGCGACGACGCGCACCACCTTGCCGAGCCGATCGGTCAGCTCGGCACCGAAGGCGTCACGCGATTCCGCCCTCCGGCTGGTGACGCGAATCTCGTCGAAGTCGAAGATCGAGTCGAGCAGCACGACGTTCGACAACGCCGTACCGCGGGCGCCGATGTGGCCGAGCACCTTCGAGTCCGCCCGTGCGAGGTGCTTGGCGCCGACGGCCGTGACGGCGCCCGTACGGCGCTCGGTGATGGCCGTCGCGTCCACGATGGCGAGCGGTACACCGGTGCGCGGGTCGTACAGGGTGAGCAATGCGAGCTCGGACGGCAGCCCTCTGAGGTAGTTGTCGAGGTAGTCGCCGACGACCTTCACCCCGGCAACGCCCAGCGGCTCGACGTAGCAGCGCAGCAGGTTGAAGTGGCCACGGAACGCAGGATCGGGCACGAGGTGCTCACGCGGTTCGAGCACGACCTCGCCACGACCCTGCGCAGCGAGCACGTCCTCGACAGCGCTCAGCACGTCGGCATCGGACAGGTCGAGCGCAGTGACGTCGTGCCCGGACAGGTAATGGATCTCGAGCCCATCCGTTCCCATGGACGACATCGTAGATTATTGGTACGATCGTACCGTAATGGCCGCTGACGACACCGGAACCGACGACGACATCGATCTTGCGCAGCTCGCCGACGACGACCTCGTGGCGCAGATGCACGACGACCTCTACGACGGCCTCGCAGACGAGATCGTGGAAGGCACCACGATCCTGCTCGACCGTGGCTGGGGACCCGACCGGGTGCTCGCCGACGCGCTCGTGGAAGGGATGCGCATCGTCGGTATCGACTTCCGCGACGGGATCCTGTTCGTACCGGAGGTGCTGCTGTCGGCCAACGCGATGAAGGGCGGCATGGCCATCCTGCGTCCGCTGCTCGCCGAGACAGGGGCGGAGCCGGTGGGCAAGGTCGTGCTCGGCACCGTGAAGGGCGACATCCACGACATCGGCAAGAACCTGGTGGCGATGATGCTGGAGGGCGCGGGGTTCGAGGTCGTCGACCTCGGCATCAACATCGACGTCGACAAGTACATCGCTGCGCTCGAGGAGCACCACCCGGACATCCTCGGGATGTCGGCACTGCTCACCACGACGATGCCGTACATGAAGGTCGTGATCGACGCGATGGCCGAGCAGGGCATGCGTGACCGCTACATCGTGCTCGTCGGTGGCGCGCCGCTCAACGAGGAGTTCAGCGTGGCCGTCGGTGCCGACGCCTACTGCCGCGACGCCGCCGTCGCCGCCGAGACCGCCAAGGAGCTCGTCGCCGCGCGGCGTGGCCACGCTGCCGAGCCCCCCGGCCCGTCCGTCGCGGTATGAGGATGAGGGTGATCGCCTGCGGAGCACTCGCCACCGAGCTGCGCGCGGTGCTCGACGTTGCCGGGCTGCGCGACGCCGTTGACGTCACCTACCTTCCCGCACACCTCCACAACCGACCGGAGCGGATCGTCCCCGAGGTCACGGCTGCGCTCGACCGCGTCGACGGCGTCGACGGCTTCGGCGATCCTGAACCGACACTCGTCGCCTACGCCGACTGCGGGACCGGCGGCCACCTCGACGCGCTGCTCGACACCCGGCCGGGAACCACCCGGCTGCCCGGCGCCCACTGCTACGAGATGTTCGCGGGGCACCACGAGTTCGCCAGGCTCAGCGAAGAGGAACCTGGCACGTTCTTCCTCACCGACTTCCTCGCTCGTCATTTCCGCGCCCTCGTGTGGGAGGGGCTCGGCCTCGATCGCCACCCCGAGCTGGCGACGATGTACTTCGGCAACTACCGCCGAGTCGTGCTGCTCACGCAGTCCGACGACCCGGCGGTCGTGACCGCGGGTCGTGACGCAGCGCGGCAGCTGGACCTCACGTTCGAGCACCGGCACGTCGGGCGGGCCGGCCTCGCCACCGCCGTGAGCGTGGCCCTCGCACCGCGGCAGCGGGTCGCCTGATGGCTCGCCGCACCAACGAGCTCGTCGTCATCCTGTGGCGCGACATCCCGGCGCAGGTGAACGTCCACGTCGGGCGCGAGCGCCGTCAGCGGCTGCTCGCCGAACGATTCCAGCGGGCGATCGATCGGGCGAAGCGCAAGGCAAAGATCCAGACCGCGCAGGACGACGTCGCCCAGTGGCGCCGCGAGTCGCGCCCCCTCGATGGGGACGCGGAGGCCGCCGTCACCGATGCCGTCGCACGCCTCGAGGCGGACTACCCCCCGGCCCGCCTCGGCGCGCTGGCGTTCGTCGGCGGCTGGGCACGGGATCTCGAGGAGTCGAAGGTGGCGACGACATGACCAGAACGTTCATTGCGTTCCCCGGCCACGCAGGCCGCTGTTGGCCGCTCGCTCGCTGGCGCTCCCTCGCTCGCACGGTGGCGATTACATGACGCGCACGGTGTTGTCGTCGGCGTCGCGGGAGGTGACCATCGGGTTCGACGAGCGGTTCGTGATGATCGGCGAGCGCATCAACCCGACGGGGCGCAAGCTGCTCGCCGAGGAGATGAAGGCAGGTGACTTCTCGCGAGTCGAGGCTGACGCCATCGCCCAGGTTGCCGCCGGGGCGCAGATGCTCGACGTCAACGCAGGCGTGCCGCTCGCCGACGAACCGGCGATGCTGGCGACCGCGATCAAGCTCGTGCAGTCTGTGACCGACGTGCCGCTGTCGATCGACTCGTCGATCATCGAGGCCTTGGAGGCCGGTCTCGCCGTGTACGAGGGCAAGCCGCTCGTCAACTCCACCACCGGCGAGGACGAGGTGATGGAGCGCGTGCTCCCGCTCGTTGCCCGCCACGGTGCCGCCGTCGTCGCCGTGTCGAACGACGAGACGGGCATCTCGATGGACATGGACGTCCGCTTCGCCGTCGCCAAGCGCATCGTCGAGAGGGCCGCCGACCACGGCATCCCCGCGCACGATGTCGTGGTCGATCCACTCGTGATGCCGATCGGGGCGATCGGCACTGCCGGTCAGCAGGCGTTCGCGCTCGTCCGCCGGTTGCGCGACGAGCTCGGCGTCAACACGACGTGCGGCGCCTCCAACATCAGCTTCGGACTGCCCAACCGCCACGTCGTCACGGGCACGTTCCTGTCGATGGCAATCGCCTCGGGCATGACGTCGGCGATCATGAGCCCGCTGCACCACGAGGTCAGGTCGGCCGTTTTGGCGGCCGACGTGCTTGCCGGCCACGACCGCGACTGCGCGGCCTGGATCTCGGCGAATCGTGACCCGTCGGCACCTGCGGGCGCCCGTGCCGGACGCGAAGGTGGCCGCCGTCGCCGGCGTGGCACCACCGCCGAGGTGCCGACGCCCGAGCTGAACGACCCGACCGGGCTGGTGTAGCGCCGTGCCGCGCGTCGTGTTCACCCCGTCAGGCATCGCAGGCATCGTGGACAGCGGAACGACAGTGCTCGCCGCAGCCCGCCAGCTCGGCGTCGACCTCGACACGGTGTGCGGTGGCCGCGGGATCTGCGGACGCTGCCAGGTCGTACCCTCGCCGGGCGTCCATGCCAAGTGGGGCATCGACGTCGCGCCCACCGCGCTGTCCCCTCCGGCGATGCTCGAGAACGACTACAGCGGTCACCGCCCGTTGCTCGACGGCAACCGGCTCGGGTGCTCGGCGACGATCGCCGGCGATGTCGTCGTCGACGTGCCGGCTGCGAGCCAAGTCCACCGCCAGGTCGTGCGCAAGTCGCTCGATCACGACCTCGCGTTCGAGGTCGACCCCGCGTTCCGGCTCTGGTATGTCGAGCTCGATGCGATCACCGACGGCAGCGTCGTCGGAGCGCTCCGTCGTTCGATGGTGGCGCAGCACGGCGTCGACATCGCCGGCGTCGCCCCGCGACTGCTGGCGACGCTGCGGCCTGTGATCGATGCCGGTGCGGGGTCCGTCACGGTCGCCGTCGGCGACGACGACATGGTCGCGGCCATCTGGCCGGGCTACGCCGACACCGCATACGGCATCGCCGTCGACGTCGGCTCGACCACCGTCGCCGCACACCTCTGCGACCTGACGTCGGGCGACGTCGTGGCGACGAGCGGGAGGATGAACCCGCAGATCCGATTCGGTGAGGATCTGATGAGCCGCGTCTCGTACGTGATGATGAACCCGGGAGGTGATGCGGCACTCACCTCGGTGATCCGTGCGGCCATCGACGAGCTCGCCGGCGAGCTGCTCGCCGACGCCGGTCTAGCGCGAGACGCCGTGCTCGATCTCGTGCTCGTCGGCAACCCGGTCATGCACCATCTCGTGCTCGGACTCGATCCGACGCCGCTCGGGCAGGCACCGTTCACGCTCGCCACCGACGAACCCGTGCGATGCCGGGCGAGCGGCCTCGACCTGGACCTGCCGAACTCCGCCGCCTACATCGGGCCGTGCATCGCCGGGCACGTGGGGGCCGACACGGCTGCGGCGATCCTCGCCGAGGGCCCGCACCGCGGCGACGGGATGCAGTTGCTCGTCGACATCGGCACCAATGCGGAGATCGTGCTCGGCAACCGGCACCGCCAGTTCGCCGCATCGAGCCCCACCGGTCCGGCGTTCGAGGGCGCTCAGATCTCGTCCGGCCAGCGCGCCACAACCGGCGCCGTGGAACGCGTGCGCATCGACCCCGACACGCTGGAACCACGGGTCAAGGTCATCGGCACGGACGAATGGTCCGACGATCCCGGCTTCGAGAGGGCCGCGCACGTCGCCGGCGGCGTGACCGGCATCTGCGGATCGGGGATCATCGACGCGATCGCCGAGATGGTGGGAGCCGGCATCATCGACGCCAAGGGCACGATCCGCGGCGAGGTCGCTGCGCGCTCGTCGCGCATCGTCGCCGACGGGAGGACGTTCTCCTACGTCCTGTACGACGGCGCCGCGGTGGGCTCGTCCCGGTTGATGGTCACGCAACAGGACGTGCGTGCCATCCAACTCGCCAAGGCCGCGCTGCGGGCCGGGATCGAGCTGCTCGTCGAGCATGCCGGTCGGCCGGCGATCCACGACATTCGACTCGCCGGCGCGTTCGGCGCCCACGTCGATCCCGAGCGGGCGCTCGTCATCGGACTCGTCCCGGGCGACGACCCGTCGATCGTCCGCTCCGTGGGCAACGCGGCGGGCCGCGGCGCCGTGCAGGCACTGCTGTCGAAACGGGCGCGCGCCGAGATGGAAGGTGCGGCGCGTCGCGTCGTCAAGATCGAGACGGCCACGGAGCCGCGCTTCCAAGAGCTGTTCGTCGCAGCGCTCGGGTTCGCCGGCGCACCGGCGCCGTCCGACACCCCCGCACCGCGACGCCGCCGTCAACGGAGCGTGCTGTGCGCCTGACGACACGCCCCGCCGCATCCCGACAGCGCCGCCCCGCAGCCGTGTTCGACGCCGATCGCGAGGCGCGCCTTCAACGTGCTCGCACGGTCGTGACCCGGCTCTGCTATGAGATCGTGCCCGTCGGCGACATCGATCGCGTCGTCGACGAGCTCGACCTCGCCCGGCGTGCCGAGTTCGTCGCCGATGCGCCGGTGACCGTGACGTGCTCGCCGACGAAGGGGCTCGGGGCGACGCTCGACCTCGCCGCACGGCTGCTCGATCGCGGGCACCGGGCGATCCCGCACCTGGCGGCTCGAATGGTGGAGGGTCCCGAGCACGTCCGAGCGCTCGCTTCGTGGTTGCGCGATCACGGCGTCACCACCGTCTTCGTCGTCGGCGGCGATGCGCCAGACGCAGCCGGACCGTATCCCGACGGCCACTCGCTGCTCTGTGCACTGCTCGAACATGATCTCCCGGTTCGTGCCGTCGGGGTCCCCACCTACCCCGACGGCCACCCCTTCATCCCCGACGCAGTCTTGGCTGACGCACTGCTCGACAAGCAGGAGCTGATCGCCGATGCCGGACTCGTCGGTTGGACGACCACCCAGATGTGCCTCGACGCGACTCGGGTGCGCACGTGGCTCGCGGCAGCCCGGCGATCGGGGCTGGAGATGCCCGTGCACCTCGGGATCCCCGGCGTCGTCGACCGGGCGAAGCTGATGCGGCTCGGTGTGCGCATGGGTGTCGGTCAGTCGTTGCGCTACCTCCGCAAGAATCGCCGTGTGGTGACGTCGATGACGATGCCCGGTGGCTTCGATCCGTCCGGCCTCGTGACCCAGCTGCCGCTCGGCGACGTGACCGGGCTGCACGCCTTCACGTTCAACGGCGTCGCCGCCACGTCGGCGTGGCAGCACCGCTTCCTCGAAGAGGTTCGATGAGCGAGGCATCGCGGGTCGACGCGATCGTGATCGGGGCCGGGGTGATCGGCGCCTCGGTGGCACTCGAGCTCGCTCGCGGTGGCCGGTCGGTCGTGTGCGTCGACAAGGGTCCGGCGCCGGGTGCAGGCTCCACCAGCTCGTCGTCGGCGATCATCCGCTTCAGCTACTCCACACCCGACGCCGTCCTGACGGCGTGGGAGGCCGGGGCGATGTGGCGCGACTGGGCGGGACATCTCGGCGCCGAGGATCCCGACGGGATGGCGCGGTACCTGCAGACGGGCAACCTCATCCTGTGCACGACGGGCTACGACGGCACGCCCGTGATGCGCCTGTGGGACGAGCTCGGCATCCCGTACGAGCGCTTCGACGCCGACGGGTTACGTGCACGCTTCCCCGGTCTCGACGTCGGGCGGTACTATCCGCCGAAGTGCACCGACGATCCGGCGTTCGCCGAGGATGCCGACGGCGAGCTCACCGGCTTCTACCAGGGCGACAGCGGGTTCATCGACGACCCGATGCTGGCAGCGCACAACCTCGCGCACGCCGCCCGGCAGCACGGTGTCGACTTCCGGTTCCGCCGCGAGGTGACGTCGATCGACCAGCGCAAGGGGCGAGTGGTCGGGGTCACGCTCGACGCTGGCGAGTCGGTCGCCTCGCCCGTGGTCGTCAACGTCGGTGGGCCACACTCGTCGAAGCTCAACGAGATGGCCGGCGTCAGCGACGAGATGCGGATCCGCAGCCGTGCGCTGCGTCAGGAGGTGTTCGTCGCGCCGGCGCCGTCGGGGTTCGGGCTCGACGACGACGGGCCACTCGTGGCCGACCTCGACGTCGGGCAGTACTTTCGCCCCCAGCCGGGCGGCTTGCTGCTCGTCGGTGGCACCGAGCCCGAGTGCGATCCGCTGCAGTGGATCGACGACCCCGACAGCTTCGACGAGCACACGACCGTCGAGGTGTGGGAGACGTACATGATGCGCCTCGCCCGACGGCTGCCCGAGTTCGGCGTGCCGTCGCGGCCGACGGGGCTCGCCGCGATGTACGACGCCTCCGACGACTGGGTGCCGATCTACGACCGCTCCGGTGTCGGCGGGTTCTTCATGGCGTGCGGCACGAGCGGCAACCAGTTCAAGAACGCACCGATCGCCGGGCAGTTCATGCGGGCGCTGGTCGATGCCGAGGCGGCAGGGATCGACCACGACGCCGAACCTGTGCACTTCACGGGCGCGGTCACCGGTCGCGCGATCAACCTCGGCGCCTTCTCCCGCCTGCGCGCGCCCTCCGCCACCTCCGGCACCGTCATGGGCTGACTGCGCCGCCCGACATGGCAGATGCCGCGATTCCCCTCATCACCGTCTGGGCGGGATTCCTCCCATTCCACGCTCTGGGCGGGATCCCTTTCAGCAGTTGAAACGAATCCCGCCCAGACGGTGGTGGGGCGGTCGAGGCGGTAGATGTGGGCGGGGCCGGCGTCGCGGGGGTCGGGGGCGGCGAGGTTGCCGGTCCAGATGCGCACGAACCCGGCCCGCTCGAGCACGCGCCACGACGGGCGGTTCTCGGGGCTGACATCGACGATGATCGCCGACGACTCGGGCTCGTCGTGCCAGCTGCGGGCCACGAAGGCAGCGATCGTCGCCGAGCCGATGCCGCGGTTCGTCAGCTCGACCTCACCGATGAGGTAGTCGATGCCGAGCGCGGCGGGTGGGATGTCAACCACCGACAGCGTGTCCACCCACTCGGGGTTGTCGTCGATGCGATAGCGCTGGATCATGCCGATCGGTCGGTCGTCGAGGACGATCACGAACAGGTGCGTCGGGTCGTCGCCGTCGATGCTGACGGCGAAGTCGCGCTCGACGGCGTCGGGCGACGGATCGTGCTGCCACCACCGCTGCACGTGCGGCCGGGCGAGCCATCCGCCCAACATCTCGAGGTCGGCACGCACGAGCGGCCGGAACGAGATCGTCATCGTCCGGCGCCGCTGCCGCTGCCGAGCATCGCGACGACTGCCTCTCCACAGCGGCGCCCGGAGAACAGTGCCCCTTGGATCGACGCCGTGTCGCGATGGTCGCCGCAGACGAACAGACCCTCGCCCAGGTCCACTCGTTGCTTCGGCGCGAACGCCGGTCGCTGATCGGGCTGACCGTGGGCGATGGCGTACGAGCGGAGGTGTGTCCACCGGTCGACGCCGGCACCCCACCAGTCCCGAACGACGGCTCGGGCACGGGCATCGATGTCGTCGACGATGCTCGGCAGCGCAACGGCGATCAGGTGCCGCCCGGCGGGTCCGTAGCTCGGAGCGACGTTGGTCATCACGGCAACGTTGACCGGGGCGCCGTCGTGGTCGCCGAGCTGGACCCGCTTCGACGACGTCGGCGCCTCGGGTGCGACGAAGTAGGCACAACCCACCGAGCGAGAGTCGACGGGTAGGAGGCCGAGCAACTCGCCGGCGAATGGGCCCTCCGTGGCGACCACGACGGCCGTGGCGTCGTGGTGGCGACCGTCGGCGGTGCGCACCCGGCCGCCGGCAACCTCCACGACGGGCGACCCGAGCAGCACCGAGTCGTCCGGCACCCGCCGCGCGAGCTGGTCGGGGATCGCCTGCATCCCCGACGCCGGCACCGCGGCGTCACCTGTGGCGAGGCAGCGGAAGATGACGTCGAACATCCGTCGCGACGTCGTCAGCTCGGGATCGAGCTGGATCCCGGCGAACAAGGGCCGGAAGAAGCGGTCGATGATCTGATCGGAGAACCCCTCCCCGCGGAGCGCGTCGAGCGTCGTGATGTCGTCGCCGCGCAGCAGATCAGCCCCGTCGGCACGTTGCAGACGGAGGCGCAGACGCAGGATCCGCGCCTTGTCGGCGAGGCTGCCGACGGGTGACCGGACGGTTGGCAGGAGCGTGCCCGGCCGGCGGAACGGGTCGCCGACGACGGAGCTCCGCCCGTCCTGCCACACGTCGGCGCCGGGCTCGAACGATGCGAGGTCGAGGGCACCGACGTCGAGCTGGCGTTCCAGCTCGGGGTATGCCGTGAGCATCACCTGGAAGCCGCGATCGAGGCGGAAGCCGTCGACGAGATCGGTGCGAACTCGTCCGCCGAGCCCGTCGGACGCCTCGATCAGCCGAACGGACCGGCCCGCAGCGTGGATCGTCCCCGCTGCAGCGAGCCCGGCGAGCCCCCCGCCGACCACGATGGCGTCGACCGGCTCGAGCGCAACGGAGTCTGCGATGCGCCCACCGTAGCGAGGACGTCCGCTCGTAGGCTCTCGGATCATGGACATCCTGGTCGCCGGAGCAACCGGGTTCGTCGGATCAGGCCTCGTGCCGGCGCTGATCGGCGCCGGCCACCGTGTGCGGGCGATGACCCGGCACCCCGACCGCTACGACGGCAAGGGCGAGGCCGTCGACGGTGACGTCGCCGATGCCGACAGCCTGCGCCCGGCACTGTCCGGCGTCGAGGTCGCCTACTACCTGGTGCACTCGCTGGGGAGCGACGACTTTGAGGAGAAGGACGCTGCAGCCGCCCGATCGTTCGGTGCCGTCGCCGCCGAGTGCGGCGTGCGACGCATCGTGTACCTCGGCGGGCTGGGTCCCGAGAACCCCGACGAGCTGTCGCCGCACCTGCGCTCGCGTCGCGAGGTCGAGACGCTGCTCGGTGAGGGTGGGGTGCCGGTCACGACGCTGCGGGCAGCGATCGTCATCGGCGCCGGGGGGATCACGTGGGAGATCACCCGTCAGCTCGTGAAGAACCTGCCGGCGATGATCGGCCCGCGCTGGGTCAACACGATGACCCAGCCGATCGCGCTCGACGACGCCGTTCGCTACCTCGTGGCGATGGCCACGCACGACGACGTCGACGGGGCCGTGTTCGAAATCGGTGGTCCGGAGGCGATGACGTACGCCGACATGCTCCGCCGTGCAGCGAAGTTCGTGAACGGGCGGGAGGTGCCGATCTTCGTCGTGCCGGTGCTGACGCCGTGGTTGTCGTCACTGTGGATCTCGCTCGTGACGAACGTCGACGCAACGACGGCGCGCAACCTGATCGAGTCGATGGACACCGAGGTCGTCGTGCACGACAACACGATCATCGACGCGGTGCCGGGCGACCCGATCGCGTACGAAGCGGCGGTCGAGCGAGCACTCGCCGCTGACGGATGAGCCCACCGGCGCACCTCGGCCAGCGGATGTCGGCGGCGCTGCGGGCGTCGCTGATCGAGCCGGTGGGGCGCGACCACCGGCAGACGCCGGAGGCGTTCCGCCGCCGCCGGCTCGTCACGGCCGTCTTCACGGTCGCAGGCGCGGTCCTGCTCGGGCTGTCACTCAACGCCGAACCCGGCAGCTCGACGTTCTATGTGTCGGCATTCGGCCTCCCCGGCCTGTGGGCGGTGGGCGCCTGGCTGTCGGGTCCACTGCACCTCGGGAGGGAGATCCGCGGCGAGAGAACGGCACGTCCGCTCCTGACGCCGATCTCGATCGGTGCCGGGCTCGCGGTGGTGTTCGTGGTCGGCGCGCTCGGCGTGCGCGAGTTCCCGCTGCTCAGCGGCGCTGTGGAGAGCGTGCTCGACCTCGCGCGGGACGGTTCGTGGGCGCTTGTCCTCGTGATCACTGCGATCAACGGGATCGCCGAGGAGCTGTTCTTCCGCGGCGCGCTCTATGCCGCTGTGCGTGACGGATACCAGGTGCCGGTCACGACGATCGTCTACGCCGCAGCCGTGACGGCCAGCGGCAACGGCATGCTCGGCTTCGCCGCCCTGTTGCTCGGCGCGATCGTCGGGTTGCAACGGCGCGCCTCCGGCGGCGTGCTGGCACCGATGCTGACCCACGTCACGTGGTCGGTGTCGATGCTGTGCATCCTGCCGGCGCTGTTCTAGGCGCCCGCCGGGCGTTCCCGCTGTTCTCTCGCGCGGACCGAGCGAGTTGGCATGCTGGTGCCCATGTGGGTGTTTGCCGATCGACGGGACGAGCGTCAGGTTCAGCCGGACCTCGACGTTCGTGTCGCCGAGGTCCGGGCGTGATGCGGGCGACTGCGCTATCGGCCTCCCAAGCCCGCCGCATCGCACTCGCAGCCCAAGGTTTCGCCGAGCGGCGACCGACCGGCAGGGTCGACCGTCGCCACCTGCGCCGCGTGTTCGAGCGCATCAACGTGATCCAGGTCGACTCGGTGAACGTCCTCGTTCGCAGCCAGGAGCTGCCGCTGTTTGCGCGCCTCGGGCCGCATCCCCGTTCGATGCTCGCCGATGCCATGGACGACGGCGAGCTGTGGGAGTACTGGGCGCACGTCGCCGCCATCGTGCCGAGCAGTCAGCACCGTCTCTTCCGCTGGAAGATGGCGGAGGACCACGAGTGGAAGCACATCGCGCGCCGGGCGGGGGAGTTGCCGGGGCTCGTCGAGGAGGTTCGGCGCCGGATCCGCGACGCCGGGCCGATCACCGCCGGCGATCTCGGCCAACGCGTCGGCCCCAAGGAAAGTTGGTGGAGCTGGGACGACGGCAAGATCGTGCTCGAGCACCTGTTCCAGCGTGGCGAGCTCGTCGCCGTCCGTCGCCCGCGCGACTTCGCTCGGCAGTTCGACCTCGCCGAGCGCGTCCTGCCGGCGAGCGTCCTGGACGCGCCGACGCCGACCGAGGCCGAGGCGCGCAAGGAGCTCTTCGCCATCGCCGCCCGCAGCATGGGCGTGGCGACGCTCGAGGACATGGCCGACTATCACCGCCACTGGCGGCCGCAGTCGCGCAAGCCGCTCGTGGCCGAACTCGTCGAGGAGGGTGTGCTGCAACCCGTGACCGTCGAGGGCTGGACGAAGGCGGCCTATGTGCACCGCGACGCCACCCTGCCGCGGACGGTCGACGCTCGTGCCCTGCTGAGCCCGTTCGACTCCCTCGTGTGGCATCGCGATCGCAACGAACGTCTCTTCGACTTCCACTACCGCATCGAGATCTACACACCGGCGGCGAAGCGCATCTACGGCTACTACGTGCTGCCGTTCCTCCTCGGTGACCGCCTCGTCGCCCGCCTCGATCTCAAGGCCGATCGCGCTGCAGGGGTGCTGCTCGTGCAGGGGGCCTACTCGGAGGTGGACGTCGATGAGGGCGAGATCGTGGAGCCGCTGATCGAGGAGCTCACTCTGATGGCCGGGTGGCTCGGCCTCGACAGCGTCGCCAGCACCGAACGCGGCTCACTCGCGGCCGCGCTCCATCGTCGCCTCAGGCGGTGATCGGGCGGCGAGCACGCGCAGGACGACGTGCGAGCGAAATGGTGGTGGGTCGACGCACGGTGCCTCTGCTGGCGGTCGGCCCTCGTAACGATCACGCAGCTTCGGTCGGGATGGATCCCTCGAGGTCGACGAGCGCCAGCAGGCGACGGACGGCCCGCGACGGTGCCCGAATCGCGATCGGGAGTCGATCCTCGTCCTGCGTGGCGGCGAGCAACGGGCGCAGACCGCCGAGATCAATGAACGTGACCTCGCGCAGATCGACGATCTCGATCGCCCGATCGGCAGCGAGGCGAGCGGCGAGCTCGGGCGCCGCAGCGGCATCGAGCTCGCCGGTAACGACGACGACGCCGGGTTGGAGACCCTCCTGCAGCTCGCAGCGACCCTCGTTGCGCCGGAGTCGATCGGACCTCTCGGCCGACACGGACGTGCCGGGCCGGCACGGCGATTCCCCCGGCAAACTCAATGATGGTGCGACCACGTGAACTCAACTCCAGTCAGTCGTAGGCGACACCTCGACTCAAACACGGTGAACGGCGTGTCACCACACCCCTAGGGGTACATGTACGATTCCGGAGAATGCCGGAACGACCGCTCTACGTCGCGCTCATCGACGACTACGACGTCGTGCTCGTGGGGCTCGCCCACCTTTTCGATGAGTACGACGACCGGGTCGTGATCGCCGAGATCAATGCCAACACGACGCTCGTCGACCCGGTCGACATCGCGCTGTACGACTCGTTCGCGCAGCCCGAGGCGGATCACGACGAGATCGAGGTGCTGATCAGGAGCCCCCAGGCGCAGCGGGTCGCGGTCTACACGTGGAACTTCCATCCGCAGTTGATCGAGACGGCGCTGGCGAAGGGTGCGTGCGGCTATCTGTCCAAGACGCTGCCCGCCGGCGAGCTGGTGAGCGCGCTCGAGTCGATGCACGCAGGGCACATCGTGGTCAGCAACCCGCCGCCGCGGTCGCGCTCGAACCCCGACCTCGACTGGCCGGGTCGGTCCGACGGTCTCACCGATCGCGAGTCGGAGATCCTGGCGCTGATCACTCAGGGCCGCTCGAACGCGGAGCTCGCCGAGTTGATGTTCCTGAGCATCAACACGATCAAGTCGTACATCCGCTCCGCCTACCGCAAGATCGGCGTCACCAACCGCACGCAGGCGGTGCTGTGGGGTGTCGACCACGGCTTCCTGCCCGACTTCCACCGCATCGACCACTGGCGCGGCGGCCCCTGACCGCGTGGCGTGGCAACGTCATCGCCACTGGGCAGAGCCGGATGGTCGAGTGGCGCGGAAGGTCGGTCGGGGGCGTCGAGATCGATGCGGATCGTCACCGGATCAGTCCCGAGCACACGCACGATCATGGCGTTGAGAGCACGCAGCGGGTGACTCCAACCTGTCAGCCACCGCTGTCGTGCGTAGGGATCGTCGTCGACGAGCACGTGGGCTGTTCCCGGTCGCCACTCCATCTTCCAACCGCGGCGAAGGCGCACCCGCACCCGCGGGTCGGCCTTGATGTTGCGAACGAGA
>Ga0136630_1000083_pt1 | contig 27403 bp, 24 predicted proteins | sample AntDrymUQ5682106_2_FD_105496 | JGI IMG/M metagenome (GOLD analysis project Ga0136630, IMG submission 105496) | Polar desert sand microbial communities from Dry Valleys, Antarctica - metaG UQ568 (21.06) | ecosystem: Environmental > Terrestrial > Soil > Desert | place: Antarctica: Dry Valley...
AACGTCGCCAGCACGACGTCGGTCTGCTTGATGACCTGGTGGCGGTAGATGTTGAGCGGGTGGTAGTGCAGCAGCAGCGGGTAGTGGTCGGCGGGCGTGCCGTCGAAGTCCCACGGCTTGCGGTTGAGGAAGTGCTCGTCCTGCAGCAGCACGCCGGCGCGATCGTCATAGGGGATGAACATGCTCTCGGCCGCCCGGAACCACTCGTCGGGCTCCTGGGGATCGATCTTCAGCCGCGCGACGAGCCGCGCGTAGGTCTCGGGGTCGCTGCTCTGGAGGCGCTCCAGGCCCTCCACGGCGGCGGACAGGTTCTCGCGCGCCATCAGGTTGGTGTAGGCGTTGTTGTCGACGACGGCCGAGTACTCGTCAGGTCCCGTGACGCCCTGGATGCAGAACTGCCCCTCGCGGCGGTCTGAGAAGAACCCCAGGTCAGCCCAGAAGCGCGCCGTCTCGACGAGGATCTCGACGCCCTCGCGGGCGAGGAACTCGAGGTCGCCGGTGACGCGCACGAACTGGCGTACCGCGTAGGAGATCGCCGCGTTGATGTGGTACTGAGCCGTGCCCGCGGCGTAGTAGGCCGAGGCCTCCTCGCCGCTGATCGTCCGCCACGGAAACAGCGCGCCGCGGTGGCCGAGCTGCTCGGCCCTGAGCCGCGCGGCGTCGAGCATCTCGTAGCGGAAGTGCAGCAGCCGGCGCGCGACGTGCGGTTGCGTGTAGGTCAGCATCGGCAGCACGTAGATCTCGGTGTCCCAGAAGTACTGCCCCTCGTAGCCGCGGCCGGTCAGGCCCTTGGCGGCGATGCCGTGGCCCTCGACACGCGCCGACGCCTGGCGGACCTGAAAGAGCGCGTAGCGCACCGCCTGCTGGATGTCGCCGGGGCCGTCGATCTCGATGTCGCTCTGCCCCCAGTAGGCGTCCAGGCGCTCGCGCTGCACCTCGGCGATGCGATCGAAGCCGTCGCTGTGAGCGCGCTCGAGCGTGCGGTGCACGCGGCGGAAGAGGTCGCCGTTGGCGGCCCGTGCATCGTGGTGGTAGCCGAGCAGCTTCGTCATCCGCGCCGGGACGCCGGGCTCGGCGTCGAGGTAGAAGACCACCCGTCCCTCGTCGGCCGCGACGCTCGACTCGACGCTGTAGCGCAGATCGGTGTCCATGAGGTGGTCCATGCCGCAGGCCAGGGGAATCCCGCTGGAGCGTGTGCACAGGCCGAGCAGCACGCGCGTGCCCGCGGCGAACTGATCGACCGGCGCGAGCGCCGACTCGTCCATGCGCACGCCGACGCGCGGGTCGTCGTCGCCCTTGGGCTGAGGCAGGTGCGTCACCATCTCCGACGCGATCGACAGCTCGGCGGTCCCCTCCAGCAGCGTGACCTCGTAGGAGATCGCCGCCAGATGGCGCCAGTGCAGTGAGGCGAGCCGCCGCGAGCGCAGCGCGACGGCGGCGCCGCGCGCCGTGCGAAACGTCACCGAGCGCTCGAGGATGCCCGTGCGCATGTCCAGCACGCGCTCGTAGGAGAGCACCTTGGAGTCCGACAGCACGAGCGGCTCCTCGTCGACGTAGAGCCGGATCACCGACCCGTCGGGGGCGCTGACGATCGTCTGGCCGGTGGTCGCGAAGCCGAACGCCGCCTCTCCGTAGGGGATCGGCCAGGTCTCATGAAAGCCGTTGAGAAACAGCGCCGGATCGTTGGAGGGAAGGCCCTCGTCGTGCGTTCCGCGCAAGCCCAGATACCCGTTGGCGACGGCGAACAGCGTCTCCTCCTCCTGCACGCGTGTGGTCGAGAAGCGCCGCGAGATCAGCCGCCACGGATCGATCGGGCTGGCCGTCTGGGCCGCTCCGCGGATCAGCCGCCGGTCACGGATTCGCGCGAGCGTCTCCAGCCGATCGGTCCGCATGGTCATGGGAAGCAGGGGTCGCGGGTGCAGGGCGCCGAGGTACACAGCATTGTGCGTATGTTACGCGCCTTTGGCCTATGGGAACTAGCCGGTTGATCAGCGTGTGACGATCAATCGCCTGCTCGGTCTGGCGATCCCGCTGCCGACAACCCCGCCTGCTGCCGGCGCTGGCGTCTGGTTAGCGCGCCGCTTACGCGGAGTAGACTCGCGGCGGCCGATGTCACGAACCGTTTCGTCTTCTTGCTCAACGGCGTCCTACACGGCCACGGCCCCGAGAGGGACCGACTCGCGGACGGCGGAGCTCGACTTCCGAACGCCTGCGGCAAGGACGAGCCGCAAATGACTCGGCCCGAGCAGGCGCTCGCCCATGCGCGCGCCGAGGCGGCGCGCAAGCGTGCCGCGGGCGGCTATACGAAGGCCGGCGCTGCAGCGCTTGATGACTCGATCGTCTCGGGTCCCCCCTCGCCCGAGCTGCTCAGCCGCTGGGCGGTGGTCGAGGGCGACCCGCGGTTGCTCTACTCGACCCGGCGTGCCGGTGGCCCGATCACCGCGCTCAAGCGGCTGATCGTCCGACTGCTGCGCCAGTACCTCGCAGACGTCGAGTCGCGCCAGACGCGCTTCAACATCGCGCTGCTGGCGGGCATGCACGAGCTCGAAGGGCGGATCGGAGCGCTCGAGCGCGCCGCGGAAGCCGGCGCCGCAGATGCCGGACCGGGCCGACCGGCAGGCGGCCCCCGGGCGCCAGCTCGGCCGGCCGCGACCGGGGAGAGGCCGGGCGGCGGTTCCACGGACGTCCCCGCTTGACGGCCGTCCACCAAGCGGTCGTGGGCGCCGGGCCCTACGACGCCGTCACCGAGCAGGTGCGGGCGTGGCGACGGCTGCTGGCGGCCGACGGCTTCGCCGGCACCGATCACGCCTCCCACATCGATCCGCGCCTGCGCACGGGCTTCCGGCCGCTGGCCGAGCTCGAGCCCGACCACGGCGACCTGGTCGTGATCCGCTACTCGGCGTGGTCGCCGGCACTGATGGCACTGCTCGACCTACCCAACCCGGTCCTGCTCGTGTACCACAACATCACGCCGGCCGGGTACCTGTGGAAGCACAGCCCGGCCCTCGCCGTGCAGTGCGCGGTCGGGCGGATCCAGCTGCCGGCCTTCGCCCGCCGCGCGCGCCTCGTGGTGGCCGACTCCGACTTCAACGCGGCCGAGATGCGCACGGCCGGTGCCGCTGACGTGCGCATCGTGCCGATCCTCTTCGAACCCGAACGGCTCGCCGCGCGCGGCCGTCCGCCGGCCGGCGCAGGACCGCTCGTGCTGGTGGTCGGGCGGATCGTGCCCAACAAGCGTCACGACCGCGTGCTAGACGCCTTCGCGGCGTATCAGGGCGCCTGCGCCGCCGATGCACGGCTGCTGCTCGCCGGCGAGCCGCTCGATCCCGACTACCGGCGGCTCGTCGAAGGTTTCGTAGGGGCCTGCGGCGCGCGCAACGTGACGATCCCCGGTGGCCTCACCCAGCCCGAGCTCAATGCCGCCTACGCCGAGGCCGACGTGCTGCTCACGCTTTCCGAGCACGAGGGCTTCTGCATCCCGCTGCTCGAGGCCTTTCACTTCGGGGTACCGGTGGTCGCGAGCCCCAAGGGCGCCATGCCCGGCATCGCCGGCGACGCTGCGCTGTGGACGGACGACGATCCCGCCGTCACGGCCGAGCTGCTCGACCTCGCCGTGCGCGACCCCGAACTGCGCGCCGAGCTGAGACGTCGCGGACGTGTGCGGCTCGAGCGCTTCGGCGCCGAGGCGACGGCCGCCGCGGTGCGCGAGGCGATCGCGCTCGCTTTGGACTGACGGTCGGCACACGTCGCTACCTGAAGCGCTGCGACGCGGCGTCGCGCCCGGGCACGTCGTCGCGCATTCGATAAAGCCGGAAGACCTCGTTCTCGTACAGCGCCGGGCCAGCGGCGTCCGGCCACGGGCCGCGCCGCTTGAGCCGCCTCTCGGCGACGATGAAGTCGGCCCTTCGGCCCGGTGGTGGGTGGGGGTAGGTCGTGTACCTGATCGGCGCGATCGCGGTCACGGGATGATCGGCCAGCACGTAGCCCGCCCACAGCTGACGCCCGTCCGCCACGTCGAGGCGCACACTCGCGCCGGGAGGCAGGATGCGCGCTGCCGCGGCGCGCAGCTCGAGCGTCGGGCGGTCGGCCTGCAGGCCGTTCGCGGCGATCTCGTTGCGCAAGCCGACCATCAGGACCGCGGCGATCAGCGCCGCGGCGCCCGCTGCCGCGAGCCGCGTCACGTTCGAGCCCCCGCTCGGGCCGGCGCGGTCGGCGAGCCAACTCGCTGCGGCGACCAGCAGCAGCGGGAAGAGGAACGCGACGACCTTGAAATGGAAGTACTCGCTGAAGGGCCGCAAGAACAAATAGGTCACGACCACGGCCGAGACCGCCACGGTCACACCCAATGGCACCGCGACGTTGCGCGGAGCGCGCCGCAGGCCGAGCAGCGCAAACGCCAGGATCGCGAGCCCGGTGACGGTGCCCGCTGGTCCCTCAACGCCGACCAGCCACGATGACCACCGATAGGAGTAGACGTCCCCTCCCCACAGCGCACCGGACCCCAGCAGCAGCTCGGCGGCCCCGACCATCTTCTGCAGCGCGCCTGCGAGCGGGACGAGCCCCGCCGGGACGGCCGCCACGGCGACGACGAGCCAGAGGCCGCGCCGGCGGCGCGGCAGTCGCGGACGTGGCAGCGGCGCGGCCCCCCGCTCAAGGCGCACCCGCAGCCACGCCGCCGTGAAGGCCGTCGCCGGAAACAACACCATCAGCGGGTAGGCGAGCAGGCCGATCACGAGAAAGAGCGTCGTCAAGGCACCATCCCGACGGTTCGGCGCATCGATGAAGCGCAGGCCGAAGAGCAGCATCGGCGCAAGCGCAAGCGTCCCCCAGAGCTGGTTGTGGTACGGGTGCAGCGCGAGGTGGGCGAGCACGCGATCGGCGGCGACGAAGCCCATCGCGAGCAGCGCTGCGAGCGGTCGCGCCCGCAGCGAGTAGCGGGCGAGCAGGAAGAATCCGATCGCGGTCAGCCCCGCCAGCACGGCACCGGCCGCGGCCCACAGCTCCAGCGCGCTGAGCCCGGACAGTTCGGCCGCCCCGGCCAGCACGTAGTAGATCGGGTACTTCGAGTTCCACACGACGGGCATCCGGTCGACCGGCAGGTCGGGTCGCACGTCGAGCGGACCGGCATTGCGCAGCAGCTCGACGGTGCCGGCGCCGAGCATCGCGTCGGGGTTGGTCCCGGGCACGCTCACGAGCTGATCGCGCAGCACGGGGATCATCAGCGCTGCCGCCAGCAGCAGCGCGATGTAGGCGGGGCCGGCGAGCGCCAGCCAGCGGCCGCCCGCCGCCGCCAGCTCAGCCTGGGCGGGGCGCGCTGGCCCCAGCCGTACGCGCACAACCAGCGCTGCGGCAACGCCGGCGGCGAGCAGGACCGCGACCGAGATCGGCAGCGGCACACCGACGAAGCCGAGCGCGCTGAGCGCAAGTCCGGCCGTCATCGCACCGACCAACGGCACGAGCAGCGGCAGATGCACGCGCAGCTCGTTCGGTACGAGCAGACGGGCGGGCGCGTAACCGGCGACGACAACCAGTGCGAGCAGCGCTGCCCCACCGCGGACGATGTCAGGCGCGACACCCGCGCCTTTCACCCCGGCGTTCCAGGCGATCGCGAGCACGGCGGCCGCTGCGAGGCCGGCCACGAGGGCCGCCGGTCGACCGAGCCGGTCGGGTCCCGGGCGCCGCCGGGCGCCCGTCGCGGTCATCGGCTGCGGCCGGTGGCGGCCCCCCGCCACTCGGCCAGGACGCGGCAGAGCGAGCGCCGAGCCCGTATCACACGGCTCGGCTGGGGCTGGACCATCTGCTCAACGGAGAGGTAGCGGTGGGCCACGCGGCGATTATCGCGCCAGCCGCCGTTCAGGGCGACAGCCCCCGATGCACCGCGCCGAACGCCGGCTTGGGGCGCAGCTTCTCATCCAGGATCGTCGCCGCGCCGTAGCCCGGCTGCAGCTCGGAGATCCACGAGCGCCCGTCGGTGAAGCCCCAGAGCGTCAGCGAGCGGCACGCCTTGATCGCCCGGCAGCCGCGCACGATGTCGCCGTACACGCGCCTGCGCCCGCAGATCGGCGGCGCTCGGCGGAAGCTTGATCGAAACGTCCGCCTCCGTGATCGCTATCTCGACGCCGAGCGCCGCGAAGCGGCGCAGGTTGTCGACGAACGTCGACGGCAGCCCGCCGAGGGTGGTGTGCACCTGGAAGCCGACCCCGTCGATCGGGACTCCCCGCGCGCGCAGGTCGCGCACGAGCTCGTACAGCCGATCGGACTTCGGGCCAATGCCCTCGGCGCCGGTCTCGTTGATGTGAAGCTTGGCCTTCGGATCGGCACGCTGCGCGATCCGAAACGCAGTCGCGATATGGCCCGGGCCGAGCTTGCGCTCGAACGGAGTGCGCTTCAGCCCGCCGCGCTCTGTGATCGGCTCGTTGACGACGTCCCAGACGGCGACGCGCCCGGCCCAATGCCCGACGAGCCGGCGGATGTGCTCCTCGGTCGCCTTCGCCAGCTCGCGGCGGTCGAGCGCGTAGACCCAGCCCGGAAGCTGGGATTCGTAGATGAGCGTGTGGCCGCGGACTGTCTTGTCGGCCTTCCCGGCCTGCGCGACGATGTAGTCGCCGAGCTCGAAGTGAAACTCGCCACGCTCGAGCACGCGCAGCGGGGTGCCCGACAGCGGTTTGGCGTCTCGTCCCTCGCGCCTCTGGAGGACGAGCAACAGTGCCACGACGATGACCACGACCGCGAACGCGGCGCGCGAGACCTTGCTCAGCAGGCGCCCTTACGTGTGAACACGGCCGGCACGGTCTTCACGAGGATGCTCAAGTCCAGGAAGACCGACCAGCGTTCGAGGTAGAGGAAGTCCAGCCGCACGAGATCGTCGAAGTCCAGCTCCGAGCGCCCCGAGACCTGCCACAGCCCGGTGATTCCCGGGGTGACGAGATAGCGCTTCTTATGCCACGGCTCGAGCCGGTCGAAGTCGCGCTGGGGCAGCGGTCGCGGGCCGACGAGCGACATCTGGCCGGCGAGCACGTTGAACAGCTGCGGCAGCTCGTCGATGGAGTAGGAGCGCAAGAAGCGCCCGACCGGCGTCATGCGCGGGTCGTCGCGGATCTTGAACAGCGCGCCCGAGGCCTCGTTGACCATCTCGAGATCCTTCTGCTGCAGATCGGCGTCGTGGTACATCGTGCGGAACTTCAGGCACGCGAACGGCACGCCACCGATGCCCGGCCGCATCGAGCGGTAGAGGATCGCCCCGCGCGAGCTGAACCTGACCGCGAGCGCGCTCGCCGCGAGGACGGGGCTGAGGATGATCACCAGCAGCGTCGCACCGACGAGGTCGAACGCGCGCTTGACCACGTAGTCGACGCCCTCGAAGACGGGCGGCTTGAGCTCGAACAGCGGCACCGCCTCGCCGGGCACGAACTCGGCGCGGTGGACGAGGATCTCCATCGTCGACGGCGCGATCCGCACCCGCACTCCGGCGCTGTGGCAGACGTCGACGAGCTCGACTGCCTGCGGCTGGGGAAAGTCCGAGTCGGCGATGATCACCTCGTCGACGTTGTGGCGCAGGATGACGTCGGACAGGTCGTCCAGCTGGCCCAGCGACAGCAGCCCGTTATCAGGCCGCGGCGTCAGCGAGATGAAGCCGACAACATCGATTCCGGGCTGTGAGGCGTCGCGCAACGCGTGCCCGACGGCCTCGATGTGATGGCCGCTGCCGACGAGTACTGCGCGGCGCTGATAGCCGGCCAGGCGCAGCAGCGCGCCCGTGACGCGCTCGTAGCCGTAGCGCAGCAGCGAGACGTAGAGGACGGCGAAGAACAGCGAGCCGTAGAAGATGTAGTACGAGCTGAACTCGCTGCCGTTGGCCAGTGCGAACAGCAGCGCGACGAGCGTCACCTGAAACAACGACGAGACGATGCGCGTCAGCCCGGGACGCTGGCCCCGCGCCGAGTACAGCCCCGAGCGCGCGAACAGCAGCACGGTGACCAGATAGGCGAAGTCCAACAGCTCGCCGGTCTGGTGGGAGATGTCGGTGAGCGACCAGTTGTCCAGCAGCAACCCGGCCTTGAGCCACAGAGCCGTGAGGATCGCCAGGTAGACGCCGAGGAAGTCGAGCACGAGCAGCGTCGCGAGGCGGGCAGCGCGACGCAGCGTGTCCAGGCGCACCAGAAAAGCAAGCGCGGGTGGGCGCTTGCGCCGTACATCGCGCCCCGGCAGGGCGAAGTCGGGCACCGGCGGGAGCGCAGGCTCCGCCTCGCTGGCTACGCGTTGATCCTCCCTGGTGCTCGGCATTCTCCCCAGCTCTAACGAGTCCAGACGGCAGATGTTCCGCCGTCTAGCCGTCTATTGCTTGATCCAGCCGTCTGTTGCTTGATCTACACAAGTTCTGGTGCGCTGCACGAAATCCCTGGTCACGACCGTCCCGTGCCGACGAGCAGTTCGGTGCCGGACTGATCGATCGTGCGGGCCAGGCCCTCACGCAGGTCCATCTCCGGCTCCCAGCCAAGCAGCTCGCGCGCCAGCGAGATGTCCGGCTGGCGCACCTGCGGATCATCGGCGGGCAACGCCTCGAAGACGATCTCCGAGCGCGAGTTCGTGACCTCGATGACGGTCTGAGCCAGCTCGAGCAGCGTGAACTCGATCGGGTTTCCGACGTTGATCGGATAGTGCTGGCCCGACTCGCAGAGCGCGGTCATGCCCCTGATGAGGTCGTCCACATAGCAGAACGAGCGCGTCTGCGTGCCACCGCCGAAGATCGTCAGCGGCCGGTCCTGGAGCGCCTGGCGCAGGAACGTGGGGATCGCGCGACCGTCGTGGGGCCTCATCCGAGGTCCGTAGGTGTTGAAGATGCGGATGATCGACGTGTCGACGCCCTGCTGGCGGTGATAGGCCATCACCAGTGCCTCGGCGTAGCGCTTGGCCTCGTCGTAGACGCCGCGCGGCCCGATCGGGTTGACATGCCCCCAGTAGGACTCTGGCTGCGGATGGACCTGCGGATCGCCATAGACCTCGCTCGTCGACGCCAGCAGGAAGCGGGCGCGGTGCTTCTTGGCGAGGCCGAGCGCATTGTGCGTGCCGTGCGAGCCAACCTTGAGCGTGTGCAGGGGCAGGCGCAGGTAGTCGATCGGCGACGCGGGCGAAGCGAGGTGGTAGACGAAGTCGACCGGCTCGGCGACGAAGAACGGCGTCAGGATGTCGAGCTGAAGGAACTCGAACTCCGGCACTCGGATGTGCTCGATGTTCGTCAGCGAGCCGGTCTCCAGGTTGTCGACGCAGAAGACGCGGTGGCCGCGGCGCAGGAGCTCATCGCACAGATGCGACCCGAGAAAGCCCGCGCCACCGGTGACTAGACAGGTGGCCATACGCTCAGACTATCGGCGCGACACCGCTAGCGCTGGCGGGCGGTGTGCAGCTGTTTCTTCTTGATCTTGGGCGAGATGACGACGAGCCCGTCGGATCGGCGCTTCGCGACGCCCAGCCCGATCAGCCGCTTGGCGACCACGGGGCAGCGCTTGCAGCGTGGGTTGCTCTTGCAGCAGGGCTTCTTGGGCTTGAAGAGAAGTTTGATTAGGTAGGCCTAACTCGTCGCCGCAAAACGCTACAGTAGCGTCATGCCTGCAGCAACGTTTGTCCAGCGTCTGAACGACCAGATCGGCCACGAGTTCGCAGCCTCTCAGCAATACCTCGCAATTGCCGTCTTCTTTGACGACGAGACGTTGCCGCAGCTGGCCGCGTTCTTCTACGCGCAGGCGCTCGAGGAGCGAAACCACGCGCTGATGATGGTCCAGTACCTGCTCGACGCAGGTGCCAAGGCACCGATCCCGCAGATCGAGGGACCCCTAAACGACTTCGCCGACGTCGTCGAGCCGGTCGCGCTCGCGCTCGCGCAAGAGCGGCGCGTGACCGACCAGATCAACGAGCTGACCGCGACCGCGCGCGATGCGGGCGACTACTCCAGCGAGCAGTTCATGCAGTGGTTCATCAAGGAGCAGATCGAGGAGGTCGCCTCGATGAACGACCTGTTGACGGTCGTCGAGCGCGCCCGCGACAACCCGCTGCTCGTCGAGGAGTATCTGGCGCGCGAGTCCCCGGGCGACGAGGCTGCGGATCCGACGGCGCCACCGGTCGCCGGGGGAGCGCTCTAAGGAGAGCGGTTTCGCCGTCCGTTCATCGCAAGCGACGAACTCCCCGCGACGTCACCCTTAAATGCTCGGTCGCACCCTCACCGCCGTCGGGCGCCTGCGCCGCCGTGCGGGGAGCGCGCCGCCGCCACGCGAGGACCTGATCGCGCGCTACGCCGCCGGACACTCGTTCGTCGACATCGGCTGCATGTGGAAGGTGCACGGCGCCTTGTGCTTCGTCGCCGAGGACGCGGGCGCGAGCGCCGTCACGGGTGTCGACGTCATGGATCCCTCGCAGCGGTTTCTCGATGAGCAGCGCCGGCGCGGGTCGAAGGTCCGCTTCGTCCAGGGCGACCTGCACGACGAGGCGACGGCCGGCGCGGTCGGCCGCCATGACGTCGTCTGGTGCTCGGGCGTGCTGTACCACGCCCCGCACCCGCTGCTGACGCTCGAGCGCCTGCGCGGGCTGACCGCACAGACACTGCTGCTGGCCACCGAGACGATCCCCGAGACGCCGGGGCGCCCGAACACGTGCGTGATCGCCCCCGGGCGCGGCGATCACCCCAACGCGCAGCCGCCACGCGGCCCCGACGAGGGCTACGGGCCGTGGTACTGGGGCATCACGCCGTCGGCGCTACGCACGATGCTGTCGCTGGCGGGCTTTGAGATCGTCGAGCAGCACCAGCTGCCGTTCCACGCCACGCTCGTCGCGCGCTAGCGCGCCGTCTTCGGCCGCCTGCCGAGCTTCACCGTGATCGTGCGCTCGCTGTCGCCGCGGCGGATGCGAACCCCAACGCTGTCGCCCGGCTTGTGGTCGGAGATCGCCAGCGAGACGTCCGCGGACTTGTCGACGGCCTTGTCGTCGACGCGCGTGATGACGTCTCCGGGACGCAGCCCGGCGTCGTCGGCGGGGCCTCCCGGAACGACCTTACGGATGCTCGCGCCCGTGCCTGTCGTTGCGTTGGCTGTTTCCACGCCGACGTAGGGCCGCTTGATCTCCCGGCCCGCCTTGAGGTCGGGCACGATCTGCTTCGCCGTGTTGATCGGGATCGCGAAACCGACGCCGCTGTTGGCCTGCGTGGTCGTCGCGATCTGCGCGTTGACACCGACGACACGACCGGAGGCGTCGAGCAGCGGCCCGCCCGAGTTGCCCGGGTTGATCGCCGCGTCGGTCTGTACGACGTTGTCGATCGAGAAGTTGTTGGGCGCGGTGATCGAACGCTGGACGGCGGAGACGACACCGGTCGTCAGCGTGCCCTCGAGCCCGAACGGGCTACCGATGGCGACCGCGGGCTGCCCGACCTTCAGCGAGCTCGACGAGCCGAGCGGCAGCGGCTTGAGGTTCTCCTCGGAGGGCTCGACCTTCAGCAGCGCGAGGTCGCTGGACGGGTCGGCACCGACGAGACGCGCCTTGACCGGTCCGCCCTTGACGAAGCGCACGCGCAAGGTCGCTGCGCCGTCGACGACGTGGTCGTTGGTGAGGATGTAGCCGTCGCGGTCGAGCACGAAGCCCGTGCCCGTGGAGCCCTGCGTGGGGACGCTCGAGCGCGCCTCGATGGACACCACACCCGGCCGCACGCGCTCATACAGGTCGGAGACGTCGGTCGCGCTGCGTGCCGGGGCCGCGGAAGGTGGATCGCTCTGGATCTCCGAAGGCTCGGAGGCCAGCGCCTTCGGCGCGCTGTCATCGGAGGAGTCGAAGACGCCGCCGATGGCGAGCGCGATCATCGGGATTGCCACGAGCAGCGCGCCGATCATCGCGGCGAGGATGATGGAGCCACGGGAGTTGCTGTTCATGCTGACCTCTTCTATGCGCCGGCGCTGAAGGACGGATTATCGATGTCTAAGAGTTGGTGCAGAGGTAGCATCGGGCGATGGCCACCGAAGAACGACTGACCGTAGCCCCGATCGTAGGCCCCGACGACCCGCGTCGCTTCACCGACTCCGGGATCGAGGTCGGGCAGCTCTATACCGAGGACGAGCTGCCCGCGGAACTGGACCTCGGCGAGCCGGGGTCGTTTCCCTATACGCGCGGCGTCCATCAGGAGATGTATCGCAAGCGTCCATGGACGATGCGCCAGTACGCCGGCTACGCGTCGGCCAGGGAGTCCAACGAGCGCTACAAGTACCTGCTCGAGCACGGCGGCACCGGCCTGTCGATGGCCTTCGACCTGCCGACCCAGCTGGGCCTGGACTCCGATGATGAGCGCTGCGCCGGCGAGGTCGGGCGCACCGGCGTCTCGATCGACACGATCGACGACATGGGCCTCATCTTCGACGGCATCCCGCTGGACGCGATCTCGACATCGATGACGATCAACGCGCCGGCGACGGTGCTGCTCGCGCTCTATTCGCTCGTCGGCGAGCAGCAGGGCGTGCCGCCGAAAGAGCTGCGCGGCACGACCCAGAACGACGTGCTCAAGGAGTACATCGCGCGCGGGAACTTCATCTACCCCCCCGAGGGCACGATGCGCCTGACGACGGACCTGTTCGCCTACTGCCACGAGAACATCCCACTCTGGAACACGATCTCGATCTCGGGGTATCACTTCCGCGAGAAGGGCTGCTCGGCGGTCCAGGAGGTCGCCTTCACGCTGTGCAGCGGGATCGCCTACGTGAACGCGGCGATCGACGCGGGCCTCGAGGTCGACGAGTTCGCCCCGCGGCTGGCGTTCTTCTTCAACGGCCACAACAACGTCTTTCAGGAGGTCGCGAAGTTCCGCGCCGTGCGCCGGATGTGGGCGCACATCATGCGCGACCGCTTCGGTGCCAAGGACGAGAAGTCGTTGAAGCTGCGCTTCCACACGCAGACCGGCGGCGTGACGCTGACCGCGCAGCAGCCGCAGAACAACGTCATCCGCGTCGCACTGCAGGGCTTCGCGGCGGTCTGCGGCGGCACCCAGTCGCTGCACACCAACGGCTACGACGAGGCGCTTGCGCTGCCCTCCGAGCGCGCCGCGAAGATCGCGCTGCGCACGCAGCAGATCATCGCCCACGAGTCCGGCGCGACGGACACGGTCGACCCGTTCGCGGGCTCGTACTACGTCGAGGCGCTGACCGACGAGATCGAATCGCGCGCATACGAGCTGATCGGCAAGGTCGACGAGCTCGGCGGCTCGGTCAACGCGATCGAGTTCATCACGAACGAGATCGACGAGTCGGCGTGGGGCTATCAGGAGCGCTATCGCTGCGCGCAGGACATCGTCGTCGGCGTCAACAAGTACGAAGAGGACGCGATCGAGGTCGAGGAGATCCTGCGCGTCGATCCCGAGACCGAGCGCGATCAGCTCGGACGGCTGAGTGCCTTCAAGCAGAACCGCGATCACGAGCTCGTGACACAACGCCTGGACGAGCTACGCGCGGCGGCGGCCGGCAGCGACAACCTCATGGCCCCGATCCGCCAAGCGCTGAAGGACCGCTGCTCGATGGGCGAGGTCTGCGGCGCGATGAAGGACGTCTTCGGGGCCTATCAGCCGCGCGGCTGACGGCCGGGACCGGGTCCGGCGGCTGTCGTAGGCGGACGTTCGCCGACGATGTTCGACTCATTGCTCGACCTCGTCGGCGGCTCGCCGTGGGCCTACGCCGCGATCTTCGCAATCGTGACGATCGACGCGTTCTTTCCGCTCGTGCCGGGCGAGACGTCGGTCATCACGGGGGCGATCCTGGCCGCCAACGACCATCTGTCGGTGCTGCTCGTGTTCGCGGCGGCGATGGCCGGAGCCCTGGCCGGCGACAACATCTCCTACCTGCTCGGCGATCGCTTCGGACCGTCGGTCCAGCGGCGGATGTTCAAGACCGAGAAGGCGGCGAAGAAGCTCGCATGGGCACGGCGCCAGTTACAGGAGCGCGGTCCTGTGATCATCATCGCGGCCCGTTTCGTGCCGGGCGGGCGCACTGCCGCCACGTTCTCGGCCGGCGCGCTCGAATACCGCTGGCGCACGTTCATCGCCGTTGCCGTGGCAGCCGCCGTGCTGTGGGCCTCGTTCACGACCGCGCTGGGCTGGTTCGGGGGCAACGCCTACAAGGACTCGCTGTGGAAGCCGCTGTTGATCTCCTTCGCGGTGGCCGTGCTCGCGGCGGCGGCAGGCGAGCTGTACCGGCGCGCCACGGACCACCCTGAACCGGCCGAGCCGGGGAGCTAGTGACGACCGCATGGTCGTCGTGCTCGCGGCCGGCCTGTACCTGGCACTCGATCGCTGGGAGCTGGGCGACGGCTGGATCAGCGCCACGCTGGTGATCCTGATCGTGCTGTTCGCGCTCGTCGGCGCGGTCTTCACGCCGCTGGAGAAGCGCCTCGCGCTGCTCGCGGCGCGCGATGCGCAGGCGGACCCTGCGCGCAGCGCCGAATACGAGCAGCAGACCAAGAAGCTCGCGCTGTTCGGCAGCCTGGCCGGCCTGCTGATCATCGCCGCGATCTTCCTGATGACGGTGAAGGCGGGCGCGTAGCGAGAGGCAGACACCACGGGAAGGACTCCGGCGCGGACAGGCGAAACGCTGCTTCATGGAGCAGTCCCAAGCGCAGCGAACGCTCGTCAAGTCACCGCCCGAGCTGTGGGCGGAGCTCAGCAGCGAGGATTCGCTCGGCCGCCATCTGGGCGAGTTCGGCGAGATCCGCATCACCCGCGTGAAGCCTGAGACCACCGTTGCCTGGGAGGGCGACCGCGCGAGCGGCACGGTGCAGATCGAGCCAACGGGGTGGGGAACGAAGGTCACGCTCACGGCCACGGCGACGGGCGAGCCGGTCGGCGCCGAACCCGAGCCGGTCGTCGAACCCGAGCTCGTCGCCGAAGCCGAGCCGGTCGCCGAACCCGAGGCGGTGATGGAAGCCGAGCCGCTCGCGGAACCCGAGCCGATCTCGCCGGTGGCGATGATCTCGCTGCGCGAGCACGACCCGTCGCCGCGGCCGGCAGAGGACGAGAGCGACCCGGTTCCGCGCCGCTTCTTTGCGCGCTTCTTTCGCCGTCCGACGCCGGACCTTGCGCCGGCGCCGACCGACGACACGGCGCCCGCCGCCAGGGCGGAGATCCCAACGCCGCCCGCCCCCACACCGGACCCCAGTCCACCGACACCCGCTCCGGATCCCACACCGCCGGGTCCGGATCCGCCGCCGTCCCCGCCACCCGCGCCAGACCCGATGCCCCCCGGTCCCGGCCCGGATCCCGTTCCGCCGCCCTCGATCGAGATGCCCGCGGCGCTCGCGCTGGATCCCGACCGGACCGTGGCGATCCTCACCGAGGTGCTCGACGATCTCGGCGCCGCCCACCACCGGCCCTTCTCGCGCGGCTGATCTGAGCTTGCCTCGGCCAGAGCCTCGCTTCGGGCGGCCCAGTCGCCCGAAGCGAGGCGTGCGCCGCGGCCGCTGACCGTCACTACCATCGGCGGCGCATGCCTCGGCAGCCGTCGCGCCAGAAAGCCCCCGTATCGATTGAGAAGAAGCTCGCGCAGCTTCAGGAGCTGCGCGAGTCGGCGAGTCATTCCTCGTCCGAGACCGCCGACAAGCAGCACGATCGCGGCAAGCACACCGCGCGCGAGCGCATCGAGATGCTGCTCGACCCCGGTTCGTTCCAGGAGCTGGACACCTTCATGCGCCACCGCACATACGACTTCGAGATGCAGAAGCGCCGGCCGTGGGGCGACGCCGTGCTCGGCGGTCACGGAACGATCGACGGCCGCCGCGTGTGCGTCTTCGCCCAGGACTTCACGGTATTCGGCGGCTCACTGGGCGAGGTGATGGCCGAGAGGATCTGCAAGGTCATGGAGCTGGCGACGAAGATTGGCTGCCCCGTGATCGGCATCAACGACTCCGGCGGCGCACGCATCCAGGAGGGCGTCGTCTCGCTCGCTGCCTATGGCGAGGTCTTCAGCCGCAACGTCAACGCCTCGGGCGTGATCCCGCAGATCAGCCTGATCATGGGGCCGTGCGCGGGCGGCGCCGTGTACTCGCCCGCGATCACCGACTTCATCTACATGGTCAAAGAGACCTCGCACATGTTCATCACCGGCCCCGACGTCATCAAGACCGTCACCGGCGAGGAGGTGGCCTTCGAGCAGCTCGGTGGCGCGATGACGCACAACTCGACGTCGGGCGTCGCGCACTTCGCCTGCGAGGACGAGGAGGCATGCCTGCAGGACACGCGCTACCTGCTGAGCTTCCTGCCGTCCAACAACCTCGAGACGGCGCCGCGCGTGCTGCCCATCGACGAGCCGCTGCGGATGGACCCCGAGCTCGACTGCGTCGTGCCCGACAGCCCGAACAAGCCCTACGACATGCGCGAGATCGTCCGCCACGTCGTCGACGACGGCGAGTTCTACGAGGTCCACGAGCACTTCGCGACGAACATCGTCTGCGGCTTCGCGCGCATGGACGGCTACGCCGTCGGGATCGTCGGCAACCAGCCCGCGAGCATGGCCGGCGTGCTCGACATCGACGCGAGCACGAAGGCCGCGCGCTTCGTGCGCACATGCGACGCCTTCAACGTCCCGCTGCTGACATTCGCCGACGTCCCCGGCTTCCTGCCCGGCACCGAGCAGGAGTTCGGCGGAATCATCCGCCACGGCGCCAAGCTGCTGTACGCCTTCACCGAGGCGACCGTCCCGAAGATCACGATCATCACGCGCAAGGCCTACGGCGGCGCCTACGTGGTGATGGCCTCCAAGCACCTCGGCGCGGACTTCAACTTCGCCTGGCCGAGCGCCGAGGTGGCGGTCATGGGCCCGGAGGCCGCCGTCAACGTCATCTACAGGCGCGACATCGCCAGCTCGCCGACACCCGAGACGAGGCGCGAGCGGCTGATGGACGACTACCGCGCGCGCTTTGCCAACCCCTACTCCGCGGCCGAGCGCGGCTACGTCGACGATGTCATCGTGCCGCACGAGACTCGGCCGAAGGTGATCGCCGCGCTGGAGGCACTGCAGACCAAGCGCGCACCGACACCGAAGCGCAAGCACGGCAACATCCCGCTCTAGTGACCACGGCTGTCAGTCGCAGGAGCCTCGTGCTCGCGCTGGCGCTCGTCCTCGCCGTGGCCGCGGCCCTGCGCTTCGCGACGCTCGATGCCCAGAGCCTGTGGTACGACGAGTCGGTCACGGCGCAGCTCATGGCGGGGTCGCTCGGGGACATGCTCGATGCGCTGCCCGACAGCGAGTCGACCCCGCCGCTGTACTACGTCCTCGCCTGGTTGTGGACGCAGCTCTCGGGGACCGGCGAGGTCGGTCTGCGGTCGCTGTCGGCGCTGCTGGGCACGGCGACGGTCGCGGTCGTGTGGGCGCTCGGGCGCCGGCTCGCCGGCGATCGCGCGGCCCTGATCGCGGCGGCGTTGGCCGCGACGAATCCGATGCTCGTGTGGTTCAGTCAGGAGGCCCGCTCCTACGCCCTGCTGGCGCTGCTCGGCGCGCTGTCGGCGCTGCTGTGGTTGCGCGCGCTCGAGCAGCCGCGCACCCGCCGATTGCTCGGCTGGGGCGCCGTCGCGGCGCTCGCGCTCGGCACGCATTACTTTGCCGTCTTCCTCGTCGCGCCGCAGGCGCTGTGGCTGGCGCTGCGCACACCCGGGCTGCGGGCCAAGGCGGTTGCGCTGGCGCTTCCGCTCGCGGCCGGCGTGGCGCTCATGCCGCTGGCGCTCGACCAGCGCTCAAACGAGGGCGCCGTGTTCATAGTCCAGAGCTCGCTGGCGGCTCGCCTTGCGCAGATTCCCAAGCAGTTCCTGACCGGCTATGACGCGCCCGCCGAAGCGCTGATGACCGCCCTCGCGGCCGTCGCGATGCTGACCGCCGTCGCCGGTCTCGTGCTCGCGCAGCGCCGCCGAGCCGCGCTGGAAGGCGCGCGGCGAGGCGACACATCGCGGCTGATCGGGCTCGGCGCGGCCGCGCTGGCGCTGCCGCTGGTCGCGCTGACCCTCGGCGAGGATCACCTGCTGGCCCGCAACGTGATCGCCGTGCTGCCGCTGCTGATCGCGCTTGCCGGCGCAGGATTCGTGGCCGCCGGGCAGCTACTCCCGCGCGCGACCACCGTGGCAGCGGTCGCTGCCGCCTGCGTGCTCGGAGGTGCCACGATCATCGCCGTCGCCGGCGACAAGGCGCTGCAGCGCGACGACTGGCGCGGCGCCGCCCGCGCGCTCGGGCGGATCGACGGCACCCGGATCGTCGTCGCCCCGAAAGGCGCGATCGTGCCGCTGCGCTATTACCTGCCGCACGTGCACCCCTTCATCGGCGGCGGGGCGATGACGCCCGAGGTCGACTACGTGGCGCTCGCCCTGCGCAACGAGAACACGCGCCCACGGCCCCCGCGTCCGGCGGTCGCCCCGCTGCTGACCCGCGGTTTCGCAGAGACCGTACGCACGCAGACGCCGCAGTTCACGGTCCTGCGGCTGCGCGCGCGCAGACCAACGCCCGTCTTCGCGAGCGCCGTGCTCACAGGCCTCGACGGCAAGCCGGCGGCATCGCTGCTGGTCTCACCGCCCTGACCGACGCAAAGCTGACGCCCCCGTCACGTTTTCGATAGGCTCGTGCGCGATGGCTGCGGAGCGCGACCACGACTACGACTGGCTCGTCGTCGGGTCTGGTTTCGGGGGCAGCGTCGCGGCTTGGCGCTTGACCGAGAAGGGCTACCGCGTCGGCGTGCTGGAGTCCGGCAGACGCTTCGCCGACGACGAGTTCCCACGCTCCACGTGGGATTTGCGGCGCTACTTCTTCGCCCCTCGGCTGGGGCTGCGCGGCATCTTCCGCCTGTCGCTGTTCAAGGACGTCTCGGTCGTCAGCGGGGCCGGAGTCGGTGGCGGCAGCCTCGGCTACGCCAACACGCTGTATCGCGCGCGGTCGCGCTTCTACAGCGACCCGCAATGGTCTGAGCTCGACGACTGGGAGCGCTCGCTGGCGCCGCACTACGACGAGGCCGAGCGCATGCTCGGCCTGACCCATGTCACGGCCGACGATCCGGGCGATGACCTGTTGCGCGAGTTCGGCGCTCACCTCGGCGTGACCGAGACCTACGCCAAGACGCGCGTGGGCATCTTCTACGGCGCGCCGGGCGAGACGGTCGACGATCCCTACTTTGGCGGCGAGGGCCCGCGACGCACGGGCTGCATCAACTGCGGGCGCTGCATGGTCGGCTGTCCCGTCGGCGCCAAGAACACGCTCGTCAAGAACTACCTCTGGTTCGCCGAGCGCAACGGCGCGCAGATCCAGCCCGAGCGCCAAGTCGTCGACGTGCGCCCGCTCGGGGCCGGCGACGGCTCCGACGGCTACCTCGTCACGAGCGAGCGCAGCGGCGCGTGGCTGCGCAAGGACCGGCGCACGCACAGCGCCGCCAACATCGTCCTCGCCGCCGGTGCGCTGGGGACCAACAGGCTGCTGCAGCGCTGCCGTCTGGGCGGGTCGCTGCCACGCGTGTCGCCGCGCCTGGGCCGGCTGGTGCGCACGAACAGCGAGTCGATCCTCGCCGTCACCGCGCCCGAAGACAGCGGAATTGACTTCTCCCAGCGCGTCGCGATCACGGGCTCGATCTACCCGGACGCGGACACGCACATCGAGACCGTCGTCTACGGCACGGACGGCGACTCGATGAGCCTCCTGCACACTCTGCTCGTCGGCGACGGCTCGCATATCACGCGACCGCTCAAGTTCCTGTTCGCGGCCATTCGCCATCCGCTGACCTTCCTGCGCGTCTGTAACCCGCGCGGCTGGTCCAAGCGCACGATCATTCTGCTCGTCATGCAGACGCACGACAACGCGATCAAGCTGATCCCGATCCGCAATCGCTTCGGCGGACTGCGGCTGCAGACCGCGCAGGACTCCGACAAGCCGATCCCGACCTTCATCCCTGTCGCCAACGAGGCCGCGGAGTGGATCGCCAAGCGGATCGGCGGCATCCCGCAAAGCTCGTTCGCCGAAGCTCTGGCGAGCATCCCGACGACCGCGCACATCCTCGGTGGAGCGGTGATCGGCCGTTCGCCCGAGACAGGCGTCGTCGACGAGCGCCATCGCGTCTTCGGCTACGAGAATCTGCTCGTCTGCGACGGCTCGGTCGTGCCGGCCAACGTCGGCGTCAACCCGAGCCTGACGATCACGGCGCTCGCCGAGCGCGCGATGAGCTTCGTCCCAGCCGCCGGCACCAGCGAGGGCGACGAGCTCGAGGACCAGGCGCCGCGGCCGATCGCCGCCTGACGAGCGAGCGTGCGCGCAAACGCGCTGCCCAGTGGGATCGTTGCTCTACGCTGCCTCAGCGATGGCCATCGAGGAGCCCACGGAGCCCACCATCGCCGAGCCCACGAAGCCCAGGCTCGTCAAGCGCCTCGAGGCCCAGCGCGACCGCCACCGCGACCGACCGGTCGTGATCCGCGCGCTCTACGTCGTGATCGGCTTCACGCTCGTGCTCAGCGGCCTCGCGATGCTCGTCCTGCCCGGCCCGGCGTTCCTCGTGATCCCCATCGGCCTGGCGCTCCTGTCGCTGGAGTTCGCCTGGGCCGAGAACCTGCTCGGCCGGGCGCTCGAGCAGGGCGAGGTCGCCAAGCGCAAGGCGGCCGAGACGACGAAGACCCAGCGCCTCCTGACGGCGACCGCGGTGACGCTCGGCGTCGCGGCGTTCGTCACGTGGGCGCTGCTGGATGACGTGCCGATACTGCCGGTGTAGGCAGCTTTCGGGCGAGGCGGTCACGTCATGTCTGAGCCGGCACCGTGCCTCGGCAGCAGCGCACGCAGCTCGGCCAGCATGAGCCGCGGGTCCTCGAAGACGTCGCCGTAGGTGTAGCGCCGGAACTCGTCGCCCCTCGCCCGCGCCTCACGTTCGCGCCGGCGGTCCTGCTCCCAGGCATGACGGGAGTGGTGATAGCGGTAGCCGTCGAGCTCGACGGTCAGTCGCTGCTGGGGCCAGCGGCAGTCCACGCGCCGGCCGCCGGCAAGCCGGTTGGTCTGCGGGAGCGCAAGCTCGGCGTCACGCAGCCGTTCCAGGAATCGCGTCTCGAGCTTGCTGAGCGTCACGCGCGCGTCTCCGCGCATGACCCCGCGCAGATTCGCCGCGCCGGCAGCCGACGGACGCCGGGCAAGCACGGCCTCCAGCTCAGCCGGCGTCGTGCCATGACGGACGCCCGCCTCGTGGCAGGCACGCGCCAGGTCGTCGACCGCCAGGACCGCGGCCACGTCCACGAGCGTGTGTGGGACGGCCGTGACCGGGATCCCGTGCCACGTCCACGCGCTGCGTCGGTGCGGTCACCTCCGGAGCCGGCGGAGCACCTTTGAGCAGGCCGAGAAGATGGGCCGCCGCGAGACCGCTCAGCAGCGCGCCCTCGCCGCAGGCTCGCACCGCCGCCAGGTACCGCGCTTCGCGGCTCGGCGCCCGGTGCCCGACGCGATAGACCCCGCGGTACTCGGTCAGCAGCGCACCCGTGCGCAGGCGATGGTGGATCTCATCGACGGTCACTCCCGCCCGCAGCAGCTGCGCGCGCGATACCACGCCGTGGCTGTGGCTCGCGATCCGCGCGAGCTCCTGCTCCACTGTCCTGTCCTGAGGGCGCACTGTCCCTTCTAAGCAGGACGGCGCGGAGTTTCGTCCCCCCGGCGCCTACAGGCGTAGCTTCTCTACGGCCACCCGGCCCTCGCGCGCGACTGCGAGGGCCGCGGCGGCGACCGCGAGGTCCTGAATCGCTAGGCCGGTCGAGTCGAACAGCGTCACCGCCTCGTCGTCGCGGCGGCCGGCTGCGTCGCCCGCCAGCACGGCGCCCAGCGGCGTGACCCGCTCGCGCGCCACAAGCCCGGCCGCGACGGCGCCCGCAAGCTCGCCGCCGTGTGAGGCCTGCTCCCACTCGTCGCAAAACAGGTCGCAGGCGAGGACTGCCTCGATGCTTGCCTCGGCCTTGCCGGCGCCGTCGGCGCCGAGCATGTTGAGATGCAGACCGGCGTGCAGGTCGCCGACGTCGACGATGATCTCGGCCCCCGGCGTGATCGAGCAGACGATGTCGCAGGCAAGCGCGGCTGCGCGGTCGCCGACCCGCCAGCCGAGCTCGGCCGCAAGCGCCTCGGCGGCCTCGGCGCGCGGGTCGGCGCAGACGCCGGGGGCGAAGCCCGCCGCCGCCAGGCAGCGCGCCGACGAAGCCCCGTTGGGCCCGCAGCCGATGATCCCGACGCTGCGCGCGTCCGAGCGCGCCAGCGCGAGCGACGCGACCGCCGCGACCGCGCCCGTGCGCAGCGCGGTCACGGCGGGAGCGTCGAGCAGCGCTTCGGGCAGGCCCGTCGTCGCGTCGGACAGGCAGACGATGCCGTTGACCGTCGGCAGGCCGCGCACCGCGTTGCCAGGAAACGACGTCACCCACTTGAGCAGGGCGAGCCCACCGCCGCGCGCGGGCATCGCGCGAAAGTCGCCGTACGGCGGGCTGTCGAGGTAGACCTTCGGCGGCATCGCCCACTCGCCGCGGTGGTGATGCAGGAACGCCTGTCGCGTGGCGTCGATTGCCGCCGCCGGGGGAACCGCCGCCAGCACGGCATCGTGGTCGAGAACCGTGAGCTCCGGCATGCCGCAAGCAGGCTACCCCGCTGAATTGACCGTCACGGCGCCAGCCACGCCATGTCGGGCCCGTGATAAGGGGTTTCCTGGTCATCTGACCAATTGCCCTAATCCCGCTCTTGATTCGGTGTATTCTGTGCGCGCCTGTCCCTGCACGCCACCACGGAGCATGTGACGCCATGGAGCCCAGCACCACCGTCGGCCGCGAAGGGACGCTCGAGAACCCCGAGCTTCGCGAGGACGTCCCCGGCCACGTCATCCCGATCCTCGAGCGCGAGTTCGACGACTTCGACACGGAGTCGCAGAAGTTCCTGCGCGGGGAGCTCGAGGAGATCGAGTTCATCGGCTTTCGCCTCAAGCAGGGCGTCTACGGCCAGCGTCAGCCCGACGTGCAGATGATCCGCGTCAAGCTGCCGTTTGGCGGCATCACGCCCGAGCAGATGGACGCCTTCGCGGATGTCGTCGAGAAGTACGTGCCGCTGCGCAAGGGTCACATCACGACGCGCCAGAACATCCAGCTGCACCACGTGCCGCTGCCTGACGCCGCCGCTGCGATCCGCGAGCTGTCGGACTCGGGGCTGTCCTCGCGTGAGGGTTGTGGCAACACGGTACGCAACGTCACCGGCGACCCGTGGGCCGGCGTCTGTGACGACGAGCCGTTCGACATGACCCCCTACGCCGGCGCCTACGTGCGCTACTTCGTCCGCCATCCGACGACGCAGCTCATGCCGCGCAAGATCAAGACCGCCTTCAATGGCGCCCCCGCCGACCGCGCGCTGACCGGCATCCACGACATCGCGTTCATCGCCAAGCTCAACGAGGACGGCGAGCGTGGCGCCGAGGTGCGCGTCGGCGGCGGCACGTCGATCATGCCGCGCGTGGCGCCGACGCTGTACGACTTCGTCGGCCTCGACGACGGCGAGTACCTGAAGATCGCCGAGGCCTGCTTTCGGATCTTCGACCGCCAAGACTTCCTGCGCGTCAACCGCGCGCGAGCGCGCATCAAGGTGCTCGTCGACAAGGTCGGCATCGACGCGTTCCGCGAGATGGTGCAGGAGGAGCTGCAGGGCGACTGGGTCGCCGAGCGCAACTTCGACATCGGCGCGATCACCTGGGAGGACGACGAGCAGGCTTCCGCGCCCGCCGTCCCCGACTCCTACGCCTCTCCGAACGGGGACGCGTCGGCGTTCGAGCAGTTCCTCGCCGACAACGTGCAGGCGCAGAAGCAGGACGGTTTCAGCAGCGTCCACGTGAAGGTGACGCGCGGCGACCTGTCGCCCGAGCAGTTCCGCGGCATCGCGAACATCATGCGCCAGTACTGCGGCGGATACATGCGCACGACCGTGCACCAGAACTTCCTGCTGCGCTGGGTCCGCGACGAGACGCTCTACGAGGTCTGGCAGCAGCTGTCCGAGCTCGGCCTCGGCGGCGTCGGCCCGGACAAGGTCAACGACGTCGTCTCGTGCCCCGGCACGGACTCCTGCAAGCTCGGCATCACCTCGTCGATGGGCCTCAACGCGGCGGTCCAGCAGCGCATCGAGGAGATGCAGATCACCGACTCCTTGACGCGCGCGGTACACATCAAGATGAGCGGCTGCCCGAACGGCTGCAGCCAGCACCACATTGCGAACATCGGCTTCTACGGCGCCTCGATCAAGGTCGGCGAGCACACGATTCCGGCCTATGTCGCGCACATCGCAGGCAACTTCGACGGCGGTGAGATCGTCTACGGCCAGCGGCTGAAGGTGCGCCTGCCGGCCAAGCGCATCCCCGACGCGATCGAGCGCTGGCTGCGCTGGTACGAGTCCGACCGCGAGCAGGACGAGGCCTTCAACGACTTCGCAGCGCGCGTGGGCACGAAGGGGTTCGAGGACAAGGTCCGCGACCTCGCCATGCCCGTCGAGTTCGGCCTGGAGTCGATGAACACGTTCATCGACTGGACGAAGGACGTGCCGTTCCAGGTCGTACGGGGCGAGGGCGAGTGCGCGGTGTAGCAAGCGTCGCGGGCTCTCTGACCGAGACCCTGCAAGAGGCGGCCACGCACGAGCGGCTGGTCTTGCTGTGCTCCTTTCAGAAGGAGGAGTCGGTGATCCTCGACGAGCTCACCGGGATCGCGCCGCACGCCCGCGTCGTGACGATCGACACGGGCGTGCTGTTCGACGAGACGCTCGCCACCTGGCGCTCCTTCGAGGAGCGCTTCGGGGTGCAGATCGAGGTCGAGCAGGCTTACGGCCCGTGGACCGGGCCCGCGCACTGCTGTGGCGCCGAGAAGGTCGCCGCGTTGCAGCGCGCGCTCGCCGGCACCGACGCGTGGATCACCGGCCTGCGCCGCGAGCAGGGACCCACGCGCGCCGAGACCGAGCTCGTTGAGGTGGACGTCAAGCGCGGCGGGATCGCAAAGTACAGCCCGCTCGCGCACTGGACTGAGCGCGACCTCTGGCTGCGCATCCACGAACGCGGCCTGCCCTACCACCCGCTGCACGACCAGGGCTACGAATCGATCGGCTGCGCCCCCTGCACCGAGCGCGGCAGCGGCCGCGAAGGCCGCTGGCCGGGCAGCGACAAGACCGAGTGCGGGTTGCACATCTGATGGATCCGATGGTCATCGCGTTCGGTCTCGGCGTGGGGATCCTGATCGGCCTCACGGGCATCGGCGGCGGCTCGCTGATGACGCCCCTGCTCGTGCTGTTCGCCGGCATCCCGCCGGTCGTGGCGATCGGGACCGACCTCGCCTATGGCGCGGTCACCAAGACGGTCGGCGGCTGGCGTCACTGGCGCAAGGGCACCGTCGACCTCGGCATCTCCAAGTGGCTGGCCGTCGGCAGCGTGCCCGGTGCGCTCGTCGGCGTGTGGCTGCTGGACCGCCTGCACGCCGCCTTCGGCAAGGACTTCGAGCCAGCGCTGCTCGGCGCGATCGCCGTCGCGCTGCTGATCGTGGCGCTGACGATTCTCGGCCGCGCGCTGTTCATGCCAAAGCTCGTCGCGCGCGAGCGCCACAGCGTGTCGCAGACGCGGCGCACGAAGATCATCGCGGCGTCGATCGGCGCCGTGCTCGGCCTGATCCTCGGCGTCACCTCGGTCGGCAGCGGCGCGCTGATCGGCCTCGCACTGATCCTCGTCTTTCAGCTCACGCCGCACCGCGTCGTGGGCACCGACGTCTTTCATGCCGCGATCCTGTTGTGGGCCGCGGGGATCGCGCATTTCGTCAGCGGCAACGTCGACTTCCTGCTGATGGGGACGATCCTGATCGGCTCGCTGCCCGGCGTCGTCATCGGCACGCACCTGATCGGCCACGTCTCCGCGACGGCGCTGCGACCGGCGCTGGGCTGCGTCCTGCTCGCCTCGGCGCTGGGTGTCCTGACCAAGGCCGGCGCCGATATCCCGGCCGCGGTCATCCTCGGCGTGCCGCTGGCGGCGGGCGCGGTCGCCTACGTGCTGCACCGCACGGGCCGCGCGCGCCGGGCGATCGGCGCCGACGTCGAGCCGGTGCCGGCATGACCGGCCGCCTGACCCACCTGCAGGCGCTCGAGTCCGAGGCGATCCACGTGATGCGCGAGGTCGCCGCCGAGCTGTCCAAGCCGGTGCTGCTGTTCAGCGGCGGCAAGGACTCGATCGTGCTGCTGCGGATCGCCGAGAAGGCCTTCCGCCCGGGGCCCTTTCCCTTCCCGCTGATGCACGTCGACACCGGACACAACTTCCCCGAGGTGATCGAGTTTCGCGACCGCCGCGTCGCCGAGCTGGGCGAGCAGCTGATCGTCGCCTCGGTGCAGGAGTCGATCGACAGTGGCCGCGTGAGCGAGGAGAGCGGGCCGCGAGCGTCGCGCAACCGGCTGCAGACGACGACGCTGCTCGATGCGATCGAGCAGCACGGCTTCGACGCCGCCTTCGGCGGCGCGCGGCGCGACGAGGAGCGCGCCCGCGCGAAGGAGCGGATCTTCTCCTTTCGCGACGACTTCGGAGGCTGGGACCCCAAGCATCAGCGTCCGGAGCTGTGGAACGTCTACAACGGGCGCATCCATCGCGGCGAGAGCGTGCGCGTCTTCCCGCTGTCCAACTGGACCGAGCTCGACGTGTGGGAGTACATCGCCGAGGAGGCGCTCGAGGTCCCGGCGATGTACTTCGCCCACGAGCGCGACGTGTTCGCCCGCGACGGCATGCTGTACGCGGTCTCAGAGCACGTCGAGCTGATCGACGGCGAGACGCCGTTCAGGGCCTGGGTGCGCTACCGCACCGTGGGCGACATGAGCTGCACCGGCGCCGTGCAGTCCACGGCAACCGACCTGCCGACGGTCGTCGCCGAGATCGCCGCGACGCGCGTGACCGAGCGCGGCGAGACGCGCGCCGACGACCGCGTCAGCGAGGCCGCGATGGAAGACCGCAAGGTCGCGGGGTATTTCTAGTGGCATTGGCCCAGGCCGACCTGCTGCGCATGGCGACCGCCGGCTCCGTCGATGACGGCAAGTCGACGCTGATCGGGCGCCTGCTGTTTGACTCCAAGGCGATCCTGACCGACCAGCTCGAGCACGTCGAGGAGGCCTCGCGCCGACGCGGGGCCGGCATGGTCGATCTGTCGCTGCTGGTCGACGGCCTGCGCGCCGAGCGCGAGCAGGGCATCACGATCGACGTCGCCTATCGCTACTTCGCCACGCCGCGGCGGACGTTCATCATCGCCGACACCCCCGGCCATGTGCAGTACACGCGCAACATGGTCACCGGCGCCTCGACCGCCGACCTCGCGGTGATCCTCGTCGACGCGCGCAAGGGCGTGCTCGAGCAGTCCAAGCGCCACGCGTACATCTCG
>Ga0136630_1000084_pt1 | contig 27254 bp, 33 predicted proteins | sample AntDrymUQ5682106_2_FD_105496 | JGI IMG/M metagenome (GOLD analysis project Ga0136630, IMG submission 105496) | Polar desert sand microbial communities from Dry Valleys, Antarctica - metaG UQ568 (21.06) | ecosystem: Environmental > Terrestrial > Soil > Desert | place: Antarctica: Dry Valley...
CCAACGGGACCTCTGCGTGCGCTGCCATCCTGATCCAGTGGGGTCAACCTCTTCGGATCTGCTGGCAGAGTTGTATCGCCGGTACAACGCGGTGTGCAACGCGCACGAGTTCGAGCGGCTCGGTGAGTTCGTCCACGAGCGGGTCGAGGTCAACGGGCAGCTGCAGGGCCTGGCGGCGTGCGGGGCCGGGCTCGAGGAGGTGGTCAGCGCGTTCCCGGACTACCGCTGGGCCTGCGCCATCTGCTCGTCGACGAGCCGTGGGTGGCGGCGCATCTCCTTGACACCGGCACGCACCGCGGGCCGGCCTTCGGCGTGGCCGCGACCGGCCGGGCGGTGGGGACGCAGGAGTTCGCGATCTACCGGTTCGCGTCCGGCCGGATCGCCGAGGTGTGGGTCACCGCCGACAACCTCAGCGTCCTTGAGCAGCTGCGCGGGGAGCGCCCGGCGTGACCTTCGTGACGTTCACGGTGCCGCCGCCTGGTCGGGTCGGTTTCGACGTGCTGGCCGGACGCAAGCAGGGGTTGTCTCGGCTGATGTGGGTAGGCGGCCGCCTCCCGGCTGGAGACGTGGGGTGCACGTCCACGAGGGCGAGGAGGTGCTGCGCGTGGTCAGCGGCCAGGTGCTCATCCGCTGCGGCGACGAGGAGCAGATGTGCACCGCGGGGCAGCTCGTGGTCGTGCCGCCGGGGGTGCTGCATGGCTTCCGTGTCGTGGAGGAGATCGTGCTCGAGGTCGTCGCCGAGTGCGACATCGGCACCTTCTACCCGGTCCGCTCCGACTGGACAACCGACCAGCAGGTGCAGCAGATCCTCGACCGACTCGCGGACACGTGAGCTGAGTGGTCACCGCAGGCGGATCCGCTTGTGCGACGGTGATCAAAGCGCTGAGGCGCACGTGGCACGCGGAGTTCGTCGCCGCAAGACGGTTCCTCAAGTGAGGTAGACGTAGGCGCCGCCGGGGTTGGGATTTCCGCGATCAGTGAGCAGGTGCGTCTACGAGTGCGATCGGGCGGCCGTCCGGGTCGTCCACGTACGCGCGTTGGTGACCCGAGGGGTGGCGGAATGCCTCGCGCCGAATCGAGACGTTCCGGGTGCGCAATCGTTCGACTTCGGCCGCGACGTCGTCGCAGAACACCACGAGTTCGACGGTGTTTCCCGGCTGCGCATCGAGGCCGGATTCCCTGAGCGTGTCCGGAGAGGAGACCGCCAGCACGCTCGGGCCGAGACGCAGCACGATGTGCTCGGGCGACTCACTTGGAACCCGGAGGATTTCGACATACCCGAGATGGTTGCGATAGAACGCGGCAGCCGCCTCGACGTCAGCCGTGATGAGGTTCGCCATCGCGGTGATCATTCGGCAGCTGCCGAGGCCAGGTCGGGCAGCATCGAACGGGCGTCGTGTCCGCCGAACCACAGCCCCATGACAAACGCGGCCATGGCCTCCACGTAGCCGGCACGCAGCAACCCGCCCGCGTCGACCGGTTGGGCGTCGAGGTCGCGAACGAGCCCAGCCACCATCTGGATGGCGGCCGGATCGTCGGCGCAGATCGGCACCAGCAGCGGCACATCGGTCGAGCTATGCGCCTCCCACACCTCGGCAGCGAGCATGCTGAAGCACTTGACCACAGACGCACCGGCTGCGCGTCGGGCGACCTCGGCGGCCACGTCGTTGCGCGTCAGCACGAACGACCGCGGCGGATCGCTGAATGCCTGTGCGCCTAGGGCGTTGGTGCAGTCGATGATCACCCGCCCGGCCAGCCGGCCGTCCGGGCCGCCCATCGAGGTGATCACATCGGGGGCCTCCGCCCCCGGCACGGCCAGCAACAGCACCTCGCCATGGTCGACCGCGTCGAGGAGGCTGCCGTGCGCGGCGCCGATCTCGTGGCCGATCGCAGCAGCCCGTTCCAGGTGCCGGGCGCCGATGAATACCTCATGTCCGGCCGCCACCCACCGGTGGCCGAGGGCGCGCGGCATCCGCCCGGCCCCCAAGGTTGCAATTCGCATTCCTTACTCCTCTCGCATGGACACCGCCGAGGCTAGAGAGATCAAGACTTACCGCCAGGTGCGTGTGCCACAGTGGGCAGGTGAGCGCAGCCGTCGACCGTTTGGAAACGACTCTGGGTCTGGAGGCTGACTGCCCGGCCCGGGCAGCGTTGGACCTGTTCGCCAGCCGGTGGTTGGCGGTGGTCCTCTACTGCCTGCGCAACGGTCCGCGTCGACCCGTTGCGCTGCGTGCCGAAATCGGTGGTATCAGCGACAAGGTGCTGCAGCAGACGCTGCGCACCATGACCGCGGAGGGGCTCATCCGGCGACGTCGCTACGCCGAAAGCCCGCCCCGGGTCGACTACGAACTTACCGACGCCGGACGCGACCTACTCGTGCCCGTCATGGCCCTGGGCCAATGGACCGCCAAACACCGCGTGGACGACTGATCCGACCGGCCCCTATCCCACGCAAGAGGGGGCGAGGGTGTCGACGATTCCAGCTGACAGCCGGTCCCGGTCATGGATCGGGAAGCGGAACTGGCCGTCCACCCTGCTCTTGCGCTACGTAAACGCGGCGTCACTCGTGACCAAGCCAGATTGACGCGGCAGCTTCCGCCGGTCGATCCTCGGGCTTGGCACGGGGCTTGATTGTCAGAACGTGTTCACGGGCATTGTCAACTGCACGTGCACCGGCCCACACCAGTGTCATTCATCGATCGCCGGACACCCGCGGCACTGGTCCTGTGACAGATCAGCCTGCATCTCGGCCCGGGATGGTCGGTCGGAACCGGGTCGGGTCCGCGTCCGGGTGGGTCAGAACCGGTGGCGGGTCGCCGTCCAGTGTCAGCGTCGTCCTCGCTGCCGCCTGCGTCACCGTCGCGGCCGTCGTCGGTCGTGCGGGGGCTGGTGCGGGCCAGCCGGGTTCGGGCCGGGCGGGTTCTGGTGCTGGTGGTCGGGTGGTTCGGGTGATTCCGGTGGGGGTGGTGATGGTCAGGGTCCCGTCGGACCGCAGGTTCCGGGTCCAGCCGGGTGCTTGGTGTTTGAGCCGGTGGTGGGTGCGGGCAGTAGCTGCACAGGTTGCAGACCGCGGTCGGCCCTCGCGTATTCGACTAGAGCGCAATAGCTTTCACAGAGAATCTTCAAACGAATCTTGCCGATTCAGAAGGCCTTTCCGCCGGAACCTTGAGCACACGGATTGTAGGACGGCCGACCAAAACACACCCTCGGAAGTTCCACTCCGTTGCTGCGCCCTTCGTTCTACAACGCAAGCAACGGCGCAACTCCGCCGTGCTGGCGGCCGCGTACTGGTACGCATTCCTCGGTGTGCGGGTCCCAGTCGGCCGTGTTCGTGAAGTCGCTGAGGTAGGCCGCCACCTTGCTCAGCGGTGCTGCCGTAGCTACCTGCCGCTCGGCGGTGATCATGCCGAGTGCTCCTTCGCTCGCTCGGCGTGTACCGGCGCCTCGCTGTCCGGGGTGGAATCCGCTTTGACGGCGCCGCGCTCGCCCAACGGCTGCTCAGGCCCCTTGGTGCTGTCGCGAATGGTCTGTTGCTCGGACTCGGCGTTGATCTCGGCTCCCAGCAGGACCGCGTACGCGCTGATCCAGAGCCACAGCATCAGGATGACGACACCGGCCAGGGCGCCGTACGTCTTGCCGTACGAGGAGAAGTTGTCCACGTAGATCGAGAAGCCGACCGAGGCCAGGATCCACATCACGGTGGCAACTGCGGCACCGACCGACACCCAGCGCATCTTGGGCGCGTCCCGGTCGGGAGAGGTGCGATACAGCACCGCCAACGCAGCCATGATCAGCACCAGGAGCAGAGCCCATCGGATCGCCTCGAACAGCCACCGGATCGGACCGGAGCCGACCAGGTTGTCCAGGACCGCCGGAGCAACGGCCACCAGGGTGACGATCACCAGCAGAAACACGACGGCGGCGAGGGTCAGTCCCAGGGCCAGCAACTTGCGCTTGACGAACCCGCGGTCCTCCTCCTCGTCGTAGGCGGTGTTGATCGCCGTGATCAGGTTGCCGATCCCCCCGGAAGCACTCCACAGGGCCAGTGCCACCGAGATCACCAGGCCGATGCCCAGCGCCGATTCAGAAGTGGAGGTCAGCGACTCGAGCTGGTCCAGCAACAGGGTCCGCGCCTCAGCCGGAATCGCACTCCCAACCGAGGCGATCTGATCGCGCACCGTGGCCGGGTCAACGAGCAATCCGTACAGCAGAACGGTTGCGATCAGCGCCGGAAACAGGGCCAGGAAGCCGAAGAAAGCCACCCCACCGGCCAGCAATGGGACCTGATCGGACTGCGCCTCTTTCCAGCCGCGCGTCAGGACCTGACGCCAACCCCGAGCCGGGATCTCGGTCGGCCGGTCGGCCTGTACGCCGGGCGGCGAGTCCTCGGCGGACTCCTCGGTACGGGTACGACGCTGCTCGTTCGGCATTCCCGCCTCCATCATCGGCTGTGGCTCGGTTGTGCAGTGGCTCCGTGCAGTGGCTCCGTGCAGTGGCTCCGTGCAGTGCGCGCCCGCGCCGTCCTGACGTGCTCGGCGGCGCGAGCCCGCACACTGCTCGAATTGCGACCAGACGAACTAGCTCCGCTGGTTCTGTACGTGCTGTGCGGAATCCTGTGCCTGGGCCTTGACGTCCTGCGCAGCGGACGTTCCCTCGTCCTTGACCGTGCCGGCGGCGTCGGTGGCCGTGGACTTGACTGAATCCACTGCCTGCTGGGCCGGCTCCTTCAGCGACTCCGCGGTGTCCTTCGCGACCTCGCCGAGTTGCTGGGCGACCGGCTGGGCGACCTCCTTCACCTTGGCTGCTGCCTGCTGTTCCTTGGCCGAGGCCGGCAGCAGGCTGCCCAAGAGCGCACCGGCGCCGAAGGCGATCAGTCCGGCGGCCAGCGGATTGCCTCTGGTCTGCGTCTTGACGGTCTGCGGCGCCGAGGACACCGCATCGCCGACGTTCGAGGTCACGTTTCCGAGGCTGTCGGCGGCCGAGGAGGCTGCCGAACCAGTCGAGGACGAGGCACTGTCAGCGCTTCCCATTACCTTCTCCTTGACCCCGCCCACGGCCGAACGGGCCCGGTCGACCCGGCGTCCGACCATGGTTTTCGGGTTGGCCTCGTGAGTCAACGAGTTCACATCGTCGCTCAACCTGACTCGGGTGCGCTCGATGTCAGCGCGGATCACGTCCGGGTCTGTGCTCATCGTTGGTTCTCCTGTCCGGTGCTGGTTGCCTGACTGCCGGGATATTGAGTACCGCTGTAGGGGTGCGCCGGTTCATTGCCCTTGAGGGCGTCCGGGATCTTGCTGACGGTGTCCGTGGTGGCCGGGATACCGCGGGCCCGGGCGAGTTGACCCTTTCCGGTCACCGCGAGTACGGCGCCGATGATCGCCCAGACCACGGCCACGATCAGACCCGACCAACCCAGACCGATCAGGTTGCCCAGCCCCCACCAGAGCGCCAGGGACAAGAAGACCAGCACCATGTGGCCGGCCACGGCCGCCCCGCCGAACATTCCGGCGCCGGCCCCGGCACGTGTCGCGGTCTGTTTCAGCTCCGCCTTGGCCAGTTCCAGTTCCTGCCGCATGAGCGTCGACAGGTCCGTGGCGACGTCACTGAGGATCTCCCCGATCGAACGATCCTCACCACCGCGCTGACCGTCCAAGCTCGTCGAACCGCTGAGATCGTGTCCGGGGCTTCGCGCCCCCATCTCTGACTGCGCACCTATCTCAGACGTAGTCACTGGCCGACCCTGCCCGTACCGGAGTCGGGGTACCCGCCATCACCAGCCGGCAGTGTCGGGTCCTGCTCCCAGGACGACGGCGGTGCGCCCATCCCCTGTCCGGCGCCCGCCGGGTCGGTGAGCGAGTGTGGTGCCGGGTCACCGGTCCGCCATGGGTCGGCGGCCGGAGCGCCAGTCCCTACGCCGGCCCCGTACCCGGAACTCGTCCCGTAGTCAGTCCCAGTGCCGTAACCGGCCGCGGTTCCGTACTCGGGCGCGGTTTCGTAGTCGGGCACGGCGCCGTAGCTGTTGGTCTGGCCGTCGCTGAAACGGTTCTCGGACGAACTGCCGTTCTGGCTGTCCGCGGTCAAGCCTCGGGTCAGCCGTCCGGCCAACAGTCCGGCCCCCGCGGCCATGGCCAGGAACATGCCTGGACGTTGCCGAGCGAATCGCTGTACCTCGGTCATAACCTGTCCCGGCTCGCGGTCTTCGAGCCAGCCAGCTGCTGTGCTGATCGCTTCAGAGGCCTGGCGGGCGGCCTGGGTGGCCGGCCCGTCCTGGTCAGAGCTACTGGCCATCTGCTGCAGTTCCGTGCCCAACGAGCGGAGGCCACCGGCCACCCGCTGCTGCTGCTGGCCCGCCTGGCCGCGCAATTCCTCGCGGGTCTGACCGATCAGGTTCTTGGCCTGCGTCTTGGCTTCGGCGGCGACATTGGCGGCTTGATCCTTGGCCACCCCGGCCACCTGACCACCGGCCTGGGCGGCGCTGTCACCTACCTGAGCCGCGTGCTGCTTGGCCACCTCGCTGGTCGAGGGATCCGAGTTGCCGTACGTTCCGGCGTCCGGCGGGGTGGGCGCGGGAGTGTCGGAGTAGGCCAGAGCTGGGTCCGGGACGACCGACGGGGCGCCACCACCGGGATAGCCCGATGACCCTTCGGCCGGGTACGTGGATGCCGGATCCGGGCGGAAGGCCGAGTCGTCAGTGGCGTACGTCCCTGCCGGATCGGATCCGGCCGAATCGGAACGGTAGGTCGATGACGGTGTTTCAGGTTGATACGTCATGGTTTGTCCTCCTCAGGGCAATGGGCTGGCAGACCGGTGATCGCCGCCTCAGCTGCGATGAGCGATGTCTGCACCTCCAAGGAGTACCCGAGGCTTTACGACGTAAACCGTTGCTCGCGCACGGATGTCCGGGTGGTCCGCGATGATCTCGGTCCAGAAGCCCCGTCAGGAGGCTTCGGAAGCGGTCAGCACGCGGCTGACCGGGTGATGTAGTCGGCGACGAAGCTCGACCACCGTCCCGCTGCGCTCACGCCGCACCATCATCCGGTCAGCGACCCGCGCCATCAGCCGCATTCCTCGCCGGGAGTGACCGCTGGCCGACGGAATCGGTGGCAGCCAGCGGCCGTCGTCGCGGACCGAACAGGCCAGCACGCCGTCGGCCAACAGCGTCGCTTCGACGGTCACCGAGCCGATGCGTGCACCGACGAATGCATGCTGGATCGCGTTGGCCATGGCCTCCCGTACTGCCAGCACCATTCCCGCACCGTCTTCGACGCTGCTGCGCAATCCGGCCAGCCAGTCTCCGACCGCCTCGCCGACGCTCTCCATGCTGGCGGCGACCGCAGGAACTTTCAGCTGAAATCCCGCAACCTTCGGCCGGTGCTGCACCGCCAGGACGGCGATGTCCCGGGTGCCGGTACGCCGCATCTCGCCAGCCGTCGTGCGACAGACCTCTTCGGTCATGACCTTCGGCTCATCCTGCGCTGGCCCGGCTCCGCAGTCAGCTGTCGCCTTACCCAGATGTCCGTCCAGCTCGGCGGCAACGACCCGGCACGACTCCGACGCGAGCCCGTCACTGTGCAGCACGAGCACCTCGTCGCGGTCCAGCCGCGCCGTCTCGACAGCGATCGGCGAGAGCGACTGGCCCTCCCCGAGGGCTGCCCCGCCCGTCGTGCGCAGCATTCGCGTCCTACCTCCGGTGGCCACGATCAACGGCGCGGAGGAACCGCAGGTGCTGTACCGCACGTCCCCCTCGATCGGGTCCACAATGGCTGCGCACACGGTGGTCGCGTACGCCGCCTCCGCACCGTCCATGGTGCGGCCCAACTGTTCCAAGGCGGCAACCAGATCGCCGTCGAGCGCCAGCAACGGAGCGAGCACCGCACGGACGTGGCGGGTGACAGACGCCGCCGGGGTGCCGTGCTGCACAGCATCACCCACAAGCATGGCCGCCCGCCCATCGGCGAGCGCGATGACGTCGAACCAAGCGCATCCGGCCGGGTCACCGGCGCCGGACATGATGTAGCGGGCATCGACGTGCAGGCCAGGAAGGACGGGAAGTTCACTCAGCAGAGAAGCGTCCGATGGCCGAGAGGGCAACGGATATGCGCTGCCATGGTCGCGATCCAATCTGCCCCCCAAGCCAGGTTAGCCAGCCTCATACCCGGTGCGGGGAGCCGTAAACGATCCGTCCGTGGCCTGGGCATCTCGACGGAGGCGGTTCAACTCGCCCTCTACCAGTCGGCTGGTCCGCTGCCTGGCACGCAGTGCGGGACGCAGCCGGGCGACGGCGGCCGTCAGTCCGGCGCGCCCGTCGCGACCGGACCGTAACTGGCGGACGCTGTCTCGAAGAACGAACGACCACGACCGTCGCAGTACCGCTGTTAAGAGCCGGCTTCGAACGATGCTCACCCGGCGTTGCGCGGATCCCTCTCGGTTCGATGACGGATGATGGTGCACCACAATGTCATCGACATAGACCAACCCCCAACCGGCGGCTGCGAGATCGAGGGCGACGCGCTCCTCCTCACCGGGAAATCGGACGACCTGGTCGAACCCTCCGACCGGGTGAAATGCCTCCCTGCGGACCATCGCTGCACAGGCCAGAAACCCGAGAAGCGACGGGCCGGGAAGATCCGGATCCCAGCCAAGCGCAGAGTCGCGCATGCTTTTGCAGATCGGATCCAGCTGGTCCTCGGGTCCCACGAGGATCCGGGCCGCCAGCAGTCCCATTCGGGGATGCGCGTCGAAGTAGTCCACCGCGCGACGCAAAGCCCCCGGCGCCCACCAAGAGTCATCATCGGCGAACGCTATGTAGGGAGTGGTCGCCAATCTGGCTCTGATGGTGCGGGCATAGCCGCCTACGTTGCCTGGCAGTTCAATCACCCGGACCGTCGGGAGGCACGCCGTACCGCCGCTGCCGTCCCATCCTGCGAACCGTTGTCGACCAATAGAACTGGGGCCTCATGGGCGGGGCGCATACCCCGCCCCCGTATTCAGAGCAGGTAGGTCCATGGACACCGAGACACCCTCCTACGGCTACAGCGCCGACAAGGATCGCCATCTCAAGAGAGACGGCGCCGGATCGAAGGCCAGATCCGTGGCCTGCAGCGGATGGTCGAGGCGGACAAGTACTGCATCGACATCCTGACGCAGGTATCGGCGGCGACGCGCTACCCCTGGCTGCCGCGGGCCTGCTCAATCCCATGCTGGCCGGAGCGGCAATGGCCGTCTCCTCGCTGTTCGTGGTCTCCAACAGCCTGCGCCTGCGGCGATTCCAGCCCCTGACTTTTGACCTTTGTGCGCATAGCGATCACGCGTTGGGCGGACTTTTCACCGTTGTGCGCATACCGGTCAAGAAGGAATGGGGTGCTGCAGGTCGGCGAGGTGGGTTCGCAGGATCTGGCCCGCCCGCGAGGCCGACGGTGGGGCGAGGTCGAGCAGAATGTGCAGTGTGAGGCCGTCCAACAGGGACCACAGCCGTTCGATCTCCACCCCGCGGTCTCGATCGGTGGCCACCAGACCAAGTTCGGCCAGGTCGGTCACGCACTTCTCGCAGAGCTGACGGACACCCTCATCCGCCTCTCGTCTGATCTTGGCCATCCCCTCGTCGACCGTGCCCTGGACGGTGAAGGCCAACCACACCTGCGCATCGGCCACACGCTCGTCATCCAGCGGCAGGATCTGCTCCAACAGCTGCGCGGCGGCCGCCCCGGCGTCCCCTTGGGCAACCAGCTTGTCGCGGTCGGCTGAGCCAGCCTGAATGCGTACTTCGGCCCGCGCGATCACCGCCCGCATCGCGAAGCGCAGCAGCTCATCCTGAGTCCCGAAGAAGTACCGCACCGAGCCCATGGACAGCCCAGCCTCCCGGGCCACTCCGCGGACCGAGGCCCCGCGAACCCCTTCGCGCCGGATCACCCGCCAGACGGCTTCGGCCAGCTCCGTACGACGCTCGTCATGATCCAGGCGCATCGGCACGACTCTTTCTTAGCACAATCGTACTAAGACCGTCTAACGTGTGGTCAGTCCAGTGGCACCGTGTCTCCTCGGCGCACCGTACGCAGTACAGCGTCGAAACCGGAGTCCTTGACCTGGTCCACGAAGTCCGACAACGGGGAGCGGAAGACGCGGTAGTCGTCGTAGTGCACGTCGCCGTACCTTTCCGTCGTAGCTGTGTTCGAGCATCATGCCCATTACCGGCGGCAGGATCTTGCCCATCAGCCCGCGGGCGTGAATGCCGGTGAACGGTCGAGCTCCTTGCGCGCCACGCGGTCCCAGAAGGTCAGTGTGTCGAACTGGGCCCGGTCTCCGGTCGAGGACATGAGCGCTCACTACCCCGAACCGGGCGGCCCTACGCCTGCGACGGGGCGGCGATGACAGCCCAGGCGCCGACGACCACAATGGAAGTCGATGACTGAATCACCGTTCCTTCCCCTCATGCGGGAGGGTCTCGATCCCGTTGCCGAGTTGGGGCGTCGCCGAGCCGAGGAGCCGGTCAGCCAGTTCAACCTGTTCGGGATGAAGTTCTGGCTGCTCACCCGCTACGACGACGTACGCCAGGTCCTGGGTAGCGCCGCAGACTTCAGCACCGACTTCTCCACGCTCGCTGACGCTGCGATAGGCGTGGAGGCCCTTGCCGGGCAACAGGATCCGGGCGGCCTCGGGATGAGTGATCCGCCCAGACACACCCGGCTCCGCAAGATTCTGACCCCGGAGTTCACGATGCGCCGCCTGGCCCGCCTGGCGCCGCGGATCGACGCGATCGTTGCCGACTGTCTCGACGCGATCGAGGCAGCGGACAAGCCGGTGGATCTGCTCCCCACCTTCGCCCTGCCCATTCCGTCGCTGGTCATCTGTGAACTGCTCGGCGTGCCGTACGGGGACCGCGACGACTTCCAACGGCTGAGCAATTCCAGGTTCGACTTCATGGAAGACGCCGAGACGCTGGACTCCATCGCCCAATCGCTGACCTACATGCGGGAGTTGGTCGCTGCACAGCGGGCGGAGCCCGGGAACGGGCTGCTCGGCATGATCGTGCGCGAGCACGGGGATTCGATCAGTGACGAGGAACTGGCCGGTCTCGCGGACGGGCTGCTGGTCGGCGGCCACGAGACGACCGCCAGCATGCTGGCGCTGGGCGCGCTGCTGTTGTTGCTCAGCCCGGAACACTTCGCCCTCGTACGCGACGACGACACCGCGATCAACGCCATGGTCGAGGAGATGCTGCGCTATCTCACCGTGGTCCAAGTTGCCTTTCCCCGGTTTGCCAGGCATGAGGTGGTCCTGTCCACCGGGGAGCGGATCGCGGAGGGCGAGATCGTCATTGCCTCGCTGTCCTCGGCCGACCGGGACGCCGCGCTCGGCGCCAGGATGGATCACTTCGAGCCGACCCGAACTCCGGGGTCGCACTTCGCATTCGGGTACGGCATCCACCGCTGCATCGGCGCCGAACTGGCCCGGATGGAACTGCGGGCCGCGTACCCCGCACTCGTCCGGTGCTTCCCGACCCTGCGCCTGGCCGTACCCCCGGAGGACATCGAGTTCCGCGAGCTGTCGGTGGTGTACGGCGTGCAATCCCTGCCGGTGACCTGGTAGCCGCCCGGCAATCGACGTTGCACCAGTTTCCGGACTGCCGACGCAGGTTTGCTGACATACCCTCTAGGGGTACTTGACCACACTGCGACCGGGGAGTTAGGTGGGCCATAGAACTCATGTACCCCCTACCGGTAAGGAGTATCTCTCGATGTCCGGACAGACAATGGCCGTGCGTAAGCGGCGGATAGCCCTGGCGGTCATCGCCGCTGCCCAGTTCATGGTCATCATGGACACCTCCATCATCGGCGTCGCCCTTCCCGAGATGCAGCGAGACCTCGGTTTCGCCGCGCAGGACCTGTCCTGGGTGTTCAACGCCTACGTCGTAGCCTTCGGCGGTCTGCTTCTGCTCGGCGGTCGGCTGTCCGACTTGTTCGGCGCCCGCCGGATGTTCGCTACCGGGTGGACCGTGCTCGGCGCCGGCTCGCTGCTCGCCGGCCTGGCCGGAAATGTCGCGGTCGAGCTCACCGGTCGCGCCGTGCAGGGTGCCGGGGCGGCACTGATCGCGCCGGCTGCATTGACGCTGTTGATCACCATCTTCGGACACGACCCACGAGAGATGACCAAAGCGTTGGCCCTCTATGGAGCCGCGGCTCCGGCCGGTGGCACGGCTGGGGTGTTCCTCGGCGGCGTGATCACCGAGTACCTGAGTTGGCCATGGGTCTTCTTCATCAATCTGCCGCTGGTGATCGCGGTGCTCATGGTGACTCCCAAGGTGATGCCGGCCGGTGCCTCGCGGCGCGGAAATCTCGACGTCGCCGGAGCGCTCACCGTCACCCTCGGTCTCGGTGCCGTCGTCTTTGCAGTCGTACGAGCACCGGACAGCGGCTGGTCGGCATCGACGCTGGCCGCGGGCGCTGTCGGTCTGCTGTTGCTTGCGGTATTCGTCGTCCTGCAGGCACAGCGGCGCGATCCACTCATGCGGCTGAGCATCTTCCGTGCTCCAAACCTGGCTGCTGCCAACACCGCGCAGCTGCTCCTGGGCGCGGCGTGGATCCCGATGTTCTTCTTCCTCAACCTCTACCTGCAGCAGGTCCTCGGCCTCGGCGCGTTCGCCAGTGGCGCGGCGCTGTTACCGCTCACCATGACGATCATGATCGGCATGATCGCCATAGCTCCGCGGTTGATCGCGGCATTCGGTCCCAAGGCGATGACCGTCGCGGGGCTGGCCACGCTGGCCGGTGGTCTGCTCTGGTTGTCCTTCATCCGATCCGAGGGCAGCTTCGTGGCTGACGTGTTACCGGCCAGCCTGCTCACCGCCGCGGGTATGGCGATGGCCTTCATCCCCTCCCTCGGGATGGCGCTGTCGGCCGCTGCTCCCGAGGACGGCGGACTGGCATCCGGGATCGTGAACACCAGCTACCAGATCGGATCCGCCCTCGGCTTGGCTGCGGTTGCCGCCGTCGCGGCCAGCCAGGGCAGCGATCGGCTGGGGGATCTGGGCGCCCTCACCGACGGGTTCTCCGCTGCCTTTCTGGTCGCGGCGGGGATCGCTCTGGTTGGTGCGGTTCTCGCCGTAGTCACCCTGCGCTCGGCCGGACGGCCCGCGCCGGCCGCTGAGGAGGACTCCGCGGAGGCCGGCGTGTCGGCTCCGGCGTCCGGCGGGGCCTGACTCACGGCACCGGCACGGGCGATGCGCTCGACGCTGTCAGCTGCCCGTGCCGGGCGCTGGTGATGCCAGGGCTGGTACGGCCACGCTGATCTCGCGACCGAGGGAGGCGCCCTTCTCCAGGCCGAGGTTGTCCCCGCTCCAGAACCGGCCGGGGTCGTACCAGTTCTGGGTCCTCGACGTCTCCAACAGGCCCATGGCGGTGTAGGTGGCTGCGACCAGCTCGGCGCAATAGATCGTCTCCGCCTCGACGCGATGGCTGAACCGGCCGGCTATCCAGCCCCGGATGACGCCCGCGGTGGTGGGAAACGGCCGACCGTCCAGCCGGGAAATTGTCCGCAGGACCGAGTCCTCCATCTCGCGGCTCACCTCCGGATTGAGCTGGCGCATCCAGGCCCGCGCGCGGTACTTGCGGCTCCACGTCGACACGGCGGCCTGCAGATCGTGCAGCTGTACGCCGCGCTGGTGCTTGCCGGTCCACACGTCGGGCAGGGACTTGCCGAGTTCGGCGTGCCACAGCAGCGGCGGCAGGTCGTCGAGCACGACGGCCATCCCGACGTGATTGACCGGCGCGTTGGTGAAGGTCTGGATCGCCCGGTCGGCAACCGTGGATCCGCGAAAAAGCCACACGTCACCGGTACGGGTCAGCTCGACCGCCCGGTCCAGGCTGAGTTGGCTGGTACTTGGAGTGTCTTCCACGGGCGGCCTAGCGCCGGGCCACGAGAGGTTCGCTCCGCTGCGAGCAACCGGCGACGCTCCTCGACACGGCACTACCGTAGGCGAGGTGCGGCTATGGAAATGGATCGGCGTGGCCGGCATCGCCGGCGTGGCCGCGACAGGCGTGGTCATAGCTCGCGACGAGCGGGCGCGGCGCGCGTACACCCCGGACGACGTCCGAGCGCGCTTGCACGAACGCGCCGCGCAACTCGCCGCCGAACCGCCGCCCGCTGCCGACCCTGGGCGGTTGTCGAGGGTGAGCGACAGGCTTCGCGGACTCTGGGACCGCCTGCGCGACTAGGCCAACTCTTCCACGTCAGCCGACCGTGATCTTGACGTTGTTGTCGGTTCAGCGGGCAAAGACGGCTCTCCAACCGACAAAAAGGTCAAGATCACCGAGGCGGCGCCCGGATCGGTCTGTTCTACGTCAGCGCGATCAGCATGTTCGCCGGCTTCTCCGCTTGGTGCCGCGGTCTGGCCGAGGGCGGCATCGCGAAGATCTCCCAGCTCCAACTCGCCCAGCCCGTACTGACCTGGGCTGGTCGGTGCTACTGCTCGGCGAACAGGTCCGGGCCGTCACCGGGCGGACCTGGCGCGCTCCCTCGTACCTTGGTCGGCAACGGATCGCAGACGAACGTGGAGTGCAGGAGTACGGCGAGGCGGTCGGCGAATTGCTTTGTCGACCAGTGACAGTCGACCAGCAGGCTCTTGATCAGGCTGGAGGACATCAACGCCCAGATCATGTCGGTTGCGGTTCGTACGCTCCACGGCTGGGCGAGCCGGTTCTCGGCCGCCAGCCAGTCGGCTAGCCGGCGGCAGGCGGCGCGCTGGTCGCGGATGACGACCTGGCGATGAGCCTCGGCATCGGGATCGGCTTCGCGCACCCGTTCGGCCGCGAGGTCGATAGCCAGGATCCGCGGGTGGTATCGAGCCAGGTGCCGCGCCCATTGCTCGAGTGCGGCGGCGGCGTTGGGGGCTTCCCAGACCGGGCGCAGCGAGTCGGCCAGGTGCTCGGCGCCGTTGACGAAGTCGAAAAGGGCGGTCATCAACTCAGGCCGAGAGCCGAAGTGCAGGTAGACCGCACGTCGGGAAACCCCGGCGAGGTCGGCCACTGCGGCCATCGTGGCGGCCTCAAACCCGGCCTCTTCGATCTGCTGGCGGGTGGCGGCCAGCAGCGCTGCCCGAGTTCGTCGGCTGCGAGCGTTCTCCGGCTCGGTGATCTTTATCGCGACCTCCAGGAATAAACGTGTCGCAGTGTGCAATTCCAGCATATGCACAGCGTGTGTAGTTAATCGTGATCTAACGAGGAGGACAAACGTGACAGAGCCAGTCAACACCGCAGTGATCTATTACAGCTCCACCGGCAACGTGCATGCCCTGGCCCCGGCGGTGGCTGAGGGCGCGGAGAAGGCATGACCCCCGACCATGTCCGCTACTGGGAGCCGTGGCCACGGCGAATGCGAGCGATCCTGGGCGGCGTAACGGTGCTCGATAGCCGACGCGGAGTCGTGCTGCATGAGACCGGTCATCTCCCCGAGCACTACTACCCCGTTGACGACCTCGATCCGGATCTGCTCAGTCCCGCCGAGCCGACCGAGGCTGGTGCCGCACGGTGGGACATCGGAGTCGCGGGCCGGGTCGCCGCTACTGCGGTCACCGCGTACACCGATCCTTCCGGCGCGGACGGCGGGCCGCCGCTGGCGGATTTCGTGGCCGTCGACTTCGCTGCGATGGACCGCTGGTTCGAAGAGGACGACCCGGTCTACGGCCACCTCCGCGATCCCTACCACCGGGTCGACGTTCGGGCCTCGTCCCGGCGAGTCGTCGTCCGGCATCAGGGTCAGGTCGTGGCCGAGTCGGCCCGGCCCAAACTGCTGTTCGAGACCGGAAACCCGACTCGTTACTACCTGCCCTTCGCCGACATCGATCTGGGCCGACTCGAACTCAGCGACACAGTGTCTGAATGCCCGTACAAGGGCGACGGGCAGCACTGGCACCTGATCACCGATGGTGAGCCCGTCCCGGACGTCGCCTGGAGCCTGCCGCACCCGCTGCCCGAAGGATTCGCCGCCGCCGAGCACCTCTGCTTCTACCCGAACAAGGTCGACCTCGAGGTCGACGGCGAACACATCACCGACTGACCGGGCACGCCGGCCAGCGCCACCACCGACCGTGCCCACCCGACAGATCAGGAGAAGACCGTCATGACCACAGACCTCAGCAACGCGGTATTCACCGCAGCCGAACTCGACTATCTCGCGTCTCAGCGTCTCGGCCGGCTCGTGACCCTCGGCCGCGACGGCGCCCCGCAGGTGCGCCCGGTCGGCTTCGGTGTCTCAGCCGGAGTTCTCGTCATCGGCGGCTACGACCTTGCCGCCACGCAGAAGTTCCGCAACATAGATCATGATTCCCGGGTCGCCTTTCTCGTCGACGACCTGGCCTCCGTGGACCCCTGGCACGTGCGCGGCGTGGAGGTGCGCGGCACCGCGCTGGGCATCCCGGCAACCGACGGAGTCCATGCCGTCATCCGAATCCACCCGCAGCGCATCATCACCTGGGGACTGGACAACGGCGGCCGCCCCAACGCTCGGAACGTCGACCCGGCCGCGACCGGTTGATTGCGGCGAACGCATGGCGACGACGGGTCGCCCTCCCCGCGAGTTGGTTGGTTGTCGGGGACCCGGACCTTGCCAGTTCAGGGATCAACCGGCAGCCTGGGGCGCGGCTGCGCGCCAGGCGAGGGGCAGGACGAGGGCGGCGATGACAGCTGCGCCGCTGGCGAGCAGCCCGTAGCCACCGACGACCATCAACGGCCCCGAGGCCGCCCCGCCGCCAGCAGCGGCGACACCCATCCCGACCTCACCCCACCCTTCCCGGCGGGGCCGCTGGGCCGAGGAGACGCCGGCGGTGAGCAGGGTGCTGCCCGAGAGCAGAGCGAGGTTCCACCCGGCGCCCAGCAGCACCATGGCCACGGTCAGGATCGCCGGTGACTCGGCGTCGGCTGCCAGCCAGGACGCGGCGATCAGGGTCGCGCCGGCACCGGCCGCTGTGCGGGGGGCGCCGACGCGGTCGGTGAGCCAACCGCTGACCGGCGAGGGCGCGAACATGGCGGCGATGTGCAGGCTGACGACCAGCCCGGTGGTGCCCAGTCCGCTGCCGAGGTGGTGCAGTTGTACCGGTGCCATCGTCATCACGGCGACCATCACGAGGTTGGCCAGGCTGAGCACACCGAGCCCGGTCCAGCCGCGCCGGCCCAGCTTGGTCGTAGCTACTGCTGTATCGCCCATGGCCGCGGCGGTCGACTGACCGAGCCCAGCAGTGCAGGACGGCAGGGGACGCAGTCGCGGCCCGGCTGCGAGCGTGGCGCCCGCTGCGGTGAAGCCGATCGCTGCGATCAGGTACGGCCCGGCCAATGCCGGCAGGCCGAGGCTGGCCGCGAGGCCGCTGGCCGGTGCCAGCAGGTTAGGCCCGGCGACCGCCCCCAATGTGGTGGCCACCAGCACCGAGGCCATTCTCGCGGGCCGCGAAGCATTCGGGGCGAGGTCCGCGGCGGCGTACCGGCCGAGCATGACGGCGGTGTTGCCGGCTCCCAACAGCAGGCTGCCGAACAAGATCAACGGCAGGCTGGCGAGCACTGCGCCCGCTGTCACCACGGCGCAGCCGGCTACTGCCACGGCTGCGCCGGCGCTCAGCGCCGCGTTACGACCGCGGTGCAGGGTCAGTCGAGACAACATCAGCGCCGACAGCGCCGCCCCGGCCACCAACGCAGCTTGCGGCAAGCCCGCCACGGACTCCGAGCCACCGACCTGCCGGGCTAGTAAGGCGCCGGCCGTCCCGGCCAGCGACTGCCCGAAGCCACCTAGGACGCTCGCGGTCCAGAGCGCGTGCAGGGAACGGCGTGAGGACGCCGCAGCTCGCCCGGTCGGGCCGCTGGCGCCCACCGCAGCCCGGTCCCCGGGAGCTGAACGCATGTGTCCACGTTAGGAAGCTCAGTGGCGAAGATGAATGGACGATGGGAGGGTACGGAGGCGTTCTGACCTCCCACTTGCAAGGAGATTGACCGTGGTGGCTTTGCGACCGACCGAGCCGGACGAGCTGGACTGGCGTCTCCTGGCCGAGCTCCAGGCAGACGCGCGGCTTTCCTACAACGAACTTGCTCGACGGGTTCACTTGTCCTCGCCGGCCGTCGCCGAGCGGGTTCGGCGGATGGAGCAGGCCGGAATCATCACCGGTTACTCCGCCCGGGTCGACCCCGTACGCGCCGGGCAGCCGCTGTTGGCCTTCATCCAGTTGCGCTGCAGCCTGGGCACATGTCTGCTCAAGACCACCCGCGCCCTTGACTATCCGGAACTGGTCGAGATCCACAAACTGTCCGGCGAGCACTGCACACTGCTCAAGGTACGGGCCAGTTCCCTTGCCCACCTCGAAGGCCTGATCGAACGACTCGGCACCCACGGCGAGATGCGCACGCACATCGTGCTGTCCACCCAGTACGACGGACGACCGGTGGAGCAGCCGCCGCCGGATCGCTCGGTCACCCCATCAGCAGGCTGGACGTGACACCTGCTCGCGCCGCGGTTGACCTCTATTCGACTTGAAGTTGTCTGATGGTTCACATGACGGACAACGAGGTGCTGGACGAGACCTACGCGCGCCTGCACCACACGGGCCCGGAGTTCGAGGGCTGGCTGAGCAATCACGGCCCGATGGCTGCCGACGCCCTGATCCGCCTCGGCCGGGCCGGGCAGGTCGAGGGCTGGGTCGATCAGTACGCGCAGCGGCTCGAGGAGGCACCCCGGCCGCGCTGGTCGATCAGTGCCCACGAGTGGCGCGACCCCTTGGGCGACGCCTCCCGGCTCGGGGACTGGTGTGCCCTGTTCGCCCACCAGGTGCACGAAGAGCCATGGCAGGACCTGCTCGCCCGGTGGTGGCCCAGGCTGCTGCCCGGGGCAATCGCGTCGGCCACGCACGGACTGATCCGTACCGGCCATGCGGTCCGGGCCCTGCGCGAACACGAGACCACCCAGCGCCTGGATGAACTCGGCCAGGCGCTCGGCTACTGGGCCGCCCGCTGGCAGCCGCTCCCCGCGCAGCAACCACCCGAGGGGACAGCCGACGTCGGCGCGGCCATGGACGGACTGCCTCGCCTCGGCGCGGACGGCGGCGCACGCACGCGGCTCGCCCATCTCGGTCACAGACCGGAATGGGCGCCGGCGCTGGGTCGGCTGCGGCCGGTCACAGCACCGGCAGACGTACCGGCAGCTCTCGATGCCCTGGTCGATGCGGCGGTCACCCGCTACGGGCGCTGGGCGCACGGCAGCCCGGTGATGCTCGTGCACGCGGCCACGGGACCGCGAGCCGCCGGCCTCGTACTCCCCGCCCTACCGGCTCAGATGTGGCCGGCCACCTATGACACCGCATGGGCGGTTGCGGCTGCGATCAGCGCCGCGTACCGCCCGAGCTCGCCGGCACCTGTGACGCCAGACGTGGAAGGCGCCACCACCGCCGAGGACGTCACCGACCTGGCCGTGGACACCGGCGACGAACACGCGATCAAGTTCGTCGAGGTCGCCCGGGAGTCGCATCGCCGAGGCAACCGGCACGCCCTGGCCGCAGGCACCCTGGCCGCTACGCTGATCCCCGCGGATGGCTGACGCATCCAGCTGGCGGCGGCGGGAGCCGGCCGCTGGATGGCATTGTCGGTACCGCAGGTCAGGATCTCGTACGTGATCACTCTCGGCGCCGCCCTCGGTATCGCGTTGGTTGCGCTTGGTCTGGTGCTGACTCCTGGGCCGAACATGATGTACCTCGTCTCCCGCACCATCACCCAGGGCCGGGTCGCCGGCCTGGTGTCACTGCTCGGGGTGGCGGTCGGCTTCGCGGTCTACCTGGCCGCGGCCGTCGCCGGGCTCACCGCGGTGTTCCTTGCCGTCCCGGCGGCGTACACAGTCCTGAAGTTCGCGGGTGCGGCCTACCTGCTCTTTCTGGCCTGGCAGGCCGTACGACCGGGCGGCCGTGCGGTGTTCGCGCCGCAGGAGTTGCCCGTCGATGCGCCGCGGCGGCTATTTGTGATGGGGCTGGTCACCAATCTGCTCAATCCCAAGATCGCGGTGCTGTACGTGTCCGTACTCCCGCAGTTCGTCGATCCCGAGCGCGGGTCGGTGGCCCTCCAGAGCCTGTCCCTGGGTGGCATCCAGATCGTCATCGCGCTGCTGGTCAATGCCCTGATCGTGCTCTCGGCGGGCGCGCTGGCCGCCGTTCTCCTCCGGCGCCCGGTCTGGGTACGCGTACAGCGGTACCTCATGGGTGGTGTCCTGGGCGCTCTCGCCGTACGGCTGGCCTTTGACCGCGGCCACCCGGCTCCCGCCTGACCCGATCCTGGGCCAGACTTGCCCACTATGACCACAAACCCGGAAGCGCCGCCGCAGTTGGAGCCCTTCCCCGAGGACTGGGAGCGGGCACTCGCTGTCGTCGCGCATCCCGATGACATGGAGTACGGGACGTCCTCGGCGGTAGCCCGGTGGACCGCGCAGGGCAAGAGCGTCGCGTACTGCCTGGTGACCAGCGGCGAGGCGGGAATCGACGGTCTCGACCCCGAGCAGGCCGGGCCGGTGCGCAAGGAGGAACAGCGGGCCGCCTGCGCCGCGGTCGGGGTGAGCGAACTCGAGTTCCTCGGCTTCCCGGACGGAGTGCTGGAGTACGGCCTGCCGCTGCGCCGGGCGATCGCGGCCGTGATTCGTCGGCACCGCCCGGAGGTGGTGATCACCGGCAATTTCCGGGACACCTTCGGACCTGGTGCCTTGAACATGGCCGACCACATCGTCACCGGGCAGGCGACTCTCGACGCGGCCCGGGATGCCGGCAACCGCTGGGTCTTCCGCGATCTTCTTTCGGAGGGTCTGGAGCCGTGGAACGGCGTACGGCTGGTCGCTGCCGGAGGATCCCCGCAGGCCACCCATGCGGTCGACATCGGCGAGTACTTCGACGTGGGCGTGGAGTCGCTCAAGGCGCATCGGGCCTATCTGGAGGCGTTCGGTGACAACGCGCCGGACCCGGAAGAGATGCTGGAGGGCTTCGCCCGGATGGCGGGTGCTCAGCTCGGCGTACGACTGGCAACCTCCTTCGAGGTCTATCCGCTGCGGTTCCTCTGAAGGATCGTTATGCGCACAACGGCGACGAATCGGGCGCAACGCTGACCGTCATGCGCATAACGGCGATCGGGTCGGCGGCTCAGGCTGCGCTGCGTCGAGACCGGCCAGGCGGCGTACGGCGACCAGCCCGGCTGGCGACCCAGGCCAGTGCCGGGTCAGTGCCTGCGGTCCGGCGCGGCGGGTCACCGAGCGCAGGGCCAGCGCAACGAGAATGGCGTCGTCGGCGTACCCGATGACCGGGAGAAAGTCCGGAACCAGGTCGATGGGCAAGAGCAGGTAGCCCAGCAGCAACCACAGCCGAACGCGAACTCCGCGGGGCAGTTCCGGGTCGGCGGCGATCCGGCGCAGCAGTCGGATCACGTCCGGGAGCAACCGCAGCGCCTCGGCCATTCGGCTCCGATCTGGACTGTGTCGCTGGGTCAACCACAGCAGGCCGAGCAGTCCGAGCCAGATCAGCAGAAGACCGCCGAACACTGCCAGCAGCAGCTGCCACCACATTCCCCGCATTCTTCCATCCCGGCTGGTCCGCATCCCCAAAACGCCGTTCTCGCGATAACGGCTGCACTGGCCGCACCATGGGCGCCGTTTTCGCGATAACGGCGACAAAAGCAAGCATGCCGCGGTGGCAGACTCGGCCCACGATGGGCATCAACTGGGAACGATTCGGGGCCGCGCTGGCTGTTGGCGCGGTCGGTGGCCTGGCGCCAGGGCTGACTCGGCTCGCCAGTCGCTCGGGTGTCACCGATGCGGAGATCGCTCAGGCACTGCCAGGTGATGACCTGGTCGCCGGCGCCGGACACGTGATCGATCGGGCGGCAACGATCCCGGCTCCGGGCGCCACGGTGTGGCCGTGGCTCGTCCAGCTGGGAAGGCAGCGAGCGGGCTGGTACTTCCCCCGATGGGTCGAGCTGGCCATCCCCCGCCGGCGGCGCGGACTTCGTAGGATCGAGCCGGCACTTCTGACCCTGGCGCCTGGCCAGCGGGTACCGGACTGGGGCCCTGGCGAGCCGCAGTTCGAGGTTTCAATGATCCAGCCGGAGCGCGCGTTGGTCTACCTGTCGCTGCGACAGAAGTCACGCAACTGGACGTGGCCGGACCGCACCGACCCACTGCCCGCCGACGTGCTCGCTCTCTCCTGGGCGTTGGTCCTTACCCCCGTCGACCAGGCGCATTCCCGGTTGCAGCTGCGCCTGCGTATGCGCACCGCCCGCGAGCGATCGCCGCTGATGTTGCTCGGCGGCCTGTTCGACTGGGTGACGGTCGCGCTGCTGTTTGCCGGTCTGCGCGAACGGGTCGGCCTTCGGTGATCACCGCAACGGCGTACGAGCCGCCGTTCCACGGTCCTTCAGTGCGGTTCCGGTGACCGGACGCCTGGTGGTGCTGGGCAGCTGCGGGGCCTGGCCCGAGGCCGGTCGTGCCTGTAGCGGGTTTCTGTTGGAGCACAATGGCTTTCGGGCCGTACTCGATCTCGGGTACGGAACCCTGCCGCGGTTGTTTGACCTGTTGGGCTCCTCGCTCGGTGACGGGATCGACGCAGTGGTCGTCACCCATCGCCATCCGGACCACATGATCGACCTGCACGGGTTGTTCCGTGCGCGCCGGTTCGGCCGCCGCGACGCGATCGCCATCCCGCTGTACGCACCACCCGGTGTCCTCGAGCGGGTTGCGATGCTGGAGGAAGACGACGCGGATGCCGTACGACAGGTTTTCGATCTGCACGAAATCCCGAGGGGCGCAGAGGAATTAGGACCCTTCCGACTCGAGACCTACGCGTTGCCGCACTTCGTACCCAACGTCGGAGTTCGCCTCACCTGCGCCGAATTCACCCTTGCCTACACCGGTGACACCGGACCTGATCCAGCGTTGGCCGATCTCGGTCGCGATGCCGACCTCTTCATCATCGAGGCGACCTCGCGCGATCAGCAGCCGGCAACTCCGCCGAGTCCCGCAGGCCAACGGCTTCAGCTGACCGCCCGTGACGCCGCAGCCGCCGCGACGAATGCCGGAGCACGCCGAATCTTGCTGACTCATTTCTGGCCGGGCAACGACCGAGAGCAATCCCGTGCCGAGGCCGCATCGGTGTTCAGCGGAGAAATCCTGCTCGCGGACGAAGGCCTCGTCGTGCCACTCGGAGCATGAGCGCCCGACCCACCAGTCAGGGCGTACCCGGCCGGGTCGTCTCATGGTCGGGTCGTCCGAGGCCCCGCGTTGCCGTGGATCGGCCGAAGGTCAGAGCAGGCCGCTGGCGTCGGTAGGAATATCGGCCGCGTGCTGGCGCAGGGCCGCGAGGGAGATCAGCTCGAGAGCCCGGACATGCGTGGCAGCCAGGACCACGGGGGACGCCGCGCCTGCCTCGTAGGCCTGCCGCCACCGCGAGGCACACACGCACCATCGGTCCCCTGGATTGAGCCCACTGAACCCGTACTCCGGTCGCGGGGTGGACAGGTCGTTGCCGACCGACTTCTGGTGGGCGAGGAACTCCTCGGACAGCACGGCGCAGACGGTATGACTGCCGAAGTCAGCGGGATCGGTGTTGCAGCAGCCATCCCGAAAGAAGCCGGTGACCGGGTCGCCGGAACACTCTTGGAGCGGGCCGCCGAGCACATTGCTGGGTTCGTCCATGTCAGCTCCGAGGTCGGGTGAGGCTTTCCACGAAGGCGGCGATTGCGGCCCGGCCACGCTCGGATGTCCACGTGTTGCCCACGGTCGCATCGTAGATCTCGTACTCCCGCGCGATCGCGGCCATCGCCGGCGCGTGCAGTTGTCGCTTGGTGATCTCGTAGGTCTCTGCCGGAACCTGCGCCAGGAGTCTGGCCTCGGCGATCGCGGTGTCGAGGAGTTCGCCGGGTTCGACGACTCGGTCGACGAGCCCGATCTCGACCGCTTCGGCGGGTGTGATCAACCGACCGGACATGATCAAGGCCTGCACCCTTGCGCCGATCGCATGGCGGGCAATCTCCAGGGCGGCAGTCGGAAATGCCACGCCGACCCTGAGTTCGGTCAGGCCCATGGAACCGCCGGACATCAGGCGTACGTCGGTTGCGGCGGCCAGCACACAGCCGCCGGCGATGGCGTGCCCGTTGACGGCGGCCACCACCGGCTTGGGGTGGGTGAACACGGTCAGCAGCGCACGGGAGAGCGCGTCGAGGAAGTATTCGATCCCGGCCGCATCGCTGTTCAGGATCCGCGGCAGATCGACACCGGCGCTGAAGCTCGATCCCTGACCGGTCAGGACCACAGCCGAGGCGTCGGTGACCTCTCCGAAGGCCACCACGATCGCTTCGAGCAGTTCGGTATCGAGGGCGTTCACCTTGCCGTGCGCCAGAGACAGCACAACGACCCCGCTGTCACGCCGGTCTATCTGGAGCATGCGGCCACACCCATCTTCGCTGGTCCTCTCTCTCGAATCAGGGGCGCCCTGAGTCGAATCTTTCGACTCAGGGGCGCCCTGAGTCGACCGGGGTCTCGGTACAACCGGCCAGCCTGGGGTCAGGCGGGGGATTCCAGCCGGTCGTCGGTGGCCCAGCCGGTGTGGAAGGCGCCGTCGTCGTCCACCCGGCGGTAGGTGTGCGCGCCGAAGTTGTCCCGCAAACCCTGGATCAGGGCCGCTGGAAGCCGGTCACGCCGTAGCCCGTCGAAGTAGGCCAACGACGACGAGAACGCCGGTGTCGGCACACCAGCCCGTACGGCGTCAGAAACCACTCGTCGCCAGCTGTCCACCCCGTCGGACACCGCGGCGGCGAAGTACGGCGCCACGAGCAGCGTGGTCAGGTCCGGGTCCGCGTCGTAGGCCTCCTTGATCCGATCGAGGAACCTGGCCCGGATGATGCAGCCGCCCCGCCAGATCGTGGCCACCCCCCCGCGGTCGATGTCCCAGTCGAAGGCCTCGCTACCGGCTTGGATGTGATCGAAGCCCTGGGCGTAGGCGACGACCTTGGACGCGTACAGCGCTCGGCTCACGTCCTCGATGAAGCTCTCCCGGTCGTCGGCCGCCCAAGCCGGACCCGTCCCGCCACCGAAAGCCGCCCGTGCCGCGGCCCGCTGCTCGGAGTGCCCGGACAGCGAGCGGGCGAAGGTCGCTTCGGCGATGCCGGTGATCGGTACGCCGAGATCCAGGGCACTTTGTACGGTCCACCGGCCGGTCCCCTTCTGCTCGGCCTCGTCGACGATGCTGTCCACCAAAGCCTTGCCTGTACGAGAATCATTGTGCAACAACACATCTGCGGTGATCTCGATCAAGAAGGACTCGAGGTCCCCCTCGTTCCACTCCCGGAAGATGTCGGCGACCTCTGCGGGGGTGATGCCCAACCCTTCCCGGAGCAGGTCGTAGGCCTCGGCGATGAGTTGCATGTCGGCGTACTCGATGCCGTTGTGCACCATCTTCACGAAGTGCCCCGCGCCGTCCGGGCCGATGTGGATGCAGCACGGCGTGCCGTCGACCTGGGCGGCGATCTTTTCGAAGACCGGACCGAGCCGCTCGTAGGCCTCCACCGATCCGCCGGGCATGATGCTCGGGCCCAGCAGCGCGCCCTCCTCGCCGCCGGAGACGCCGGCGCCGACGAAGTTCAGCCCCTTCTCGCGCAACGCGGCTTCGCGGCGCCGGGTGTCGCTGAATTGCGCATTACCGCAATCGATGACGACATCGCCCTCGTCGAGCAGCGGGGTGAGCTCGTCGATCACCGCGTCGGTCGGGTCACCGGCCTTGACCATGACGATGATCGTGCGGGGCTTCTCCAGCGAGGCGACGAAGTCCTCGACGCTCTCGCTAGGTACGAACTCGCCCTCGTCCCCGTGCTCATCGAACAGGCTCTTGGTCTTGGCGTACGACCGGTTGTGCAAAGCCACGGTGAAGCCGTTACGGGCGAGGTTGCGGGCGAGATTGCGCCCCATCACCGCCAGCCCGGTTACCCCGATCCGGGCGGTGCCGGTTGCGGACGCGGTCTCATCGGTCATGGTTGTCACCGTAGGGCCAAAATCAGAGTTGATCATTGACGAATGGGGGAGTTACTTTGCGAGAAATGCCCAATTCGGCGATGATCAACTCCTCATCGGCGCCGAGGAACTCTTCAAACCCTCGCAGCACGGCCGCCGCGCGAACGTGCAGACATCGCTCATGCGCGACGCTAGGGGCTCGGGAATTGATCTATTGCTGGTTAGCTGACCTAAGCGGCCCTTCCGTTCCGGTGGGGTGAGCGGCGCGCCGGTGGTCGGTGATGCGGGTGTCGACGGGCAGCGAAGATGACTCAAGGCTGCGCTGTGCGAGGCTGACGGAGTGACTGACGTGCACGCGGACTGGAGAGTCGTTGGTTTCGGCAACTACGCGTGGTTCCGTGCATCGTCACACGTCCATGCTGCGTCGCTCGCCGGACTGATCGTCGATCTCCTTCCGGACGACTTCCCGCTGCCCGACATGGATGTCCGCGCTGACGGGGTGCGGGTCGGCGTCAGTGCGCCGAATGAACGGGCTGGCGATACTGAGCGAGCCGGAGTTCTGATGCAGGCAATCTCGGATGCGGCGGGCACGCTGGGGCTGGCCTCCGACCCGAGCGTGCTGCAGGAGATGCGACTTCAGGTTGACAGTGCTGCGCCGGCATCGGTGAAATCGTTCTGGCGGACGGCCCTCGACTACGGGGACGTTGACGCCGACACGCTTGCTGACCGCTTGCGACGCTGCCCGGCGATCCGGTTCGAGCAGTCGAACCAGACGCGTCCGCTTCGCAATCGCATCCATGTCGACGCGGGGTACCCAGGTCCGATCAGCGATTCCGTGGAGGCGCTCAAGGCCGAGGGTGGCGACGACACCTTCACGTGTGAGTGGTATGCGACGCTCGCCGACCTCGACGGCAATGAGGTCGATCTCGTTCCGGGCGGCGTTCTGGGGGAGGTGTCCACCACGGACTGGAGTGTCTTGTTCGGTGCCATGGCCTGCTACCCAGGAGTCCACCTAGGCAGGCAGCCGAGCTTGCCGCGGCCGCGGCTCGCCTCGCCGACGATGCGGCTATCGCGCTCATGATCGATCTCCGGCCACAGGGTGTGGTGTTCGACTCTGGCAAGGATCAGTGGGAGGTCGCCGGCTTCGTCGACCTTGCTGGCGCGGTGCAGGGCGCGGCTCGCGCCGCTGGACTCAGGGCGGACAACAGTCGAGTTCGCTTCGTGCAGGCCGGGATCGATGCGGTGGACATCTCCTCCGTTCG
>Ga0136630_1000085_pt1 | contig 26839 bp, 20 predicted proteins | sample AntDrymUQ5682106_2_FD_105496 | JGI IMG/M metagenome (GOLD analysis project Ga0136630, IMG submission 105496) | Polar desert sand microbial communities from Dry Valleys, Antarctica - metaG UQ568 (21.06) | ecosystem: Environmental > Terrestrial > Soil > Desert | place: Antarctica: Dry Valley...
ATCGCACCCGATCATGGCCTTCTCCAAAGACTCGAAGTCCAGCAGATGACCGGTGACGGGCGTCGCTCCGGTGTCCTCGATCTTTCCGGCCGCTTCCTCGGAGCGACAGAGACCCGACACCTGGCGGCCGTCGTCGACCAGATCCTGCAAGATCGCGCTGCCGAGCAATCCGGTTCCGCCCGTCATGAAGACACGGTCGGCCATCGTTAGTGTTTCCGTCCCGATGTGGACAGGAGGTGCGAGAACCGGCTCAGGTACTCCACTCCAGACATGACCGTGACCCCCGTGGCTGCGATCATCACCCACTCATCCAGGAGCAGAGGGCCGATGTCGATCGGGAATCTGATGATTGCGAGGGTGATTGCCAGGTACTGCACATTGGCCTTGAGCTTCCCCCAAATCGACGGCTTCATGACGGTCCCGTCTGCGGCGATCAAGCCCCGCAGACCCATGATCATAAGTTCGCGCCCGATGATGATAGTCGCCACCCACATCGAGGCTCGGTCTTCCTGCACTAGCGCAATGAGCACCCCCGTGACCAGGAGCTTGTCGGCGGTCGTATCAAGGAACGCGCCCAGTGACGTGACCGCCCCCCACTTGCGTGCCAGACGACCATCGAGGAAGTCGGTGAACGCCGCGCCCAGAAATAGCACTGCGGCGATTCCGTAGGCGTAGCGAAGGTCGTCTCCAAAGAGGATCAAGGCCATCACGACGGGGACGAGAGCGATGCGGGCGTAGGTGAGCCAGGCCAAGAGCTTGACCGCGCTCTCGTTGTCGATAGTCACTGTGCGTGCTCCCTGAGCAGCTCCCGGACCCTGGTTCCCGAATCGCACTCCAGGGCGCGCTCCGCCATCGAGAAGGCGTCCTCGCGCTTCGTCGCCCGAACCGCGTCTTTGATCGCCGCGATGGCCGGGGGGCTCATACTCAGCTCGGTCGCCCCCAGCCCCAACAGCAGCGAGGTTGCAAGAGGGTCGCCCGCGATCTCGCCGCACACACCTACCCAGGCGTCGTAGGAGGCGGCCGCGCGCACCGTCTCGGCTATCAAGCGCAGGACCGCGGGGTGCAACGGATCGGCCAAGAGAGCGGTCTTGGCATTGCCGCGATCGGCCGCCATCGTGTACTGGCTCAGGTCGTTGGTACCGATCGAGAAGAAGTCGACGTGTGGCGCGAAGCGCTCTGCGGTCAGGGCCGCGGCGGGTACCTCGACCATGATTCCGAGCTGCAGGTCAACCGGTTTGCCGCCGTTCAACGCCTCTTGAAGCACGCTGCGAGCCGACATGAACTCATCGAGGTTGGCCACCATAGGGAACATCACTCGCACGGGATGCGCCAGAGCGACTCGAGCCAGCGCCCTGAGCTGGGTCGTCAACAGGTCGCGTTCGGCGAGGCTGAGTCGGATGCCGCGCACACCGAGGAAGGGATTGGCCTCGGTGGGGAGGTGCAGGTAGGTAAGCGGCTTGTCCGCCCCGACGTCCAAGGTCCGAACCGTCAGCGGACGGCCCTCCAGAGCCCTTGCGATGGCGAGATAGACCTCGCGCTGCTCGTCCTCTGACGGCATCTCGCTCCGACCGAGAAAGAGGAACTCCGTTCTCAAGAGACCGACGCCGTCCGCGCCGGCCCGGACGGCTTTACTCGCCTCGGAGGCGGAGCCGATGTTGGCGGCGACCTCGATGATGACTCCGTCGGCCGTGACTGCCGGCTCGGTGGCCGCTTCTCTTGACGCCGCCGCCGCTTCGCCCTGAGCGCGCGCCGCTCCTTCGTAGTGTTCTCTCTGTGCGGGGGACGGGTCGACGATGATGATGCCCCGGTCGCCGTCGACGATGATGTCGCTCGCCTCCGCCACGGCGAGGACAGAGTCGCCGAGTCCGACCACGGCCGGAACCCCGAGGGCCCGAGCCAGGATGGCGCCGTGCGAGGTCGGACCACCCGTCGCGGTTGCGATGCCTAGGACCATGTCCGTGTCGAGCCCCGCCGCGTCGCTCGGCGTCAGCTCCCTGATGACCAGAATCCCAGGCTGGTCAAGTCTCGCCACCTCGGGAGGTTGGTCCATGAGATGAGCCACGACGCGACGGCCGACGTCGAGCAGGTCCCCGCTCCGCTCGCGCAGCCGCTCGTTGTCCACGGATTCGAGCTCCGCCGCCGACTCCTGCACGACCGTCCACAGGGCGTTCGCCGCGTTGCTCCTCTTGTCGCGGATGAGGCTTGCCGCGCGCTCCCTCAGTGACTCGTCTTGCAGCATGAGTAGGTGAGCGTCGAAGATCTGCGCCTCGTAGTCGCCCGCGTTTCGAGCGACCTGTGCCCGGAGCCCTTCGATCTCCGTCGCCGCACCGCGCGTCGCCTTCTCCAGGTCCGCTATCTCGTGCTCGGGGTCGTCCGAGTTGTGGTCCGGGACGTCCGGGTCCGCGCGCCGGAGATGTCGAACGGCTCCCAAGGCGACGCCCGGCGAGGCCGCGAGACCGGCCACGCCGCCCTCTGGGAGGTCAAACTGCGCCGGCCCCCGGTCATCGGGGGGCTCATCGATCATCGGATCCCCGAAGTTATCCCCAGCGAGCTCCTCCAGCGCGGCGATGGCGGCCTCGGCCCCCGGCCCCCACGCGCGCACCAGGATCTCCGAGCCCTGAACGATGCCGAGAGTTGTCAACGAGTTGAGGCTGGTGCCTGTGGCAGGTCCCCTCCCCGCGGTCAGGTTCTCGACCTCGATGCGAGCGTCGTGTTCTCCCACCGTTCCGACGAAGCGAGCTGCGGGGCGCGCATGGAGACCGAGCGGGTTGTCGATGACGATGCGACTCTCCACCGGAGCTCCCTCGTCGACCAGAGGGCCCCGCTCGAATCCGTTCGAGGCGTCCGAGGAGCCGACTCCGAGATGCGAGGCCTTGCCGGCCAGTCCGCCGCGCGCCTCGGCGGCGACCTCCTCGAGCGCACGACCCAACTTCGCCGCGGTCGCAGCGGCCACCGTGCCCTCGACCAGGGGGGCCTCGCACAACGTCACGTGCGCGCGCCTGTCCTCCGCGAGCATCTCGACGGCCATCTCGGCGCTCATGACCGCGCTGCCAAGATCCATCATCACCAGGACGCCGTCGTCCGAGTACGTGTCGTTGATCGCTTCGAGCACCCGCAGTGCATCTGTGCCGAGGGCGTCTGGCTCGTCCGTCCCTCCGGCCGCGCCTAGCAGGACCTCGTCGCCGCCCATCTCACGCGCAAGCTCGACCACACCCTCTGCGATCTTGCGGCTATGGGAGACGACGACGATTCCGACCACGGCCGAACCCTACCCGGGCCGAGAGGCCGACTTAGTCCAGTCCGTAGGAGCGATGGAGCAACTCGATCGGATGAACGGAGTCGATCTTGGTACCGTGTTCGATCTGCCACCGGCACGTCTCGCTGTCGCACACGGACAGCTCGGGAGCCGCCGCGGTGATGTCCTCGAACAGGGGCCGGCCCACCTCCATGGCGATGTCGTACTTCTCTTTCTTCAGGCCGTACGTTCCTGCGATCCCGCAGCACTCCCGGTTCGAATCCGTCGCCTCGAGCTCGGGGATGAGTCTGAGCAGTTCTAGCGCCGGCGTGCCGATGCCGTGGCCTCGTTGTTGGCAGGGGGCGTGATAGGGAACCCTCATCGCCAGAGGGCCGAAGTCGGTCTTGAGCTCGCCGCGCTCATGGAGGTCGGCGAGCCACTCGCAGATGTCGTACATGTGCTCGGACACCGTGGTGAGGTCGTCGTCCTCGATACCGAGAATCTCGTGCGCCTCCCGCTTGAGCATGAGCCCGCAGCTCGTCGAGGTCGCGACGATGTCGTAACTCTTCCGGGCATAGGGGACCAACGTGCTCACGAGGCGTTTCACGTAAGCGGTGGCGTCGTCGAAGAGGCCGTTGGACTGCAACGGAAGTCCGCAGCAACCCTGCCCCTCCGGGACGATGACGTTGAAGCCGTTGTGCTCGAGGACGGCGACGGTCTTGGCGCCGAGATCGGGCTCGAAGTAGTTCGTGCTGCAGCCGTGGAAGTAGACGACCGTCCGCTCGAGCGGGGGCGACTCGTGTTTTCGAGCCCACCGTTGGAAAGTGCGTCCCGCAAAGACCGGGAGGGGTGCTCGCCGGTGCACCTTGACGGCTTTCTCGACCGCCGTCCGCACTGCTTTGTTGCGCAGGGTCCAGTTGGCGATCGGCGCCACGGGGGTTGCAAGTCGTGCGCCGACCGTGGGACGGGCGATGATCTTGTCGCGCAGTGGGATGCCGTTGCGTTCCTTCAGCGTCCGGCGCGCCCGGGCGTTGATCTCGGCGATCTTGACTCCCTGAGGGCAGACGTGCGTGCAGATCCCACAGCCAGAGCAGTAGTCGAGAGAGTCGTCCGGTGAAATGCCGCCCGTGCGAAAACGCTCGGCTTGGGGGCCGACGTACTTCGGTCCGGGAAAGAGCGGGGTGGCGCGCGACACGGGACAGTAGCTCTCGCAGATCGTGCACTTGACGCAGTGGTCCAGCGAGCCTCGAATCAGATCTTCGATCACTTCGACTCCTCGATGACGACGCCGGCGGCGCGGTAGCCGCTCGACAAACTGATCCCGTCGCCCGACTTCTCTTTCCACGCGGCCGCACCGCCCAGGGACGCTCCGACGACGGCCACGTTGGCGTAGCTTCGGTTCCCCTCCGCATCGAGCGGCCGCAGCGACTCGTCGACACGTATCCCCGCGCGTCCCATGGGGTGCTCATCGAAATAGTGGGGGCCGAAGCGTTCCTCGGCTTCGGCGGGAACGCCCGCCACGTGCAGTCCGAAGATCTCCTCTTTCACCTGCCACGACGAGTCCATGGTGACGGCTCCCGACCCAAAACCGCCGGAGGCGAGGATGAACTGCTTCGCCGGATGGGGCTTGACGCGCGCGGCACTGCTTACTTGCACCGCGGTCACCCTGCTCCCATCGGTCTCGGCCCCCACCGCCTCTGCTCCGAGGATGGTCCGACCCCCCGCCCGTTCGAATTGAGTGCGAAGGACGTCGTAGAGGCGCATGCCCGGCACGGACGGAGGCAGGCTCGGGACCTCGAAGACGGGGCGCTCGAACGCGTCCTGCAGCTCACTCCAGACCTCGTGCGGACGTTGCACCCCGAGCACCGCAGGGAAGGCGACCACCTCGTCGTCCTCGAGCTGAGCCGATACCTGGGTGATGACGGCGCGGCGGAACCGTGCGTCGTCGAAAAGGCGGGCGAAGGCGAGTCCGTTGACGTCCGCCTCTCCCCCGGTCTGCGCTTCGATCTGAATCGCTCGAGCCGTCACGCCGGCCTCAGAGGGAAGCTTGACGGCGGAGGTGTTCTGGGCGGCGAACGCAGGCCAGAAATCCTTGAGCTGGCGCAGACCGACGAAGACGATCCTGCCTCCGTTGCGAAGGTCCCCCGCCGCCATCGTCTCCGGCACGAGCGCACTCGGCTTTGCCGCTCCGATGGCGGTCGGCAGCATGAGGTTGCCGTCGCCGCCGGCGTAGCGATAGCCGACGAACCGCTGCATGAACCATGCCAGCGCGTCCCGCATGGTGGTCGCACCGATGGCGGCGTAGGGGTGCTGGGGATTGCGTTGGATAAAGGCGGGCAGAGCCTCGATCGGATCCTCCACCAGTTCCGGATCGTAGCCGAGCACGTCGATGGTCCCCGGGGCGAGATGAGTCGAGCCCACCCCTTTCGCGACAACGGTGACGCTGAGTCCGGCCTCCTGACAGCGCAGTCCGGCGACGAGGCCGGACAGGCCCGTTCCGACCACCAGCACATCTCTCATGCGGACGGCCCGTCGTGCTCGGCCAGGTCGTCGTGCGGCTGCCCGTCGTGCTCGGCCAGGTCGTTGTGCGGCAGGTGCTCGACGTCGAGGAGTCCTTGGAAGATCCAGTCGTCGAGCCGCGCCTGGCGCAACTGGTCTCCGTAGAGGATCGGTTGCACCCCCTTCCATCGCTCCTGCAGGAAGTCGTGGAGTGACTTGTTGGCGGCGTTGTTGTCGATCTGTTCGACGTTGTGAAGGATCCCCGTGGCCCGGTACATGCAGAAGCCGCCCTGACAGGGTCCCATGCCGAGTCGCAGGGAGCGGCGGATGTCGTCGAGGATCGTCGAGTTGCGCTGCGCCATGACGTCTTCGAGCTTGCGGCGCTGGATGAGCTCGCACTCGCAGATGAGCTGGTCGTGGTGCATCGTCTCTTCCCGCTTCACGAGGCGCTCGCCAAGTGAATAGAAGTTCCCGTCCTTCGAGGCGGGAAGTGGATCGATCGCGGTCCGGCAGTCGCGTTTGTCGTGGAGTTGCTCGCACATCTTGTCGACGGTCTCCTCGGCCATCATGCGGAAGGTCGTCAGCTTGCCTCCGGTGATCGTGAGAAAGCGCGCCATCCCGTCACGCTGGTGATGGTCGAGCAATGCATGACTGCGGCTCACGTCGCGCGTGTCGCCGCTATCGGCCGCCTTGGCGTCCTTGAACAACGGTCGCACCCCCGCCCACACACGCAGCGCTCTCGCCTGCCGAAAGCCCGGTACGAGCTTCTCGCCGTCGTCGAGCATCCGATCGACCTCGTCGCGCGTGACCTCGGGCTCGTCCGGAGCCTTGATGCGAATGTCGGTCGTGCCGATCACGCTGACTGTGCGGATGGGAACGAGGATGTCACCGTCCGCCGGCATCGTGCAGCGGTTGATCACCGTGTTCACGAGCCGGTGGTTCATGGCGATCATGATGCCCTTGCCCGCAAGCACCTCGACGCCGGGGCAGCCGGCCATGTCGGCGATCACCCCGGCCCATGCGCCGGTCGCGTTGATCGTGAAGTCGGCGTGGATGTCGAACTCCTCGCCGGTCAGCTCGTTGCGCACCTTGGCGCCCCGCACAGTGTCGGCATCCTTGATGATGTCGAGCACGCGGTGATACGTGAGCATCCGCCCGCCGTGCTCCTTAGTTGCCCGTGCGCAGGCCCACACCAGCTTCCAGGAGTCGATGGCCGCATCCGGAACCGTGAACACGCGCGAGATGGCCGGGTTGAGCCTCGGCTCTTCCTCGAGGGCGGCGGCGACGGTGATCTCCTCGACCGGAATGCCGCAGTCGCGACAGCCCCGCAGGAACTCGTCCCCGAAGGCGTCGTCGTCCCAGGGCGTCGACACGAAGTAGCCGCCGGTGTCCTCGATGGTGTCGGCTGCGACGCGTCGCAGGATGAAGTTCTCGTGGATGCACTCCTCGGCGGCGAGGCGATCCTTTACCGCGTAACGACCGCCTGAGTGCAGAAGTCCGTGGAAGCGACCGGTCGTGCCCTCGGCGAGGTCCTTGCGTTCGACGAGGATGGTCTGGAAGCCCCGCGTGGCCGCGTCCCAGGCGACACCGACTCCGGTGGCGCCGCCACCGATAACGAGAACCTCAGTTTGGACGCTGGCCATCTCGCTACTCTAGATGTTCGAGCTCCGATGACCTCGCGAGGCCTGGGGCGATGGCATGAGGTTGACTTGCCAATAGGCGCCTCCGATAATCGCTCTAGGCTGCGAGCCGATGGAGGTACATGCCTGGCAGACGCTGGATTCTGATTTCGGTTGTTCTTGGGTCCGGGATCGTATTCCTCGATTTCACGATCTTCCCGGTGGTATTACCCAAGATCGGCAACGAGCTTTCGAGCACTCTTTTCGGACAACTCGAGGCCCAGTCCTACGTGTACTACGGCTATCTCCTGGCGCTCAGCGCGCTCCTGATCCTGGCGGGGGCACTGACCGATTTCCTGGGCCGCCGGCGGATGTTCGCGCTTGGGCTTGCCGGTTTCGGGCTGACCTCGCTACTGTGTGGCCTAGCCGTAAACATGGAGTCTCTCGTCGTGGCGCGCGTGCTCCAGGGCGCGGCTGGCGCGCTTCTCGTTCCCGGTTCTCTCGCCATCATTACGGCGAGCTTCGAAGGTGAGGACCAGGGCCGGGCCTTCGGAATCTGGGCCGGCGCTTCCGCTGCGACCACGATCCTCGGACCGGTGGTGGGTGGTGCACTGGTCACCTATGTGTCTTGGCGCATGGCCTTCCTCATCAATCTTCCGCTGGTTGCGATCGCCCTCTGGGCCACCCTCAAGTACGTGCCCGAGAGTCGAGACGAAGACGCTGAGGGCCGCTCCGACTGGCTCGGTGCGCTGGTGGTGGCGCTCGCGGTTGGCGGACTCACGATCGGCGCGATTCGCGGAGAGTCCGAGCAATGGCAGGACGGCTCCGCCTTCGTGGCCCTCGCGATCGGGGGCCTGGCGGCCGTTGCTTGGCCGGTTCTAATGTCTCGTTCCTCGCATCCACTCGTCCCGTTGTCGCTGTTCAAGTCACGCAATTTCACGGTGACCAACATCTCAACACTGCTCATCTACGGGTCGATCTACGTCACCATTCAGTTCCTGGCCCTGTTCTCGATAGGCACCCTCGGCTACAACGAGATCGGGTTCGCGCTGGCCACCATCCCCTCGACCCTGTTCCTCGCACTGTTTTCGACCCGCTTCGGTTCGCTCGCCGATCGCTACGGTCCGCGTGTGTTCATGACCGCGGGTCCGGCTCTGATGGGATTGGGTCTCATGTGGTACGTGCGCACACCATCCAAGAGCAGTCCGTGGGTGGCCGAGCTCGGGGACCCGTCGACCCTTGTTCCGCCCGCCGGCTATCTGTTCGATTTCCTCCCCGGCCAGATTCTCTTCGGGGCCGGCCTCATGGTCATGGTCGCCCCTCTCACGACCGCGTTGATGCGATCGGTGCCGGTCGAGCACTCGGGTGTCGCCTCCGCCTTCAATAACGCGGTGTCGCGCGTGGGACCTCAGCTTGCAGGGGCTTTGATCTTCATAGCCGTCTCGGCGACCTTCTTCGCGGCCCTGCAAGAGGAGCTGCCGGGAGTGGACGTGACCTCCTCCGAGGTGCGAGCCGAGATAAGTCCCCTCAACGCGCCGCCGTCGTCCTCCGGGGAGGAATTGGTGGCCGCATCTAGAGAAGCGTCCGCCGACGCCTTTCATGTCGCGATGCTCATCTCCGCCGGACTCTGCTTCGGTGGCGCGCTTGTGAACTCGCTGGGAATCGCGAATCGAGACGCCGTGCAAAGGAAACCCACCGAGGAGAAACGGCAAGCCCTTACGCCTTGCCCGCCGTCGCCGCCCCTCGAGACTTCCGGCAAGGGCTGAGGCCCCATGGCCGAACTCCCCACCGGAACCGTGACTTTCCTCTTCACGGACATCCAAGGATCCACGCGCCTGCTTCACGAGCTCGGAGACGACTTCGGGGAGCTCCTAGATCAACATCACCGGGTACTCAGAGACGCGCTGGCCCGCCATAGCGGAGTCGAGGTTGGAACCGAGGGAGACGCCTTCTTCGTCGCATTCGAGACGGTGGCGGATGCCGTCAACGCTGCGGCCGATATGCAGCGCGCGCTGGCCGAGCTCCAAGCCCGAAGTGGAGTCGATCTGTGGGTTCGCATGGGCTTGCACACGGGTGACGCCGAGCGGGTGGGCGACAACTACGGGGGCCTCGACGTCCACCGCGCTGCGAGGATCTCTTCGGCCGCGCACGGCGGACAGGTTCTGCTCTCGGCTGCGACCGCACACCAGGCGCACAACTCCTCCAGGCTCAACAACGGAGTGCGTCTCGCGGAGCTAGGACTGTACCGGCTCAAGGATCTCGTCGAGCCTGAGCGGCTTTTCCAGTTGTGCATCGAGGGTCTTCGGACGGATTTCCCCCCGCCCGCAGCTACCGGGAACCCGCTCCATCTTCCGCCGCGCTTGGATGAGTTCGTCGACAGAAAGCGTGAGGTGACGGAGGTCCGGGCCCTGCTCGCCGACCACAGGCTCGTCACCCTCACCGGCCCGGGAGGCACCGGCAAGACTCGCCTATCGATAGAGGTGGGCCGGAAGTCGGCCGAGGAGTTTCCCGACGGCATCTTCTTCGTCGAGCTTGGGGAGATTGTCGATTCTTCGCTCGTCCCCAGCACCGTCGCGGAGGCCATGTCGCTGAGGGAGGAAGGTAGCCGCCCGGTCATCGAAACGGTCGCCGACTACCTGCGGAGCAAACAAATTCTGTTGATCTTGGACAATTTCGAGCAGGTCGTACAAGCGGCTCCCGTCGTCTCCGACCTATTGCGGACTACCGCGGAACTGAAGGTACTGGTCACAAGTCGCACCTCGTTGCGGCTAAGCGGGGAGCACGAGTATCCCATTCCGCCCATGAGCGTTCCAGACCCCCAACGGCTGCCGGACCTCGACAAGCTGCCCGCGTACGAGTCCATCGATCTGTTCCTTCAAAGAGCACGCTCGGTGAAACCAGACTTCACCCTGACGGAAGACAATGCGGCCGTCATCGCGAGGATCTGCGAGAAGCTCGATGGCCTGCCTCTCGCCATCGAGCTCGCTGGTGCGCGCGCTCGACTGTTGTCGCCGCGCGAGTTACTTGCGCGCCTGGATCGCAGCCTCTCGCTTCTGTCGAAGCCCGGCCGTGACGTTCCCCGGCGACAGCGCACCTTGATGGACGCCATCGGGTGGAGCTACGAGCTGCTTGATGCCGAGCATCGGGCGCTCTTTCGCAACCTCGGAGTATTCAGAGGGGGGTGGACACTCGAAGACGCCGAATCGGTGGTCGATCCCGATGGCACCCTTGGCATCGACGTCATCGATGGACTGGACTTCCTGGTGGGCAGCAGCCTCGTCAGGGCGTGGAATCCGGACGAGAGTCAAACCCGGTTCATCATGCTGCAGACGATACGTGAGTACGCGTTGCGGTCCCTCGAGGACATCGGTGAGCTCGCGCACCTGCGCATGGTCCACGCTAGTAATTTCGCCGAGCTCGCGGACGCTGCCGAGCCAGAGATCTTCAGCGACGTCCAGTACTGGCCCGACCGCCTCGACCTTGAACACGACAACCTGAGGGCCGCGCTTCAGCGTTTCATCGATGCGGGAGAGACTCAGCGGGCCGTGGTCATGGCGACGCGTCTATGGCGCTTCTGGCAAATACGCTCGCACCTTACCGAGGGTCGGGCATGGCTCACCAAGTTGCTCGCTCACCCCGACAGCAAGGCCGATCCTTCGGTCCGAGCGAGCGCCTTGATCGCACTCGGGGGGTTGACCTACTGGCAGAACGACTTCGTCGCGACCCGGCGTTGTTACGAAGAAGCTCTCGCGCTCTTCGAATCCACCGGCGACCAGCATGGCATCGCCGAGGCACTCTATAACCTCGGGTTCCTGTGGCTGATAAAGGGCGACACGTCGAGGTCGCGCGAGCTCCACGAGCGAAGCCTCACGATGTACGAGGACCTCGACGACGAGCTAAACGTCGCCTACGCAAAATGGGGTCTGGCGATGTCTTACATTCTCGATCGCGAACTGGATGAGGCAGCACGTCTCGCACAGGAAGCCCTCGACGCGTTCGAGCGCCGGCACAACTGGTTCGGCAGGTCGCTCGCAGAGTTCGTAACTCTGCAGATCGACCGGATCAAAGGTAACCACGAGCCTGTCCTGGCCGCCATTCGCGGGATACTGGAAAACCCCCAGGCCCAGAAGGACGTCTCGAGCCTCTCTTCGCTGCTCGAGATGCAGGCGGACACCACGATTGCGAGCGGCCTTCCTCGCCGCGGCCTCAAGCTGGCGGCGGCCGCGGCCCACCTACGCTCGGAGTATGGCGGGGGTGCTCCCCCACCGTTGCTCGATCTCGAAGAACCCAGAGCCCTCGTGGCCGGGCTGCTCCCCGAGCACACGATCGAAAGCATCTGGGCTGAGGGCCAGCAGATGTCGCTCGATGAGATCCTGACCTACGCACAAAAAGACGCCGAGTCGGACGAATGAAGCAGAAGTCCCGAAAACCAAAGCCCATCATCCTCGCCGTAGAAGACGACGCGCAGTCTCTCGGAATGATCGGTGACGAACTTTCCGGCAGGTACGGGCGTGACTACGAAGTCGTCAGCCTCAGGTCGTGTATAGACGGGCGGAAGACGTTGGAGGAACTCACCAGGGACGGCCGGCGCGTTGCCCTGGTGCTCGCCGGGCATCAAGAGGATCCCGAGAGCGCCGTCCAGCTGCTGTCCAGTGCCAAGGGCCTCCATCCAGACGTTCGGCGCGGCCTGCTCATTCCCTGGGGGGCGTGGGGTGAAGAGAGCACGGCGAAAACGATTGTGGATGCTATGACGTTCGGTCAGATCGACTACTACGTTCTCAGGCCGTGGCGGGAGCACGACGAGTTCTTTCACCGAACCGTCACCGCGTTTCTCCACGACTGGGCGCAGTCGGATCCGATGGGGGAGGCGCGCGTTTTCATCGTAGCCGAGCGCGAGTCCCGCCGGACATACGAGCTTCGCAACTTCTTGGCTCGGCTCCGCATCGAACACATCGTCTACGAGCCCAAGTCCACAAACGGTCGCGCGCTGCTCGCAGAGCTCGGGCTCGAGCTGCATGCTGGCCCGGTGGCGAAGACGCACGACGGCACCGTGCTCATCGACCCCACCGACGGGCAATTGGCGGGGGCCTGTGGGCTGAAGACGGGCCTCGACTCGGACGAGCGATTCGGGATCGTGGTCATCGGGTCGGGACCCGCCGGGCTCGCAGCGGCGGTGTACGGCTCGTCCGAAGGTCTCACCACCCTCGTTGTCGAGCGCGAGGTCGTCGGTGGGCAGGCGGGCAGCAGCTCGAGGATCCGGAACTATCTCGGTTTCGCGCGCGGCATCAGCGGATCCGAGCTTGCGGCCCAGGCTTATCAGCAGGCGTGGGTCTTCGGTACCAAGTTCCTGATAACCCAAGGAGCGACCGCGATCGAGCGCGACGGAGACGACTTCGTCGTGATGTTGTCGGGCGGACAACGCGTAACGACCGGTGCGGTCGTGCTCGCCACGGGCGTGTCTTATCGGAGGCTTGGGATACCGGCGCTCGAGGATCTGGTGGGGGCCGGAGTCTTCTACGGCGCGGCGTCTTCGGAGGCTCGTGCGCTCGCTGGTCGGCATGCATTCATGGTCGGAGGAGGAAACTCGGCAGGCCAGGCCGCCGTCCATCTTGCGGCGCACGCGGCGACCGTCACGATCCTGATTCGGAGCAACTCCCTCGCCGCGAGCATGTCGAGCTACCTCATCAAGGAGATCGGCGCCGCTCCCAACATCGAGGTCAGGTTCACCACCCAGGTCGTCGAGGGAGGAGGCGACGATCGGCTTCAGCATCTCGTGCTCAAAGACCTGATCACCGGCGACGAGGAGAAGGTTGGCGCCGACGCGCTGTTCATCCTGATCGGAGCCGAGCCCTTCACGGACTGGCTACCCGACGAGATTGAATGCGATCCCTGGGGATACGTGCTCACGGGGGCCGACGTGCAGCAAGGTGCGAGGGCCGCCTCAGGGCACCCCCTCTCCTACGAAACCAGCATGCTCGGCGTGTTCGCCGCCGGTGACGTGCGGCACAGCTCGGTCAAGCGAGTGGCCTCTGCGGTCGGCGAGGGATCGGCAGCGATCCGTTCGGTACACGAACGGATCGCTGGCGGCCTATGAAGCCGGTCGGCGTTCACCCACGCTCGAGACTCTGGCGCGGATCATCCGGGGGGCGGGGCTTGATCTTCGCATCCGGCTCGAGAAGCAAGACGACCATGATCAATGGCTTGCTCGTTACGAAGCGGGCCTCCCGGCCGAGGTGGTGGAGGCGTGGCGCCGACGGGACCGGGAGCTGGTGGCGGAGGCTCGGTCTGACAGCACCGAGCGCTCAGCCCGGAACCGGCACGGTCTGAAGACCACGCCATAAACGGGAGAAGCGAGCTCTCACCGGTTGCGTTCGAGGGCATCATCGAAGTCCTCAACAAGCGCAGGGTCAAGTACGTGGTGATCGGCGCACTCGCCGCACTGCTGCAAGGAGTTCCGCTGCCGCGTAATGCCGACATCGACGTGACGCCGGCCTCCGACGTTGAGAACAAGAAGAGGCTCGCACGAGCGCTGCGGGACTTGGAGGCGAAGCTCCGTACACCAGGCCTGGACGAGCCGATCGAGATCACGCTCGACGAACGAACCTTCGCCGGCATGGTGACCATGACCTTCACCACCACGTTCGGTCCGCTCGACATCTGCTTCGTGCCCGATGGAACAGAGGGCTACGAGGATCTCAAGCTTAACGCCCTGACCGTCACACGCTTCGGCGTCAAGATCCCGGTCGCATCGGTGGCGGACATCACGCGTTCGAAACGTGCGGCCGGCCGGGAGAAGGACGCAGCTCATCTGCTTGAACTTCTGGCCTTTTTGGATGAGGAGCGAAAGTCATCCGAACGATGATCCTGACGCCGGCGATGATCCAGTCACCAGTCCCGAGTCTTCTGACCGGTGTTCTGGCACGATGCCCGCGTGGGGGCCGGCGCAGCCAAGTCGCGCCGGCCCCCTTCTACGTGATGCTCTGGCTGTTACTAGCTCTACTCGGTCCAGTCGAAGCTCTTGGTGACCGCCTTTTTCCAGAAGCCGTACTCCTTCTCGACTTCGCCTTTGTCCATCGACGGGGTCCAGCGCTTGTCCTCGAGCCAGTTCTCGCGCAGGTCGTCGACCTCTTTCCAGAAGCCGACCGCGAGCCCCGCCGCGTAGGCCGCGCCGAGAGCAGTCGTCTCGGGGACCTTCGGGCGGACCACGTCCACGCCGAGGATGTCGGCCTGGAACTGCATCAGGAGGTCGTTGCCGACCATGCCCCCGTCGACCTTGAGCTCCTTGAGGTCGACGCCCGAGTCCTTGTTCATGGCCTCGACCACCTCACGGCTCTGCCACGCGGTCGCCTCGAGCACCGCACGAGCGATGTGCCCGGCGTTGACGTAACGAGTGAGTCCGGCGAGGACACCGCGCGCGTTGCCCTTCCAGTAAGGAGCGAACAAGCCAGAGAACGCAGGCACGAAGTAGGCGCCGCCGTTGTCCTCGACGGTCTTGGCGAGCTCCTCGACCTCGGGAGCGGCCTTGATCATCTTGAGGTTGTCGCGCAGCCACTGCACCAGCGCGCCGGTGATGGCGATGGCACCCTCGAGGCAATAGACCGTGTCCTGGTCGCCGATTTTGTAGCCGACGGTGGTCAGCAGTCCACTCTTGGACTGCACCGCGTCCGTGCCGGTGTTGAGCAGGAGGAAGTTGCCGGTCCCGTAGGTGTTCTTGGCGTCACCCACGTCGTAGCAGGCCTGCCCGAAGGTGGCGGCCTGCTGGTCGCCGAGGTCACCGGCGATGGGGATGCCCTCGAGCACGCCCTTGGCCTCTGCGTAGACCTCGCTCGAGGCGTGGATCGCAGGCAGCATCGCGGTGGGAACGTCGAGCGTCTTGGCGATGTCCTCGTCCCACTGCAGCGTCTCGAGGTCCATCATCATCGTCCGGCTCGCGTTGGTCACATCGGTGACGTGCACGCCTCCGTCGGTGCCCCCAGAGAGGTTCCAGATAAGCCAGGAGTCGATGTTTCCGAACAGGATGTCGCCTCCGGCGGCCTTGTCACGCAGGCCGTCGACGTTGTCCAACACCCACTTGGCCTTGGGGCCCGAGAAGTAGGTTGCGATCGGGAGACCGGTCTGTGCCCTGAAGCGGTCCTGGCCCCCGTCGCCGGACAGCTCGTCGCAGATCTTGTCGGTCCGAGTGTCCTGCCACACGAGCGCGTTGTGCACGGGCTCGCCGGTGGTCTTGTCCCACAGCACGGTGGTCTCGCGCTGGTTGGTAATGCCCACCGCAGCAAGGTCTGTCGCTTTGATGCCGGCCTTGTCGAGCGCGCCCTTGATGACCTCCTGGCTGCGCTCCCAGATCTCATTGGCGTCGTGCTCGACCCAGCCCGGCTTGGGATAGATCTGCTCGTGCTCCTTTTGATCGAAGTCCACCACGTCCCCGCCGTGGTTGAAGATCATGAAGCGGGTGCTGGTGGTGCCCTGGTCTAGGGCCCCCACATATTCGGCCATAGTGCTCCTCTCCTCCCTGGTTGTGCTTCTAGTCCGACGAACTTCCGAGAACCTCTGACGCGGTCTTCATTAGTAGGTACGTCGACGTCGCACCCGGGTCCTGATGTCCGGCGCTGCGCTCCCCGAGATAGCTGGCGCGCCCCTTGCGGGCGACCAGTGGGATCGTGGCCTTCATGCCCTCCTCTGCGGCGCTCTCGGCCGCTTTCAGAGCATCTGTGAACGAGGTGCTCTGCGCCGCTGCTTTCGACAGCGCCTCGGCGGCCGGAGTGAGCGCGTCGATCATCGTCTTGTCACCGGGCTCGGCTTTGCCGCGCGCCTTCACGCCCTTGAGGGCTGCTTGGAGCGCGGCCGACCAGTCCTCGACGGACAGCTCCGACTTGCCCGCGGTCGCGGCACCCATCTGCATGAACAGCGTCCCGTACAGGGGGCCTCCGGCACCGCCGACCTTGGACACGAGCGTCATCCCGACTGTCTTGAGCAGCCCGCCGATGTCATCTCCCGGGTCGTCGCCGATTTTTTCGACAACCGCGTTCATCCCCCTGTTCATGTTGCTGCCGTGGTCCGCGTCTCCGATCGCCGAGTCAAGCTCGGTCAGATATCCCTTGTTCTCGGCGATCGTCGACGCGTAGAGCTCGATCCAGCGAACGACATCCGCCCCCGTGACGGCAGATGCGCTCACCTCCTGCTTCCCCCGATCGTCAGGCCCCCCACCTTAGACCAGTCGTGTTGACGGGTGCGTCCCACAGCTTCGTCAGCTCGTCGTCGAGCTTCAGAAGCGTGATCGAGCACCCCGCCATCTCCAGCGACGTGATGTAGGAGCCGATCAGGTTGCGAGTGATGTTGATGCCCCTGCCGTCCAGGAGCTTGTTGAGTTCGTTGTAGACGATGTAGAGCTCGATCAGCGGCGTGCCGCCCATCCCGTTGACGAAGGCGAGCACCTCGTCGCCCTGCTCAAACGGCCCATCGTCGACGATCGCCGCCGCCATCTGCTCGACGATCTCGGATGCGGGGGCAATTTGCTTACGCTCGCGTCCCGGCTCGCCGTGGATGCCGATGCCGATCTCCATCTCGTCTTCGCCGAGATCAAAGGTCGCCTTGCCCGCTCCCGGAGTAACGCAACTCGTCAGCGCCATGCCCATGGAACGGCTCTGCGAGTTGACCTTGCGGCACAACTCGGCGACGTCGGCCAGAGAGGACTTGGCCTCGGCTGCAGCGCCGCAGATCTTCTCGGCAAGAACCGTGGCTCCGACTCCCCGTCGTCCCGCGGTGTAGAGGCTGTCTTGCACCGCAACGTCGTCGTCGATGACCACCGCCTCGACTTCGATCCCCTCGGTCTGGCCGAGATCGGCCGCCATCTCGAAGTTCATGACGTCGCCGGTGTAGTTCTTGACGATGTGCAAGACGCCGGCACCGCCGCTTACTGCTTTGGTCGCCTCGAGCATCTGGTCCGGTGTCGGCGAGGTGAAGACCTCGCCCGGACAAGCCGCGTCGAGCATTCCCATGCCGACGAAGCCTCCATGCATCGGTTCATGCCCGGAGCCTCCTCCGGACACGATGCCGACCTTGCCCTTAACCGGGGCATCCGCACGCACTACATAGTGCGGATCGATGTGGACCTTGACGTCGGAATGCGCTGCCGCGACGCCCTGCAGCGCCTCCCTGACGACGTCGTCCGGATTATTGATCAGCTTCTTCAACGTCACTGCCTTCCTGTTTCCAATAGGTAACTGAACCGCCGAGAGTGATTCCGTGCGTTACGGCCACAACACGTTGAACAAGACTGCCCCGAGAACACCGCCCACGAGAGGACCGGCGACGGGTATCCACGCGTAGCCCCAATCGGAGTCTCCTTTGCCGGCGATCGGTAGCACCTGGTGCGCGATGCGAGGTCCAAGATCGCGCGCCGGGTTGATCGCGTAGCCCGTTGGGCCGCCGAGAGACAGTCCGATGGCGAGGACGAGGAAACCGACGAGCAGCGGGGTCAGACCGGCTGCCCCGGCGGCTGCCGTTGCGGCTCCGTCGGGGAATCCGATGGCAAGCACACCAAACAACAGCATGGCCGTTCCGATGACCTCGGTGACGAGGTTCATGGCGGGGTTACGGATGGCCGGGCCCGTGGAGAACACGGCGAGCTTCAGACCCGGATCTTCAGTTACGCGCCAATGGGAGAAGTACGAAACGAAGACCAGACACGCTCCGATGAAGGCCCCGGCAAATTGGCCGAGGATGTACTGAGGCACGTCCCCCCAGGGGGTGGCCCCGATCGATGCCAAACCGACCGTCACCGCGGGGTTGATGTGCGCACCGCTGAAGTCCCCGACCGAGTAGACGGCGATCGCGACCGCCATGCCCCATCCGAACGTGATGACGATCCAACCTGCGTTCTGAGCCTTGGACTCGTTGAGCAGCACCGCTGCTACCACTCCATCACCGAGCAAGATCAGGATGGCCGTGCCAACCAACTCAGCAACAAAGATGTTATCCATGCTCCCCCTTCCCTATGTGAAGCCTCGAAACGACTCCGACGGACAAACCGGACCACCCGGGACACAGATCATTCGAGGTCAGACAGACCGTTGCGCGCTCTGGCGACTCGGTCCCTGCCCCCCGGATGGCATCGACCCTCTTGAGAGACTTCAACTCTCAGCCGCGAAAATGTCAAGAGCGTTACGCACCAACTTCTTCGGTCGAACGTCCTGCGCGCCGAATGCCCGCGCGAAGCGGACCATTCACCCAACCCAGCGGCGGGCCAGGTTCGTACCTGGTTAGGCGGAGGGTCGCCACTCGTCGCGCATCTCGAGCATCGAGCCCTCGACCCGTTGCGTAAGCGCGCGGTGATGCTCGCCAGGAAGGGGATGGATAGGCGAGCCGAAGCGCACCGACACAGGGTGCTTGCGGGGCCAGCCGCGACCCACGGGCATGGCTTCGTAGGTCCCGCTGACGAGGATCGGGACGACCGGAAGATCGTTGGCTATCGCCATGAAGGCGGCCCCCATCTTGAGGCGCGCGAGCTGGCCGTCGCGCGAGCGTGTCCCCTCAGGATAGAGCAGGAGATTCCATCGGTCGCTCACGAGCCGATCGATTCGGTCGCCCGTGGTCTTCGAAACACCGCCCTTGCGGTCGATGGGTACGGTGGCGAACGACAGGGTGACTAGGCCTGCAATGAAGGGGTTCTGATAGAAGTAGTCGGCTGCCGCGATGGTTGCGGTGTGCTGCCGCCAGGGGCGCGGGAGCGCGCGCAGGATGCTGGGTGTATCGAGGTGGCTCGAGTGATTGGCCACGAAGATGACCGGGGGCTTCAGGTGGTCGAAGAGGTTCCGTCCCAGCGTGATCGGCTTGGTGTAGTAATCGATGATCGTGCCGAGCGTGTAGCAGACGATGATCTCACGCGCTACGCCCGCCGCCGGCGTGCGCGCCCAAGACGTGTCGAATTGTTCGCCTTTGCGTGCCATATGTGTCGACCCTCTGGACTCGACCCAACTCGATACCCCCGCAACCCGTCGCGGAGTCTAACCCCCTCGTGCCCCAGAGGTCCAAGCTCAGTCTCCACCCCGAACAGCACGCCGCGGAGGGCGACGACGGTCTGGAATCAGTGGCTGGAGGCTCGCCACGAGCCCTGCGATCCGCTCGGTGATATCGGCGCCGGCCCTCGCCCGATCCACTCTGGCCTCGGGATCGCCCGTGTAGGAGACCGGTTGGCCGAAGCGCAGCGCCAGCTCCTGGCCAATCCTCCAGTTCGAACGGTGGTTCTTCGGCCACACGTTCGAGGTGCCGCACACCCCGCACGGAATCACCGGGGCGGAGGCGCGCAGCGCAAGACGGGAGGCACCCGTCTTGGACGGCATGGGACGCAGATGCCGATCGGTCGTCACCGTTCCCTCGGGAAAGATGCACACGATCTCTCCGGCGGCGAGACCTGCGTACGCCTGCTCGAGGGCCAACGGAGCGTTCGAAGTTCCGCGCTGCACTTCGATCTGTCCGCAGCCCCGGAGGATCCAACCGACCTTTCGATCGTTCATCAGTTCACTCTTGGCGAGGAAGCGAAGTCGACGGCCGGCCTTGACCACCGCGTTGCCGATCGCCAGGGGGTCGAGATAGGAGATGTGGTTGGCGGCGATGATGGCCGGGCCCTGTACGGGAATCTGATCGAGCCCCTCGATGTGCCACCGAAACCAGGCGCGCAGAGGTGGGACGACCTCCCACTTCGTTGCGACGGAAATGGGTTCCATTGCTTGTTAATACTCCTGCATGGGGCAAGCACCGGCCATGCTGCCTACAATGTCGAGTGTGAAGGGCGCGCACCTGAAGATTGCTCAGATATCAGACATCCACTGCGGGCACCCGATGTTCGATGGTGAGCTGTTGAATCACGCCATCGACGAGATCGTCGAGCTGAAGCCCGACCTCGTCGTCATCGCAGGCGATCTCACCTCTGAGGGTTACGCACCCCAGTTCCGCCAAGCCAAGCGCTATCTCGATCGTCTTGACGATCTCGAGATGGTCGTCATCCCCGGCAACCACGACCTCATGAACGTCGGTTTCCTGCACTTTCGTGATTCCTTCGGAAAGTCAGACAGCGTCGTCCGAATCCCCTTCAATCCAGAGGGCTCGGGCAATCCCAGCAAGTGGGCGACGGTCGTCGCGATCAACTCCTCTAAACCCGATCTTGCCGAGGGCGAGGTCGGTCACGTCAAGTACGACTGGATTCGAAAGGCCTTCGAGTGGCCGGACGACTATCGGATCTTCGTGATCCACCACCATCTCGTCCCGATCCCCGGGACCGGACGGGAACGCAACATCGTGTGGGACGCGGGCGACGTTCTGGCGCTCCTGACCGAGCTCGAGGTCGACCTCGTCCTTTCGGGCCACAAGCACGTCCCCAATGTGTGGCAGCTTGGCGACATGCTGCTCATCAACTCCGGCACTGCCTCGAGCCACCGTGTACGCGGGTACACGAGGCCCTCGTACAACGTCTTGGAGATCAACGATGAAAGCCTTAGCGTGATCCAGAAGTATCCGGGCATCGGCGAGATCCTTGCCGCCCGCTACGTCAGAGACGAACGAACTCTGACCCTGAACCCACAACTCGCAGGCATGTTCAACAGGGGGGCCTGGAGCGTATGACAACCGAGAGGCAGTCACCATGATCGTTCGAGTAACCGATACCGCCATCGATCCCGAGGACCTCGCACGATGCACGGAGGTGGTTAGAGACAAGGTCAAGCCGGCCTTCGACTCTCTTCCGGGATGCCGGGGAATCGAGATTCACGTGCGCGTCGACGAGCGCCACGGAGACCTCATCGAGGTCGCCGCCGTATCCAGATGGGATTCGGTCGAGGCGATGGAGAGTGCTGTGCGCTCGGAGCAGTACGCCGAGGCGATGTCCGACGCAAGAAGCCTGTTTCATCAAGCCCCGATAGTGCGTATCTTCGAGGTCGCCGAGTAGCTCTAGAGCCGACCGTCGACCTCGACGCGGCGGGACTGGGACATCCAGCTCCTGTGCAGGCTGGCGTACACACTCTCCTGCTCCTCCGCCAACTCGTGGTGAGGTCCTCGCTGCACGATGACGCCGCGGTCGAAGACCAGCACCTCGTCCGCCGCCTCGGCCGTGGACAACCTATGCGCGATAGCTATCGTCGTGCGGCCGCGCGTCAGTCCTTCGAGCGCTCGCTGCAGGCGTACCTCGGTTGCCGGATCCACGGCCGAGGTCGCCTCGTCGAGCAGCAGGAGATCGGGATTGGCGACGTAGGCACGCGCCAGCGCAACGAGCTGACGCTCCCCGACCGAAAGCATCTCGCCTCGCTCGCCGACGCGTGACTCGAGTCCTTGCGGAAGCGCATCGAGCCAGTCGCTGAGGCCCAGCTCTCCGAAAGCGATGCGGATGTCCTCGTCCGAGAGGAGCGCCCGTCCCCGGCGGACGTTCGCCGCCAGCGACGCGTCGAACAGGAAACCGTCTTGAGGAACCATGACGACGCGGCGACGCAACTGCTCGAACGGGACGGCGTCGAGCGGCACTCCGTTGACGAGCACCCGGCCGCTCGAGGGGTCCATGAGCCGGGTCAGGAGCTTCGCAAAGGTCGTCTTTCCCGAACCGGTCTCACCGACGATGGCGACCCGGCTCTGGGCCTCGATGGCGACGTCGAGTCGGTCGAGGATGACGGGCCCGGTCGGGTAGCGAAAGGCGACCTCTTCGAAGCGGACGGAGATGGGGCCTGGGGGTATGTCGGACACGGATCCGCCGCCGGCCGGGTCAGCCACGTCGGGCGCCGTATCGAGCACGCTTAGGATCTTGCGCCACCCTGAGATCGCGTTCTGGGCCTGGTCGAGAACTTCGGTCAGCACCTGCACGGGGGCCACGAAGAGGCTGACCAGGAACAGAAAGGCGACCAGACGTCCTGTGGTCATGGAGCCTCCGATGCCCATATTGACTCCGACGACGACGACCGCACTCGTGGCCGCAGCCGAGAACAGGCCCCCCGTCGAGAACATGATCGCCGAGGTGCGTCCGGCTCGATAGGCCGAGAGAGCATAGCGATCGATGGTGCCCTTCACCTTGGCGTTGGCGCGTTCCTCGACCCCGTAGCCCTTGATGACCTGGGCTCCCATGACCGATTCGGACACCGCGGTGAGCATCTCGGCAACTCTTCCTCGCACCGCGTCGTAGAGCCGCGAAAGGCGGGTCTGGAAGAACCGAAGGACGAACACCAGCGGAACGAAGCATCCGATGACGACGAGCGTCAGTTCCCACGAATAGAAGAACATCACCGCAGTAGCGAGCAGCAGTTGGCCGGACATGATGACGACGCCGATTCCGCTCCACTCCATGAACTGGCTAATCGTGTCGACATCCGCCGTCACGCGCGAGACGAACGCGCCCCGGTGTTCGGTCGCATGGTGCAGCACCGAGAGATCGTGAATGTGCTTGAATGCCCGCACTCGCAGGTTGCTAAGCGCGCTCTCCGTCGCCCGGACGAGGCGGCGGTGCATCCCGAAACCTGCCACCGCCGTTGCGAGGATCGCCACCACGGCGAGAACGGCCCGGGATGTCACCACGACGAAGTCCGGTCCCTCATCCGACAGCAGACCTTGGTCGATGGTCTGCTGGATGGCGATGGGGACGACGACCGTGCCGGCCGTTGACACGACCGCGAGAAGCAGCGTCCAGCCGAGTCCCTTGCGGAACTCGGGCGATAGCTGGAGGCCGCGCACCAGCGTCCGCCAGGCCCCCTGAGGCGCGTGTCGCTCGATCTGCTCCTCGGCTACGCTCACACGCTCACCTCCTGCGGACCGTCGTAGGCCGAAACGAGTCGAAAGTAAGCCGCGTTAGAGCGCGCCAACTCTTCGTGCGTGCCGCGCGCCTCGATGGTGCCCCGGTTGAGGAAGAGGACCTCGTCGGCCAGAGCAATGGTCGCGCGCCGGTAGGCGACGATGACCACGGTCGAGGGCAACGCGGCGGCCTGGAGTCCGCGCAAGATCGCCTGTTCGACGGTCGGGTCGACGCTCGACGTGGCGTCGTCCATGATCAGCAGGCGCGGCCGTCTGACGAGCGCCCGGGCCAGCGCCACCCGCTGGCGCTGGCCACCCGACAACGTCGTTCCGCGCTCCCCGACGATCGTGTCGTAGCCCTGCGGAAGCTTCGAGACGAAGGCATCGGCTTGAGCGAGTTGCGCGGCCTCCCGCACCTCCGCCTCGCCGTCCTCGGCCCCGAGGGTGATGTTGCCTCGCACGGTGTCGTCGAAGAGGAACGATTCCTGGAAAACGATCGCGATGTTGGCGGGCAGCACTCCCCGGCGCAACCCGCGCAGATCAGCATCGTCGATGTTGATCATGCCATCGTGGGGATCGGCAAGCCGTACCAGGAGATCTGTGATCGTCGACTTCCCCGAGCCCGTAGGCCCCACCAATGCAATGGTTCTTCCTGGCCTGACGTCGAAGTCGACATCGTGGATCACGTTGTCGTCCTCATCGTCCTCATAGGAGTACGAGACCTTGCGCACGTCCACCTGCGCGGGTTTGCCGCTTCCGTTTAGCGACGCCTCCCCATAGCTCAGCTCATCGGTGGCCGACAGTATTCGCTTGACCCGATCCCAGCCGATGACCGCGCGCGGCATATCGCCAAGAATCCAGCCCACCGCACGAATGGGGAAGGCGAGCTGGGTGAACAGGTAGGCGAACTGCACGAGCTCGCCGGTGGTGAGATCTCCCGAGTCGATGCGGAACGTGCCCGCCACGAGGATCCCAATGACCGCTATGTTCGGCAGCGCCTCGAGTATGGGGTCGAAGATCGCCCGCACGGAGCCGAGGCCTATGAGTTCGTCTCGCAACTCTTCCGAGCGCTCCGCGAAACGCTCCGTCTCTTCCTCTTCGAGCCCGAGGGTCTTGACCACCAAGGCGCCGTCGAAGCTCTCATGCGCAACGCCTGAGACCTGGGCCCGCATCTCCTGAGCGCGCATTGCAAGCGCTTCGGCACGCCGGTTGTAGAAATGGCTGAGCGTGGCGATGGTCGGGATCAGAAGGACTCCGATCACAGTCAGGATCGGGTCGGTCGCGATCAGAAGCACGAACGTGATCAGGACCATGAACAGCACTCCGCAGCTCAGTGGAAGGGGTGCGATGAGCCAGAACATCGCCTCGACGTCCGAGTTCGCGTTGGACAGCAGCGAACCGGTCGAGTGACCGCGATGCCATTCCATGGAGAGCTTCTGGTACTGCTCGGTGACCCTGCGGCGGAAGTCTGCCTGCAGACGGTACTGCATCAGAAACGCTCCGGCGCGACGCCCGATGATGCCGATCGCCTTCAGCAAGGCTACGGCCATGATCGCGGCGACCGCAGCAACCAGCGCCGCGGTCGTGATCGAGCCGCGCCGAATTGCGGGCACGATGACTTCGTCGGTCACGCGACCGAGCACGAACGCTTCGGCCACCGTCATGCCCGCGTAGAGCGCGGATCCGGCAAGCCCAGCAGAAAAGGCCTTGGGCTGAAGCCGAATCGACATCTTGAGGATGCCGAGCCCGCGCCGAATGATGTGGCGGTCGGTTGTGGGCATCAAGACCTTTCGTTTCTTCCCGTGCGACCCTCGAGGGATCGTTAGGCTAAGGGAGCGCAACCGGTAACTGTGCCGAGCAGCGCTTCCGTCCTGCTCGTCCGCCGCAGCGTAACCTTGAAGCCAAAGAAAAACAAGCCGCGCCTGTTTTTATTAACGGTGGTTAGTCGGCGCTGCTCACGGCCTCGTTGCGGGCTGCGCGCAGGGCCTGGTCGTCGACCCAGCGGGCATGGGCGTGAGGATCGAAGGGGTCGATGCGCTCCCGCTGTTTGCGAGCGAGCCGGTCCATGACCGCGAGCGCGTTCGGCTCCTCGTCGGCGGCGCGCAACTCGATTACTCCCGCAGCCGCCGCTCGGTCGAGAAAGTCCTCGCCCGTGGCCGAGCGCACGAGGATCATGGTCCACCCCTCCATGCCGAGCCCCCCACACGACAGATCGGCGTGCTCGGCCGCGAAGTCGGGGCAGTGGTGGCACCACTCGTTGGCGTAGGGACGGGCCTCCTTGAGCGGAATGTTGATGTCCTCGCCGGACGCGAGCGTGACGATGACCTTGCCCTTGACGTTGACCTTCACGACATCCTTCAAGTCGACGCCGAGTTCGTGCTGGACCTTGCCGATCATGAAGGCGTCGTAGTCGAAGGTCTCGCAGCACAACAGCCCGATGACCAGCTTGACCGGACGCACGGGCCGCTTGATCTTCTCAGCCGCCATCTGGCGAACTGCGGTCGACTCGCAAGAGACGCCCACGAGCGCGACGTTCTTGCACTTCGCCTCCGCGGCCTTCTTCAGCCCGAGAGGCGTGGCGCAGTACGTGTAGCGGGAGCCCGCGGCGGCGATGAGCTCCTTGGAGCTGCGCACGAGCTTAGGCTCGTCGAGCCACGGGACGTTCTCTGAGGGCGCCGCCACGACCGCACCGTCGAGTTCGCCTGTGTCTAGCGCCCAGGCCAGTAGCGCGGTGACCACTCCCCCGTCCTGACCGCGACCGAGGATTCGCCGGTCCGTCGCGCGCGCCAGCGTCTTAGACCGATGGGTTCCCTCTGGCTGGTCTTGTGCCCGCCGCCGACCGTGAACGCCGGCCTCGATGACGTCGAGGGCCGGATCCAGACGCAGGCAGGCCATCGCGCACAAAGAGCAGCCGTCCTCACCGTGAACGCAGTTATCGAAGGGTGAGTTGCCGTCCATCTGCTGAGGATCGAAGTCGCGCAGCTCGAGGACCTTGTGGGGACAGGCGACGATGCACGCCGAGCATCCGCAACAGATCTCGGTCGCGACGATCTCCGAGTAGAGGTGCTTCCAGTGCTTGCGCTCGTCGACTGCCATGTCATCTCCTTGCGGTCGCCGCAACGACCGCCTTCGCTCGCGTTTGCTCGACGTCGAGGGCGACAAAACGAAGAGAATTCTGATTCCCGCCGTGATGGGGCGACGCTGCCCCGTCCGGGGAACGATAGCGCGCCACTCGTCATCGGCGCGGTCATTCGGCTCGCTCGCACTCGTATGGTGTGGCCCATGGACGCCGGACTGCTGCCGGTCAAACGACTGGATCGAGCCAAGGCACGCCTGGCGGGATCCTTTGGTCCCGACGAGCGTGCCCAGCTCGCGCTCGCATTGTTCGAGGACGCGCTCGGGCTCTGCTCGGCGACCTCCTGGCTGCGCTGGTTGGTCGTGAGCGACGACGACGACGTCCTCGCGCGGGCAACCAGTCACGGTCTGGCGACGTTGCGCGACGAGGGCACGGGGCTGAACGACGCACTTTCAATGGCCATCGCAACGCTCACCGCGCGAGGAGCGCGCTCGGTCACGGTCGTGCCCTCCGACATCCCACTTGCCCACGAGGAGGATCTCCGTGATCTACTCGACACCGGCGCGACGAGCGATGTCGTGGTCGTGCCGTCGGAGGGAGACGGCGGGACGAATGCGCTCTACCTCAGCCCCCCCGACCTGCTCGAACCCC
>Ga0136630_1000089_pt1 | contig 26254 bp, 27 predicted proteins | sample AntDrymUQ5682106_2_FD_105496 | JGI IMG/M metagenome (GOLD analysis project Ga0136630, IMG submission 105496) | Polar desert sand microbial communities from Dry Valleys, Antarctica - metaG UQ568 (21.06) | ecosystem: Environmental > Terrestrial > Soil > Desert | place: Antarctica: Dry Valley...
CAATCGCCAGCCCGAGAGGGAGATGGCCAGTGGCGAGAGCCATTACTTCCGCGGGACGAGATACCGCCTCGAAGTCATCGAGCGAAACGGCTCGGCCCGGCTGTGCGTCATGGGAAAAACGCTTCGCATGGAAGTGCGGCCCGGCGTGGATCGGGAAGGTCGCAGGCGGACACTCAACGACTGGCATCGCCAGCACGTCAAGGACGAAATCCCCGAGCTTGTGAAAAAATGGGAGCCGATCATGGGCGTGAGCGTCGCCGAGTGGGGAGTGAAGCGCATGAAGACCCGCTGGGGAAGTTGCAACACGCAGGCGCGCCGCATCTGGCTGAACTCCGAGCTTGCGAAGAAACCGCCACGATGCCTCGAATACGTGCTTGTGCATGAGATGGCTCATCTCCTCGAACGAAACCACACCGACAGGTTCAGATCACTCATGCACCGATTCCTGCCGTCGTGGAGATCATGCCAGGCCGAACTCGACAGCGCCCCGCTTCCCCACGAAAACTGGTAGCCCGCAACCCGCGGCGACAAGCCCGGCGTCGAACCACTCGTACCGACTCCGGTTGATCGCCTCCGCGCACGTCCGGCGGCGCGATTCGCGGCGGCGGAGCCTCTTCGCCGTCCGCCTCCCGAAAGATGAGGGACTTCGGCTCCGTCGAAAGAGGGAATCGGTCGAGGTGCGGAGTTTCACATTTACGGTTCTTCGTATGGTTTGAGCGGAGCGCCCTCCGGTGAAGGTATTTCCGTTGCTGGAAACTTCGCGATTCTATTTTTGAAGGAGACGATTTTATGGACACGCGCAGACTTGGCAGCCAGGGACTGACGGTTTCGGAGATCGGGCTTGGCTGCATGGGGATGAGCGAGTTTTATGGCACGGGCGACGAGGACGAGTCCATCGCAACCATCCACCGCGCCCTCGACCTCGGCGTGAACTTCATTGACACCGCCGACATGTACGGCCCCTTCACAAACGAGAAGCTCGTAGGAAAGGCCATAAAAGACCGCCGCGACGAGGTCGTCCTCGCCACGAAGTTCGGCAACGAGCGGACCGAGGACGGCGGCATGGTCGGAGTCAACGGAAGCCCGGACTACGTGTGGAAGGCCGCCGACGCCTCGCTGAAACGCCTCGGCCTCGACCACATAGACCTTTATTATCAGCACCGCGTTGACCCGGACACCCCCGTCGAAGAAACATGGGGCGCGATGAAGGAGCTTGTGGACGCGGGCAAAGTCCGGTATCTCGGCATCTCCGAGGCCGCTCCGGCCACGATCCGGAAGGCGAACTCCGTCCATGCCATAACCGCCGTCCAAACCGAATACTCCCTGTGGAGCCGCGACGTCGAGGACGAGATACTCCCGACCGCCCGCGAACTCGGCATCGGATTCGTCCCATACAGCCCGCTCGGGCGCGGCTTCCTCACCGGGCAAATAACCTCCCCCGACGACTTCGCCGAGGATGATTTCCGCGCCACCTCGCCGCGCTTCACGGGCGAGAACTTCCAGAAAAACCTCGACCTCGTCGAGCGCGTCAGGAAAATAGCCGACGGGAAAGGCGTGACTCCGGGCCAGCTCGCCCTCGCGTGGCTCCTCCACCAGGGAAGCGACATCGCCCCCATCCCCGGCACGAAGCGCCGCGAACGCCTTGAAGAAAACGCCGGAGCCGTGGAAATAAACCTCACCGACGACGACCTCGCCCGCATAGACGAGGCCGCGCCGAAGGGAGTCGCCGCCGGAGAAAGATACGACGAAGCGGGCATGAGCACGCTCAATATCTGACAGCGAGTTTTCTTCGCGCCTCGCCAGACTCCACGAAACCCGCTATGAAGTGTGGGAGAGAGGGAGTCGGAAAATGTCTCGACTCCCTCTCTCCGCATCCGACAGCGAAGTTCGTGAAGGTATGCCCGGCACGCGAAAATTCGCCACTTCCGCAACGCGCGTTGAGGGGGCTTTCGGTAAACTCGCCCGGGCTTTGTCGGCGGGAGTTTCCTCACTCCCGCCGAATTCTCGCCAGACTCGAACGCTCCGCCGAAGCATGTTTCGGCCTTTTCTTTTCTCCATTCCCCACTCCCGAAGCGAGCGCGATCGAGCGGCTCCCGGCTCTCTGTGTATCGGTCTTTCGGCTGATACACTTTCGTCGCCGCGCTAAGCGGGGAGCTGGCGATGCCCTGTACCTGCGATCGCCTAGCAGGGCTGAATCCCCCGCCCGAGGCGGTCTGCGTTCGGTGGAAGCCGGTGCGGAAGCGTTGATGGTCTGGTCCCGGGCAATCCGGCCCCGTGAATCGTGTCAGAACCGAGAGGTGGCAGCACTAAGCGGGTAACTGGATGTGCTTTCGGGGTAGCCGAACCGGAGCCGAAACGCCGGAAGTTCGCCGGGGGCGGTTCCGTCGAAGGCGGGGTGCGCGGTGTTTTTCTCGCTTCGCTCGCGGCGAGGTCGTGGAATCGTGAGGTAGTGAGTCGTATTGCTTTTCCCGACTCCCGACCTCACGAAGCGCCGCATAGCGGCGCGCCTCACTACTCCCGACTCACCTAGCCATCGTTGAGACGGGCGATGTCCGTTATACTATCGGCGTGATTTTCCGCGTCCCAATCCTCCCATGAAACACTCCACACTTTACCGGAAGTGGCGCCCGCGGCGCTTCGGCGAGATTGCCGGGCAAACCTCCGTCGTGCGGACTTTGCGCCGGGCTATCGAGACCGACCGCGTCTCGCACGCCTATCTTTTCTCCGGGCCTCGCGGCACCGGGAAGACCTCTTCGGCGAAGGTGCTTTCGATGGGGCTGAATTGCGCGAAAGGCCCGACCCCCGAGCCGTGCGGCGAGTGCGACAGTTGCCGCTCCATCGTGAACAATTCCTCGATGGACGTCGTCGAGATGGACGCCGCCTCGAATCGGCGCATTGATGAGATCCGGGAGCTTCTCGACCGGGTGAACCTCGCCCCCGCCGCCGGGAGGACGAAGGTGTACATCGTTGACGAGGTCCACATGCTCACGCCCGAGTCTTTCAACGCTCTCCTCAAAACGCTCGAAGAGCCGCCCGAACACGTCGTCTTCATCCTCGCCACCACCGACAAGCACAAAGTTCCCGCGACCATAATAAGCCGTTGCCAGAGCTTCGACTTCCGCCGCCCGAGCATCGAGACGTTGTCGGAGAAGCTCGGGGGGATCGCCGCCGCCGAAGGCATCGAGACGGAGCCGGAGGCTCTCACGGCCATCGCCCGCGCCGGGGGCGGCTCCTTCCGCGACGCCGAGGGACTCCTCGACCAGCTTTCGTCTTTTTCGGAAGGGAAAGTCACGGCGGCCCTCGTTCGGGAACTCCTCGGAAATGTCGGGCCGGAGGTTCTTCTCGGGACGGTGGACGCCCTCGCCGAGAGGCGCGTTTCCGACGCGCTCCGCGATCTTGACTCGCTCTCGAATGAGGGGCGAGACCTCGGGCAGTTCGCTTCCGAACTTATCTCGCACCTCCGGAATTTGATGCTTCTTCCGCATGCGCCGGAGGTCGCGCTCGCCGAGGTCGGGGCGGACGAGAGGGGGCCGCTCGAAGAGCAGTCCGGGCGTGTTCCGACTGCGGAGGCGGTGCGGATGATCGAGGCCCTCGGGGAGGCCGTCGGGCGGATAAAGCGCGGCGGCGACCCGAAGCTCGAACTCGAACTTTGCTTCATGAAACTCGCCCGCGATTATTCGGAGCCTTCCGTGGAAAGCCTCATGAGCCGCCTCGAATCACTCGAAATGGCTGCCGGGAACGGCGGTTTCGCTCCCACGCCTTCGCGGCCCACGCGAACGGTCGAGGTTTCGGAGCCTCGGATGGATGTCGGGTCGGGTTCCGCCGGAGAGAAAGCCGCATCCGGGGCATCGGAGTCTCGCATGGATGGTGGGTCGGGTTCCGGCGGGGGGGAGGGCGCGTTCGAGACGGCGGGGGATCTGGCGGACGGGGAAGCGGGTTCGTCCGGGAGGATGTCCGGCGATCCGGGGTTCGCCGAAGCGGAAGCGGGATCCCCGCCCGGCGCGCCGAATTCCGCCGGGGATGCGGATCCTTTTTCATCGGAGTCCGCCGAAGCGCGATCCACGTCCGACGCGCCGAGGTCCGCCGAAAGCGAAGGTTTCCCGGAGACGCCCGAACCGGAGCGCGGCGGCGAAATGGAAGCGACTCCGAGCCGCGCCGAAGAAGAGTCCGGGCCGGAATCGGCATCCGAGGATTCCGGCGCGGAGGATTCCGGGTCGGAGTCTCGGGAAGCCTCCGGCGGCTCCGCCGCTTCCGGTTCTTCGGGCGGGAGTTTGGATCTCGCCTCGCAGTGGACGAACGTTATGGGGGAATTGAAACGCCGCCGCCAAGCTTTGACGGCGGCTGTGTACGGCGAGGCTCGCGTCGCAAACTTCGACGGGGAGGTTTTGAAACTCGTCTTCCCCGGCGACGGCGGTTTCCACGTGAAGATGTCGCAGGAAAGGAAGCATCTCGACCATCTCACCGAAGTCCTCGAAGCGAAGTTCGGCATAAAACCACGCCTCGAAGCCACCTCGGAAGGAGACGCCTCCGGGGAAACTTCCACTCCCGCCCCGCCCCGCCCCGCCGAAGCCGTCCGGGAAGAGCCGCCTCGGGAAGATTCCCCGCCGCCTCCCGAGCCAACATCCGGGAATCTTCCCGACGAAAACGAGCCGGAACCTCGCCCGGAGTCGTCGGCGGATCTGGGGGATATACGAGGTTCGGCGGACGGCGTCGGCGGCGAGGCTCGAAACGATGCGCCTCCCGCCGACGCGGCTTCGTCGGCGGAGTGGGAGAGTGGCGTCGCCGATGATGCTCGAACCGTCTTGCCTCCTTCCGAAGCGGCTTCGTCGGCGGAGCGGGATGAAGGCATGCCGAGCGACGGCGTGGATGGATCCGATGCTCCGCGAACTTCGCCGGGGGGCGGAAATGGCGATGATATAATCCGCGACCAGCGCGAAGTCTTCGATATGGCTCAGGCGCGGTTCGACCTCGATGACGAGACAAAGGGGAAATAGAGCATGGCCAGGCAGAACATGAACAAGATGATGGCGCAGGTCCAGCAAATGCAGCAGCAAATGCAGGAAGCCCAAGAACAGCTCGCCAAAGAGACCGTCACGGCGAGCGCGGGCGGCGGAGCGGTGAAAGCGACGATGACGGGCGGCCTCGAACTCACGTCCATCGAGATAGACCCGGAGGTTCTCGACCCGGACGATGTCGAGATGCTCCAGGATATGGTTCTGGCGGCGGTCAACGAGTCTTTGAACAGCGCGCAGGAACTCGCCTCGCAGCGGATGGGCGGCATCACCGGCGGTCTCGGCGACCTCGGCCTGAACATTCCGGGGATGTAGCGAGGCTCTTTGGCAGCGTACGCCCGCCCCGTAGAGAAACTCATAACCGAACTCTCGAAGCTCCCCTCCATCGGCCCGAGGAGCGCGCAGCGTATCGCCTTCCACATAATCCGCGGAAAAACCGACGATGCCCTCGGCCTCGCCGAAGCCCTCCGGGAAGTGAAAGAGAAGATAAAGCCGTGCCGACGGTGCTTCAACCTCACCGAGCAGGACGAGTGCGGAATCTGCCGCGACCCCGGAAGGGACGCCTCCGTCATATGCGTCGTCGAAGACCCTTATGACATCGGCCCAATCGAGAGAACGGCGGAGTACCGGGGGCTTTACCATGTCCTCGGAGGAGCGCTCTCCCCCCTCGACGGCGTCGAGCCGGAGGATCTCCGCATAGCCGAACTCGTCGAGCGGGTGAAGAACGAAGGCACGAAGGAACTCGTCGTCGCGACGAACCCGAACACGACGGGCGAGGCGACGGCGATGTACATCTCCCGCGAAGTCGAGGATTTCCCGGTGCGCGTGACCGCCCTCGCCAGCGGACTCCCCGTCGGCGGCGACCTCGAATACGCCGACGAGGTGACTTTGGGTCGGGCGTTCGCCGGACGGCGCGAGATATAGTCCGGGGCGTTCGCCGGGATTTGGGAGGCACTCGCTTCGCCTCGGCCTTCGGCTCCGCTCGTCTCGGGAGTGGGGAGTCGGGAAAAGCATGGTTCGATGCTCCCGCCATCGAAGTCTTCCGTCGAGTTTGCCGGGCGGGAAGGCGTGGGTATCGAGGAAAGGGAATCGAGAACACTCCGACTTCCCGGCGAAGGGGATGTTCATGTGTCCGTCGGAGTGGGACGGGAGTACAATTTTTTCGACGGCGGCGAAGGGATGGCCTCGACATGGCGCGGAGTGTTTGGATAGTCGCGCAGAATCCGGTTGAAGTGCGCCGTGGAACGGGGATGGAGTCGGTTTTTCGGTTCCGGCGGATGATGTTTCGGACGCGAGGGATTCCCGCCACGAAGAAATGCCCGCCGGGGTGTGATGCCGGGTCGTCCGCCGATATATGGATAGAGTCCCGCACCCCCGGAGTGATGCCGTGAATCCGAAAGCGAAGCCCCGGAAAAACACCTCCCCACTCGCCGGGATGAGCCGCCGCGCCGTCGAGTCCATCGGGGAGACGGTCGCGAGCATCCCCCCGAAGCCGCCGAAACTCGTGGATATGCCGGAGCTTCACCCGAAGCTCGTGGAAGCTCTCGGGCGGGAGGGCGTGAAACAACTTTATTCTCATCAACGAGAGGCTTATGAGCGCGTGAGTTCCGGCGAGAACATCATGGTGGCGACCGCGACGGCGAGCGGGAAGTCGCTTTGCTATAAAGTTCCGGCCTTCGAGAATGCGCTCGAAAATCCGGGGAGCCGGGCTTTGTTTTTGTATCCGACGAAAGCTCTCGCACAGGATCAACTCGGGAAAATCAAGTCGTACAAACTCCCCGGCGTCCATCCGGCGACATACGACGGCGACACTCCACGCGCCATCCGCCCGGACATCCGAAAAAAGGCGAACATCGTCCTCATGAACCCGGACATGCTGAATATCGGGGTGCTTCCACACCACGATTCATGGGCGAACTTTTTGAAGAATCTGGAGATCGTGGCCGTGGACGAGGCACACGTATTGCGCGGCGTCTTCGGTTCGCATGTCGCGGCGGTTCTTCGGAGGCTCCGGCGCGTCGCCCGGATGCACGGTGGCGACCCGAAGTTCGTCCTCACGAGCGCGACCATCGCCAATCCACAGGAACTCGCCGAAAGCCTGATCGGCGTCCCATTCTCCCTCGTGGACGAGGACGGAGCCTCCTCCGGGCCGCGCCGCGTCGTCTTCCGAAACCCCCCGCTCACCGACAAAGAAAAAGGAAGCCGACGGAGCATTCTCACGGAAGGCGCGCAGGTTTTCGCCTCGCTCGTCGGTTCGGGGGTGCGGACGATCGCGTTCGCCAAAACCCGGAAAACGGCGGAACTCATATACCGGTACGCCGCCGACCGACTCGGCGTGGACGGCGCGAAGAAAATATCACCGTACCGAGCCGGATACACCCCGAAGGAGCGAAGGGAAATCGAGCAAAGACTCTTCCACGGCGACCTCCTCGGAGTCGTCTCCACGAACGCCCTCGAACTCGGCGTGGACGTCGGCTCCCTCGACGCGGTGGTTTGCTGCGGATACCCCGGCTCCGTCGCCTCGATATGGCAGCAATGGGGCCGCGCCGGACGCGGCAATGACCCGTCCCTCGCAATATACATAGCCGGACGAGACTCCCTCGACCAATTCCTTTATGAAAATCCGAAGCGCGTCCTCGGAAAGCGAGTCGAGGCGGCTCGCGTCACGATGGAAAACCCGTACATCCTCGCCCCGCACCTCCTCGCCGCCGCCCATGAAACCCCGCTCGAAGCGTCAGACGAGGAATTCTTCGGGCCGGAGTTCGGTCGCATGGCGAAGAGTTTGATGGACGACGGCTCGCTCGTCGAGAGTGGCGGGCGGCTCGTTTATGCGGGCGGGGATTCTCCGGCGAGGAAAATATCCCTTCGTTCGGCATCGTCGGAGACGGTCATGATCGCCGACAACGAAGGCGAACTTATCGGGACCGCCGAAGCGTCGCGCGCCCCGAGGGAACTCCATCCCGGCGCGACGTATCTCCACCGGGGAAACGCATACGAGATAAAAAACCTCGATTTCCAAACCCACCGCGCCGTCGCCCGCCGCGTCCCGAACAAATTCCACACTCGCCCCCGCGTCGAGACGGACGTGGAAATACTCGAAGAACTCGATGAGCGACCACTCGCCAACGGGGCGACGCTCCACTTCGGGCGGGTGAGCACGACGGACACGGTGACGCATTACAAGAAAATTCAAGTGGCGGATGAGCGCGAGGTCGGGGTGTTTCCGCTCGACATGCCGGATGTGGTTCTCGAAACTCAGGCGATGTGGATCACACTCCCCCCGATCCCCCGCGGAGCGAAGCCGTCTTTCGAGAGTTTCGGTGGCGCACTCCACGCCGCCGAACATGCCATGATCGGGCTTCTCCCGCTCTTCGCGATGTGCGACCGGGGCGACATCGGCGGCCTCTCCATTCCGGCCCACCGCCAGACCGCCCTCCCGACGATCTTCATATACGACGGCTATCCGGGCGGCGTCGGAATATCCCGGCGCGGCTTCGAGGCGTTCGGCCCGCTCTCCCGCGACACGCTCGGGGTCGTCACCCGATGCCCGTGCGAGCGGGGGTGTCCGGCGTGCATACAATCCCCGAAGTGCGGAAACTGGAACGAGCCGCTGAGCAAAGATGGCTCGGTGCATCTCCTCCGGTATGTCCTCGGGCAGATAGACCGGTATCCGACGTTGTGAGGCGTGGGGCGCCCCGGTGATTAGTGAAAGGCATGGCGTCGGCGCATCATGCGCCACGGGGCGTTCCGTCGTGTAGCATGGAGACTCCGGACAAGTTTGAAACGGGAGGGAACTATTTATGGACGAGAATATGGAAGAGAAGCGCGTCGCGCTCGTGAGCGGAGGAAACCGGGGCATCGGGCTGGAAGTGTGCCGCCAACTCGCCGACGACGAGGGACTCGTCGTCCTCCTCGGCTCGCGCGACGAGGAGAAGGGACGCAAAGCCGCCGAGAAGCTCTCCGGCGAAGTCCGCGTCCGCCGCCTCGACGTGACGGATCAAAAAAGCGTGGACGACCTCATATCCTCCATCCGCGACGAGTTCGGGCGGCTCGACGTCCTCGTGAACAACGCCGGGGTCGCCAACGACCGCGGACAAAGCGGCGTCGAGGCCGACCTCGACCGGGTGCGCGACGCGATCGAAGCGAATTTGCTCGGGGCGTGGCGGCTCACCGAGGCAGCGATACCGCTCATGCGCGAGGACGGATACGGGCGCATCGTGAACATATCGAGCGGCCTCGGGGCGATCAACGAGATGGGGGGCGGCTCCCCGGCGTACCGCGTCTCGAAGGCGGGTCTGAACGCTCTCACGCGCATCTTCGCCTCCGAGCTTCGCGGCACGGGCATCCTCGTGAATTCGGTGTGTCCGGGATGGGTTCGGACCGACATGGGGACCGAGAGCGCGTCCCGAACCGTCGAGGACGGTGCCGACACGCCCGTGTGGGCCGCGACGCTTCCGAACAACGGGCCGACCGGGGGGTTTTATCGGGATCGGCGCCCGATCGAATGGTGAAGCGTTCCGCGTTCCGCGAAACGCGCCGGTCAGCATTTCAGCCCGCTTCGCTCGTCAGCCAGTCGTACGGAATCCGCACGAATAGCTCCGCTCGATGCGACGCATCCCGTCGTTGCGCGCCATGCCTCTCCACGGAGGACATGGCCTTCGCGGCGGAGGAGGCGACTGGCCGGATTCCGTGTCAGCTTTCGTTTTCCGGCGGCGAGGGCGAATTCCATGACGACAAACCTCGGAGGACGGCGACGGTTCCGCCATCCTCCATGAAAAAAGCTGACAAGCTGACAGGCGCGGAGCAAAGCGCGTGCGCGGCTTCGCCGCTACAGCGAAGCCGCCACGAAATGGAGATCCCCGAACTCGTGCCAGAGATACCCCTCCCGCAAAGCCTCCCGATAAGCGGCTTCGAGCACGCTTCGGCTCGACATCGCTTCGAGCATCGAGAGGTGCGACGACCTCGGCTCGTGAAGCCCCGTGAGCATCGCGTCCACCGCCCGAACCCCCCGCTCCGGCGTTATCACGACATCCGTCCATCCCTCTCCGGGATGGACGGTTCCCGACTCGTCCGCGACGCTCTCCATCGCCCGCACGACGGTCGTCCCGACGGCGACGATGCGGCTTCCCGCTTCGCGGGCGGCGTTCACGACCCTCGCCGTCTCCGGTGGAACCCGGTAAAACTCCTCGTATGGAGGCTCGTCGTCTTCGAGGCTCGCCACTCCCGTGTGGAGGACGAGCGGCGCGACATGCACGCCCTTCGCGACGAGCTTCGTTACGAGCTCCGGCGTGAAAGCCCTTCCGGCGGAGGGCATCTCCGCGCTCCCCGGCTCGGTCGCGTACACCGTCTGATAATAATCTATCGGCCATCCTTCCTTCACGTATCCGTACCGGATCGGCTCACCATGACGCTCGATGAACTCGTCGAGAACTGTCGGAAGTTCGAGGCTCGCCACCCACAGCCTGACGCCTTTCTCGATGCGGGCGTACGGTGTGAGGAGCGACGCTTTCCCACCACCTTCGAGAAACACCTCTTCCCCAGATTCCGCGTCGAGGAGCGGCTCGGTGTCGTTCGCCACCTTCCTCCGAAGCTCGACCGTCCACAGTCCCGCCGGAAGCCGCGTGGAGAGGCGGAGTTCCACGGGCGCTCCGTCCCCGCGCTCGGCCGGTATCGCGGCCTTCATCGTGCCGCTCGTGTTTATTACGACGACATCCCCGGCTTCGAGGAAATCCGGGAAGTCTCGGAACACGGCGTGTTCGATGTTCCCGCCGGGACTCGAGACCATCATCCTCACCGAGTCGCGGGCGAGGCCGCGGGCCTCCGGCGGCTCGGAGGCTTCGAGTTCTCGGGGAAGCTCGAAGTCGAGCGAGTCGAAAGATATGCCGTTCACGAGTTCGAGGGAGTTCATCGAACCGCCTCCTTTTCTTCGATGGGATGGAAGAGCGTTATTTGCAAGCCGTCCGGGGTTTCGAGGCGAGCGTTCATGTCGCCCCATGGCGTCTCGACGGCGGTTCCCCCGACCATCCTCGCCCCCGCGTCCCGGAGCGCGGCGGCGGTTTCGCCCACATCCCCGGCCTCGACGGCGAGCCGGACATGGCCGGAGGCATGCCCCTTCGCCTCGACCTCGTCCACGAACTCGGATTGTCTCCGGTCGAGTATCTCGACGGTCGTGTCCGGGGCGGAAAAGATGACTCCGTTCCCGCTCTCGCCCGACCATTCGTCGGCGACCGGAAGCCCGAGTCCTTCTCCATAAAACCTTCTCGCCGCATCGAAATCATCGGCGGTGATGGCGACGCGAAGCTCTTTGATACGCGGTTCTTCCGGCAAACCCCGTGCCTCGTAACGCCCGCTCGGGAGGTCGCCTTCGATGAGGCGGATTATGCCCGGCACGCTCTCCTCCGGGAGCGGGCGGTCGGAGATGTCTTCGTCGGGGAAAGCGCTTTGGTGCATCCGGGTTCGCATGTCGCCGGGGTCGAGCGCGTATACGCGGAGGTCGCCCCTCTCGGCGGCGAGGATGTTCGTCATTTGGTCGAGGGCGGCTTTGCTCGACCCGTACCCGCCCCATCCCTCGTAGTTTTGAATCGCCGCGTCGCTCGTGACGTTTATTATGGCGGCTCCGGAATTCAGGTTTTCCTTCGCCGCCCGAATCAGCGCGAGCGGCGCGAAGACGTTCACCCGAAACACTTCTTCGAGAGCGTCGAGCGGATACTCCATAAGCTCCGGCTGCGGACTCGGGCCGAGCATGCTCGCGTTGTTCACGAGCAAGTCGAGGCCGCCGGAGTTCCGAACGGCTTCGGCGAGCGCGAGCCGATGCGCCCCCTCCGAAACATCGCCTGGCACCGCGGCGACGGATGCCGCCCCGGAAAGCTCGGCCCTCGCCGCTTCGAGGGCTTCGGCGTCGCGTCCGCCTATGACGAGGCTCCATCCGTCTTCGGCGAGGCGCCTCGCCAGCGCGAGCCCGAGGCCGCGCGAGGCTCCGGTTATGAGGGCCGTTCGGGTATTTTCAGACATTGTTTTTCCTCTCTTTCGTTGCGCTTCGATCTCCGCGAAGCCGGGAGATGACGGCTTTCGCGTCGCGCCCGAGATCCTTCGCGAAGGCTGTGATTTTGCTTTCCGCGACGCCGGAACTCCGCTCCCGAAGCGACTTCCCCATGCGGTTCGTCCGGGCCTCATCGAGGAGGCGTCTCCGGCGTTCCTTCTCCATTCCGGTCGTCATGAAATCGTGCATGCGTCCTCCTTCATCCGACGGAGCGGGCATTGTGTCCCTCGCCTTCCGAGAGTCCCCACGAGACGATGCGTTCGGGGCTTATGCGGATGAATGGCCGTTCCCCGTTTATCGCCTCGGCTTTCCCGCGGACTTCGACGCCGCGAACTCGCCACGGGGATTTGCTCGCCACGCCATCCACCACGAAGGCGGCGCGTCCCGAGGCCGCGACGTCGCGGAACTTCTTCGACTTCGCCATGTCGTGGCCGCCGATCTCGATGGCGTCGCCGTTTCGGGAGAATCCGACCGGGACGATGTGCGGCGTCCCGTCTCGTCCGACCGTCGCGAGCCGTCCGAGGCGTCCGCCGCCGTCGAGGCATGAGATCTCCGCCTTCGTGAAAACACTCATCGCGGTCATCCGTCCTCTCCATCTCGGAGGCGGGTGAGGATGTCGCCGATTCGCCGTTCAGCCTCGGCTCTTTCCGTGAACTCGTAATACGGTGTGCCTCCGGCGGCGATGCCCGGCACGAGGAGGTCGAAGTCGAGGGAGCGGAGGAGTTCGAGGCTTTCGATGTACTTTTCGCGGTCGGAGATGCCGTCGAGAACGGCGGCCCGCCATCCCCGGCTGCCGAAGAAGATCGAATCCCCTGTGAAAAGCACGCGATGCTCCCCCGAATCCCACAAAAACGCCGTCGCCCCGCCCGTGTGTCCCGGTATCGGGATGACCTCGAAGTCGTCTCCGGGCATGTGCCTTTCGGCGAAAGTCTCGTCCACGCGAGCGACCTTCGAAGCCGCCGCCGCGTCGTCTTCGTGGATATAGAGCGGCGCGCCGAACATTTCCGAAACCCGCTCGGTGGCGGGCGAGGCTTCGTGGTCGTGGTTCAAATACTGGCGCGAGGCGCCGCCGAGTTCACGTATTTCCTCCGCGTCGCGTTCGAGGTTCGCCGAGCGGTATATGATGATGTTTCCATTTTCTTCGCGTTCGAGAAGGTACGCCCGAATTTCGAGTGATGGGCCGAACCCGAGCGGTTCGGGTTTCGATGCGTAAAGTTTCGGAATTATTTTCTCCATGAGAAGTCTCTCCTTTTCGTCGTTTTTCTTCGGTCAACTTTGCCGGGCGGCTTTTCGTTCGGAGGCGGCCTTCGCCCGCTCGTAGCTCGTGCGGAAGAGGCCGATGAGTTCGGGGATGTCGCCTTCGTTTCGTATCCGGAAGCTCACAACCTTCGGGAAGCCGCCCCGATGGGGTTCGGCGCGTCCGGCGGAAACGAGTTCGTCGTGAAGTTCCTTCGGGAATTGGATGTCGGCGACTCCGTCGTGGTGGATGTGGCCGATGTGCCGTCGCCCGAAATTGTATATGGCGACCTCGCCCTCCCCGATGATGCCGTCCGCTCGCATCTCTTTCTCAATGCCCGGCCATCCGAGTATTTCGTCCTCGAATCTCGCCACGAATTCCGCGTTCATCCCGTTCGCTCCTTCCGCTCGACGACACTCTTTATCCGCTCGTAGTTCATGCGGAAAAGTTCGATGGCCCTCGGCACGTCCTCCGCGCTCCGTATCCGGTGGCTCGCGACCGTCCGGCTGTTCGGGAATGCGGGGTGGGGGATGGCTCGTCCGGCTTCGATGAGTTCGTCCCGGACTTCTTTCGGGAACGAGAAGTCGGCGTGTCCGTCGTCGTGGACGTGGCCGATCTGTGGCTTCCCGTACCGATATCCGGTGACTCCGATTCCTCCGGGGGCGTCCTCGTCGCGCTTCTTCCACACTCCGGGCCATCCGAGGACTTCCGTTTCGACGATTTCCAGCAATTTCTCTTTCATCGGGTTTCTCCTTTCCGCGCGAGTGTGGTGAGAATGCCCACGATCACGGCCCACGCGACTATGTGCATGGCTTCGAGCGAGGCGATCATCGAGGCGGGAACGCCGGGTATCTTGAGTGGCATCGCGAGCGAAACCGCGAGCGCCGCGACCGAGGCGATCCGGAACATCCTCACGGGCCGCCTCGCGAAGAGGCCGATCACGGCGAAGACGACCGCCGCCCCGAGAGCCCCGGCGACCGAGGAGGCCGCGACCATGCCGACCGTGATCGGCGCCTCCCCGCCCGCCGCCGGAACGAGGGCGTCCCGCGGAATGAACCCCGCGCCCGAGGCCACGAAAAACACGACGGCGTTCGCGGCGCTCGCGGCGAGGGCGGCGGCGACCGTCGCCAGAGGCAGTCTCCGCCACGACACCCCCGCGTCCGCGCCCCGCCCCGCTGCCGTCGTCACACCCCGTGCTTCACTTTCTGCGGCCATTGTTTTCTCCTTTCCTTCGATTGAGTGGATGATGCCCCGGAAAGGAGCGTCCGCCATCGGACGACGGATCGGTTTCCGAGGCTGTAATATGGGCCGGAAAGCTGCCTGTACGAAAGGACGGGAGACATGTGCGGAGAAAATTTCGGCAACGAGACGGGCGCGGACGAATTCCTCCTCGACACGAAAACCGTGCGGGATTTCATTGCCCACGTCCGCGAAGAAATCTCACATTCGAGCGGCCCCGAGGACGCGATAGAAAACATAAAGCCCGCCTTCTCGCGCCTCCTCGAAGACGACGGATGGCTCCCGGAGAAATACCGCTCCCCCGCGCCCGAGAGTGGGATGGGGGGCGGCATCGGGCAATGGCTCATCTTCCGATCCGGACTGCGAGACCTCTCGCTCTTCGCGCTCGTCGTGCCATCCGGCTCGGAGACTCCCGTGCATGACCATCTCGCATGGGGTCTCATCGGGCTTTATGAAGGCGAGCAAAAAGAGACCGTCTTCGCCCGCGAGGACGAAGAGGCTCCGGTGGTAGAGAGGGAAAAACTCTCCGTCGCGTTCACGAGAAGCGTCGAGCGCGGGGATTTTTATCCGCTTCTTCCGCCGACCGACGATGTCCACAAAGTCGAAACGACATCCGGTGAGCCGTCCGTCTCCATCCATCTCCTCGCCAACGACACCGGATGCGTGTGGCGGCACGCCTTCGACCCGGAGACTTCGGAGGTGAGGCCGTTTCGTTCCGGCTATGTGAACCGGGAGTGCGGGGAAGAAGAGGCTTTTTAGAGAAGTTTCCTCTCGCGGGCGACGGCGACGGCTTCGGTCCGGTTTTCGGCTTCGAGCTTGGCGAGGAGCGATGAGACGTGGAATTTCACGGTTCGCTCGCTTATGAAGAGTTCGGCGGCTATTTCGCGGTTCGGCATTCCTTTGGCTATTAATTTGAGGACTTCGGATTCCCTCGGGGTGAGGGTTTCGAGGGGGCCGTTTCTCATGTGGGTGAGAAGTCGGCTCGTTATGTCCGGGGCGAGGAGCGAGCCTCCGGCGGCGACGGCTTCGATGGCGCCGAAGATGTCTTTCCGCGCGGAGCCTTTGAGAAGATACCCTTTCGCCCCGGCCCGTATCGCGCCGAGTATCCGCTCGTCCGTGTCGTATGCGGTGAAGACGAGAGCCTTCGTCTCGACTCCTTCTTTTTGGAGCGTTTCCAATGCTTCGACGCCGTCCATCTCCGGCATTTCGAGGTCGAGGAGGACGACATCGGGCGAAAGGCTTTTCACGCGCTCGACGGCTTCCCTTCCATTCTTTGCTTCGCCGACGACCTCGAAATCCTCGCGGGTGGAGAGGACGGCGACGAGTCCTTCGCGGAGCATGGGATGGTCGTCGGCGACGAGTATTTTTATGGTCTCGTTCATCGGCTTTCCAATGGTATTTCGACCTCCACTTTCGCTCCATCGCCTTCGACGCTCGCAAACTCGAATGTCCCTCCGAGGAGTTCGGCCCGCTCGCGCATTCCGGTGAGGCCGTGGCGACCGGGTTTTTCGGCGGCTTCGGGGCATCCGTTTCCGTCGTCCTCGATGGTGAGGCGGGCCGACTCGGGGGCGAGGACGAGTCGGATGGTGGCTCTCTCCGCTTCGGCGTGGCGGGTGATGTTCGCGAGGGCTTCCTGGCAGATGCGGTATATCGTGGCCTCGACGCTCGGCGGGAGCGGGTGCGCCGCGTTTACGGGGAGGAAGCGGGCGGAGGTGTTTTTTTGCTCGGACTCCCACCTTTCGATGAGGGATTTCAATGCGTCGGCGAGCGGCCTTCCTTCGAGGGGGGCGGCGCGGAGGTCGAGGACGGAGCGGCGGGCCTCGTCGAGGTTCGAACGGGTGAGGGAGAGGGCGCGGGAGAGGGGGTCGCGCGCCTTTTCAGGCTTGTTCGCGTCGAGCATGGCTTCGGCGGACTCGAGTTGGAGAGTGGTCGCGGAGAGGGTTTGGGCGAGGGTGTCGTGTATTTCCCTCGCGAGGCGGTTTCTTTCCTCGGATGCTCCGAAGCGGGTGCTTTCGGCGAAGAGGCGCGCTCTTTCCACTGCGATCGAAAGCAAATCCCCGATGGTGTACAAAAGTTGGAGATCCTCGGTGGAGAGGCTTCGCCAGTCGGGGCTTGCGACGTTCATGACGCCGAGTTTCTTGTCGCCAGAATATAGTGGGATGGATGCGTGGTACCGGAGTCCTTCGGCTTCGTCCATGAGGTTTTTGAGGCGGCTGCAACTCACGACGTTCACGTTCGCCGCGCCGTCGAGGTCGCCTTTTTTGTATGTGTCGAGGCAATAACAATACGAGGAGCCGTCGAGGAGGCGGGGGTTTTCGGCGAGGACGGGGGGGAGGTTTTTGGTGGCGGCGAGGTATGCTTCGGAGCCTTCCATCAGCCAGATCCAAGCGGTGGAAAGTTCCAATAACTCGGCGACTTCGGAGAGCGTGAAGTCCATCGCGTCGCCCAGATTGACCGAGCGGTTGAGTTCGCGTGCGATGGCGTTGAGAACGGAGAGTTCGTGGTTCCGCCTCTCGATGTCCACTCCCTCGCTCATCCCGACATTGAGTTTACCAGCGCGGAAATTGGTCGTTTGCATAAAGACACTCGTGCGCGGCTTCCTCTGTGGTTGTAAAGTGCGTTCGGCGTTCCATCTTGGGAGGGTTTTATGACCGTCGGGTTCATCCGCCGCGACAACGTCGGCGTGGGCCGGGAAGACAAGTTCGAGAAGGCGGCGCATTATACGTCCGAGTCCGGACATCGCCTCGTATATGAGGTGGCGCGGCGCGTCGAGGAGCCGGGTCGGTGCATCGGCCGGATCGAGTGGGGTTCGCTCGACGGACATATGATATGGAGTCCGCCGACCGAGTTCCGGTTTCCGGGAGGCGGGCGGCGAAGTGCCTCGTTTCGCCCGAATCGAGGAAAAGCCGCGAACTGGGAGCCGCGAACCGGGAGCCGCGAACCGTGTTTTTTCCGAATCGTGGCTCCACGATTCACGACAAAGCTATTCGCGCCGCCGGACGTGTGCGGAAGCGATCGGCCGGATTCCGTATGAACGGTTTCCGCAAAAGCCGGGATTTCCCGAAGTTCTTCGCGCTCGTGCGGCCTTTCTTCGATGCGATCGAGGAGATGCGGCATTATGAGGTGTCGTTCGGGAGCCGAGCCGGATAGGGAGGAAGCGGTATGAAGCCGCCGAGTCTTTTGTCGGCCTCGGTTTCGCGGGCCGCCGGGGGCGAGGATGAAGAGCGGGGCGCGACGTGGCTCGATGCCGGGATGCGGAATGTTCCCTCGCGTTGGTACACTTCCGCTCCGAGATTAACCGAGGGATGTGGAGGGGAATTGCCCGAAAGAAGCTGGCTGGATGAGAGGGAAGTCCTCGCCATCGGGAGTCCGCTCGCCCGCTCGGTCGAGCTTCATGGTGAGATCGGCTCGACGCAGGCGAGGGCGAGGGAGCTTGCGAAGGACGGGGCTCCGGACGGGACGCTCGTCGTCTCGCGCATCCAGACCGGGGGGCGTGGGAGACTCGGGCGGCTGTGGGGTTCCCCGGCGGGCGGGCTGTGGATGTCGCTCGTGCTTCGCCCGGATTTCGAGGCGAGGCTCGCTGGGCGCATCACACAGGCCGCCGCCGTCGGCGTGGCGAAGGCTCTCCGGAGCCTCGGCGTGAAAGCGGAGATAAAGTGGCCGAACGACATTCTCGTGGGCGGACGCAAAATTTGCGGCATCCTCGCGGAGTCGAGTTTGGCGGCGGGCGGGGGCGTCGGGTTCGTCGTGCTCGGGGTGGGGATGAATGCGAACCTCGATGTGGAGGAACTCGGCGTGGAGGATGGGCAAGCCACGACGCTTCGCCGGGAACTCGGGCGGGATGTGGGTACGGCGGAGATTTTGGCTTCGGTTCTCGATGGTTTGGAGAGGGAGTTCGGTCGCATCGGAGTGTTCGGGGGGATACTCGAAGATTGGAAGTCCATGAATTGCACGCTCGGGAGGCGGGTGAGGGTGGTTCGCTCCGGTGAGACCCTCGAGGGCGAGGCGGTGGATATAACGGGGTCGGGGGCTTTGGTTTTGCGTACGGGAAACGGCTTCGTCGAGCTTTTCGAGGGGGAGGTCGAGAATTTGCGGGCGAAGCCGCTGTGAGGCGGGTGCCGGCTCGCGTTGTGGGGTACTATGCGGGGAATTTGAAGGAGGAGACATGTTCGAGAGCATCATAAGCGGTTTGGAAGACAGGAGCGCGGCGGGCATCTCGGAGGCCGTGGAGCGTGGAACCGTCCCGAGGGACGAACAATATGCGAGGGTGATCGAGGAGGCCCGCGCCCTCGTTGAAGAGGGTCGGGGCGACTGGCGGTATATCGGCTCGCTGGGGGATTCCCCGCAATGGGAGCCTCCCACAGGCGGAGAGCGGGCCGAAGAGCCTCCCCCGCCGGAGACGGGGACTTTGTGAGGGCGGCACGCGGGGAATGCTCTCAGCGCATTTCAGCACGCTTCGCTTTCAGCGAAGGCGAAAGCGGCAAGTCGGCTCGCTGACACCTTCGGGGTTCGGGGAATATCGCCTCGGGCGGAACTTCGCTGGCGTATGGAACCCCCTTCATCAACTCCGCTGCCAGCTTTCCGTCCTTTGCCGACAAGCTGTGAGACAGGCATAGGAAAAGGGTCGGACAAAATCCGACCCTTTCTTGTTTCTATGCGTCTCGCCCGGTTTATGGGCGGCGTTTTGTTACGGGTTCGCTTTTATTTTGCGGTCTATCTGCTCGACGAGGGTGTCGCGATTCTTGTGGCTCTTCTCGTAGGCGCGAACCTTCTTGAGTTCGTCCTCGGAGAGGCCGTCGAGGTTCTTGGCGATGTCTCCGACGTTCATCTCGTCGTAGCCGCCGTTGTCGAGGGCGACGATGAGAAGACTGCCCTTAACGCCGTTGGCGCTCTGGCTGACCGCCTGCGAGGTGGTATCGACCGCGTTGTCCACGAGGCGCATTCCCTGCTCGGTGGCCTGCTTCGTCATCTCGGCACCTTGCTCGGTCGCCTGCTGCGCGGCTTCCATGCTTTCCTGCGCGTGTCCCGCGAAGGAGGAGAAGAAATCTTGGTACGCCCCGGCCCACATGTGGGTGAGGCTGCGGAAGCTCTCCTGCTGCGCGCGATAGCTTTTGGCGAATACTTCCGCCGTCCGAACGTTTTGCTCGGCCTGGTTCCTCATGGCCTCGGCGGCGCCGGACATCCAACGCTGCGCGAACTCCGCGTTGCGCTGCTGGAGCTGCATCATCCTCATGCCGTTCGACCACGGATCCTGCGCCGCGGCCACGTTGTCCTTTTGCAACTCCATGAACTTCAAACCGTCGCGGGCGACATCCATGCCGCGCTTCTGCGAAGCCATGAAGTTCTCGGCGACCGCCTCCTGCGCCTCGCGCTGAGCCTCCGCCATCTCCCGAGCCGTTCCCGTCATCCTGTCAATGTCCTTGCTGCCGATCATATTCTTGCCTCCGTTTTGCTCGCTTATCTATGTTCTAATTGCACATATACCCTTGCAGCACGTTGGTAAACATCCGGCGAGATATTTTTTCGCATTCCCCGAGAATCCGGCATGGCGGCTTGGGGATGCGGTGATGAGGGTGGTGGAAAGTTGGATTTCCCGTAGTTTGGGTGAGGCCGCGTTAAAGTTCCGCGGTCGTTGGCCGACAACATCTTTGGTGGTTTCGGTTGACGACGGGAGGGAAGATGGCGGGATATTTGATTGACGAGGGTGGAGATCGGACGCACGCGGTGCTTCCTGTCGAGGAGTACGAGCGGTTGACGCGATCCGCCGAAAGGCTCGACAGGATGCGCGAGTACGCTCCGCAGATGATGGCGACGATCGACGGCGAGTCCGCCGAAGCCGAGGAGGGCGCTTCGAAGGGAAGTGTTCCGGAATCTCACGGCGGCGGAGGGGTTTGATCCCAGCCAGCCAAACGTGGGAGACACCCTTCGAACCCTTCGAGGATCGCTCTCACGCTCGCGGGGAAAGACAGGAAGTGCGCCTGGAAGGATTTGAACCTCCGGCTCGCGGTTTAGGAAACCGCTGCTCTATCCCCTGAGCTACAGGCGCGTATCGTGCGCGAACCCCCGGTTTGCGCGGAAATTCTATATCACCGGGCGGAGTCGTACCACCGCCGCCGCAGTTGAACCATTTTGTCGCAGGCATTATGATGGTGCGCGGGTGGCCGGATCTTTGTCGTTCAAGTGTTTTCTCCATATCTGGCCTCGTTTGTAGAGAAGGCGCGGGGCGCGGATCTTGCGTCTCCGGCGTGCGTAGCGGGCTAAAGCGAAGGGGTTTATCACGGAATCCAAAAGGACGGGACGGCAGGCGATCATCCGGGCCGAAGGGCTGTCGAAAGTGTTCGGGAGAAAGGGTTCGCAGGCTCTCGAAATGCGGCGCTCGGACAGAAGCAAGGCCGAGGTCGAGCGCGAGACGGGCGCCACCATCGGCGTCTACGATGCGAGCTTCGAGGTTTTCGAGGGTGAGATCTTCGTCATAATCGGCCTCTCGGGAAGTGGCAAAAGCACACTCCTCCGTCTCGTGAATCGCCTCATTGACCCGACGGAGGGCCACATACTCCTCGACGGCGAAGACCTCGCGGGGATGTCCATGAAGAGGGTGCGCGACCTCCGCCGCAAAAAGATGGGCATGGTTTTCCAGCATTTCGGGCTCCTCCCGAACCGGACCGTTCTCAGCAACATTTCCTTCGGGCTCGAAGTTCAGGGAGTGTCGGCGTCGGAGCGGGAAAAGAAAGGCATGGAAGCCCTCCACATGGTCGGCCTCGACGGGCAGGAAAACAAGCAAATAACCGAACTCTCCGGCGGTATGAAGCAAAGGGTGGGGCTCGCGAGGGCTTTGGCGACGGAGCAGGAAGTGCTTCTCATGGACGAGCCGTTCTCCGCGCTCGACGCGCTCATCCGGCGCGACATGCAAAACCTTTTCCTCGACATACAAGGCGAGATAAAGAGGACCGTCATCTTCGTCACACACGATCTCGACGAGGCGCTCCGCCTCGGGCATCGGGTGGCGATCATGAAGGATGGGGAGATCGTCCAACTCGGCGACCCGGAGGAGATCCTCACGAACCCGGCGGACGAATACGTCGAGCGTTTCATCGAGGATGTGGACTACGCGAAGGTCCGCCAGGTTGACGCGGTGATGGTCGAGCCGAAGGAGGTCGCCTACGAGAGCGAAGGCCCGCGCGTCGTCCTCCGGCGCATGAGGCAGGCGGGGATGTCGAGCATCTTCGTCGTTGACGGCGAGAGGCGGCTCGTCGGGGTGTGCGAGGCCGAGGACGTCGCCCGCCTCGCCGAGCGCGGCGAGAACTCGCTCGGCGACGCGATGGACCGCTCCCCGAAGAGCGTCGGGCGTGAGACGCCGCTCCGGGATGTGCTTCCGATGTTCGTGGAGGACAACGCCCCCGTCGCGGTGGTCGGGAAGCAAGGACGTTTGAAAGGAGTCGTCGTGAGAGGCTCGCTCATCGCCGGACTCACGACGGGCGGCGATGAGAACGGGACGGACGGCGAGAGCCTCGATGGCTGGCGCGACGAGGAGGGCGCGATGGCTCGCGACGCGGCATCCGGTGGCCTCCCGCGCTCCGGAGCGGACAGCGGAGACGGTGGGGGAGGTCCGGCATGATGTTCGCGCAGTCGGAGCCGGCGGAGTTCATTCCGCGGATACCGCTCGGCGATTGGATCGAGAGTTTCTCGGGGTTCGTCACCGGCGGCACGTTCGCCCCGATCTTCGATCCGCTGGAAGTCGTGGTGGGGGCTTTCGTCGAAAGCATAGAGGCCGCCCTCACCTTCCCTCCGGCGTTGCTGATAGTTGCGATCTTCGTCGTCGGCGCATTCTTTATTTCGGGCTGGAGGATCGCCGTCCTCACGGCGGTCGGGCTGGTGCTTTTGATCAGCCTCGATCTCTGGGGGCTGTCAATGGTGACTCTCGCGCTGGTGATCGCCTCGGTGTCCGTCGCGCTCGCGGTGGGGGTTCCGGCGGGGATTCTCGCGGCGCAGTACCGATCCGTGGAGACGGTGACGAGGCCGATTCTCGACGTTATGCAAACTTTCCCGGCGTTCGTGTACCTCCTCCCCGGAATACTTCTGTTCGGCATCGGCATCGTCCCGGCGCTCATCGCGACCGTCATCTTCTCGATGCCGCCCGCCGTCCGCCTGACGATGCTCGGCATCCAGCAAGTCCCGAGGGAGACGGTCGAGGCCGCGCAAGCCTTCGGGGCCACGCCGTGGCAGACGCTCGCGAAGGTCGAGTTGCCGCAGGCTCTCCCGACGATCATGGTCGGGGTCAACCAGGTCATCATGCTCGCGCTCTCGATGGTCGTCGTGGCGTCCCTCATCGGTGCCGGGGGGCTTGGCAGCGAGGTCGTCACGGGCCTCACGCAGCTTCAGGTTGGAACCGGGGTCGTCGGTGGGATCGGGATCGTGATCATCGCGGTCATCCTCGACCGCGTAAGCCGGAGCCTCGGCCAGGGACGCGCGCCGAAAACGGCGAAGGGCGGCTGATATGTGAGCGAGTCGTCCATGCATCGAAGGCGTATTCTGCAAGCTAGAAAAGGAAGGCATATGAAGCCAAAGAAGTTACTTTCGGTAATAGCGTCCGCGCTCCTCGTCGGGGCGGTGGCGGTTGGCTGCGGCGGCGGCTCCGGCGGGGGGGACAGCGCCTCCGGCGGAGGGACCCTCACGCTCGGCAACATCGGGTGGGACGAGAACATCGCCCTCTCGAACCTGAGCAAAGGCTTGATGGAGGAGGAGCTTGGATACGACTCGGTCGAGCTTCAAACCCTCGATGTCGGGCCGCTTTTCCAGGGCGTCGGAAGCGGCGACCTCGACGCTTTCCAAGACGTGTGGATGCCGAACCACCAGCAATATATAGATCCCGTCCAGGAGGACGTCGAGCTTCTCGAAACGTGGTATGAGGGCGAGACGGCGTATGGCATCGCCGTGCCGGACTACATGGACGTGGAGAGCCTCGCGGATCTCAACGACGCCGGAGTCGAGCAGATCACGGGCATCGAGCCGGGGGCTTTGTTCCACACCCAGATCCGGGACGAAGTCATCCCGACCTACGACCTCGACCTGACCCTCGCCGAGTCCTCGACCCCCGCGATGCTCGCCGAACTGAGCCGCGCCTACGAAAATGAGGAGCCGATAGTGTTCCTCGGATGGTCGCCGCACTGGATGAACGCCGAGTACGACTTCCACTACCTCGACGACCCGGAGAACGCGCAGGGCAGCTACGCCGACCCCGCGCAGCTCGCCACCCTCGTCCGAGCCGACCTCGAAGAGGAAGACCCGACGGCATACGCTTTCCTCTCCGCCGTCACGATGACCGAGGACGAGATGAACGAACTCCAGGCCGTCATTCAGGACGTCAACCCCGACGATCCCCTCGAAGGCGCGATGACGTGGTCCGAAGACAACCGCGACGTAGTTGACCCATGGGTCGAGGCCGCCGAGCAAACTCAGGAACAAGCCCAAAACTAGCAAAAACAGGAGCGCGAAACTTTGAAAAATAGCCGTCCGCCGCGCACCTCGCGGAATCGGCGCGAACGCGAAAGCGAACGCCCGGCGTTCGTTCGTTCGATGTTTGCCCTCGGACTCGTTTTTTTCGTGGCGGCCCTCTCCGGGTGCGGGTTTCTCGGGGCGTCGGGGGATAAGCGGCTCACGCTCGGGTACATCGGGTGGACGGAGAACATTGCGAACTCCGCGCTCATCGAGGTTCTCGCCGAGGAGGATCTCGGCTACGAGGTCGAACTCGAACTCACCGATCTCCAGCCGGTTTTCCAGGGTGTCTCCGACGGCGAGTATGACGCTTTCCTCGATGTGTGGATGCCCGCGCATCAAAGCGTCATAGACGAGGTCGGGGGGGATGTGGAGCTTTCGGAGGAGCCGTGGTACCTCGACGAGACCGAGTATGGAATCGCCGTCCCCGACTATATGGAGGCCGAGAGCATCGCCGACCTCAACGACTCGGGGGTGCGTATGATCACGGGCATCGAACCCGGCGCACTCCTCATGGAAAGGATTAATTCCCGTGTCATTCCGGAATACGGCCTCGACCTCGTCCTCGTCGAATCGAGCACCCCGGCGATGCTCTCGGAACTCGACCGGGCATACGAAAGGAAGGAGCCGATAGTGTTCCTCGGGTGGGCTCCGCACTGGATGAACCTCCGCTACGAGTTCCATTACCTCGACGACCCGAAGGACACGATGAGCGGCATCACCGACCCGGCCCGCCTCCACTCCGCGTACCGGGCGGGCCTCGACGAAGACGGCCCGACGGCGTACGCCCTCCTCGAAGCAATGAAGCTCACCGAGGAGCAAGTCGCCGAGATCGAACTCGAAATCGTCGAATCGGGAGACCCGAAAGAAGGCGTGAACCTTTGGCTCGAAGACAACCGTGACGTCGTCGAACCGTGGCTCGAAGCCGCGCGAGCCGCCGAAGGAGGCTAAAATAGCGGCGCTTTGAAATGGGACATCCGGCAAAAACACGCGAGGGCGGGGAGTATTTATAAACTTCCCGTCCTCTTTTTCGTGTTCGCGGCTCTCGTCGCATGCTCCCTCTCCGTCGAAGAGGTCTCGTCGAACTCCGCCGCCGATACCGAACGGGACACCGAACGCGAACTCACCATCGCCCACTCACCGTGGGAAGAGAGCCGCGCCCTCGCGCTCCTCACCGAAGCCGTCTTCGAAGAGGAGTTCGAGTACGAAGCCACCCTCGAAGAAACGTCCCCCGAAGCGGCGTTCGAGGCGGTCGCGGAGGGCGAGGCGGACGTTTTTCAGGGAATATGGCGCCCCGTCCACAACGACCTCGTCGCCGAGTACGAGGGTGAAATAGACATGCTCGGAGGCTGGCTGCTCGGGACGACCCGCGCCAGCCTCGCCGCGCCCTCATATATGGACATCCGCCGCATCGAAGAACTCGACGGCACGGAGACGGCCCTCGTCCTCGAAGGCGAGTCGTCCGGAGTGGGGGAAATCCCCGCCGAAATCTTCGAGAGGCATGGCCTCGAACCGTCGGTGCATTCCGGTTCGGGGGCGATGATGGATGAAGTCGAGAGTCTTTACGAGGCGGAGGAGCCGTTCGTCATGCTCGCGTATTCGCCGCATTGGATGAACCTTCGATACGACCTCGACTATCTCGAAGGAGGGGAGCTTCTCGACGGCGTGAATCGTCCGGCGACGCTCCATTCGGCGGCGAGGAGCGGGCTTTCTGGCGAAGACCCGCTCGCGCACGCCCTCCTCGAGGAAATAACGCTCGCCGTCCCGCAAATGGAGAGCCTCCAACTCGCCGTCCGCGACTCCGAAGACCCGGCGGAGGCGGCTCGCGAGTGGGTCGAGTCGAACGGTCATGTGGTGGGTGTGTGGATATACGTGGCGCGTGATCGAGTCTCGTGACAGATTTTCCGGGAGCATGGAATTTGGATTTTCAGTTTCATTTTGGTGGCTGACGCATCCCCGCGACCGTGTTAATTTAGTGCGGACGGCAACTCCCGGAGCGGGCGTGGCTCGTGCCGGACGTTTTGAAACGCAATGAAAGGTGCGATACATTGCGTCTCGTTGTTCGAGGGAAGCGAAGGGAAGGAAGTGTATGCAGGAATATTTAAGGCGGCACACGAACCCGCCCGTGTTTTTGATCTCGGGCGCGGTCATACTGCTTTTTTTGCTTTTCGGGATCGTTTTCACGGATCAAATGTCCGTCGCCACGGGGGCGGTCACCGGGTTTATAACGACGTA